>Ga0209006_10007006_pt1 | contig 10188 bp, 13 predicted proteins | sample JacPin_JW_Ref_O2_FD_188567 | JGI IMG/M metagenome (GOLD analysis project Ga0209006, IMG submission 188567) | Forest soil microbial communities from Algoma, Ontario, Canada - Jack Pine, Ontario site 1_JW_Ref_O2 (SPAdes) (version 2) | ecosystem: Environmental > Terrestrial > Soil > Boreal... | reverse complement strand
CGGCTGCTCGCCCTGCACCGGAGCGATCCGATCCGATGCCGATACGGTTCCGAAGATTATCGCTGAGTTGGTCGCGGTGCGGAATTCGGAGCGTGAAAACCGGGTGATCGATCATGACCGCGAAGGCTCGATGGAAATGAAGAAACGCGAAGGGTATTTTTAAAGTGATCGCAGTCGAAGAGCAATTCGATATTGAGGCCTTCCTTGCTTCTGAATTGTCCAAGGATTTGTTGCGCCTCGCGACCGCGGGCAGCGTCGACGACGGCAAGAGCACGCTCATCGGCCGGCTCTTACATGACGCGCGCGGAGCTTACGAAGATCAATTGAAATCCGTGCGCCGCGCCGACGGCGTTATCGATTTCGCGCTGCTCACCGATGGTCTGCGCGCGGAGCGCGAACAAGGCATCACCATCGACGTCGCGTATCGTTACTTCGCGACGCCGAAACGCAAATTCATTCTGGCCGATACCCCTGGCCACGTGCAGTACACGCGCAACATGGCGACCGGTGCATCGACCGCGGAGCTCGCCATCATATTAGTGGATGCGAAGCGGGGTTTGACCGATCAGTCCCGCCGTCACGCGTCGATTGCGGCGCTTTTAGGCATCCGCCATTTTGTGATTGCAGTCAACAAAATGGACCTGACTAGGTTCGATCAAGGCGTTTTTAACGATGTTTTCGCGCACTTTAAGCCATTTTTGGACTCTTTAAGCATCGTTGAGCCTTACTTTTTGCCAATGAGCGCCCTTTTAGGCGATAACGTGGTTGAGCGTAGCGCTCATATGCCGTGGTTTGTCGGCCCACCGCTTTTAGAGTATGTAGAAGGTATCGAAGTCGAAAAGCCCGTTAACGCCGACTTCCGGATGGCCGTCCAGCGCGCGGTTCGCCCCGATCAGACTTTTCGAGGCTATGCAGGCCAAATCGCGTCGGGTGTGATTCGACCCGGCGACGAAATACTCGCGCTGCCTTCTGGACGGAAAAGCCGCGTGCGGCGGATTGTTACTTATGACGGCGACCTGGAAATCGCGCATGCGCCTCTTTCGGTGACACTTACGCTCGAGGACGAGATCGATATCAGCCGCGGAGACATGCTTTCTGCGGGCACTAAGCCTGAGGGCGCGCGATCGATCGAGGCGACTGTGGTTTGGTTCGATGGAACGCCGCTCGATCCTTCGAAGGAATATCTCCTGAAGCACACCACGCAAACGATACGCGCACGGGTTGCAACCCATAGCGTTCTCAAAATGAATGACATCGGCGAGGTGCGGATAACACTCGCGCAGCCATTATTTTTCGATGCATATAAATCGAATCGAACGACGGGCAGTTTTATTCTAATTGACCGTGACACCAACGCAACCTCCGGAGCAGGGATGATTCAATGATCGAAACACTCAATCTCGATAATGCATGCGTCACTTGCAGCTTTCAAGCGGAGGACGTCGTGGTGCTGCATCTAATAATTCAGCAGAAACCCGATATCCCGGTGCTGTTTCTCGAGACCGGTTATCACTTCCGCGAGACGCTCACCTATCGCGACCAGATGGCTGCCAAGTGGAACCTCAACCTTCACAATCTAAGCGCGAAACAGAGCATCGCCGACCAGGAATCGCAGTTCGGCATCCTGAATCAGACCGCTCCCGACCGCTGCTGCGGATTCCGCAAGGTAACGCCGTTGTTTGAAGGCCTTGCCCCTTATGACACCTGGATCACCGGTCTTCGCCGCGAACAATCTCCGACCCGAGCGAACCTGCAAGTCATTGAGGCGTTCAAACTTCCAGGCGGAAAAGAGCTGACGAAAGTAAGTCCGCTGGCAATGTGGAGCAATCGCGAAGTATGGAAATACTTGGAAGCTCACAAAATTCCAACGCTTTCACTCTACGACAGAGGTTATACCAGCATCGGCTGCGCGCCTTGCACCGAACTGCCTTTCGATCCTGAAAATGCGCGCTCCGGCAGATGGCACGGGAAGAAGCTCGAATGCGGGATTCATATTCAAGCGGAATAAGTGGCTGAAGTCATTCTCGGATTCGTTATTTCCGTCGCGATCGCGCTGACCGGCGTTGGCGCGGGTTCGCTTACAACGCCTCTTCTTATCCTCCTCCTGGGGTTGCCTGCGGCGGAGTGCGTTGGCACTTCGCTGATTTTCGGTGCGGTGGTGAAACTAATCACCGCGCCACTTTACTGGGTTCGGGGACAAGTGAATTGGCGCGCGCTCGGCTTTCTGTTGGCGACGGGACTACCCGGGGTGCTCGCGGGATCTCTGCTACTGCATGGAATTAGGACTGGCGTGATGATGGCGCTCATCGGCTTCACGATCATGACCGTCGCGCTGCTTAACCTGTTCAGATTTTCGAGCGGGCCCCGGCCGGATCGCTCGAGGTGGCTGGCGCTGGTCGGTTTGCCGATCGGGGCGGAGGTCGGATTCTCTTCCGCGGGTTCGGGAGCGTTAGGCGCTCTGGCGCTGCTCAGCTTGACGCCGTTGAGTTCGGCGGAGGTTGTCGGGACGGATTTGTGTTTCGGGCTCGCGCTGTCGTTAGTAGGTGGAGGAATTCATGCGGCGCTCGGTAGTTTCAATGGCGCTGTAGTCGTGAAGCTTCTGATCGGCGGCATTCCTGGTGCGATCACCGGCTCGATGCTCGCATCGCGCGTGCCGTCCAAGAAACTGCGTTACGCCTTATCGCTTGCGATGGTGGTGCTGGGCGCGCAGATTTGCTGGAAGGGCCTCGTGTCCCGATAGATTATTTCTCGCGAATCTTCTCGGACAAAATATCCTTCGCATTTTCAAGTTCCGCGCGGCGCTCATTGGTCAGGCGTTTTCCGCCACGATTGATAAAATACGTCAGCATTCTCATTCCCGATGCAGGCCCTTTCGGTGAGACTTTTTTCGAAGCCAGGCTCTTTGCGATGGTTGCGGCATCCTTGGTGAAGAGACCCTCCGGCGGATGGGTGGAATCGGTGGTGACGTTCGTTACCCAGCGATTTTTTTTCTTTGTGACCACGACTAATAGACGATTCAACGGAAACGCTTGTTTCGTGTCGAATGCGCCAGAACCCGGTTAATTACGCTGCCGAAAAATGGGCTCGCGAGTACCGCTCCTTGCAGTCGCGGCTCGGTTGGCAACTGAGTTTACAAGTCAGGCAACTACTTCGATGCTGATAGGGGCGAGTTTTCTGCGGCCTATGCGCAGTTCCAACTGATGCGGGCCTATGCCGATCTCTTCGGGGAGTCGAAGATTTACCTCGAACTTTTGCGGCCGCGGGTCAATACAGAAGAATTCGAGATCGGAGACCGGGTGGCCATCTACCGACGCTTCGATTTCGTGTGGACGGGAAATCTCTTCGAGTGTCACCTTTATCATGCGCGTCTCAATGCGCTTGCCAGCTACCAAATTTATTCCGTCACTAACGGACGAGACGCTGGGCACCGAGGGGCCGGGAGGAATCACGCGGAGCACCGCGGGCGGAGAAATGCATCGGCCGAACCACTGCACCTCGACCGGCAGAAGACCTGTCTCCTCCAACTCCGGCAGGATGACGTTTAATTGCTGCAAGCCCATGTTATCGGGCGGACCTATATATGTGATGGTTCCGAACGAGGTGCCGACTGTGACTCGCAAGTGGTGCAGGCCGGCATCGGCTGGAAGATTCTCCACCCAGATCGAGATCGAAGCCCACCGTCCGCGCGATGGCGCGACCGGCTCCGAACTACCGGCGTTGGTGATGCGGCGGATACGCAGTTTAGCGTCCGGCGATGGTGATTCCTGCGCTTCGCCCCAACCCTGCGGCTGTTTGCGCCAGGAGGTCCACATGTACTGGGTGCCGACCCCCTCGAGCGCAAGGACTTGAAAATCGCTGTTGCGGGCGAACTCCATCAATTCGCTCGAGGAGAAGCGGGCGCCCGCCCAGGTGTCGTAAGAAGCTCCGATACCTTGCGGAAGTCCATTGAACTGCAGTCGGGCGAGACCTCCGATTTTCATGACACGCTGGGTCTCGCGCAGATACTGAATGATCACTTCGCGGCTGGGGATGTGTTGAAACACGGCGTAGGAGTATACGAATTCGAACGTCTCGTCGGGAAACCGCGAGAGACTGGCGCCGTCGTTGTGATGAGGATGGGCGTTGGGAATATCGCTCAAACGCTGTTTGGCGAGGGCGATCATTTCGTCCGACACATCGACGCCATCAATCTCAACGAAATGACGGCTCATAGGTCGCATCAGGCGACCGGGGCCGCATCCGATTTCGAGAGCGCGCCAACTTCCACGCTTGGACAAGGGAACACGGCGCAACTCGGATTCCAGGCTGCCGACCATTTCGGTAGCGGTTGCGTAGAACTCCGCGTCGTCCTGATCGCGGCGTCCGAACGCAACGTAATAGCCGGCATCCTCCCGGGCGCGCGCGTTCCAGTCATTGCGCATTTCATCGCGCATGCGTGCGGAGGCTCCGTCGTCGGGGTGCGGGGACATGCTACTTGCGGCTCGAATAGCGATTCAACTCTTCGAGCATCGGCTGAGCGGCGGCTGGCGGGGCGATGGTGGAGGTGATGATTTCGCGATTAGTGATCTTGCGTCCATAGAGCTCCTCGTTCCAGTCAGAATCCTCGCGAAGAGTGGCACCGGCCAAGGCAACACCTGCGAAGAGGCCGCGGGCGCGCGACCACGTGAGAATTTCCGCGGTCATGAAGGCGTCGGTCTCCGCCTGGGTGGAGCGGCCGACGGGTCCAGCCGCAACTGTTGCATCGCCGCCCAAAGTGAACTTGCTCGTGAGCAAGCGACGCATGCCGCTCTCATTCATCACCAGCATGATAACGTCGGTCTCCGATCCGCCGGCCTGGAAGCCGACACTGCCGCCTTCGACACGAATCGACGCAGGCGCGCCCCAGCCGACACCGGATTTACTGCGGCAAGAAACGAATCCTTTCCCGTATTTCGCACCGACGATAAACGCACCCTTTTTCAGGCCCGGAACGATGACGACGCATTCCGATTTGTTCAGCAGGTCCTGGGGAATGGCTTTATCGGGAGTACGCATCACTTCCTTGAAAACGTCCGCTGCCGCCTGCAGGCGCGCGGCGGCGTCGGATGCGGCAGATACGAAGGCGGCGCTCAGGGTTATGGCGGCAAGCAATTTTCTCATCGTTTAATAGGCTCCAAAAAAAGATGATCGCACAAGCGGGCATTCGAATCGTGTTGCTGGTCGAGAACTGAGAGAGTGAGACTGCTCCCGGTGGTCGCGCTCGGTAGACGATGGGAGGGAACTGATCGGGATGGAGTTTAATATGATGGCGTGATGACTCTCAACGACAAAGTTGCGGTGGTGACGGGCGCGGGAACGGGAATGGGGCGTGCGATCGCGGAATTGTTCGCGCGGCGCGGAGCTAAAGTGGTGGTCAATTACAGCAGCTCCCGCGATGCCGCGGAGGAAGTCGTAGCGGCGATAGAAGGCGCGGGTGGAACGGCAATGGCGGTGGGGGCGAATGTTTCTAAAGAGGTCGAGGCTATCGCTCTGATGGACGTGGCGGAGCGCGAGTACGGACGGATCGACTATCTGATCAACAATGCGGGATGGAGCACGCGCATTCCGCATGCGCAACTGGGTGATTTGACCGATGAGATCTGGGACCGCACGCTGAACGTCAATCTTCGCGGCGTGTTTTATTGCGTGCGCGCGGCGACGCCGTTTCTCAAAAAACAGCAGGGCTCTTCGATCGTGAATATTTCGTCGGTAGCATCGATCTCGGGACAGGGCAGCTCCATCGTGTACGCAGCGTCGAAGGGAGGCGTGGTCACGATGACGAAATCGCTGGCGAGGGCGCTTGCGCCGGGAATTCGTGTGAATGTGGTGCTACCGGGATTCGTGCGCACGCGATTCGCGGGCTGGCCGAAGGAATCGTTCGACGCGGCGGAAAAGATCACGCCGCTGCGGCAATTGGCGTCGGTGGAAGATGTGGCGGAGGCGGCACTGTTTTTTGCGGCGATCGCGAAGAGCACGACGGGCGAATCGCTGGTAGTGGACGGGGGAATGTCCACGCTGGGGGCGAGTTTATGAGTGAGATTCTTTACGAGCAGATCCTGTTCAACAAAGAAGGTCATCTTGCGACGATCACTCTGAACCGTCCAGCGAAGCGGAATGCGTATTCGGAGACGATGGTCCACGAGATTTTGAAGGCGCTCGCCAATGCGCGCGACGACGATGAGATTCGAGTCGTGATTATCACTGGCGAGGGGAAGGGATTCTGCGCGGGCGGTGACATTGGCCGCGATTTTCAATACCCGGCGCGATATCGCGGGCATCGCCTGGAATCGATGCTTGAAATGCGCGAGAACATGCACGTGCTGATCCGCTTTCTTGATCGGTTCGATAAGCCGGTGATTGCGGCGGTCAACGGGGCGGCGGTGGCGGGAGGGCTGACGCTCGCGCTGGCGTGCGATTTCAGGATTGCCGCCGAGAGCGCGAGGCTAGGCGATACGAGTTTGAGGTTCGGGCTGATTCCGGACGAGGGCGGCGCTTATTACTTCCCTCGATTCATGGGGCTTGACCGGGCGTTGAAGATGTCGCTGCTATCGGAGATTTATACGGCGCGGGAAGCGTTGGAACTGGGATTGGTTACGGACGTCGTGGCCGATGACCAATTGATGATGCGCGCTCGGGAGTTGGCTGCGCGACTGGCGGAGGGTCCGCCGATTGCGATTCGCATCACTAAGCGGATGATGTATAAGCAGCGTGCCATGCAGCTCGACAACGCGCTGGAAGATGCGGCGATGGCAACACTAGTCGCTAATTATACGGAAGACGTGAAGCAAGGGACTGTGGCGTTTCATGAGAAGCGGAAGCCTCAATTCAAAGGCAAATAAATCATGAAGGCTTGGAGAGTGCACGCTTGGGGTGAGCCGGAGACCATGGCGTTCGAGGAAATCGCGAAGGCGGAGCCGGGCGCGGGTCAGGCGCGGATTCGCAATCACGCAGCGGCTTTGAATTTTTTCGATATTTTGCAGGTGCAAGGAAAGTACCAGGTAAAGCCGCCGTTTCCGTTCACGCCTGGCGCGGAAGTGGCTGGAGTCGTGGATGCGGTGGGGCCGGGCGTGACGTCTGTGAAGGTCGGGGATCGAGTGATGGCGATTCCGCGCGGAGGAGCGTTCGCGGAATATTCCTTCGCACCGGACGCGAGCGTATTCGCTATGCCCGAGGCGATGAGCTTCGAAGAAGCGGCGTCCATGCCGATCGTTTATCAAACGGGATACTTCGCGATGACGCATCGCTACCAGATTCGCGAGGGCGAGTGGCTACTGGTGCACGCGGGGGCGAGTGGGGTCGGGATGGCGGCGATTCAGATCGGCAAGGCGCTAGGGGCAAAGGTGATCGCGACGGCTGGGAGCGAGGCGAAGCTCGCGTTCGCGCGCGAGCAGGGCGCGGACTTTGCGATCGACTACACGGACGCGAGTTGGGTGGAACGAGTGAAAGAAATCACCGAGGGTCGCGGGGCGGACACGATTTACGATCCGGTGGGTGGGGATATTTTCGATATGTCGACGAAGTGCGTTGCAGCGGAGGGGCGCATTTTGATCATTGGCTTCGCTGCGGGGCGCATTCCTACGATCGCGCTGAATCGTGTGCTGCTGAAAAATATTTCCATTGTCGGAGTGCTGTGGGGAGGCTACGTTTTGTCGCATCCCTCGTACGAGAAAGAAGCGCACGCGGCATTGATGAAGATGTACGAGGCGGGGAAAATCCGGCCATCCGTGAATGCCGTTTATCCGTTCGAGGAGGCGCCTCGGGGGCTGCGTGATCTGGCGGAGCGAAAAGTTACGGGCAAAGCAGTGCTTAGGTTTCCTTTTCAATAATATTCGAGATTTCGGCTGAGCGTACTCCGTAAACCTTGCGAATCTGGCGGCAAATTTCCGAGGCGAGGCGCTCGGGCTGCTCCTTTTCATCGAGATCGATTTCGACTTTCAAATAAAGATCGGCCCGGGGCATTTTTCGATTCTACGATATGCGAGTGATACGATAGAGATGTCCCGCGGTGAGTACCCTTTGTAAGCTTTGCGAAAAGCGGCGTGCCCGCAGGCACTGCCCCGGCGTAAGCGCCGATATTTGTCCGCAATGTTGTGGAACAGGGCGCGAAATTACCATCGATTGTCCGCTCGACTGTTTATTTTTGCGCGAGGCTCGTGTGCATGAACGGTCGGCTCCGTTGACTGAAAAAGATATTCCTAACCTGGACATTGAATTGAAAGAGGGTTTCATTCAGGAGCACGAGCACGAAATGATGGCGCTGAGTCTCGCTCTGGCTCGCGCGATGGAGCACGAGAGGGCGGTCGACCTGGATGCTCGGGAAGCGATCGATTCTCTGGTTCGCACGTATCGCACGCTGCAATCGGGGCTGATCTATGAGACTCGTCCGCAGAATCCATATGCGGCTGGGATTCAGGAACGGCTGGTGAATGCGATCGAGGAGTTGCGGAAGAATATCGCGGACGAAGCGGGGATGCAGATGCTGCGCGATACGGACGTTCTGGCGACGCTGGTGTTTCTACAAAGGCTGGAGATCCAGCACAACAACGGGCGGCGGCGAGGGCGGGCATTTTTCGATTTTCTGCGGACTTATTTCCCGGAGCCGGCGCCCAGTGTCGAAGTATGACCGGCTACGTGGTGTTCGCCCATGGGTCGAGCGTCGAGACGGCGAACGAGGCGGTTCGCGCGGTCACTGCGCAGTTGAGGGAACGCGGAGGATTTCACAATGTGGAGGCGGCGTTTCTCGAAGGGGGACATCCGGATTTACAGGGCGCGGTGGAGTCTTTATCGGCGCGAGGGATTGAGTCGGTAGTGGTGATTCCCTATTTCCTGACGCTGGGTTTGCATCTTCAACGCGACTTACCGCGTCTTATACGAGAGATTGAGAGCACGCATCCGGGATTAAGGATTGCCGTAACTGCGCCGCTCGACGGGCATCCGGCGATGGTGGATGCCTTGCTCGATCGAGCACAAGAGTCATGGAAGCAAAGTTAATCGAATCGTTGGAGATCGCGCCGGAGGTCCGGCACTTCGTGTTCGAGGTTTCGGAGGTGGAGAAATTCACGTTTGTTCCGGGGCAATTCGTGTCGATGAATGAGGTCATTAATGGAAAAAAGATTACGCGAGCTTATTCGATCGCGTCGGCGCCGTCTGATTCCAACCGCTTTGAGCTGTGCCTGAATTTGGTTCGCGAAGGGCTGCTCTCGCCTCGGCTGTTTGAAATGCGCCCGGGTGACACGATCGAGATTCGTCCTCCACTGGGGATGTTCGTGCTGCGCAATCCGCCACGCGATGCCGTCTTCATCGCCACGGGGACCGGGATCGCGCCGTTCCGCTCCATTCTAAACGCGCAGTTGAACGAAACGTCCAAAGCATTCACACTGGTGTTCGGAGTCCGGTACGAATCGCATTTGATGTATCGCGCGGAGTTTGAAGAATTGGAGCGGAAGTATCCCCATTTCCGGTTCTTGCCAACTTTAAGCCGCCCCACTGAATCCTGGAGCGGGCGATCGGGCCACGTGCAGGCGCATATTCAGGAAGCAATCGGGGATCGTCGCGATGTGGATGTGTTCCTATGCGGCCTGAAGCTGATGGTGGACGATGTGAGGAATATCCTGAAAGAAATGGGTTTCGACCGGAAGCAAATCCTTTTCGAGAAGTACGATTGATGGCACGCGGATTGATGTTAGGCGGACTCGCGGTCTGTGTGTTCGCGGTCGTGGCGGCCGTGATGCTGGAGTTTATGCCGGCGCCGCTAAAGGAATCCGATTATGTTGTGATCGGTTCGGTGGCGACTTTGATCGCGCTGGGTGCGGTGTTTTTGTTGCTGGTGTCAACGACTTTGAAATCGACGGATGTGTTTTTCAAGAAGCGGCGAAAATAATCATCTTGCTGGGCGCACTTCTACCTGCTTGTAGATTGCCCGCGTCTGCTCCACCGTTGGGAACGACATTCCCGGCAGCGCCGCCGATGCCGTTCCAGCTGCGACGCCCCAGCGTAGCGCTTCGTAGAACGGCTTTTTCTTATCCATGGCCCATACGAACGCAGCGGCCAATGAATCGCCGGCACCGATAGGACACAGTGCGTCGACCCTTGGCGCCAACGCCTCGAAGACGCCATCGGGTCCCGATCCGATAGCGCCGCGACTTCCTAGAGAGAGGATCACTGACTCGG
>Ga0209006_10007005_pt1 | contig 10190 bp, 7 predicted proteins | sample JacPin_JW_Ref_O2_FD_188567 | JGI IMG/M metagenome (GOLD analysis project Ga0209006, IMG submission 188567) | Forest soil microbial communities from Algoma, Ontario, Canada - Jack Pine, Ontario site 1_JW_Ref_O2 (SPAdes) (version 2) | ecosystem: Environmental > Terrestrial > Soil > Boreal... | reverse complement strand
GTGACCACCTCTTGGTTTGGAAACAATATCGTGTATGCCGGCAGCCCAAGGGCCCGGCACAACATCTCCGCGCTTTTCAATTTGATCCCAAGGCGGCGAGCATGGATAAGGCAGCAGTAGATATGAACCGCAGAGCATTCCTTAGCCAGACAGCCAGGTTGATTGGCGGGAGCGCGGCTTTCGGGAGCACCGCGTTGTCCTACGCTCGGATTATCGGCGCGAATGATCGCATCTCCCTGGGCCACATCGGAATCGGAAGCCGCGGGAGTGAACTGACTGAGATTGCGGGGCGGTTGAAGAATAGCCATAACGTAGATATGACCGCCGTCTGCGATTTGTGGTCAGTGAACCGGGACAAGGCGCGCACCGTGAATGCGAAGTATTACGGCCGGGAGCCGCGAGCGCTAGAACACGTGGAAGAACTGCTCGCGCTGAAGGATGTGGACGCAGTGTTGATTTCCACGCCCGAGCATTCCCATTCGGCGATCCTGAAGCTGGCAGCTGAGGAAGGCAAAGACGCCTACGTCGAAAAGCCGATGGGGAACGTGCTGGCCGAGGTGAAGGCGGCGCGCGACGCAGTGGTGACCCGCAACTTGATCGTGCAAGTGGGGACGCAGCATCGAAGCGAGCCCTATCCAAAGGCCGCTCGTGAGGTAGTGCGCAGTGGTGAACTAGGACAAGTGAGTAAGATCGAGATCGTGTGGAACTATCATGGTCCGCGGTGGCGCGGACGGAGAGAAGTGGCTGAGATCCGCGAGGCGGACACCGATTGGGGGAAATGGCTGATGACCAAACCGCAACGGCCGTTCGATCCCCGCATATATTTCGAATTCCGGCTGTACCAAGAGTTTTCGAGCGGAATTGCCGACCAATGGATGAGCCATGGGATCGACCTGGTGCACTATTTTATGGACGACCGCGTGCCACGCTCGGTTGTGGCCCACGGCGGAATATTTGCCTGGCGTGACGGACGAGAAAATCCGGACACGTTTCAAGCGCTGCTGGAATATCGGAAGGGATTCTTAGTAAGTTACGCGACGAGTTTTGGGAATGATTCGCCGGGGTACACGCGCTACATGGGCAAGAAGGCGACGCTGGTTAACATAGGCGGCGAGGGCAGCCCGCGCTACCAGGTTGTGGAAGAAAAAGGCAACCACGAGGACAATGCGGAAATCGACAAGCAGCGGGGGGCGAGATACATTCAACTGCCGGGTAACAAGGAACTGGCGCCGATGGCAATCGATGACATGTCCGTCGAGCACATGGCGAACTGGTTCGAGTGCATGCGTACGCGGCAGCAGCCCATCGCGACCGTGCACGATGGCTTCGGACATTCGGTCGCCTGCATCATGGCGGCGGAGTCGTACTGGACGGGCAAGAAACTTTACTGGGATCCAGCAAAAGAAGAGATTTTGGACCGCGCGCCACAGTCGATGTGAGACTAAATGTTGTTGCGCTTCATCTCGTCCATCAGGTGATCGCATGAGCGCACGCACAGAGCCATGATGGTCAGGGTGGGGTTCTGGCAGGGATTGGAGGTAAACCCTGAGGCATCCATCACGAAAAGATTCTTGATGTCGTGGGTCTGCTGAAATTGATCGAGCACGGACTTCTTGGGGTCGCTGCCCATGCGGGCGACGCCGGCTTCGTGAACCGCCCAGCGCGGCGCCGAGGGATTCGCGCGAGTGCGTATGTTTTTGGCCCCGGCAGCCTCCAGCATTTCTCCCGCAGATTCAGCGATGTCCTTGATCATGGCTTTCTCGTTCTCGCCATCGGACATGTGAATCTTTAGGACCGGGATACCGTAGACATCCTTCACCTGCTTGTCGATTTCCACAAAGTTGTCCCAGCGGGGCAAGACTTCGCCGAAGCCGGTGAGGCTGAGTTCAGCGCGTGGTTCACGAAGCGCCTTCTTGTAAGCCTCGCCAAAGCCGGGCGCCCCCCAGTTGAAATCGAAGTTGCTGTCGCATTCATAGCCATAACCGCGAAGGAATTTCTTGAAGGGCGGGTTGCCTTTCGTGTTGCGAAAGCGGACGATATAAATCCCCAAGGGTTTGATGGGAGCGTTCAAGGAAGGCACCGGGGCAAGCTCGGGAAATTCGCCGCTGCCGCCGGCGCTACGTACGTGGGCCATGAGGTAGTGGCCAAGAACCCCGCTGGAGTTCGCCAGGCCACTGGGATACTGGGAGTTTGCCGAGTTTAAAAGGATGCGGGTGGATTCTTGCGATTGCGCGCAGAGGATGACGGTGCGCGCTTGAATTTCGCGCGGCGCGCGCGTGATGCGGTCGATGTAAAGAACGCCGCTCGCGCGATTGCGGTCCCCATCCATCAGGACTTTGAAGGCCATGGCGTTCGAAATCAAAGTACAATTCCCGGACTTGAGTGCGTCGGCCACGGTGGTGAAAGAAGAATTGAAGTAAGACTCGGTGATGCAGCCGCGTTCGCATGGACCGCAATAGTGACATGGACTGCGGCCATTCAATGATCTTGTGAGGTTCGCTGAACGCGTGAGCGTGGCGGTACGGCCCATCTTCCGCTTCAGGCGATCACGAAAAACTGATTCTTGACAGTTCAGCGCCATGGGCGGCTGGAACTGGCCATCCGGCAACTCTTCGAGTCCCTCCGCCATCCCAGTGATTCCGACGTAGTTTTCCACCAGATCGTAATAGGGCGCGATGTCTTTGTAGCTGATCGGCCAGTCTTCACCATAATCGTCGTGGGCGGCGGCTTTGAAGTCCCAGTCGCTGAAGCGCAGCGATACGCGGCCCCAGACATTGGTGCGGCCACCGGTCATGCGCAAACGGCCCAGCCAGTTGAATGGTTTGTCCGCGGGCGCGGTGTAGGGTTCTTCGATGTCGTTGACGAACCAGTCTTGTGTATATTCATTGCAAACATCATCCATCTGCGATTGAACGGGGCGAGTTTTGCGGACAAGTTCCGGGGCGAGGTTGCGATACTTCAGATCGAAAGCCGGAGTGTGCTCGCTGAAATTCGCGCTGGATTGCGGGCGCCCGGCTTCGAGGAGAGCAACTTTCAGCCCAGACTCGGCCAGACGCTTGCACGCCCAGCCTCCGGAAGCGCCTGAACCTACCACGATGACGTCGTACTTCTGTTTTGTCGATTCAGCCAAGGGTTCGATAACGCCGAAGACAATGATTGTTCACGTTAAACAACGTAATGTGTGGCGGATGCTAACGAGCCAGGCCCCTCAAAGACGATGGAGCGCAATCCACAACGGCAGGTCAGCTTTCACCAATTGTGTTTCGAGCCAGCATGCCAGAAACTGTCTCTGGTTGACCGCGCACTTGTGACCGTCGAAGCGCTGAGTGTACCATCTACCGCGGGAGAATTCATCGCACAACTGGGACGCCAACCATAAGGACCTGCGAGGCAATGTTCGTGACAAAGGATGAGGCGCTGCAGCTGATCGGGCATAGACACACGGTTGGGCGTGCGCTTACGCGTCGCGAGATGGTCGAACGGATGCTCAGAGGGATGGGCGCCGGAGTGGCGTGGCCGTTGGTGGCGGCTTCCCACCCCATCCACAAGCTTTTTTCGGATGACGCAATTCTCTTACAAGCAGATGCGCAGATGGCGTCCGCAGATTGGAAACCGTTATTTCTCAACGCGCCCCAGAATGAGGCGCTCGTCGCCCTGTCGGAGATCATCGTGCCCGGGTCCGCCAAGGCGCAAGTGAACCGGTTCATCGATTTGCTGCTCAGTGTAGATACGCCGGCTAACCAGAAGAAATTCCTGGCAAGTATTGCAGCCATGGATGAGGAATCGCAGAAGCGCCTCGGGCATCCGTTTGCGGCTCTCACGGGAGACCACCAGAATGAACTCCTAACCACGGCTTCGAAACCGTATGGGGGCGACAGCGGGGACGACGACAAGGATCCAGAGGCGCAGGATTCTGAGGGCAAACCCGCGGGGGAAACGCGACCTTCGCTCCACCACCACTTCAACAATCTGAAGGGTTGGATCAGTGGAGCGTATTATTCGTCGGAAACCGGAATGACCGAACTCGGATGGACCGGCGAATACTCGTTCGAGAATTATCCATCGTGCCAGCACGCGGAAGAACATCATTGAGACTGCCCGCAGGGAGGGGACCCGCATCGATGGTTCCAACTCCGGAAATCCCCGCCTCACGCGCTCCAGATCGGTGCCGCGCTCTTTTGCTTTGCTCGGACAAACCTCGCAGAAGCAGGTCACGTGCCCGGATCGATCGCCGGTTGTTCGTGCGTGGCGCCCGGGAGCGTCCGAAAGCGCATCTGCCCGTCGCCTGCCCATACAATCTCGTCGATCTCTTCGATCTCTTCGGACAGCCTGTAGTCTTCAACCCGACGGGTCAGGAAATTCCGCTGGTCCGGATTGTCGCGTGGGGGCATATCAACCATGCCTTCGTCCAGGCACCGAACGAGTTCCTTCCTTGACAGACCAAAACCGCGCTTCCTCGAAGGAACCGCTATCTCTTCTGTACTCCAGCGGAGACCTTGTAAATCGCAGCCGCTCCTAACAAACCAGCTCCAGCCAGGATCTTCCACGCCAAGTCATAGCTGTGGTAGCGATCGAAGATTCTTCCCGCCATCCACGGTGCTGCCCACTGACCGAGCGAGTACCCCATGATGATCAGCGCGAGGATCTTTCCCATCGCCGCGGTGCCGAAGCATTCCGCAGTGACCAGTGGAATCAACATGTAATCGGCGCCCATGGCAAACCCAAACGCCAGGGCAAAAAACCAGGTGGCAGCTGGCTGGTGCGACAGGTAGAGTATTGGAATCGTTAGGCCAATCAACAAATAGAACAGAGCCATGACGTCTTTCTTCGAGAACCGATCCGCCAAATAGCCTACCAGTATGCGGCCACCGAGGCTCGATGCCAGCAGCGCGGTTGAGAATCGCGAAGCCGCAATCGACGAGGTTCCCTGATCTCTAAGAAATAAAATGAAGTGTTGAATCACTGCGCCGATGGCTCCAACCACCAGCGTCGACCCGGCCAGGATCAGCCAAAAGTTGGCGGTGCGAGCCGCAGCAGCGACTCCGCTTGAAATAGCAGCGCTGGTGGTGACCTTGTCGTCAGCCAGGTCATTTTTCGAATCTCCGTCCGGCAGGAGCCCGATTTCAGCGGGAGTGGAGCGCGTAAGCAAGATTCCGACCGGGCAAAGCACAAGCGGAATCAACAGGCCGATAGTTTCAAGCGCGTGGCGCCACCCGAAGGCGCGCATCAGGCGACTAACCAGCAAGGGCGAAACCACACCGCCAAAACCCAAACCGAGATAGGCGAAGCCCATCGCACGGCCGCGCTGGATGCGGAACCATTGCGCAATAAGTACTTGATTGGCGATGGGGCCTGCCAGCACGTAGCCCAAAACTTCCGCGACGCAAAGAAGTTCGTATTCCCAGAATCGGGTCATGAAACCCATGAGAAATAGAGAAACGCCGATGAGGCCAGCACCGGCGAGGATGATCCATCGACTGCCGATCCGGTCAATCAGCCAGCCCGCGACGAAACCAAAAGGCAAGCCGACAATCAGGAATCCCAGAAGGAAGCCCTGGGTGACTTGGGCACGCGCGAAGCCGAGTGATTCCACAAACGCGGGATAAAAAACCGGGAAACCGTAAAAGATAATTCCGACAGCGAAGAAAAGATTTAGGAACGCAGCTACAACAATCCACCAGCCATAAAAGATTCGTGTTGATCGATTATTCTTCATGAAAAAAATATCGGTCCTGGAAAACCGAACGGTGCGGTGCGCTGCGCCCAACACCAGGTAGTGGCTCAGTTCCGCAACTCCGCTTCTGACCTCATCCTGAAAGACTTTCGTCTCGAAGGATCTCGCGCGTATGGTCACAATTGGCTGACCGAACTGCGCATCCGTTCCACGCCAGATGCTTCGCGAGCTCGGCATGACACCCTGGTCAAGGGGGACAGCTCAACTGATCCACTACCGAACGCTACTTCTGCTCCAATGTCTCACCCGAATTCCGGACCCAGAATCGCACACAGTCGTTCGGCACGCCCCGGATGAAGATTGGCGCCACGGTACATGCGAGTGAGCGGGCGCGAATAGCTGAATCCAAAAGATTCGAGCAGACTGCGCGCCATCGTGTTTGATTTCAAACAATCCACAACGATGGTGTCCTGTCCGCAACATGCGAGGAATGCTTCGAGCAACTGGCGAGCCACTTGAGCGTCTGTTGCCATCCAAGGACCGAGATGGTCCGCGAAGCAACCGCGCCGCCCGAAGGCGTACCCTTCGACGATATTCGCGTTGCGGATCGCGAAAGTGAAATCAGGCGCTTCCCGATGCAGAGACTCGAGCAGCGAACCGCGGTCAGCGCCAAAAATGTCGCGATCTAATCCGAAGATCGAGTCCAGGGAATCCGGAGAGAGTAATCCGGGAGGACGGGAACCGCGAGTCTTGGTACTCGGCAGCGAGGAAGTTCTTACGATCCAGCGCTCTATTTCGTACTCGGACACGAAGCCCAACTTTTCGTAGAGTGGTTTCCCGAGTGGTGTGGCGTCTAGTTTTATCGTGGAAATCTTGCCGCCATCGAGATGCTCGATTGCTCGTCGAAGAAGCTTCCCGCCTACGCCCCGCCCGCGGAATTCGGGATCAACCAACACCATGCCGACCCAGGCGAAGCGCTGTTCATAGGAAATGGTGGTGGCCGTGCCACAAACTCCCCCGTCGAGGTCGGCAACAAAACAACCACCGGGGCTGGCGGTAAGAAAGCGTTCCCAGTCCTGTGCGGTCTGATTCCAGCCGGCGATTTCCTTCAGCCGCATTCCGCTCGGAATGTCCAGCTTCGTCATCGTGCGCAAGTACATTAGCGAGCACGCTCCTGCACTAAGCATCTGTATTCATTGGACGCCGAAGGATTCCGCCACGGCGCTCCAATGGTCCTGAAACCACTTGGCGATTTCGTGCACGTTGGCGCCCGCCTTCAAACTGAAACGCTCGCGAAGATCCAGAATCCATGCGAGGAACCCATCTTGTGGATGAAAAAGCAATAAATGCAGCGCCTTCTCGGCCTTGCTCCCGATCTTCATCATGAATTCAGCGTCGGAAAGCTGGAACAGAGTATGCAACTGAAAACTAGATGCTCCGCGTAGCAAATATTCGGCGGCAATCCTGCCGGAGTGAATATCGCCCGTCGCGGAGAACGGAAGCAACTGGGGCACGGCCGGCATCTGGAACTGGCTTTGTGCTAGCAGGCGGTGGGAAAGGAAATTCTCGAAAACGGCAAGGTTGCGGTCGCTCAAGTCCGGTCCGCCATAAGCGACGCCGGTTTTTCCTTCGAAAGATCGCGAAGGGTCGAACAAGCGGTTGCCGTAAATCAAGAAGTCACTCTGGTCTTTGCCGGGCACCAAGGAGTGCAGGGTCTCCAACATTTGGAGCTGGAACGGGTCGCCAAACAAAGCATTGAAAACCTTCAAGCCAACGCAGGTTCTGCCCGGCGCGGCGCAGCGGATGAGGCTCGGAACGGTGCGAAGCCATTCGAGGATTTTGACTTCGAGAGCCGCTCGCGAAGAACCCGCGAGTGTAGGACTGAAGTCCTTCTCAATAGGCATGAGGGCGGCGCCATGATGTTTGCTCCAAATTTCTAGAAGACTTCGGGTAGTGAAGTTGTATTCCTTTTCTTTCCAGCAATCCTCCTGGGGAGTGGGCAGGTGGTATTTCACAGAAGGCACCACCAACATATCGGACGGCCCGGCGAGGGCCAGACTCTCGTCAAAAAGCCGGCGATACGATTCGAACGTGCCCGACCAGCCGCGTCCGGTCCAGGTAATGGTCCAACCTTCTTCGCCGCTCCGGCCACGGATGTGCTCAAGTTGCATGCGAGTTTCTGGGATGGCCCATTCGCGCATCGACTGCATGCCCGAATCATCTTGAGCGATAACGGTCTTTAGGACCACGAAGCCTAATCCGGACTTGGAGTCTTTTTCCACCTGGGGGCAGGTCATGGAAAGTTGTCCGGAGGCCTTCCCGAACGGATTCTTGATTCTTACGCCGCCATAGAAGGTGGAGAGGTCGATACCAAATGTTTCGAGAACATAGAGCTCGAGCGGGCGCGGCAAGGCTTGGTGGACCCGTTCGAACTCGGATTTGAGCCGCGCCGCATCTTTCCTGTGCAGTTTTGGAGGACCTTGGAGTCGGACCGTGGGTGGGAGGAATTCGAACATGATCTAAGGTGTTGTCCCTCGGCTGTGCAACTGCCGCTGTGGACTCTAATTTTGAATTTCTCCCAGCGCGTGCAAGGTCGCGCCGATATTTTCAAATTCTGCTTCCGGAAGATCGGATCCCCAGGGGTCATGAGCCGATTCGGGCGCGAGCACGCCCAAATGTACGAGGGTCCACAACATTCTGCGGATGTAACCTTCCATCGGCGGAATGAATAACGCCTGAGAAAGCAGATCCACCTTTCTTGAAAGCTCCAGGAACTCTTCGCTCCGCCCCTCGAAATGACTACGCAAGAGATTGTGCTGCAATCGAACGCATGCGGCACCCATGCCGATGAGTGCGGCGGTCGCTCCGCACATCAAGCTGTAGCCGAGGAAGCGGTCCTCGCCAGTGATCAGGATTTTGCCCGGAAACTCTTTACGGAGCAGACTAGCAACGGTTTGATAAGTCATCACGCTATCCAAAGTGGCGAGCTTGATTGCTGTGACTTCCGGCAAAGACATGATGCGCCGGAGAAGGTCAACGGAGTAGGAAATACCACCAGCGGCTTCGTACAGATAAAAAGCAATCTGCGGCACCCGAAAGGCAGCGAGCCTTTCGTGGTGCAGGACGATCATGTTCTCGGATTTTCCGAAAAACGTGGGGGGATGAACCAGGAAAGCGTCGGCGCCACCCTCGAGCGCGGCTTCGGCCATAACCACCGAGGAATCGAGATACGCGGAAGCCTCGTGGACCTCGGAAGCAACACATCCCACACCAGCGATAATGACCTTATCCGCGCCCAGGCCCATTCGCCAGCTTCGCAGGATGGCGGCTCGCTGCTCGCGGCTGAGGCGCAGCCCGCGTCCGGTGTGCGCCCAGACGGCGACTCCGGCGATGGGTTGAGCAGCCATGTAGGCCACATAGCGCTCCTGAGCAGGCACGTCGATCTGCCCATCGGCACGGAATGGGACGGGTACCGCGGGAATCAAACCACGGTCAATCCGTGCCCCAAAAGTTGCAGGATTCATGCCCGCAACTCTTCCCAGCGTAAACGATATTGGGCGATCTTTTCTTCGTCCACGACGTATCCCATTCCCGGCCCATCTGGCAGGCGGATCGAACCCTGCGCGGCTAATGCAATCTGCGGTGAGATAATATCATCCACGTACCATCGCGCCGATGCCTCAATATCGGTGGGAAACGTGAAATTTGAAAGGGTTGCCAAGTGCAATCCCTGCGCGGACGCTATACCGAGTTCGGGCATGGTTCCGATCCAGCAGGGAATCCCGGCGGATTGCGCGAGGTCGTGGGCGCGACGCGAAGCGAAAAGACCGCCCATCCGCTGCACCTTTATATTCAGGATGCGCGCGCTGCCGAGACGAATGATTTCCTCGATCGCCGCCGCGCTATCCGCGGATTCATCCAAACACAACGGCGTGCGCAGCAGCCGCTGCAGCTCGGCGTGCTCGGCAATGGCTTCGCGCGCCAACGGCTGCTCGATCATCATCAATTGGAAACGGTCTAGTTCGCGAAAGACGGAAATATGATCCAGCGTGTACGACGCGTTAGCGTCGACCATCAAAGGTATCCCCCCGAACCGTTGTCGCAGCGCACGGACCAGTTCGACATCGTGCCCCAGCGCGATTTTGATTTTGATCCGCCGATAGCCTTCGCTTAGAAACTTCTGGACGCGATCGCAGAGGTCTCGGACGGTGGGCAACAGTCCAATCGCCGCGCCGCTTTCCACCGGGCGACTGCGGCCACCCAGTATCTGCCACAGGGGTTTCGAAGCCGTGTTCGCGAGGAGGTCGCAAACCGCCCCTTCCAGCCCGGCTTTAGCAAATGACTGGCCTTCGAATTGGTTGAGCCACGCGGAAAGCCGACTCAGGTCAAATTCGGGATGTTCGAGAAAGGCCGGCGCAAGGCGCCGGAGTACAAACTCCCAGGTGCTCTCCGGAGTATCGCTCGAATAGAAAGTCCCAGGCATGGGCGCGGCCTCGCCCCATCCGGTGCCGGCATC
>Ga0209006_10007004_pt1 | contig 10190 bp, 9 predicted proteins | sample JacPin_JW_Ref_O2_FD_188567 | JGI IMG/M metagenome (GOLD analysis project Ga0209006, IMG submission 188567) | Forest soil microbial communities from Algoma, Ontario, Canada - Jack Pine, Ontario site 1_JW_Ref_O2 (SPAdes) (version 2) | ecosystem: Environmental > Terrestrial > Soil > Boreal... | reverse complement strand
CTTCCACACGGTCGGACTGCCTGACGCCGCGGTTCGTGAAAGCCGCGATCGCGTCCGAGCCGCCCTCAAGAACTGCGGCTACGATATTCCTTCCACCCATATCACCATCAATCTCGCGCCCGCCGACATTCGCAAAGAAGGATCGGGTTTCGATCTACCTATGGCGCTGGGAATTCTAGGCGCCTACGGGGGGCTGAATAAGAAGGAGGTTTCGGACACGTTATTTGTCGGCGAGCTCTCTCTCGACGGCGGTATTCGCGGAGTTCGAGGCGCACTGCCCATCGCTCTCGAGGCTCGCCGCAGCAAAGTGCAGCGCCTCATCGTCCCCGAGGTCAATGCCCGCGAAGCGGCGATGGTCGGTGGAGTTGAAGTTTATCCGGTAAAGTCCCTGGTCGACGTCATTCGTTTCATCAATTCTGGTAATGGTATCTCGCGCCTGCAGATTGATACCGCCCAACTTCTGAGCGAGTCGCAACAATTTTATGTCGATTTCAAGGATGTTCGCGGCCAGCAGTCGGCGAAGCGCGCTCTCGAAATCGCCTGCGCCGGTGGACACAACATCCTGATGATCGGGCCCCCCGGGTCCGGGAAGACGATGTTGGCCAAACGCATGCCAACGATTCTGCCTCCCTTCACATTTGAAGAAGCGTTAGAGACGACGAAAATCCACAGTGTTGCCGGTGTGCTCGATGCGCGCTCGGGACTCGTCGGCCTGCGCCCCTTTCGAGCGCCTCACCATACCATTTCCGACGCCGGCCTCATCGGTGGTGGCGCCATCCCGCGGCCTGGGGAAGTGTCGCTGGCCCACAACGGAGTGCTCTTTCTCGATGAGTTGCCCGAATTCCCACGCAATGTTCTTGAAGTCATGCGCCAGCCACTGGAGGACGGCACCGTCTGCATCGCTCGCGCCGCCATGTCTCTGACTTTTCCCGCGCGCTTCATGCTCGCCGCCGCGATGAATCCCTGTCCCTGCGGATTCCACAACGACCGCACCCGCGAATGCCATTGCACGCCGCCAATGATTCACCGCTACATCTCGAAGATTTCCGGACCACTCCTTGATCGAATCGACATTCACATCGACGTACCGGCAGTGAACTACAAAGAAATGCGCAGCACCACCGAACCTGAAAGCTCCGCCAAAATTCTCGAACGCGTGATCCGGGCGCGCGACATTCAACTCGCGCGTTTCGCATCCGAGCGCCAAAAGCTCTACTGCAATGCCCAAATGCCGCCACAGCTGATTCGCAAGTTCTGCGCACTTTCCGCGGACTGCGAACGTCTCCTCGAACGGGCCATGGCTCAACAAGGACTAAGCGCGCGCGCTCATGACCGCATCCTGAAAGTGGCCCGAACCCTGGCCGACGTGGAAGGAACAGCGGAGCTCGCACCGAAACATATAGCCGAGGCCATTCAATATCGAACCCTCGATCGCACCTTCTGGGCTTGAGGAGGGGCAACAAGTAAGAAGTCAGATTGCAGAGCCAAAAGACATTGGACCTGAAGACCGATTTTGTATTTCTTGACGAAGATCGTCATAAACACCAGTCATCACTCAACGGAGCCGAGTCAGCCGCGTCTTCTATAATGACAACAGAGGTCTCATGCCAGGTTGGGGCGCAGGCAACTTCGAAAACGAGGACGCGCAGAACTTCCTCGGAGGTTTGCACTCGAAAGATCCGGCCGAACTAAAAGAAATTCTGGCTCACGCCGCGGACCAAAACGATTATCTGGAAGAGCCCGCAGGCAGTGTAGTTATTGCCGCAGCCGAGGTGGTAGCCATTGCGAAGGGAAACCCTCCTCAGACCGTACCAAGTCAAATCACAGAATGGATCGCAAGGGTCGAAGGCGCTCCCAGCGCCCAGATGAACGAACTGGCGGTCCGCGCAGTAAATAGGGTTCGGCTCAGCTCCGAACTAAAAGACTTGTGGCTTGAAGCGGAAGGTCTAAACGAGTGGAGCGCGTCCCTGCGCGACTTGGAAAATCGATTAGCCCTCTAAGCGGCCGCTGATCTCCATAGCGGAATAATGAAAGCAGGGAATGTTTCCTCCCCCTCGGCTCTAAACCCCAGTCTTCTCCGACCCTCACCTCAATCCGCAGCCGCACCGCTATTCGGGTTCGAGTTGGCGGCAAGATTCTTCTCCGCCTGTCGCAAGCGCAGAGCGCGGTTCGAAGGCAATCCAGCATCGCGGATTTTGTACAGCAGCGCTCGATAGCTGATCCCCAGCGTGCGAGCCGCTTGCTTTCGGTTCCAGTGATGCTGTTGCAACACCTTCAGAATCACCTTGCGTTCCAGTTCGCGCACACACTGACGGGTAAGTTTCTTCAGAGATATCGGGCCGTCCAACGAGAACTCGGGATTGAAAAAGTCCGGTTCGCGTGCCACTAGATCATTGGTGATCACTTCTTCGTGTCCGAGGATCACATAACGCTTGATCAGGTTTTCCAGTTCGCGGATATTACCCGGCCAATGATATTTCTGCAGAACCGCCAGCACTTCTCCCGACAAAGGCCGGGCTCGACAATTGAACTTGCGGTTGTAATATTCCAGGAAATAAGCGCACAGATCTTCAATGTCGCCGCGCCGTTCCCGCAGCGCCGGCATCCGAATATTCACCACATTGATGCGGTAATAGAGATCTTGCCGAAACGAACCCGCTTCGATTTCCGCTTCCAGTTGCCGGTTGGTCGCGCACACCACTCGGACTTCAACCTTCTTATCTTCCTGGGCGCCGATCCTGCAGAACTGACCATCCTGCAAAAGCTGCAGCAGCTTCGATTGCAATGAGGGATCAAGCTCCGAAATTTCGTCCAGAAACAGTGTCCCGCGATGCGCCATCTCGACGCGGCCTGGTTTCGATCCAAAGGCGCCGGTGAAGGCCCCTTTTTCGTAGCCGAAAAGTTCGCTTTCCAGCAGCGTTCCCGGGATCGCCGGACAATTCACCTTTACATAAGGACCGGTTTTCCACGGCGACAATCCGTGGATGAGCCGCGCGACAATGTCTTTGCCGGTGCCGCTCTCGCCAGTAATAAGGACTGGAACATTGGCGGCCGCGACTTTTCCCAGCCGCGACCGAACCGCCTGCATCACTTCAGAGTGTCCGAAAATAATATTGTCAGGGGGAACTTCGCCCAGCGACTGCGCCAAAGACGTAACCGAAAGTGTCGTCATAAGATTGACTGCCCCAATGCGGGAGTGACCGTCCGCATGCATTAAAAGTGCATCCCAAGCACCAAACAGGGGAAGAGAGTTGAACGAGGTGGCTGATTTCCTTTAAGCGCTCAACTTATGAGTGGCTTGCAGTGATCATATGCCCGAAGCGTTAAGAACTGGCATGGCACCAAAGTGCCATTATGAGACGGCCTAGAAAGAGGAAAAATAGTTCACACCCCAGAACTCTCTTTTCTCAAATGCTTACGAGTGGGGGCTGCGGTGTCGGTGCTTAACGGCCTGGTAAATTTTAATCCGAGCAGGTGGTAATCGTCGAGATGCTTCACCCAAACGGCTTTAGCGTGCATGATCCGCGAAGCCGGCTTTAAACCCTCGGCAGGACGGATAGGAGCACTGGGGATTTCAAGAGAAACCGGGGCGGATTTAGGTAAAGAACGCCGAACGACCACCATAGCGCCCCCGGCCGAAATGTTAATAGCGGTGGCAAACTCTAGAGAATCCTTGCCGTTAGCGTCCCTTGTCCGGACAAAAACCGGAATGGCGAGCTGCAACCGTGCCCACTTGCGTTCGTCCTTCTTAGATACCTTACTGAGCACCGGCCAGCCCCACCCTTACTAGGGTATTTCCCATATAGAACCGCACCTTAGGGGCCAAACGCCGGACGCAACCGGGAGCCATCCAAAATCACGTCAAACCTCGCCACCCACAGGCGAATCCCGAACCTGCCATCTCACCCTCAGGTTTTCACAGCGACCCTCGGTCACATCAGAAGAGTGCAACATTTTTCCCTTCGGTACCTGCCGGGGGCGGGGTTTCCAATTGACAGTCGTATATACGTGACATAGGATCACCTTATCCCCGCGTTCTAACGGTAGTAGATCTCTCCCCAAACTTGCGTTAATTGGTAACCCATGGCTTCCTCTGACAAAAGCCCAGCCGTAGCTCCCACTGGCGCGAATTCGAAAGACGCATTATCGTCCAGCGAAAACGCCGAATTTTCGTCAGCAAGCACCACGCCTGAAGTCGTGACACAGGCTGAGGTCCAGCGAGATCTGGAACAACTGCGCGACCGTTTTCGCAAAACAACGAATGCTCTTGCGTCCGCCGCTCACGATCTCAAGACGCCCTTGGCTATTCTCAACGGTTACATCGAACTTCTGCAAAGTCAAAAGCTGGGTCCGCTGAACGATCGCCAGCGCGAAGTAATGGCCGACATGTTTTCCAGCGGACAGCGCCTGCAACATTTCATTCAGGACTTCCTGACCTTCAGCGTGCTGGAGACCGGTGAACTGCGCATGCAGTACATCGAAGGCGACATGAATGCATGTCTTTCAGAAGTCTGCCGGCTCTGGTCCACGCGTTTTCAGGAGCGCGGGCTTGCTCTCTATTTTCTGGCCAATGACAAACTAGCGCCGTTCGCTTTCGATGCCCCGAAGATCCAGCGCGTAATCTCCAATCTTCTGGAGAACGCCTCCAAGTACACGCCGCAAGGCGGCACAGTGTGGCTTCATGCCGAACCGCATATGTGGGAACGTCGCGGCATCAGTAAGAATGGGGTCAACGGAGACCGCCGCCGACAATCTTTGAACGCGCCTAATGCCGTGCGAGTGAGCGTGGCCGATACCGGCCCCGGAATTCGCCCGGAGTTTCATCTGGAAATTTTCGACGACTTTTTTCGCCTACCGGGCAGCGAGTCTGCCGAAGGTATGGGCCTGGGCCTGGCCATCGCGCGCCGCCTGCTGCAAGGCATGAGCGGAAAGATCTGGGTGGAAAGCGAGTCGGGCGCGGGCTGCAAGTTTTCTTTTCTTATTCCCCTGAAACCAATCGTCAACGGTGCGCCGACTACTACGCGAAAAGGAACGAAATGAACGAAACCGCCAACATTTTGCTGGTGGATGATGAACCGGGAATGCTGCGCTACATCCGCACTCTGCTTGAAGTGGATGAACACAAAGTCCAGACTGCCAGCACCGGCGAAGAGGCTATCGAGCACGTACAGAAGGGGTTGCATCCTGACCTGGTGTTGCTCGATTTGCTCATGCCGGGCATCGATGGTTTGCAGACGCTCGAAAAACTTCGCCAGCTTAAGCCCGGATTGAAAGTTGTAATGTTGTCGTGCGTGAACGACACGCGCAAAGTTGTGCAGGCGATGCGCCTCGGCGCCATCGATTATCTGACCAAGCCATTTCAGAAGGCCGAACTCGACGCCGTGATTGGACAGTGCGTCGGTAATTCGAAAGTCGAAGCCTACGCCGGTGACATTGAAGAACTTGCCGACGACGTATTCTTCGTCGCCGCCAGCCCAGCGATGAAAAAGATTCGCTCGCAGGCTGCGTTAGTTGCCAATGTCGACATCCCTGTCCTTCTGCTCGGCGAGAGCGGCACCGGAAAAGAAGTTCTAGCCAGACTGATCCACAAACTTTCCCCGCGCGCACATCGCACGTTCCTCAAAGTAAATTGCGCCGCTGTGCCCGCCGACCTGCTCGAAAGCGAGTTGTTTGGCTATGAAGCGGGAGCCTTCACTGGCGCCACACATCCCAAGCCGGGCAAGTTCGAACTGTGCAACAAGGGCACGATTCTGCTCGACGAAATCGGAGAAATGCCGGCACTTTTGCAGGCCAAACTGCTGCACGTTTTGCAGGATCAAACCTTCTCGCGCTTAGGCAGCCGCACCGTTATCAAGGTCGATGTCCGCATTCTGGCCGCGACCAATATCAATATTCCCGAAGCGCTTGCCAATAAGCGTCTACGCGAAGATCTGTATTACCGTCTGAACGCTTTCACCATGTCGCTACCACCGCTCCGGGACCGTAAAGAAGAAATTCCTATCCTGCTGAAGCATTTCATGTCGCGCATGTCCGAATCCTACGCGCGGCCTCCCTTGCCGCTTTCCGGCCCGTTGATGGACGCATGTCTGCGCCATTCTTGGCCCGGCAATCTGCGCGAGCTCAGCAACTTCATCAAACGTTACCTGGTTTTAGGGGACGAGAACTTGGCTGCCTCCGAGTTGCAGCCACGACCCGATGGTGGAGGAGCGCACGTAGACGCAAGAAACGCTGCCGCTGAGTCCGCGGGGGGCCTGAAGTCGGTATCGCGTAACGCCAAAGATGAAGCGGAAGCGGAAGCCATTGCGCGTGCGCTGGATGAGACCAACTGGAATCGAAAACAAGCCGCAGCGCTGCTGAAAATCAGCTACAAGGCCTTGCTTTACAAGATCCGCCAGTACGGCATAGCTCAAAGCCGAAGCACTCATCGCTTATCAGCTGGGGCATGAAAAGCTGAAAATCAAGATCTTAATCGTGAAGATCTTAAGAGTGAAGATCTTTAGACGATATCTAAAGGGTAGGCTCTGGTTTTGGTGCGGATAAGAGGACTCGAACCTCCACGACCTTGCGATCACTAGGACCTGAACCTAGCGCGTCTGCCAGTTCCGCCATATCCGCATCCGTAAGAGAGAAAAAATCGGCAGGACCTTCTCTAACGACGACTACTCCACTATTCTACTGGCTGGCGTGTGGCTGTCAAACCCGCATTACACGCCGGACATCCAGGACTAGACTTCCGAGTAGAAATCCAAGACTATGCCAACTCCCGCCGAGAAAATTCCAGCCGAATTAGCCAAAGAACTCCGCACCCTGGCACACGATCTCAGCAATGCTTTAGAAACCATCGTGCAAGCTACCTATTTGATCTCGCAGTCAGGGCCGCCCGACAACCATCGTCGCTGGGTAGAATTAATCGATCAAGCATCGCAGGACGCGGTTCAGATTAATCACAAACTGCGACAACTCTTGCGATCGCAAAGCTAGCATTCGGCATTCAACCCTCAAGCAATGTCCTCTACCCGCTAATGGCTGAATGCCGAATTCCGATGCCGATCGCTACCTACGCCAGCTTGGCATCCAGCGTGATCTTGGCGTTCAGCACCTTCGACACCGGGCACCCAGCCTTGGCATTCGCCGCAGCCGTGGCAAAGGCTTCCGCGCTAGCCTCCGGAACTTTCGCCGTCACATCCAGATGCACCGCCGTTATAGTCCAGCCTGCCTCCAGTTTTTCCATGGAGAGCGTGGCTGCAGTCTCGATGCTCTCGGGCGTCAAGTTCGCGCCTCCAAGTTGTGCCGACAGCGCCATCGAAAAACAAGCCGCGTGCGCCGCCGCGATCAGTTCCTCCGGATTCGTCCCAGGAGCGTCCTCAAATCGCGTCTTGAAAGAATATTTCGTATTCGAAAGAATTCCGCTGGCGGACGACACCGTCCCTTGCCCATCCTTAAGACTGCCCTTCCACACCGCGCTGGCTTTCCGCTCCATTTCCAATCTCCTGTTTTAAAATCGATAACCGCGTCGTCAACCATTGTAGTGGTAGGACGGAAACTGCGTTACTTCCGGAGAACACTCCTGCAGATATCAAGCCGATTACGACAGCCTGGACAAATCCACCGCCTTCGCTCTAGTGTGAACTGGCGAGGCGCGGTACCCAAGTGGTAAGGGAGAGGTCTGCAAAACCTTTACACGCGAGTTCGATTCTCGCCCGCGCCTCCAGAATCAACTCCTTCACTTACATCGTCTTATATGGGAGATCTGGGGGCCGTCACTCGTCTGATGCAGCCTTCATGAAAAGACGGGACCTCGGGGCTCCAGGTATAGGAGTCCCACATTATTCCCATGACGAACAGAGTGAAAAAGTCGATCGACCAAGTTGGCGGAACGGACCGTCAGATAATCATGGAGGCGTTCTTCGAGGTGCTCATGCAGAGCCCCTAAGCTGTGCCCACCGCCCAAGCACTCTCGAAGTTCATCACGCCCGACATCGGGATGCAGATGGCAACTTGATGGTTCTGAGTGCAAACGCGGTTCTTTAGGGAATCACCAAAGAGCAGTCTGGTTCATTCGCTTATGATTCGATCAGCCCATTCGACTAACGAAACGTATATCGGGACGTTGCCCCATTTGGCACCCCAATTCACTAAATCTGCATCCGTGACCCCACGGGCCCGGGAGCAGACTCCTCAAGCAAAAACCGGGATGTGTTTGGCAACAATTGTAGCCATTGTCTCGGCGAGGGGTGGCCAGCCGACAGGTTTGACCACATCTACGGTTTCTTTGCGCATCAGATATGTCGCGTCAGCAGTCAGGAAGATTTGCACATCATGACCGGCATCGGACAACGCAAGCCCATGAGAAAAGGCAAATGATGCCCGAGTGGGGTCGTCCGTTCCCCAAGAGCTTCTCATGAGAATGTTCAGTTTCTTCGCAGGTATTGGCTGCGGAGTCTGCGCCTCGCTGGACGAACCGGCCACGGCACTGGCGGCGAAAGCGCCGGCAGCGAATTGTGTAGATTTTTCCAGAAATTTCCGACGGGTTGGCATCTCCACCTCCTTTTCAGGCATAACTTATAGCACAACAACTTAGAAAAGAAGGAGCCGGGGAATCCAGGGCCGACGCCAGTTCTCCTCCGCTGAGAACTAGTATTTGCCTGGTTGGCGAAAAAATCGCCTCTCTAACCATGTCGGCAGCGTCAAGCACTTTTTTGGGCGTACGAGTCCGTGCACTCCGAAGCGCGCGGTGTTTTACTGCACACCATGGCGATGTCCGGGCGCTCCCGCGTGCGACCCGAACTTCGTTAGTTGACAGTCCATGAGAGAGTCCTACGGAGGAGACGAATTGGAATGTCTGATGGAATCAAGGTGAAAGGCACTCTTAAGGAAGGTGCGAACTCCGCACCGTTTTGGCGCAAGATTTTCTTAGGGAGTCGAGGCATTCGCGCAGGCTGGCGTCTGACGATATTCCTCTTAATTCTCGCGGGAAGCGGTTTCGGCGTGTTTGCGTTTGGACTCCTCCGCATACCCGCGGCGGCTCGCATCATCCATCAGGGTTTTCTCTCGCCGGGCCTCGAATATCTCACCGAGATTCCAGCCGCGATATGTCTGCTGGTATGTAGCCTGGTCATGGCGCGAATCGAGAAGCGGACCCTGGGCAACTACGGGCTGTCCCTTCGTTGCGGCGGTAGCAAGCATTTCTTGTGGGGTCTGTTCGGGGGACTTTGCACGTTCTCCGGTGTGATTGCGCTGATCGCTGCGCTGCACGGCTTTTCGTTCGGAGGTCTCGCACTTCACGGGCTGGCGTTTTTGAAATACGCAGGCTTGTGGGCGATTGGCTTTCTGTTGGTTGGATTCGTAGAAGAATTCACTTATCGCGGCTATGTGCAGTCCACACTCGCTGAAGCCATCGGATTTTGGCCGTCCGCGATTATCTGGTCCTTCGTCTTTGCTGCTGTCCATATGACCAACCCCGACGAGAATCTGGTGGGGGCTTTTGAGGTTTTTATGTTCGCGATTTTCTTGTGCCTGACTCTGCGTCGAACCGGAACCCTATGGTTTGCCATCGGTTTTCATGCGGCCGGTGATTACGCCGAGACTTTTCTATTCTCCGTACGCGACAGCGGATATGCAGCATCGGGGACTTTGCTTAATTCGTCATTCCATGGGCCTGCGTGGTTAACCGGCGGAAAGGTGGGTCCGGAGGCCAGCGTATTCTCGATACTGGCGCTATTCATCGCAATGTTCTGTTTCCACTTCTTGTACCCGCCAGCTAGCCGCCAGAAATAGGCTCCCGGCTGGCGAACCTGCGCGACTCTTTGCGTAGTTGGCGAAACATCGCCCTTTCACTCATAACTCAGTTCTGAATGAAATGGCCTGTATCTGTTGAAAAATCCCATTTCACTCATTGCCCCCAGTTCTGGATGATCGCCTGATTGCGTAATCATTCCTCTTGAGTCTCAACTAGTTACGGCAGTTTCCTCACGGCCACCATTTTTATTTCCGAGCAATGCTTGGATTTGCCGCAGCTTTGCGCTGTTAAGAGACAGAAGGATAGAACCTCCGGTCCGGGACGACAGCTACAGCCGGAGACAGTCCTAATTTTTCAGGAGACCCTTATGACTAACAAGCTGCTTCACTCTGTGGCAATTCTCGTGATGGTGTGGGTTGGAATTCAAGGTCAGTTGCTGGTGGGGCAGGCT
>Ga0209006_10007003_pt1 | contig 10192 bp, 12 predicted proteins | sample JacPin_JW_Ref_O2_FD_188567 | JGI IMG/M metagenome (GOLD analysis project Ga0209006, IMG submission 188567) | Forest soil microbial communities from Algoma, Ontario, Canada - Jack Pine, Ontario site 1_JW_Ref_O2 (SPAdes) (version 2) | ecosystem: Environmental > Terrestrial > Soil > Boreal... | reverse complement strand
CGAGCAATCCGCAGCGCCATCCCGCGCCGGTGATCTGGGCCTCGGGCTCGAATGGCCGCACGCTTCGATCCACTGACGGCGGCCAACATTACACGCGCGGCCTCGTCAACGCCGTCCAGGCACATTCTCTCGACCTTCGCGGAATCCAGGCCTTCAATGAAAAGCTGGCCTACGTAATGGCGAGCGGGCCGGGAAACATGTCGCGCATTTACAAGACGCGCAACGGGGGCGAAACCTGGAAGTTACAATTTTCCGGCACGGGTCAGAAATTTTTTCTCGACGCGCTCGCCTGCATCTCCGAAACGGAGTGCTTCGCGCTCAGCGATCCCGTCGACGGAAAATTCGTGCTGATTAGCACCACCGATGGCCAAAACTGGAAAGAACTCCCGCGCGACTCCATGCCCGCAGCTCTTCCCGACGAAGGCGCCTTCGCCGCGAGCAATTCCTGCCTCGCTATTTTCGACAAGCGCGAAATCTACTTCGTCACCGGCGGCGGCGCCGCGCGCGTGTTTCATTCGCCCGATCTCGGCCGCACCTGGACGGTGACGGACACGCCCATCATGAAAGGCAATCCATCCTGGGGAGCGTTCTCGATCGCTCGCTTGGGAGGCATCCTCATTGTGGTCGGCGGGGATTTCAAGGATGACGCTGACTCTAAACGCACCGCAGCCTACTCGCTCGACGGCGGCGTCACCTGGACTCTCGCCACACGACCGCCGACAGGATTCCGCTCAGCGGTCGCATTCCTCAATCGCGATACGCTTCTCAGCGCCGGCACGGGCGGCGAGGACGTCAGCACCGATCAGGGCGCACACTGGACGCGCACCGGCGATATCGACCTCAATGCCATCGCCGTCCTCGACGGCGCCGCCTGGGCCGTGGGCCCCAACGCGACCATCGTCCACTGGACCGATCGCACTCACTGACCACGGCTAATTGACGACGATGCCTCTCCGGCCGCCGAACGATCGCGATTGTAATCGCGACTGCCATCGCGACAATTGAACAAACCCGCGTTTTCGCGGCTAGGGCGTAGTGGGGCTCGAATTTGTGGGGTCGCGCTTGGGAAGATTTGGCGTGATTTTCTTCACCACGAATTCCTGGAAGAGGTTGGCGGCGGCGGTGGTGCCGATGCCGAGGGCTGTGTTTTCGAAAGTGAGCGCTGCGCCGCGATCGTGCGACGGGTAGTAGGAGTTGGAAATGCCGGCGGCGATGAGGCTGCCGAGGATGGCGGCGTAGGCCGGCTGCCAGCGTCCATTGTCGCCCTTGCAGACGACGGACATGGCGATGGCGTAGAGAGCGCGGGAAGTTTTGCTGCCACTGCCTTTATAGAAGTAGCGCGGATCCTGTTTCAGCAAGGACGGGAGAATCGCTCCGCCAATGAAGGTGCTGGTGACGTAGTCCGCGTAGCCGGCGCCGTAGCGCTTTGCGTAGCCCTGCGCGCCCTGGCCGTATCCGCCGAATGTGTTTTGTGATTGTTGGATGCCGGCGACGGCCCCGATCAAGACAAACGTGACCGGATCGATCGTGGTCTTCCAAGCCAGCTCAAATTTTTGCTTGGGGCGTAGCGCAACGGCGGTGGGATCGTAGCTGACGTAGAAATTCGGAAACACGCCGAGGACGCGTTGCTTTTCCTGCTCCTGAATCTGCGCTTCCGCCACCTCTACGGTGGGAGCTGCCACGTGCACTTCGGTGACGGCTGTAGCGAGTTCCAATCGGATCATCGGGACAACGTTCACTTCGCCTGCGTGCAGAGTGCCGGAAATAGTTTGGGTCGCAAAACCGGGCGAGGAAATTGTGAGCTGAAACTGGCCGGGAGGAATGTTGGTGAAAGTGAACTGGCCGTCGTTGTCTGCGACGGCTTCGACGACTGCTTGCGTCGAAGACTGGCCATCGAGCGAAAGCTTCACACGGGCGCCCACGATGGCGGCGCCGCTTTTATCCGCGATCTGGCCGCTGATCGTGCCAGGCGCCACGACCGTATCGGCGCTGCTTCCGTCCCCCGATTGATGGACCGCCGGCGGCTGAGACTGAGCGAACGCGGGCGGAAGGAAACCAATCGAGACGCAGAGGCAGAAAAGCGTCAGGCAGCAGGCCTGCAAGACTTGGCCGCCGCGGCGACAGGAGTTTGCGCGCAAACCACAGTTCGTTGTGGTCACCATTTCAATTTTATCGCCTATGCACCCACGTACAGCAAGCTTTGACTGTGCGAAGGTGTTTCAGGTTGCACGTGTGTAACGCGCAGTGCCCTTGGCTACAATATTTCGGAGACTTCGAGAGCGGAGCGAGACCACCCGGAAATTTGTGATGGGACTGATCAAAAAAAACCATTCTTCTACCGTACTGTAATGGAAATGTAACAACCTTCAGCCAGTCTCTCGCGCAGCGTTAGCAACAGCCCTGCCCATTCACTAAAACACTGGAGGAAATACATGGCACGTGTGTCTGTTCGAAGGACGTGGCGAGAGCGCGCGATTGCGAGCCTGCTCTTTGTCACGCTTACGCCGTTCGCAGCCGGTCCGGTTTCAGCTCATACACCCGGCAAGGACGACGACAAGAAAGATCATCATGAGACCGAAACGCCCATCAAGCACGTGATCGTACTCATCGGAGAGAATCGCACCTTCGACCATTTGTTCGCCACATACGTTCCACAGAGCAAGGATTCGATTAACAACCTGCTTTCAGAAGGGATCATCGACGCCAAAGGCGCGCCCGGAAAGAATTTCGGCAAAGCGGCGCAATTTCAGGCCATTGCACCATTCAAGACGAAGTATTTCATCAGCCTCGACAGCAACGAGAAGGCGCCCTACAGCACGCTGCCCGAGCCGACCCTGAATTTTTCTCCCAGCCCCGCGACAGGCGAGCCGCCTCCGTTTCCCGCCGGAACTCCCACTGCGCTGCTGGCAGCGATCGAGCCATCTTTGGAGACGAAGGATCTCGGCTTGTTGACTACCGGCTCATCTGGGGCCGCACAGACTGCCGAACTTCCTGACTTCGATTCGCGCATAACGAATTTCAGCAATTTGCCGAACGGACCGTTCCCACTCGAGGGAGCAAATCTGCCGTACGATTCCTACACGGGAGACACCACGCACCGGCTCTTCGAGATGTGGCAACAATCCGACTGTAATATCAGCAACGCCACGCGGCAGAATCCGTCGGGCTGTTTGAACGATTTGTATCCTTTCGTCATCACCACGTATACGAGCGAGCCTGATCCCTTCAGCTTTCCGGTAGCCAACGAAGTGGATGACAATGGCGGCGGAAATTCCATGGCGTTCTACAACATGCAGGCTGGAGACGTGCCTGTTTTCAAGAGCCTCGCTGACCAATACTCCATCAGCGACAATTTCCACCAATCATTCATGGGCGGCACCGGGGCCAATCACTTCATGCTCGGCACGGGTGACGCCATCTTCTGGACCGACGTCAATGGCAACCCGATAGCCCCACCGGCGGGAGTGATCGCCAACCCCGACCCGCTGCCAGGCTCAGACAACCAATACACCGTGGACATCGGCTTTAACGGCAATTTCGCGGAGTGCGCCGACGCTACACAGCCGGGCATCAAGCCTATCAGGGACTACCTCAAGTCATTACCTTATGCGCCGAATCCGAACTGCCAACCCAAGCACTACTACATGGTCAACAATAACAACCCAGGCTTTTTGCCGACTGGCGCCGTGGATACGGCCGGCATTGCGAAGGGTACATCGGTGCCGCCGACCAACATCCGCACGATCGGCGAAGCGCTTAACGACAAGGCTATCTCGTGGGCTTACTACGGTGGCGCTTTCAATGCCGCCGTCAACCGCACGAATGATCCCACGAGCACGGATCCGGCTGTGCAGATTGGGCGAGCTTACTGCAACATCTGCAACTTTGAATCCTACTCAAACGCGATCATGGGCAATGCGGCGCAACGCACGGCTCATATCAAAGATACGACGGATTTCTTCGCGGCCATTGAGAACAGCACATTGCCAGCCGTGTCGTTTGTCAAACCGGATGGCCTCCTTGACGGGCATCCGGCGTCTTCGAAGTTCGATCTCTTCGAAGCGATGGTGAGGAAGACGATTGACGCACTGAATGCGAACCCAGAGCTATTCGCCAGCACAGCGTTTATCATCACGCTGGACGAGGGCGGCGGCTTCTACGATTCCGGTTACATTCAGCCGCTCGATTTCTTCGGCGACGGTCCGCGCATCCCGTTGATTATCGTCTCGCCGTTCACCAAGGGCGGGCATGTGAACCACACGTATGCGGATCACGTCTCGATTTTGAAGTTCATCGAGCGCAATTGGAACTTGCAACCCCTGACGGCGCGGAGCCGCGATAATTTCCCGAATCCGGTTTCGCACCCAAATAATCCCTACGTGCCGCTCAATAGCCCAGCCCTCAGCGATCTGTTCGATATGTTCCAGTTCGGACACGGACATGGTCATGATGGTGACGGAAACGGCGGCGGGAACGGCAACGGGAAGGGCCATTAGAAAAAAAGGAACGGAGTAACTCGGTTCGGCGAAGTGAGCCTGTGTGAGACGAAGTCTCACACAGGCTTTTTCGTTCCAGAACGACGCTTGCATTGCGGGTGAAATCAAATCGAGTGCCTTCGGCTTAGAAGGACCAAGGAACGTTCGGAGAGGCGTCAAGCAAATGTTGGTGAGACTGAACGCGGAAAATTCAATTCTTTGCAGATCACGCGATGACCTTCGAACGCTTTCTAAGAGTGCCCTATGTGAGTGTCACGGCCTGCTCGAGACATATTCGCGAAAGCCTGTTCTATTGCGTGACGAGGACTTCCGAAGGTTGGGGTTGAGCGCGATCGCCTGACGTCTAAGCAGAAGCCCCGGCGATAAGGCATCTGTGTCGGGCTTTATACTGAGATCGATCCCAAGCTGTGTTAGCCGCTGGCCCGATAGCCTCTATCGGCGTCAAATCGGCAGGATCAAGAGGGGTTCGCGTGCCTGCGAACTCCGTATCCTCGGAGTTCCGTTGCAGTCGATCACATCCAAGGCCGTGTAGAGGCCTTCGCCTTCACACACTCGGCAGCGCAGCGTGAAAGAGCTGACAGTAAACGAGCGCACGATAGACTCATCGCGACCGCTCGCTTGCAGTTGCTTGAAATCACATTCTTTGCCGGCTGCAAAGGGTGAAAGCGGAATTGGTTGACGGCAACGAAGACAGAGAACTCCGCGATACTGCTGTTTCGCTTCGAGTATCATTTATTTACCTCGCCTCTATTTATTTCGCTTCGACGCGTGGGTGCAAAACAGAAGGATGAAGGATTCCATCGTGCTGAACAGATGGGCGACTTGCCTTGCATCAGTCGGACTCTTGTGGGAATACGATTCCGCTCTTATAAGCTGCGCAGGACCCAAACGATCACACAAACAAGAACTATGGTTCCGATCAGTCCATAACCAAACATTGTGGCCTCCACACCGTGAGCAACATCCTCGGATTTAGAATTATTGATGAGCCAGTTTGCACCGTCTGACCTCGCTATGAATGTTCAATCCGGTACACATTCCGAACAATTTTTTGGAAAGTCAGGGAAGGAGCGAAGTCTTTCCGCGCGTCTTGGAGAGTGTGTGCAAGAGTGAACAGATGCGCGCTAACGGCTTCTTCTACAATGCAGGCCTTACCGTGAAAGCAGGACGAGCAGCCGGCGGTGGGCGGTGGGGGGTTAACGATGAGCAACATAGAATTCCCAGAATGGCAAGAACCTTACCTCGAAGCTCTGATGGAGACCGACCAGAGGAAACTTGTCGGGCGAGTCAAATTCGCTGAAAAGACGATTTTGTTGCGCTTAGAGGAAATTCAAAGCAGCTCCCAGAGACGCGCGGAGGAGCAGGCTATCGAAGATGCGCTGAGGGCTTTGACCTTTCTGAGGAGAGAAAGCATTGAATTGGAAACGTCGCAAGGAGAATTCCTCGCTACAAGCCAGTTACAGGTTAACTAACCGCTGTGTCACATTGCTCGCTAGGCCCCGGCTTTCTTGGCTTGTTTGAATGCATCGGCGCCTTGGTCAAGAGCGTCTTGTAGCCGTTCGTTTGCGGTTTCAACGAACTTTTTTGACCGCCGCGTCAAGTCCTTGCCCTGATCCCGCAGCTGGTCAACGCGATCACCGACAGCTCCCGAAATATCGTCGCGCAATTCGCCTCCGGCCTTAGGCGCGAGTAAAAGCGCAGCAACCGCTCCGATACCTATACCAACGACGAACGCTAGGATCGTTCCGCTCTTATAATCCTTCATAGCAAGCTCCTTTGTCCAAACTCGAGCAGGATTTGCTTTTCGCTGCGGATGCTTCCGAGAAACGAAACTTCAGAATGGCGAGGAAACGGGATCGCCGGCCCCAGCCCTGGTGCCCAGCGTCGCCGTACCTCGCCATCTAGAGGAGAGGTTAGGTGGGCCGCCTAATTAAAACTGTTCACTTTTGGACAGTTGCACGGCTCCCTAGGGGGACCTTGCCGCTTCAATTGAGTTGCTTGAAGCGTGCAGAGAAACTGTGAGATCAAAATACTGAGGAGCGAATTTCGATTCGTGGGGCGCATTGTTCCACTTCGGGCGACAGCTTTAAAGCCTGTGGCGTACTCGGCTTGCGAAGCGCGGGTGTCTCAAGGATAGGTTATTTATAGCGCAGGGTCGTAATTCTGTTGACAATAGTGTGGCATGCGCCCAATGTGATTACTGACCTGGGATTCTTCAGTTCACCTGAACACAGCGGAAGTTACCTGATTTACCCCTCGCCAGACAACCAGCAAAACATTTAAGGAGATTCATGAATACGATTACCCGCAGGGACCAGTCCCGTGGTTTAACGCTGCAGGACGAAGTCAATCGTCTGTTTGAAGACAACTTTACTCGCGAGCGCTCGGGTCATGCCGACCTAGCAACGTGGGCGCCACCCGTAGACATCTACGAAACCGAGAATGAATTGGTCGTAAAGGCCGAGCTGCCTGATTTTCAAGACAAGGACATTGATGTCCGCATTACAAACAATACGCTAACGATCCGTGGAGAGCGGAAGTTCGAAAAAGACGTCAAAGAAGACAACTACCTCCGGATCGAACGCGCTTATGGTTCGTTCGTGCGGAGCTTTTCTCTTCCGAATACCGTCAGTTCCGAGAACATTCGAGCCGACTATCGCAATGGGGTATTGACTCTGCATATGGCTAAGCGTGAGGAATCAAAACCGAAGCAGATCAAGATCAGCGTCTCAGCAAACGGCAAGTAAATCACAGTTACGTGCGAGGGGCACGCGTTGCCCCTCGTGCGCAGAACCAAGGAGGTTGCCATGATCGAACGCAAAGAAATTTCCAGAGAAGATATTGCGCACCGGGCTTACGACCTGTACACCCAACGAGGCTGCGAGCCAGGTAAGGATGTCGAAGACTGGATCAGAGCAGAACAAGAGCTAGGCACCGAGGCTAACATCACCCCTGCAAAAGCGAAGGCTGCACACCCGGGCCAATTCAATTAGCGCGGCGCGAAGTTAAAGGTGCAACAAATGAAGTTGCCGATGAGTAGGGAAATCATCCAGACGGTACCGATAACGGCATTGCTCTCGGCCGTGGCGTGGCATCCCTCTGCAAATTACCAAATACTTTTGCATTTTGTGGTTTGTGCGGGTGCCACCATGGTGGTTCTGGCTTTGGTCTTCATCAAACAGAATCGAGATTTCGCCATGCGGCCAGCTGGCGGGTCACTTTAGTCTGCGACGTGGCCGCCCGAGGCGATGTGATGGAACTCCAGATAAACATTATTTCCGAGGCATAAGTGATCGAGGAAACCGAGTGCAAGACGTTCGGATACGGCTCGCCAACTGTTAGTTCTTCCCTTGACACCGAATTGGTCAAGGTCAACGGCAAGGGCAAGACCTCGAGGAAGCGCTGGCCATCAAGAACACGAATATCGGCCGCGAATTTAGCCTTGCCGCAGCGCATCCCTTTCCGATGGCCCAAGACGCTCGCTTGGACGAAACAATAGATTACGGTGGACGTGAGGAGAATCCGGAATGGCAGAGACGATCAATACGGGAAGCATTCTTTTCAAGGATGAGACGCTGTTGCCTGACGCGCTGCGATTCGACAGCGAGCCCTGTGCCACCGGTTGGCGACTAGTTAAGGATCTCGATGGGTACGAATTGAATCGCATAATCCACGATGCGGGGTGGAGGTTCTTTTGTATGGCGAGTGAAATCAAATCGAGTGTCTTCGGCTTCGAAGGACCCAAGACCGTTCGGAGGGCTGTCAAGCGCATGTTGGCGAGGCTTACGCCGGACAAATTCAATTCTTTGCAAATCACGCGAGTGGCCTCGAAGCGTTTCCTGGGAGTGCCCTATGTGCGTGTATCGGCCTGCTCACGACATATCCAGGAAAGTTTGTTCCTGTTTCGTGATAAGGATTTTTGACGGTTGGGATCGAGCAAGATCGACTGGCGACCGGGTCAAAACAACACCTAGATGAAAAGTGTGCAATTTTGAACAGAAAGCTTGGAGCCATTCCGATATGGTTGTCATCGACTCCCTTCGAATCAGTTCCGAGGTTCAGTCCGCACAGGGCTGCCCCCGTGAATCTGATGGATTCTCAATGGCTTCAGCAAGGCGACATCGCATCAAGCAAGCCGACCCGCCCCTGGTCTTGAACGGACCCGCCAGCAGAAGGCTCCCCTTGCGTATTCTTTTTATTCATAGCAATGCCGCGAATGTAGAGCTTTGCGTGCAAGAGCTCAACAGGGCACATTTCAACGTCAACGCAGAAGTAGTTCTAACTCCAGAGCAGATTGCCGGACAACTAAATTCAAACCACTATGACGTGATACTGGCCGACTACCACTCCTCGCACCGGCAAGGACCGCAGGCGCTGGAAGCGCTGCATCTGAGGGATAGGCAGATTCCCTGCATCTTCCTGAGCGACACAATGCAACCGGAAACCGTGGCGGAACTTATCACCAAAGGCGCTGCCGATTGCGTTGGAATGGATCATCTTACTCACCTTCCCGTAGCGATTCGTCGAGCCCTCAATGATAGCCATCTGCGCGAAGAGCGCGATCAAACGGAAAAGAGGCTGCGCCATTCAGAGGCGCGCTATCGCGCTCTTGCAGGAAATCTGGCCTATGGCATTTGTCGTTGCGACAGCGAAGGCAAGTTCCTGGATGTCAATCAGGCGTTGGTGACCATGCTTGGTTATTCATCCGCTGACGAGCTCCTAGCAGTGAACCTCGCCTCGGACATCCTTTGCGATCGCTCCAAACGAGCAGAGTTACTAGGCCACTCCGTCGAACGGGACAGCGCCGATCCACTGGAAATCGAATGGAAGCGAAAGAATGGCACTACGTTCAAGGGTCGTATCAGCGGGCGTAAGGTCGGCAATCAGGGCGAGAAGAACAGTTACGAGATAATCGTCGAGGACGTCACTCAACAGCGCAAGCTTGAGGATCATTTGCGTCAACAAGCAGCCACCGATTCTCTGACTGGACTTGCCAACTACCGCAGTCTGGTGGAAACGGTTGACCTTGAGATTAGTCGCACAGAACGTACGGCTCGCGAATTCGCTTTGCTATTTCTCGACCTGGACGGGTTGAAGCAGATCAACGATCGTTTCGGTCACTTGGTGGGGAGTCAAGCGCTTTGCCGACTCGCCGATGCTTTGTGCATCTGTAGCCGGAAGATTGACACCCCGGCGCGTTTCGGCGGAGATGAATTTGCACTGGTGCTGCCCGAGTCAGGGCAAACGCAAGCCAATTTAGTTGCCCTGCGGATTCGCGACACTCTTGCCAATGACGGAGGGGAACCGAGGCTATCGGTCAGTATCGGCGTCGCGACTTATCCCAAGGATGGCGAAAAAGTAGATTCGCTCTTGGGCGCGGCAGACGCTGCGTTGTACGCGATGAAAGCGAGAGCGCACAGCCTGGAGGCAAGCGCTCAGAAGACGACCGCTGTTCCGACACAAGCGGCGGGTCTTAGACAGTAACAGTAATAGACGTTAGACGAGACTTAGCCTGGGTTGCCGGTGGATTTGGAGAGGTGTGCAAAAGTGAACAGATGTATGCCACCGCTCTCTCTACAATGCGCGCATCAACGGTGAAAGCAGAGCAAGGCAGGCAGTGGAGGATTGACAATGAGCGACCTAGAATTCCCGGAATGGCAGGGACCTTACATGGAAGCTCTAATGGAAACCGACCA
>Ga0209006_10007002_pt1 | contig 10192 bp, 8 predicted proteins | sample JacPin_JW_Ref_O2_FD_188567 | JGI IMG/M metagenome (GOLD analysis project Ga0209006, IMG submission 188567) | Forest soil microbial communities from Algoma, Ontario, Canada - Jack Pine, Ontario site 1_JW_Ref_O2 (SPAdes) (version 2) | ecosystem: Environmental > Terrestrial > Soil > Boreal... | reverse complement strand
TAGCCGTAGGCGGCCAGGGCATTCAACGCTTCGAATTCCGCCCAGGCTGCGAGCCACGCTCTCAGTGATTCGCCATGCTTTCGCCGCCACCGCTCCACTGCCATGCACAACTGCGTGCCTGCTAATAGTGCGAGCGAGGGTCCATAGAACCAAACGTCTTTGTTCCGCAGTTCGAGCGCGCGGAGTAATCGTTCCAGTTTTTGAATGGACCGGGAGCCGTTCCGTACTCGTTCGGAGATCTGACGCAGCTTGACCGATTGAAATTGTTCGGCCTCAAGAAGTTGGAGTCCCTCGCGCAACACGCGCGTTTCAAGGGACAGGGGGCGCAGCCAATCCGCCATCCTGTTCATTCGGTTACGAAAAACAAAGCCAACGGCAGAATGAAACGCCATTAGGGGAAGTATCCAGATTGCGACGCTGGCCCAGGGCATTACGCCTAGCAATCTCGCGACAACAATGCCGGCCAGCAGAGCGGACGTAACTCCCGCGATGGGGGGCAAAGCGCCGGGGAAGGAAAGCGGGGGAGAATTCAGCCAGTCATCGAACGTGGCCTGTTGGGATCCCAGAAACTCGAACTCGCCGAGCGTTGCCACTTTTTCCCGAAGATCCGTTCTTCCGCGCAACTCGCGGACGGCTTCCTGACGAAAGAGCGTCTCATTGACGGCGGGAGCGTTCAGCAGATAATTTGCGAGTCCCAGGCGTCCTATGGAGGTGCGGGCAATGCAAAGCAATTCGAAGAGAGAACCTTCGCCGAAGACGCCCAAATCCGCGGCGTAGACGTGATCCGGAGGATTGAATTCTTCGCCCGTGACTCCAGAACGGGCCCAACTTCCATTCAGACGCTGCAGCGCCCGTTCATAGAAACGCTTCAGTCGCCACAGCCGGGATTGCGATTGGCGAAACTTTCGCATACGCCGCGCCGAGGCAGCCGCCGCTAAGATTGGCAGCGACGCCCAGAGAAAAGACAATTGGCCGCGAAAAGCATAGAGGCTGAGCAAGAGAAACAGACCGAGCACAATGGCAAGAACGCCCGCTGCGAGCGCGTGGGGCCACCGAAGCTGGGCGATGGCTGACTGCAGCTCCAGGATTCGGCCCTCGTACTGGGCGACTACGTCTTGAATAGTCACGCATTCATCATACGATCTCGCAAAAGGCCTGGTTCAGAAAAACAGCTCCATGTAGACGTTGGCACGCGCGTAAGGGGAGGGGACGACGCGCTCGGGCGGAAGATGGCGAAAGCCCACGGATTCATACAGCCGGATGGCGCCCTCCAGCTTTTGATTGGTCTCAAGATAGAGCCGGCGCGCGCCTGCACTCCGGGCTTCCGCAATCGCCCTCTCGAGTAGCTGGCGTCCGATACCGGCGCGCCGGCAGGACTCCGTTACGGCCATTTTGGCGACCTCAAATTCGCCAGGAACAATTACCAGGAGAGCGCAGCAACCCACCGTTTGGCCCTCTCGGACGGCGAGGAAGATCCTGCCCCCTCGATCCAGGATCATTCCCTGAGGGTCGGCCAGCAGCTCCTTCTCTTTGGGCTCAAGAGCGAAATAGCGGACGATCCATTCTTCATTGAGTCTCCGAAAGTCAGCTTCGTCTCCAGGCCTGAATTCGCGGATTGCCAGTTCTGTCTGTGGCGTGGTCATGACCTCACATTAAAGGCTCCAGGATTACGATGTCCAATAGCTAAAAGATGGGTATTTATATGATAGAGGTATGAAAGAGGAAATCGAGCTTCGTCATCTTCGCTACTTTCTCGCCGTGTCGGAGACGCTGCATTTCAGCAAAGCGGCGCAGACGCTGGGAATCGCGCAGCCGCCGCTGAGCCAGCAGATCAAACAGCTGGAGCAATTGCTGGGTCATCGGCTTTTCGATCGGACCACGCGGGGCGTGAAGCTTACCCTGGCCGGCCAGCTGCTTGCCGAGCGTGCGCGGAGCACCATCGAAAAAGTTCAGGACGACCTGGCGCAGGTGCGCCGGCTGGGACGCGGGGAGGAAGGGACGCTCACGGTTGGGTTCGCCGGTTCGGTGATGTTTACCGATCTTCCGGCGGCCATCGAGAGTTACCGGCGGCGCTATCCGAAGGTGGAGCTTCGCCTACGGGAATTCAGCACATCCGGACAGATTTCCGCCCTGCTTACAGGAACACTCGACCTGGCCTTCTTGCGGGATGGCGACCCGACGGAGGGGATTGAGATAAGCACGCTGTTTGAAGAGCGCTATGTTGCGGTGCTGCCGGAAGCCCACGCGTTGGCTCGCAAACCATCGCTCCGGGTCGGCGATCTGCGGAAGGAGCCGTTCATTCTGTTTGCGCGCCGGATGGGGCCGCTGGCGTTTGACAGGGCGATCGCGTGCTGCGAGCGAAATGGATTTCGCCCGAACATTGTGCAGGACGCACCGCAGTGGCCGACGCTGGTTCGATTGGTAGCAGCCGGGTTGGGCGTGTCGCTAGCTCCTGCCTGCGTGGCGACCGTGGCGATACCCGGGGCGATTTATCGCGAGGTGCGCGCGGCGTGCAGAACCACCGTCGATCTCGGCATCAAAGCGGGATCGGCCACGACACTGGCCAACAATTTTGTCCGAATCGCGCGGGAGCGTCTGGCGAAGTAGCTCGGGGCTATGGCGCGACTTCCACGTAGTCGACCGAGGATTGGGGCTCCGGAATCGCCGACCGCCGCGCATCCGGGAACATTCGGCGAGTAGGCGGAACCTCTTTTAGCTCTTCCGCTGGGAGCGTTTCCAGAAGAAGTAACCAAGCATGGTTTTGGCGTCCAGGATTTCGCCTCCGTCGATGGCGGCTTTAATCTCTTTCACGGTGAACCAACGCGTTTCGATGCGCTCGTCGCCCATGGGCGTGGCTTCGCCCGCGGTGAGATCCGTGGCGAGGTAAATCGTCATCTTTTCGGTAAGGAAGCCGGGGCTGGGGAAAAATGAGACCAGCTTTTTCCACTTCTTGGCGCGATAGCCGGTCTCTTCTCTCAATTCGCGCTTGGCGGTTTGCAGCGGCTTTTCGCCTGGATCGACGGAACCGGCAGGCAGCTCCCACAAGAGGCGCTGCGCGGGCAGACGATATTGGCGGACCAGCAGGATGCGCTTGCGATCGTCCACCGGCATCATAACCGCCGAACCGCGATGATGCACGATGAAGCGCTTGATCTCGAATCCGCTGGGGTCGACGGCGTGATCCTCCGATACCGTGAAGAGCTTGTTCTTGAGCCTTTCAACCGAAGAAATTATTTTCATGATCTGTGAATGGTCTTTTCAAACTCAGCGAGCGGCAGCGTGTTCAGAACGTCGCGCGGCTCCAGCCAGCCTCGGCGGGCCATCAGGACGCCGAACGGCATGTTAATACCGAGATGCTTGGTCTGGTGCGCGTCGGTATTGATCGCGAACTTCGCGCCGAGAGCTTTCGCCGTGCGGACCATGGCGCCTCCCAGATCCATGCGCTCCGGGCTGCCGTTGATTTCCAGATACACGTTGCGGCGCGCGGCCTCTGACGCCACGCGCTCGAAATCGAACGGAAACGGATCGCGATTTAGCAGCATGCGGCCGGTAGGATGGCCCATCACCCGCAGCGACGGCGATTCCAGCGCGCGCATGAGACGATCGGTCATCTCCGCGCCTTCCAGATTCATGTGGCTGTGAACGCTGCCGATGACAATGTCGAGCTCAGCCAGCGCGTCTTCTGCCAGATCCATAGCTCCATCGCGGCGAATGTCGCATTCCAGTCCCGAGAAGACGCGGAGCGGGAGGCCGCTGCGATTGAGATCGCGAACTTGCGCGGCGAAGGCGACGACGCGCTTTTCGTCGAGCCCAAAGGCCATCGCGAGCGCTTTGGAATGATCCGTGATCGCGATATATTCGTAGCCCAGCGCGTGGGCAGCCTCGGCCATCTCCTGAAGGGTGGCGCGGCCGTCGGTTGCGGTGGTGTGCATGTGGAGGTCGCCACGGATGTCGGAAAGCTGGATCAGATTGGGCAGGCGGCCGGTAGTCGTTTGATCAATGACGGCGGCTTCGATTTCGCCGCAGTTTTCCCGCAGCTCCGGCGGAATCCAGGCCAGACCTAGCGCGGCGTAAATCTCCTCCTCAGTTTCTCCAGCGACGCGTTCCTGGTTTTCGAGCCGGAACAGTCCGTATTCATTGAGCGTGAGGCCGAGCTTCAGCGCGCGGCTGCGCACCAGAATGTTGTGCTCTTTGCTCCCGGTGAAATACTGCATGGCCGCGCCGTAGCTTTCATGGGGAAGCGCGCGCAGGTCCACTTGCAGACCCTCCAGCCCATATTGAATGCTGGCTTTATTGGGGCCTTTGCCGAGGACGGTGTGCGCTTTGGGATGCTGCGTGAATCGTTCTAGCGCGGCGGCCGCTCCGGGGCCAGTGACTAGCAGATCAAGATCGCCGATGGTATCCTTGCCACGGCGCAGGCTGCCGGCCGCAGCGATCTTTTCGATGCCGCCGGTTTCCGAAAGATAGGGAATCAGCTCGCCCGCCACCTTTTGTCCGAAGTTGAGCAGGAAGCGGCCGGTGCGCTGGCGATATTGCGCGATGGATTTTAGCACCTTCTCTTCCAGCTTGGCGCCCATGCGCGGCAGCTCGCGCAGCTTCTGTTCTTTGCAGATGCGCTCCAGCTCATCGATGGTGGCCACCTGGTGGTGCTGGTAGACCAGCGCGATGCCTTTGGGGCCGAGGCCTTGGATCTTGAATAGCTCGAGGAGCGTGGGCGGGAATTGCGCCAGCAGCGTATCGCGCTTTTCAAACGAGCCGCTACTCCTGAGTTCTTCCAGAACGCTGGCCAGGCCTTTGCCGACGCCTGGGATCTCCGTGACTTTGCGCTCCGGGTTGGCGAGGATATCGTCAACGCGCTCGGGAAAGCCTTCGATGGCGGAAGCGGCGTTGCGATAGGAGCGAATGCGGAAACTATCTTCGCCGGCAATCTCCATCAGGTCGGCGGTTTCGGCGAGCACCCGCGCAAATTCACGATTTTCCATTCGGCCTGTTTGAGATTGTAGCGAGCATATGGGGCTCCACGTGAACCAGCACGTCGGCCACCCAATCGACTTCCGAGCGGATTTTCTCTTTGACCTGCGTCGCGATTTCGTGCGATTCGTACACGCTCATGGCCGGATCCACTTCCAGGTGCATATCCACGTGCCATTTCAGACCGGTCTTGCGCGCGAAACATTTCTCAATTCCGAGCACGCCGGGGACGGTGAGGCCGGCCATCCGGATGCGATCCATGGCTTCCGGGTCCGGCATGGTGTCCATAAGCTGAAGCATGGTGTCGCGTACCACGCGGACGGCCACAAAGATGACGATGATCCCAACGGCTGAACCACCGATGCGATCGGCCAAGGCAAATTTTTCAGGATTGAGCAACGTGAGGCCCAGGCCGCACAGAGCGGTGGTACCCGAGAGGATGTCGACAGTATCGTTCCAGGCGTCAGCCACCAGTCCGGAGCTCTGAATCTTGCGTCCGTAATGACGCTTGGACGCGCTCATGATGGACTTAATCAGGATGGAGGCGACGAGCGGCCACACAGCATAAGCAGCGGGCGGCTGGCTGAGGCCATGCGAGAGATGCAGCGATTCGAAAGAGATGAAGACGCCGCTCGCCGCCAGAATCATTCCGACCACCAATGCGCTGATCGTTTCCAGGCGCCCGTGGCCGTAGGGATGCTCGCGGTCCGGCGGCTTGGCGGCAATGATCAAACCCAGCAGCACCAGTCCAGACGTGAGGACATCGCTGGCGGATTCAATACCGTCGGAGACCGTGGCGGTGGAGGAAGCGTGCAGACCGATGGCGATTTTTGCGGTCGCCAGCCCCGCGCTCACCAGCATGCTGGTAATGGCGATGCGGCGGCCAGCGAGCTCGGGGTTCACCTGCGCCTCTTTTTTACGTGCACCAACTGGTAACTCCCTTCCACGAGATCGCGGATCTCGGACCAGTCCAGTTTAGTGTTGGCGCGCAGAGAGACCCAGCCGTGCTGGCCCACATAGGGCGTGCGGTAGAAACGGATGTCTTCCAGGAACACGGGCTGCATTTTCTTGCCCACCTTGAAACAGATCGACAACACGCCCTTGTACGTTTCCAGGACCGTAAACGTCTTGGTGCCCACTTGAAAGGTGGGGTGGCCGAAGGTGGTGGTTTCGCTGGTTTTCGGCAAGGCTAAACAGATTTCGCGCAGTTTTTCCAGTATCTTCTTATCGTCCATCAGCAGTCATATACCAGCGTACTAGAAGCCGGGCGTGGCAGACCACTGTCGGTTCTGCGCAGCGATCAGATGATCCGTGCGATCCGTGGAATTCCCGGAATTATTTCCCAACGGCTTTCCACACATCCGCCTTGGTCTGTGGAGCGGCGGACGCGTGCACGTTGATATACCGATCAAAGTCCAGATTGAGCCTTTCCAGAACCGGGACCAGAGCTTTCACGTGATCGTTAGCCGGTTCGCCAGGATTCACCGAGAAGTCGCCCTGGAAGATAACCTTTTCCTTGGGGATGTACGCGATGATCAACCCATTGGAGTGAGGAGCTGGAAATATGTGGTACATCTCAACCACTCGGGTTCCATCGGAGTAGACCCTCTTCTCCGCAACAGTCTCAATTTTCACTTTCTTCGGATTCTGGGAGAGGCTGTCGCTCAGTAGCGTTCTCGGAGTATCAAGCGCTTTCTCGAGGAACTCCTCATTGTTCTTCTGAGTAATAATCGTTGCGCCTTCGGCCACTAACACCGGCAGCCCTCCCGTGTGGTCGGCATGGGGATGCGTGTTCATAACGTACCGGATGGGCTTGTTCGGAATCAGCTTCTTTGTTTCGGCAACGTAGGCCAGGGCGCGTGCCTGGGATTGGCCGGCCTCCAGCATCATGACGTAGTCCTTGAACTCGACGATCACCGAATCGTAGCTGCCGGGTCCGGTGGTGAGCCGATATAGGCCGTCGCCCAGTTTTTCTGAAGTGACCGTCATAGGCGCAGGAGCCGGCGGCGCTCCGCCGCCCGGCCCACCACGCCCTCCAGCCGGCGCCGGTGGAGGAACCAATGTAGCGACATCCGGAGGATTCGCCTTCGCCGCGGTCAACTCCACTTCAAAGAAAGGCCAACCGCCGCGCGTCTGCACGATCTTGGAAGGAGCCATCACACCGCCGAAGTCTCTCCATCCGGTGTAAGTCGCCACGATGTGCATGTCGCCCATAATGTTTTCACCGAGCCAGGTCTCCACCCGATCGATTCTGTTGTGGTCGTTCACGTAGCCATTGATGACGTAGCTCTTGCCGGAAGGCGCCTTGACCGTCGGGCTCCAACTCAGGACGGAGTAGCTCTTGCCGTCCAACTTGTGATGGCTCAGCGTGGCATTATTCGCCGCGGCACCTTGGAGGAATCCCCAGGGCGTGAGGTAAAACTCGAGCGAGTTGGCCCAGGGCTGTGAAACGTCCGCCTGCATGGATGTCACCTGCTGGAAAAAGACTCCGGGCGTCACCGTCGTCGAGCCGCCGGGCCCAATGTTGTGGGTGATTCCAGTCTGCCGTGACGCGGGGGCGGTAAGATCGATCACGCGGACGTAGTCGTCGATGGGCCGCATCGGATCGTGCGTCCCCCGGCAAGTCATGTCGGCGGCGTTGGCTCCGCACTGCTGGAATGCCACATCCTTCGCCGATCCTGAGTACGTGATGGATTTCAGGTCGCCCAGCGCTTTTTGCGCGTTGGCGATCACGGTCTGTGCATCCTGCGCCATGACGTTCGCACACAGTAACGCGAGGCAGATTGATACTACAGCAAGTTTTTTGAACACACCTTCTCCTTATCAGCCTGGATGCTTACACACCCGTCCAGAGTATTCTATCTCCTCTCGATCTTGTGCAGCCATTGGCCCCGATCGCCGTGAAACACAATTATCGTGCGGAATGAGCTAAGATTCTTTCGATGCTTACAGAACAGATTCTGGGTCTTTTGATCGCAGAACGAGACAAGCTGAACAAAGCCATAGAAGCCCTGCAAGGTCCTACGAAGCGCATGGGGAGACCACCGAAGAATGCGCTGCCTACTCCCACCTCTCAGGAATCAGCTCAACCTGCGAAGAAGAGACATCGCAAATTCACCGCCGCTCAACGCAAACAGCAAGCGGAGCGAATGAAGGCGTTCTGGGCGGCGAAGAAGGCCGCGAGCAAGCCCAAGAAAACCGCCAAAGCAGGGTAGGGCGCTAGGCGAAGGCTATTCGCAGCGCAGAGCCACCAGCGGATCGACGCGCACGGCACGGCGCGCGGGAAGATAACAGGCGAGCAGCGCGACCATGGTGAGCACGATGGCGACAGCGGCGAACGTCAAAGGATCGTGCGCGGTGACACCGAAAAGCTGGTTGGCCATCAGGCGCGTCAATCCCAAAGCGGCGGCCAGGCCGGCGGCCACGCCAACCAGCGCCATTCTTGCGCCCTGCCCGAGCACCAGGCGCATCACGTCCTTCGGTTGCGCGCCCAGCGCCATCCGGACGCCGATTTCACGGGTGCGTTGGCCCACCACGTAGGAAATGACGCCATAAACCCCAACGCAGGAAAGCAGCAGCGCCAGCATCGCGAATACAGCGAGAAGAAGCATCGAGAGCCTGCGCGCGGCCAGAGAGCCGGCGACGACTTCGTCCATGGTCTCGACGCCGTAGATCACATCGCGAGAGTCGAGTTGCTCAACGGCGCGGCGAACCAGGCCCATGACGGCCGCCGGATCGCCCGCGGTACGCAGAACGACAGCCACGCCATCGGCCGCCAGCGCCATCAAGTTCTCGGGAAGCTGCATGAAAGGATAGAAGAACTGCGCTTCGACGGCCGATTTTTGATCCGCTCCCAGCCCCCATTGCTTTACATGCCCCACCACGCCGACGATTTCGGCCGGTACATTGAATTGCTCCAGATGGACGCGCTTCCCGATGGGATTTTCATTCGGGAACCAGGTCCGCGCAAAAACGTCATCGATGTCGATGGCCACGGGAGCGTTTTCGTTGTCCCGCGGAGTGACGAAGCGGCCGCGCTCCAGCGTAATTCCCATGGCCTGCTCGAAACCGGCTTCCACCAGATAAAACATCGCCTGATGCATGTCGCTGTCATTGGCGGGCTTCGGCTGGCCCTCGATCCAGAAGGGTATAGACGAGTCATGAATCATGGGGCGCGAGCCCAGAGTTACCGAAACGGCTTGTACGCCGGGGATGGAGCGCATCTTATCGTCAAACCGGCGCAGGCGCGCACGAGTCTCCGCGGAGGTGGTTGCCGAGGAAGACGGCGTCGATAAATTGAAGGTGATGGCGTGGCTGGGGTTGAAACCGGGATTCACACGCCATAGCGCGGAGAGGCTGCGCAGCATCAGCCCGGCCCCCACCAGGAGAACTAAAGCCGTAGCGACTTCGATGGCCACGAAGATTTCCTGCAGGCGGTGTTGCGCGCCGCTGGAACCGCGCCCGCTTTCCTTGAGGATCTCCATTAAATCGACACGAGATCCCTTGAGCGCGGGAGCCAGGCCAAAAACAATTGCGGCGAATAGCGAGAGGGCCAGCGTGAAGAGCAAAACGCGTCCATCGAGCGAGATCTCTTCTACGCGCGGCAAAGTGCCGGGCAAAGTGTTGAGCACCGCTTTGACGGCGCCATAGGCGAGGAGCAGCCCGAGCGTTCCGCCCAGGCCCGCCAGCAAAACACTTTCGGTGAGAAGCTGGCGGATGACGCGGAAGTTGCCGGCGCCCAGAGCCGCGCGAATGGCAAACTCCCGCGAGCGGCCCATGGAGCGAGCCAGCAGAAGGTTCGCGACGTTCGCGCACGCAATCAGCAGCAGGAAACCGACGGCGGCCAGAAGCACCAGCAAGAACGGCTGTACGTTACCGACCATATCGTCCTTCATGGACACGAGAGTGACGCCCACGTGCTGGTCGGCAACCGGGTAGGAGGCGGCCAGGTTGCGCGCGATCACGTCCATGTCGGCCTGGGCGCGCGGCAGCGTAACGCCCGGTTTCAGGCGGCCGACGACATGCGCGCTCACCGAGATACGGCGATCGCGAAACGAAGGATCGTTCCACTGGCCGATAGCGGTGTAGACGTCGCGGTCATGACCGTAGAAAGTGAAACCGGAGGGAACCACACCCACCACGATGTACGAAGTGCCATTCAGAGTGAGCGCTTTTCCGATGACATCGGCCGAAGAGCCGAATTTGCGTTTCCACAAACCCC
>Ga0209006_10007001_pt1 | contig 10193 bp, 10 predicted proteins | sample JacPin_JW_Ref_O2_FD_188567 | JGI IMG/M metagenome (GOLD analysis project Ga0209006, IMG submission 188567) | Forest soil microbial communities from Algoma, Ontario, Canada - Jack Pine, Ontario site 1_JW_Ref_O2 (SPAdes) (version 2) | ecosystem: Environmental > Terrestrial > Soil > Boreal... | reverse complement strand
TCGATGACGACAATGCCGACACGGATTTTGTCATGACGCAGATCGGGCATGCGCTTCTTGGCATGAGCCGGGATGTCCTCGTGCTGATTTCCTCGCAGCTGCCGGTCGGTTCGGTTAGCCGCCTGGAATACGCTGAAACTTTGAATCACGGGACCCCGCAACTCAAGGTTGCGTATAGCCCTGAAAATCTCCGTTTGGGGCGCGCCGTGGATGATTTTCTGCGTCCGAAACGGATCGTGGTGGGCGTCAGATCGAGCCGTGACCGGAATTTGCTGCACCGCCTCTTGAGTTCCATCACCGAATCCATCGAATGGATGTCGGTCGAATCCGCTGAAATGACCAAGCACGCGGTCAATGCCTTTCTCGCTACCTCGGTCGCCTTTGCCAATGAAATCGCCTCTATCTGCGAGTCCGTGGGCGCGGATGCGAAGGAAGTGGAACGAGGTCTGAAGACTGAAAACCGGATAGGTCCGCGGGCCTACCTCTCGCCCGGCGCAGCATTTGCCGGAGGGACTCTGGCGCGTGACGTTGCCTTCCTCAACCAAACGGCGCGTGAGCGTGGCGTGACTACGCCGCTGCTGTCGTCAGTCCTGCCGAGCAATGACACGCACAAGCACTGGGCACAGCGGAAGCTCCGCGGGCTCTTTGTCGATCTCACACGCACAACGGTCGCTGTGTGGGGCCTCACCTACAAGCCGGGCACGGACACGTTGAGGCGATCTCCGTCGGTCGAACTCTGCGATTGGATGATTCGCGAAGGGGCGGCAATCCATGTGCACGATCCGATGGTCAAGAGCCTTCCTGAACATTGGTGCGATGCAGTAAAACGTTACGACGACCCTATCGCAGCTGTTCTCGGGGCGCAGGCACTGGTCGTGGCGACCGAATGGCCCATGTATTGCAATATTTCTACCGACCAATTGATTCAATGCTCCCCGCACCTTGTGGTGCTCGATGCGAATCGCTTTTTGACAAACTTGGCGGCCACAGAGGGACGTGTAAGGTATTTTGCGGTGGGCATGCCATCTTAAGGATCCGTGAGCACGATGAGCAGAGTACTTGAAGGCCGATACGCAATCATCACCGGCGCGAGCGTTGGCCTGGGTTTCGAGATCGCCAAGAAATATCTCGAAGCCGGGGCGAGCTTGATGATCTGCGCGCGCAACGAGATGTTGCTGGACAAGGCGGCACTGGCGCTGCGACCGCTCGCGGGAGCCGGACAGTCGGTGCTTGCACTGCCGGCCGATATCTCCAATCTTGAGGATGTGACCGCCCTCGTCGATGGAGCACTCAGAGAATTCGGCCGTCTGGACGTCCTTGTCAATAACGCGGGAGTTGCGGGGCCCTGCGGCTCAATTGAAAATATTGACTTGAAAGAATGGTTCCGTGCGATCGAGATTAATCTTCTGGGTTCCGTCTTGCTGAGCCGCGCGATTTTGCCGCACTTCAAGAAGGCGGCACGCGGAAAAATCATCCAGCTGTCAGGGGGCGGCGCCACGAGTCCGCTGCCCGGCTTGAGCGCCTACGCGGCATCCAAAGCAGCCGTGATTCGTTTCGTCGAAACACTCGCCGAAGAGGCGCGCCCACATCACATTGACGTCAATGCGATAGCGCCCGGCGCCCTCAATACTCGTATGCTGGATGAGTTTCTCGCCGCCGGGCCCGAGAGAATTGGACCTGCATTTTACGAGCGTTCGCTGCGGCAGAAAAAGGACGGTGGTGCGCCGCTCGGCAAGGGCGCTGATCTGGCTGTTTTCCTCGGTTCGTCTTTGAGCGACGGCATTACGGGCAAATTGATCAGTGCGGTCTGGGACCCTTGGGAAGCGCTGCCCAATCATCTCGAGGACTTGAATGGGACCGACATCTACACCTTGCGACGCATCGTTCCCGGAGATCGCGGTATGGCCTGGGGGGATGGCGATTGAACATCGGTATCATTGGATGTGGCGCGGTCGGCCGAGGACGGGCTCAGCATTTGGCGGGCGCCAGACTGGTCCACTGCGCCGACGTGGACTTATCGCGCGCCCGGCACGTCGCGTCCTTCAGCCCAGGCTGTCTTGCCGGCAAAGACTGGCGCGAACTGTTGACTCGTGCCGATATTGACGCAGTCATCGTTGCCACGCCGCAGGACTCGCACGTTGAGATTGCGCGCGCCGCCATAAGCGCCGGAATCCACGTGCTGGTCGAGAAACCTGCGGCACGACACGTCGACGAGCTCCTTGGTCTGCCGGAACTCGCCGCCGAACACGATGTTCGCGTCCGGGTGGGTTTCAATCTTCGTTATCACCGGGCCTTTCAGCAAGCCAGGCGCCTTGTCGATTCGGGAATATTGGGTCCCCTGCTGTTCGTGCGGGCCCGTTACGGGCATGGCGGCCGACTTGGGCTAGCCAGCGAATGGCGCGCTCAGCCGCAACGGTCGGGAGGCGGAGAACTGATCGATCAAGGCGTTCATCTCATCGACTTGGCACGTTGGTTTCTCGGCGAATTCGTGGAAGTGGACGGCTTCGCTCATACTTACTTCTGGGACATGCCGGTCGACGATAACGCCTTCATGGTGCTCAAGACCGCGACGAAACAAGTGGCTTTTCTACATGTCAGTTGCACTGAGTGGAAGAACACTTTCTCTTGGGAACTCTACGGTCGCGACGGCAAACTGCAGGTCGACGGACTAGGCGGCAGTTATGGCGTGGAGCGCTTGTCCTGGTATAAGAATCTGCCCGAGATGGGCCCCCCGGAAACCACGATCTGGGAGTACCCGATGGCCGATAATTCGCGGGAGACGGAAATGGCGGAGTTCATGGAGGACATCCGCGGCGCGCGCGCGCCCTCGGCTGGGTTGCCGGACGCGATCGCCGCGCTTGCGGTGGTGGCCAAAATCTACACGGACTCCGGATATGATTATCGCGCGTAGCCCTCTGCGCATCACCTTGGGCGGCGGCGGTACGGATCTGGCTTCGTACTATGGTGAACATGAGGGATTCTTGGTTGCAGCCGCGATCGACAGGTATGTCTACGTCACGGTCATGCGGCCTTTCAGCGCGGGCATCTATTTGAAATATTCGGCGTTGGAACACGTGGATAGGGTCGCGGATGTCAAACATCCCATCATTCGGGAAGCGTTGGCATTGCAACATTTTGAGTCGCCGCAAATAGAAATCACGACCCTGGCGGATATTCCGGCGGGAACCGGCCTCGGGTCCTCGGGAAGCTTTACCACCGCCCTTTTGAAAGCTCTTCATACGCACCACCGCAGGGTCGCTCACGCCAGGGAGTTGGCGGAACAGGCTTGCGATATTGAAATCAATCGCTTGGGCGAACCCATTGGCAAGCAGGATCAATTCATCGCGGCATTTGGCGGCATCACGTGCCTCACGTTCCACAAGGATCATCAGGTCACGGTTCAACCACTGCGCGTTTCCAGGAAGACGGTGTTCGAACTCGAGGACAATCTGCTGCTCTTCTTCACCGGTTTCAACCGCGCCGCGGGCGGCATTCTGAGGGATCAGGATGTCCGTTCACAGGCACGGGAGCCGGACATGCTCCGCAATCTGGATTATGTAAAAGCCCTGGCATACCGCAGCAAAGAAGCGCTGGAAACCGGCAATCTGGCGCAATTTGGCGAGTTGATGCACGAACATTGGGAGCACAAGAAACGCCGCTCCGACGGCATCAGCAACCCCCAGATCGATAAATGGTACTCACGAGCTATGAGGAATGGTGCAATTGGCGGCAAGTTGGTCGGCGCCGGGGGCGGCGGCTTCCTGATGTTCTATGCTGCGGACCGAAGCCGGCTCCGGCAAGCGATGGCCGAGGCCGGCCTGGAAGAAGTGCGCTTTCGCTTCGACTTCGAAGGCACCAAGGTCGTTCTCTCCTAATGTTGCCGGTCGCCATACTCGCCGGCGGCTTGGCTACTCGGCTTCGTCCCATGACGGATCGAGTGCCGAAGGCGTTGCTGAGCATTGCCGGGCGGCCCTTCGTCTTTCATCAACTCAGGCTGCTAAAGAACCAAGGAGTCGATCGAGTCGTGCTTTGCGTCGGCCATCTCGGTGAACAGGTAAAAGCGCTGGTTGGCGATGGCCGAAATCTCGGCCTCGTCATCCAGTACTCGTTCGACGGTAAGGAATTGCTGGGCACGGGGGGGGCTCTCAAAAAGGCCCTGCCGTTGCTTGGCGATGATTTCTTCGTGTTGAACGGAGACTCTTACCTACCCTGCTCATTCACCCGGATTCAGTCGGCCTACGAGTCCGCGCGGCGCCCGGCCCTGATGACTGTTTTGCGGAATGACAGCCGCTGGGACAAAAGCAACATCCTTTTCAGAAACGGCGAACTGATCGAATACGACAAAAAGTCCCCGCGCCCCGACATGAGCCATATCGATTTCGGTTTATCCGTTCTTTCCAAGCATGTTTTCTCGCAATACCGCGAATCGACGGCCATTGATTTGGCAGACATTTGCCGGGAACTATCGAAGGCCGGGCAGCTGGCCGCACTCGAAGTCTCGGAACGCTTCTACGAAATCGGCTCGCCCCAGGGCATCAGGGACACGGAAGAGTTTCTCGCCCACCAAGAGTCTCTTTCCCGTCGATCGATCAACGAATGAACTACACGCAAAAGCATCTGGGGGAAGCGGCAGCCATTTTAGAGCGCTTGGACGTCGCCGCGATCGAGAGGATCGCCGAACTGTTGGCGCAGATAAAGGCTTCCGCGGGTCGACTATTTTTTCTGGGCGTAGGCGGAAGCGCCGGCAATTGTTCGCACGCAGTGAATGACTTTCGCAAACTGACCGGTATCGAGTGTTATGCACCGACGGACAATGTTTCCGAGCTCACTGCCCGCATCAACGACGAGGGTTGGGAAAGCACATTCGTCGAATGGCTCAAAGTGAGCAGGCTCAACGGCAACGATGCCGTATTCGTTTTATCCGTGGGCGGCGGCGATGTTACAAGGAACATAAGCCCGAATTTGGTTGCCGCAACCCGCCACGCCAAGGCAGTCGGGGCAAAAGTCCTTGGGATACTGGGCCGCGACGGCGGCCATACCGCGCGAGTCGCGGACGCATCGGTTATCGTTCCCACAGTAAACGCGGACACCGTAACACCGCACTCCGAAGCTTTCCAAGCAGTGATCTGGCATCTCTTGGTTTCTCACCCGCTGCTTGGGCCGAAACAAACAAAATGGGAATCCGTGGACAAATGACGCGCGCTGCCGTCTTTCTGGATCGCGACGGGGTCATCAATCGCACGTTCATTCGCGATGGAACGCCGTGCCCTCCGGTTTCGCTACGGGATCTTGAAATCTTGCCGCACGTTCCCGAGGCTTTGAGCGCACTGAAGGCGCGGGGATATTCGCTCGTCGTGGTGACCAATCAACCCGACGTTGCCAGGGGCACCGCATCCCGCGAATTGGTCGACAGCATCCATGAACGGCTCAAAGGCGAACTCGGTCTCGACGCGATTTTTACCTGCTTTCATGATGACGCCGATGCGTGCGACTGCAGAAAACCCAAGCCCGGTCTACTATTTCGGGCGGCCCACGATTTAGGCATCGATCTGACATCGAGCTTCATGGTCGGGGATCGCTGGCGCGACGTAGAAGCGGGCAGGCGCGCGGGCTGCCGAACGCTTTTTGTCGATTGCGGTTACCGTGAATCACCGTCTCAGTCGTGCGATTTTCGCGTCGGATCCCTCCTCGAGGCATCCGGGATCATCCTTGCGGAATCGGATTCTCGATGACCTCGCTCAGCCAGCTCAATGTGAAGATTTTCGCCGACGGCGCGGACAAAGCGGCCATGCTCGACATGTATGCCAAGCCATACATCAGGGGTCTGACTACCAATCCGACGCTCATGCGTAAGTCGGGCATTGCGAATTACCGTGCATTCGCGAAGGATATTCTCTCCTACATCAACGATAAACCGGTGTGCTTCGAGGTGCTTGCCGACGAATTCGCGCAAATGGAGCACCAAGCTCTGGAAATTGCCGGTTGGGCGGACAACGTCTACGTGAAGATCCCCATTACCAACACCAAGCGCGAGACTTCCCGTGCGCTGGTCAAGCGATTGTCGGACCGACAGGTCAAGCTCAACGTGACAGCGATCATGACCTTGGCGCAACTGGAGGACGTCCTGACGGCCCTAAACCCGGCCACAGCCAGCTACCTGTCGGTATTTGCCGGTCGGATTGCGGACACGGGAATAGATCCGTTACCGCTGATGCGGAAGGCCGTTGAAATGCTCAAAGTAAACAGCAACGCTGAACTTGTGTGGGCCAGCTCGCGCGAGACATTCAATATTTTCCAGGCGAACGCCATCGGCTGCCAAGTGATTACCGTAACCAACGATACCCTGAACAAACTATCGCTGATCGGTTATGACTTGACTGAATATTCACTCGACACTGTGAAGATGTTTTATGACGACGCGCGGAAGGCAGGCTTTTCCCTGTAGGGGCAGGCGTGAAAGGACTCGATGCTACTTTCTCGTTGTCGATGTCGCGCCTGTAAAGTCGTCTGTGTACGCGCTCTGATGCGTAGAATGTGGGCGCGAGTGCCGCCTGGGGACGCCGAGAGCTGTGAATCGGCACTTGAGGATTGCGAAGACCCAGGTCAGGGGATCTCTAAACACTCTAATTTTCTTTCCTTCGTCAAACCCCCGGGACTGATAGCTCACCGCGACTTCGACGGGCCTGAATCCTCTGCGAATCAGCTTTCCCACTAATTCGAAATCGAAATCGAACCGATTACCGGTGAAATTCAAACCATCGAGACAATCGGATCGAAACACTTTATACATCGACGTCGGGTCCGTAAGACGGGTGGCGAATACCGCATTGAAGAGCGCATGAAATAATAAGCCGCCGCAATTCATGAATGCTGCTTGCAGACCTCCGTGTGCGAATTGGCGAATTTTCCAACCGTCCGGCCCCATGTGGCGGCTTCCAAGCACGAAGGCGGTTCGCCCTTCAATGATCGGTTTTAGCAGTTCGGGGTAATCTGCGACGTCATATTCCAAGTCAGCGTCCTGAATGAGCAATATGTCTCCGGTCGCTGCCGCGAACCCCTGTCTGATCGCATGACCCTTACCCATCGGCCTCGACTCATGAATAACCTGAATTCTCGGCGAAAGCGAGGCCGCATGACGTGCGTGAAACTCCGCGACGATTTCGCGGGACCCATCGGTTGAGTTGCTTTCAACGATGATGATCTCTTTGGAGGCTTCCGGAAGCGGCAGTGCCCAGACGCGATCCAAAAGAGTCGCCACGGTGGCGGCTTCGTTGTAGACGGCAATGATGATGGAAACTTTCATGGGTGTCCGCAGATCCGGCGCAGATGTCACCTAAGTAAGTGCCGTCTTCGTCCGGGTAGGTTGCATGGTCCAGAAAATATGTGTCGCCGCTTCGACACCGTTCCCGATATGCTATGGATGCTACACATGACTCGCAAGACTGACACCATGGTGCCCGATCTGCTTGCCGATCCGTTCGCGGAACGGTCGCAGACAATCGCTCAGGAGCACTTTCAATTGCTGGGCGGGCGGTTCCAGTTCGAGAGCGATAGTCCCCAGTTGCTCCGTTTGGTGGATGCGGCATACTCAGGCCTGCCGCCGCACCGGCTGTCGAGCGTCGCGCCGCGCCTGAGGGTCAGATTGCTGCTGAACGCTCCTGAACAGCCGCGCCCGCGCAGAGCATCGGGGCCGCCGCCATTATCAATGCTTTCTGGAGCCGGATACTTGGGCGGTGCGACAAATTCATCGAACTTCGTCCTTCTGTCTCCATCCGAACGAGCGGCGCTCGTGGTGCTTTCGCGGCGGATGCTCCGGTTTCCGTACCACACGCGGTATGAGTACATCGAATTCGCGGCGTTCACCCTTGCGTCGCGCTGTCAGGAGCTGGTGTCCCTGCACGCTGCCTGCGTCGGTCGAGGTGGCCGCGGGATTCTCTTGATGGGGCCCAGCGGCTCGGGAAAGTCGACGGTAACTTTGCATTGCCTGCTGCAGGGCTTCGATATGCTCTCGGAGGACAGCGTATTTGTTGCGCCGGATACAATGCTTGCGACAGGGGTCGCCAATTTCCTGCACGTTCGCTCCGATGCACTGCGCTGGCTGGGAAAGACTCGGGACGCCGCGGCGATTCGCAAATCACCGGTCATCCAGCGACGCAGCGGCGTCAGGAAGTTCGAGGTCGACCTGCGACGAGGCGCCTATCGGCTGGCGGCCTCCCCGTTGAAGATTACCGCCGTCGTATTCCTTTCGCCGCAAAGCGCCGGTGATCGCTCGCTCCTCAGGCCGCTGTCGAAATCCGACCTGGTTGCGAAATTGACGGTCGCTCAAGCCTACGCAGCAAGCCAGCCGAAATGGGCTGCCTTCCGCAAGGGCGTGTTAAGGCTCGGCGCATTCGAGCTGCGCCGGGGGAGTCACCCTCTCGAGGCGGTCGACGCCCTAGAGGTACTGCTCGGAACCCGGGCGCCGTAGGCTTGGCCGTGGCTTGAGCACGAGGCCCATGCAAAGATTGCTGAAGATGAAGGGCAGGAATGGGAGCGGAAACAGAATCTTTTTCTCCACGGTAAAATACGGGTCAAGTTCGGCCAGTATCTCGTGGGGGCGGTTTACGTGTTCCCGCGAGATGAACCAGCCGTAGCCGCCCTTGAAATGGCGGTTGTACAGCCGTTCGGCCGAAATCTTGCGTGCAAACGAATAGGCGGCACCTCCCTCGCACGGAATGACGACCAGCATCTGGCCCCGGTCCTTGCTCAGTAGCCTATATGCCTCGCGAACGCAGGACGGAAGGTCGGGTAGGTGCTCCAAGACGTGGATGGCGACGTAGCGGTTGAAAAAGCCGTCCTCGAAGTCGAGGCGTGCCTGACAGTCGCCCGTGATGACTTTCACGTTCGGAAAACGATTTCGTATTTCCGACGCCATGGTCTCGCGCAACTCGACGGCGTAGTAGTTGCCTTCCTGCTCCGGCGTCAGCTTCTCGTAGAGGATGTGTTCGCCGAGACCGGCTCCGATCTCGATCGTAGTCCTGAATCCGGGATGCGAATGCTTGACCGGAAAGTTGTGGTTAAACGTCTCTATGAGTCGAAAGCGGCGCGGAAGCTGCTCGAGCCAGAGCTTCATGAACGCATCGCTCGTCCGTGTCTGCTCCGCTGTCAGCGGAGGCAGGACTTTCGGCCATTTGGCGGGCTGCATGATGCTAAACCTCGCCCGTCACCAGCGTAAAACTCTGCAAGAAATGAAAATCCGGGCGTCGCAACGCGAATTGCGGATGTTGCGGATCACACAGGCGCACGAGTTCGGCGTAGTCGTCGTCCGCTAAATAGGACCGCAGACGCTCGCCCCACGTGTCCCTAAATATCGTTTCGAGCAGATAGCGCTCCGTGGCCGCGTCCACCGGCGACACACGCTCGATCAAAACCGTTCTAGCACCGACGTTTTGCAAATTGGCTGCGCGCAGCACGCCGACGATCGCTCGCACGGAAGTCAGGTCCCGCTCATCAAGGGAATACCGATCGCGGTAGTACTGACGCACGGCCTCATTGGTTACCCGCTCCAGTCTCGAGTCCCACGCAAAGTACATGTCCGGCAGGAGCGAACTTTGCCCGAGTGCGATTCGGCCACGCGGGCGTAACAAGGCCGTGAGTCTATTTACAGCTTGGAGCGAATTACGAAGATGATTGATGGTGTTCACGCACCAGATGAAGTCGACGCTCGCGGGTGCCAGTCGCGCCGTTAGTAGATCTCCCTGAATGACCTCAATATTTGCCGAAGCGTAGACGCGAGCCGCAGCGACGTGTGCCGCCGCCAGGTCGATGCCGACGACGCTCCCTGACGGGTTGACCTCATCGAGTAGCCATGGAAGCGCTTCGCCCGTACCGCATCCCGCATCCAGAACTCGCATCCCGGGTCCCAAGCCCGCATTCGCAATCAATGCGCGAAGCTCGGGTTTGGCGAATGCATTGAATGAGCTTAATTTGCGCGAATAATCTCGCAGCGGTGTATCACCCAACAATCCGGCGGATGACGCCGCAAGCGCGGAGCCCGGGTTAGTCATGGCAGGTGCTGCTCGGCGGCCCAAGGATTGAAGATGCACCCCCGTATGTGCCGCCGCAGGGCAAAATGGTTGTAATGCGAGTTGCGGCAGCGCACAACCCGCGTTCGTCCAGCGGACAAAGAGCGTTTCCGCGGAAAGGCGCGACTT
>Ga0209006_10007000_pt1 | contig 10193 bp, 9 predicted proteins | sample JacPin_JW_Ref_O2_FD_188567 | JGI IMG/M metagenome (GOLD analysis project Ga0209006, IMG submission 188567) | Forest soil microbial communities from Algoma, Ontario, Canada - Jack Pine, Ontario site 1_JW_Ref_O2 (SPAdes) (version 2) | ecosystem: Environmental > Terrestrial > Soil > Boreal... | reverse complement strand
TTCCTTTCCCATAGCGCTGGAGATATTGCTCGCCGTTGTCGGTCAGCATGTCGTGCTCACCCGGCACAAAGTAGATTTGTTTCGCGGATACCCCTTTTAATACCTGCTCCAGCGTGTCGAACTCGCTAGGCTTCGAGAGCTGACTCAGATCCCCGGTGTGAATGATGAAATCTGGTGTGTGGGGCATGGCGTTGATCTTGTCGATTGCCGTCTGCAGGGTAGCCGTAACGTCCGGATTCGCTGGCTTGTTGAAACCGATGTGGCTGTCGCTGATCTGTACAAAGCTGAAGTCTGCACCTTTGCTAGCATCTTTGCCGTAGCCTTTGGCGAAGGCCCGCGACACTGGAATGCCGCCGCTCATGGTCCATACCAGGCCTGTACCCGCCCATGCCATGCACTTCAGGAACCCGCGACGATCGACTCCATCGTTATTCAGGTCTTGTAAATTCTGATCGATAAGATCTTTGTTCTTGTCCTTCATCTGGCCTCCGTTGTTTTTGCAGCGTTCATAGTTGAAAACTGGGCTGAGTCGGTTTTATTCCCGTCGCACGTCGCAAAATAATTTGGCGATTACTTGGCGGGATTTCCTTCGACGACTCCCGCAAGAGAACGGGCATGGACATTCCTTCGAATCCGATTGACCTTTTACCAGTTGGTCCGACATCAAGACTCTCGAGAAACAAGAAGTCGGAGGGCCTCCGGCGCCCTCCGCCTCTGCCAATACAGGAGAGAGCTCTTCCACAATTCCTCCTGTACCAAATGTCGAATCAAGACTACCGTTGGGGTTGTACCGAACCAGAACCGTTGGAGACGGAACTTTTCTGAGACCCGATCCCGCAGACCCAGCCACCAGTTGGGTAAGATCCCGTCGGAACACCTTAGCTAGGAAGATTCACGCCGCTTAAAAACCCGCCCAAATGACCGGTCAGCGCCACGATACCAACCCCCAGAACTTCAAGCGCCAGGCGATAACTCGGCAAGTTAACTGTCCGTCGGCGCGCGCGGCAATGCACCCACCACACCAGCCAGATCATAACTGTCGAAAGACACGCCAGAACGAGGTGCAGCAATAGGATGCCCTTCATTTTCTTTCCCTCGAGTTGGAACTGCCACGCCAGTAGCCCAGTAGCGAGAACCGGAACAGTCGAAATCGCCGCCGCCAGCAAGTTGTAGTAGGCCGCCGTCGCCAAGCCGCGTCGTTTCGTCCACTGCGCAATAAGGTCGAACGCCACTGCCGTGATGAACAGGGCGATTGGAAAATGGATCAGCACCACATGTTGTGCGTGCTTGGCCAGAAGTGTCGTCTTAAGATCAAAAGGATTTACCATCGCCATGCCCTTCTAAGATGGAATAAATTGCCGGCTGCGTCGGGCTTGGCTTGACGAAGCCAAGTCCGATGCAAACGCGAACCCGTTATTGCCCTGTTCCTCGCGATGGAGTCGCGTGAGCCTGTGCCTCCTCGGGCCCGCCGCCATTCACGCGCAAGAGCATCGCGCTGCCCTTGCCGAGCTTCACAGCATTGCCGTTCGAGGCTAGAGTGACTTCACCAAGCGGCTCGGTGCTTCCGGAATGGAGGATTGTGAGGTCATCAAATCCGTATGCGCCGCGGGCATTCACTGAGAAGAGCCAAAACGCTTGCGGTTGGGCATGGTAATCGACCGTGCCCCCGCTTGGGGTGCCCGAATCCTGGTCCACATAGGCGCGCACGCCTTGGCTGGTATATTTCCCAACGACCTGCGATCCCACCATTACTGGCCCGTCTTCGCCGTAGGAAATCTGGTCGCCTCCGATTTCAACTTCATATTCGGTAACCTCGCTGGAGCTAGGCTGAGGTGAGGCCTCCAGTACGGCATGAGGCGACGCCACCGCGAGCAGGTTGGTAGTAATTGGGACGGTTCGGTCGCCAAGTTGCACCTGATCGAACTGGAATGAGATTCTCGCCTCGTCTGATCCTCTTCCCGGAGGAATGGCGTCGATCACATGGCCCGTGAGTTTGGATCCTCTACGTAGCGTTTCTCCGCTGCCCAGCAGCACATCTTGCATTACCGTCGCGGTGACGGCACCTCCGCTTCCGGTCTTATCCGAGCGCAAGGCAGAATTCAAGCTGACGGGAATAATCGTGCCCGCAGGAATAGGTTCTACAGATCGTGGGTTTTGCCCTTGGGCAGGTCGATAGGCCGGTTTCAGGTCCTGCCCTGTTCCGGCATGCAGGCGCATCGGCAGGGTGCACAAAGCCACGCAAAGGATTCTCAGATTGCTTTTCATTTTGTTCCTCCTGGAACGGCTACGAGAGCGCCCCGGTTCTTCTGCACCGGTAGTTCCTCGGTGACTCCAGTTCGCTCTGTGATTCGTTGTACAGAACCGATCGAACTCAAGTTTTATTCCGTAGTATTTTTCTGTGGGCTATGGGAATAAAACGCTCGTTTGCTGGTTGAGCATGTGCAGATGTGGAGAAGTTCTGACATCGGCGGTCGTTCGAGCAGCTAGCCATGCCTCGCTTCGAGCGGCTCTAATAACTTTTCCTGCTGGCCGACGCATGACCGGGAAGAGCCGCCGCCTGCACCTTATTTCCAGAACAATTTGCTTTTGGAAGGGAATGAACCCACGACTCCGATGTCTTACAGCGTGCACGTGCCTATGCCCCTTCTCGATCAGTTGTACAACTTAGATCACCGGCTCACGCGGAATCGCGAAGAAGCAGAAAACCAGGTTCAGGAAACCTGCGCTAAAGCCTCAAAAGGGTTAGCGTCTTTCGGATCGGGCACTAATTCCGAGCGTGGATGTATCTGTATGAGTGAAGTCAGCCTAACTGCTACGTCGACGGCCACGCACTCGACTGGAGGTGCGCGGCCGTGACGCTATCTAGATGCTTATTGACCAAGGGCAAACAATACGGCGTCATTGATGGCGAACGCGGTGCCATCGGTGCCGATCGCCGTTGGAGTGTAGGCTTCTCCGATGCCGCTGCTTAAGGTGATAATTTGTGAAAGAGTATTGGTGGTGAGGTCCCACCGATAGAGTTTACCGTCTTCACTGTTGACGAGAGCAGATTTAGTGATTGGGTCCACTGCAGCGGTGTTGATGCACCACTCCTTAACCGCGCCCGGGAAATTTGAGTCAGGATCGGGAGTGACGCCCTTGATGGTGAGCACTTCGTTCATAACCAGCGTGGACGGGAAAACAAGATCAGGCTCGGTGGCATTAGGATCGAGAACCGCCATTTTGTTAATGCCATCGCCGGTGCCGACCCCCGCGTAGTTATTGTATTTAGTCAAGATCAGATACTTCGAAGTTCCGGTATAAGAAGGGACTAGAGACGCGCTAACGATCGATGCCGTGTCATCCCAACCAAAACTGCCGGGAGTTTTTATCTGGCTGAGAGTGCTGTCGAAGTGGAGCAGCCAGCCGCGGTCGTTATGTCCGGGAAACGGGTTTTCGAGAACGCCGAAATACACATCGCCATCGGGACCAACGGTGGGAGTGGCGCTGCTTTCGTCTGGGATTTCGGCGTCGAGGCCAGTGTTCGGGTCAGTAAGACGGACTTTGGCAATGGCCTTCAGGGTCTTGCTGCTAAGAGCGAGCAAATACCCAAAACCAAAATCTTTATTGTTCACACCCACGTAAAGGGTTTTGCCGTCGTGAGACAAAGCCGGTGCACAATTTACATCGACCTTAGTGATTTGGGGGTCTGCGGCCGCGGTAGTGGCTGCGACGAAGGAACCTCGGCCAGAGGCGGAGATTCTTGCCAGTCCGCTCTGCAGGCCGATCGGAGTAACCCCATGGACCACAAATCCGAAATAGAGATTGCCCGCAGCATCGGCTGTGATGGGAGTGTCGATCCTGACATTGTCGTTGTAGATCTTCGGGTCAGCGGTGAAATTGCTCTCGCCGTAGAACACCAGGCGCGAAACTTTGCCGGTGGCCTGGTCGGGAGTGTCGCGTACCAGCACCCTGCCGCCTTCGTCCGGCAGATAGAGTTTTCCATTGAAGAGAACGGGGCTCAAGCTGGGCACGAAACCTGCCTGGGGGGCGTGATATCCGGTGTCCTGGGTCCAAAGAACGGCTCCAGTTGCCTGGTCGTGTGCTTCGACGCGGAAGCTGTTGGTGCCGGTCTTGACCGGAACAATGACGGTGCCCGCGGGAGTGACGAGCGGAGAACCGTAGTGAATCAAGATCTCTCCTGTGGGAGGGCTGAGGTCGACGGGGGTTTGCCAATGAATGTTCGCAAGCGGCTGAGCGGCGACGGAGGATACGGCGGTATGCTGCGCGTTGCGAGCGTGACCGGGCCATCCGGCGGCGGGTGTCTGTGCGGCGGTGGGCAAGGCCGTAAGAGCGGATAGAGCGGCGACCGCTAAAGCTGTTATGAAGGTTGACCTTCCAGTGAGCTGCATAAAATCCTCCGGGAGATGAGTCTCATCATGGATAACGGACTTTTGGACGCTTTATTCCCGCTGGATTGCAAATTGTCGAGCGGCGCGACAAATTGATTTCCTTCAATAATATTTTGGGAGAAAGCTAGTCTTCAAACGTAACGGGGATTATTCGGGGCGTTCATGAGAAGCAATCGTCATGATTGCGGTTTGTCATGCCAGTCACTAAGCCTGCCACTTTCCGGTGAGAATTTGTTGATTGGAAGGGAATAAATCTAAGACTCCGAAGTTCTCATCATGTGGACCTGTCAGGAGCGAACATCCAACTCGACTCGTTCGAAGAACTGGCCACACCTCTCTTCGATCAGCTTTACAACTTCGCTCATTGGCTCACGCAGAATCGCGACGAAGCCGAAGACTTGGTTCAGGAAACCTACGTCAAGGCATTGAAAGGGTTCTCGTCCTTTCAATTGGGTACCAATTTTCGGGCATGGATCTATCGCATCTTGCGCAACACGTTCTTGACCTCTCGCAAGGGCCTGAAAGTTACTATGACCGTACCTCTCGATTTCGATGAGGGGGAAGAGGGACCGGAACCTGCCATTGAATGCGCCACGCCAGAGACGCTCCTGTTGGCGCGATCGAGCCACGAATTGCTGCAAAAGGCGATCGATGAACTTCCGGTGCATTTCCGAGAGATCCTTCTTTTGTGTGAAGTAGAGGAAATGTCGTATCAAGAGATTTCTGACACGCTTGCAGTTCCTATCGGTACCGTAATGTCACGTTTATCGCGAGCGCGGCAAACTTTACGGAATCAATTGCGGCCACACTCGCAACAAGAACTAGCACCACGAATTTCTAGGGGGGCGAACCATGGTCTGTGAATCCTTGAAGGAAAGACTCGACACCTACCTTGACGGAGAAGTTCCACAAGAGGAGATGCGAACGTTCGACGCTCATGTTCGCAATTGTCCCTCCTGCTCTGCGGATGCCCTCTCGCGCGTGCAATTGAAGCGCACGATTCAGGTGGCTGGAAAACGTTTCACCCCTGGCACTGAGTTCCGGAAACGGATGCAGCAAAATATGGCCCCTAAACCGCGCCGCAGTTTCCGTCTGGAATGGACATTAGCGGCAGCGGCAGCCGTCGTTCTCGTGGTTGGATCTTTAACTTTGACATATTTGGGAAACCGATCCGGCAGAGATCAAGTGTTCAGCGAGATTGCAGACTTGCATGTAGCAACTCTGGCCAGCTCATCGCCGGTCGATGTGATCTCCACTGACCGGCACACGGTGAAACCCTGGTTCCAGGGAAGGATTCCTTTCGCGTTCAATTTGCCGGAACTCCAAAATAGCGAATTTTCTCTGCTGGGCGGGCGGATGTCCTACCTTGAGCAAACGCCGGGTGCACATCTTATTTACGACGTGCGGAAACACCATATTTCCGTGTTCGTATTTCAGGAACGATCCTTGCCCGCCAGGTTGAGTGATAGCTCCGAGAAGCAGGAGAAAGTATCGTTCAAGATGGAAACATGGAGTCAGGGCGGGCTCCGCTATTTCGCGATCGGTGACGCGAGTGCGGCGGACATCGAACGTCTCGTAAATTTGTTTAAGGCGGCTTCATAGATTGACGCACTACTGTCTGATGACTTTAGGGCACAAACTTATAACCCAGGCCGTGCACTGTTAGAAAGTGTGACGGGTGCGAAGGGTCGATCTCCAACTTCTGTCGGAGCCTCAGCATATGGTTGTCCACTGTCCGTGTGCAGGGGTAGCTCTCGTATCCCCAAACCTTATCGAGGAGTTCATCCCTTGAGATTACGCGTTGTGCGTTCTTCGTCAAGAATTCCACTGTCTTGAATTCCTTTGGAGTAACTATGACCTTTTCGCCTGCACGAGTGATTTCAGTCCTGGAAAAATCCACTATCACGTCAGCAAAGACATATACGCCTTCCGGATTAACGCGGGATGCACGTCTGATTAGCGCACGTAGACGCGCGACCAGTTCCCTTGGGCTGAACGGTACGGTCACGTAATCGTCTGCGCCCATTTCCAGCAGAAGGACCTTGTCCGTAACATCTGAGCACGCGCTAAGAATTACAAGGGGCAGACCGGGAATCAAATTTGCAATCCTCTTGCAAAGATCACATCCCGAAGATCCCGGACGAGCTAGATCAAGGACCACCGCAGCTGGTACGCCTTGACTAAGTCTCTCCAGGCCGCAAACGGCATCAGCGACGACATCGACCTCATATCCTTCTGAAGAAAAAAGCTCACTCAGAACGTTCCGCAACATCCAATCCTCCTCGATGACCAGAATCCGATCCATCGCAGCAGGTCGTGGTTTAGCGATGGGAAGGTTCAAGGCTGTTCCCAAGATCGTAGTTGCCATAAGGTTCTCCTCTTCCTGCTTCTGCGCGATTCTTCGATTGCTTCATACCTCAGACATCACGGCGCCCCTCATCGAAGATCATTCTCTCTGGTAAGACCTCGCCAACATGTTCGCTGCGCTCAGACCAACAATCCGACAATGACGGGTAGCTGGCCTGGCCAGCCTTCTACTTTGCAAGGCGTTCAATTTCCACAGTTGAATCGGCCCAGGTCACGGCCCGTTTGCTGTTGTGCCTCTGCTGCAATGGCATCAGATCGGCAAGCCAAACTATTCCCTTGTTATCGATCGTCAAACTGTCCTGTGCCAGACAGGTTCCTAGCAGGGCTAATACGCAAATAGCGAATTTCACTGCTCTAAGCATGCGAACCTCAATTCCTTACCTCTTGCGCCGGTCCGGTTGCCTTGTCGCGCGTCGGTGTGTCATGAGACCGGTCTCGCGATAAGGGTGCCTGCGGAACCCCAAGAACAGACTCGCGAACCGCCTTCCGCGCTCTGGCCAGGCGCGACATAACAGTCCCCATCGGGATCGACAATATCTCCGCGATGTCCTGGTAAGACGCATCTTCGACATCGCACAGTAAAATGATTTCCCTAAAGATGACCGGCAGTTGCTCGATTGCGTTCTGAACGGCATTCTTGCGCGAACGCGCGATCAACAGTGATTCCGAAGTGACTGAAGTTACGGGCAAGACCGGTATGGCATCCTCCGAGTCGATCTCAACAGTCATGCGTCGATCGAGCGTCGAGCGTGAACTTAGAAAAGTGTTCCTGAGGATGCGAAACATCCACGCCCGGAAATTGGTGCCAGGCTGAAATGACGCGAAGCTGCGCAAAGCCTTCAGGTACGTCTCTTGTACGAGATCCTCGGCATTGCTCTTATCGTGCACAAGCCAACTGGCGAAGTTGTAAAGGGAATCGAACAGGGGCATGGCTAATTCTTCGAACCCTTCCGACCGTCGATCGTCCTGGGAGGACGAACCCCCGAATCGGACCATCTCTTGTGAATTAAGTCCAATATTCCCCATTTGCCTTCTCCTGAATCAGCTACGAACCCGGTTGCAGCCCAATCTGACGTGCAAGTCGTTCGGCGTCAATTAACCGCGGACTTTTTCCGCATATCCAACTTATTTCCTGTTAAATGATTGGCGGCTAACGATTTAGCTCGGCGTGTATCCTGAGTCCGCGAGCGTCTGCGCCGCGAAGTGCTAGACTTCCGTGCGAAGACCAAGTGCGCCATGGAATCCCTGCCGCCGAACTCCGTCGTTCGATTCGGAACTTACGAGGTTTCTCTTCAGTCGGGCGAAGTGCGAAAGGCGGGTTTGAGAATCAGAGTGCAGCAGCAGCCGATGAAGCTGCTGGAGATCCTGTTGGAACATCCGGGGGAAATCGTCACCCGCGAGGAATTACGCGGCAGAGTCTGGCCGAACGAAAGTTTTGGTGATTTCGATCAGGCTCTCAATATCGCCATTGGGAAGCTTCGGAGTGCCTTGGGGGACTCGGCTGAGAATCCGCGATTCATCGAGACTCTTCCGAAACGTGGCTATCGTTTTATCGCGGACGTATCAGTCCTCGACACCGATGCGCGATTAAGAAGGCCTGAATCTGTGGCTGCCGATCCGCCGGCTACAGAGTCTGGGCAGACGCTGCAAGGGTCGGGGTTGGCGGTTGCACCCAAACGCCGGCAGCGGCTGACGCGTGGGGTCGTCGCTGCCTTGGCGCTCGCCCTGAGTTTGTCGATTCTCTCCGTCTGGCTGTTTCGGTCGCGGGACCCTGCTCCCGGGGGCATCCGATCGTTGGCGGTGCTTCCGCTGGAAAATCTTTCTGGTGACTCTTCACAGAATTACTTCGCTGACGGCATGACGGATGAGTTGATTACGGACTTGGCGCAGATCAGTGCTTTACGGGTGATCTCTCGAACCTCCGTAATGGTTTACAAAGGAGTGCGCAAGCCGCTACCGCAGATCGCTCATGAGTTGAACGTGGATGCCGTAGTCGAAGGCACTGTGCTCCGCTCTGGCGACCAAGTCCGTATCACGGCGCAGTTGATCGAGGCCTCAACGGACAAGCACTTGTGGTCCCAGAGCTATAAGGGTGAGTTGCGTGACACCTTGGCGCTCCAGAATCGCGTCGCTGGCGCTATTGCCGATGAAATTCGGATCAGTCTAAGCCCGCAAGAACAAGCTTCGCTGACAAATGCAAAAATTGTTAATCCAGAAGCTTACGAGTCCTATCTCAAAGGGCGCTACTTCTGGAATAAACGAACGGCGGATGGTTTGAAAGCCGCTCTGGCTTATTTCAAGCAGGCGACCGAAGAGGACCCGAAATACGCAAAGGCTTACTCCGGCCTAGCCGATACCTACGCTCTGTTGGGAGACTGGCAGTACGCAGTGTTGACTCCCAAGGAAGCGTTCCCAGAAGCGAAGGCTGCAGCGATCAGAGCCCTGGAGCTAGACAATTCGCTGAGCGAAGCTCACACCTCACTTGCATTCGTTTTGGATGGGTTCGATTGGGATCTGGATGCTGGCGGGAAGGAATTTCAGCGGGCAATTGAACTAAATCCAGGCTACGCCACTGCTCACCATTGGTATGCGTGGCACTTGAGCCTGTTGGGCCGCTTTGACGAAGCGCTTGCGGAAATGAAGAAAGCGGAAAACCTGGACCCGCTGTCTCTTATTATTAACGCCGATCTGGCAGAGCTTCTTGTCCTTGCCCACCACTATGACGAATCCATAGAGCAAAGCCACAAGACGATCGAGATGGATCCTAATTTCGCTTTTGCACATAATCAACTCGCCCAGGCGTATCTTCAAAAACAGATGTACTACGAAGCGGTCGCAGAGCTTAAAAAGGCAGTCCAGCTCTCTGGCAATAGCCCCACATGCATGGCTAATCTCGCTCGCGCTTATGTCGCATCCGGCAAGCGGAGCGAAGCCGAAAAACTCTTGGGCGATCTGAAGAAGCGCTCGAACGCTGCATATTCGAATGCTCCCGAGATCGCCATAGTCTATGTATCTCTGGGCGACACAGACCAAGCTATGAATTGGCTTGAAAAAGGCTACGAAGAGCGATTTAACCCTGGCGTGCTATTACGGCCGGGCTTCGATCCACTCCGCTCCAACCAGCGATTCCAAAGCCTTCTCCACCGCGTTGGCTTGCCGATGTGATGCGCGCGCGTCCTTGAGCGTTTGCCGACTTATTGGACACCGTGCACTGCGTGCCTCTTGAACGAGACTTGTTTTGTATTGTCGCATGTAACGCGGCCCCAGTCAGGCAGCACCCCATAGATTCTTAGCCTGAAAAAGCTTTGAAAGTCCTTCATAAACTCGCCGAGAAAGGATTCGCTGCTCCCGTTGGTGAAAAAGTTCGCGGTGTCGATGAAATGCCCCGGCCTCGCGAAAGACGTCGTGCACCTTGCGTGCTTCGTCCTTGGGAGA
>Ga0209006_10006999_pt1 | contig 10193 bp, 9 predicted proteins | sample JacPin_JW_Ref_O2_FD_188567 | JGI IMG/M metagenome (GOLD analysis project Ga0209006, IMG submission 188567) | Forest soil microbial communities from Algoma, Ontario, Canada - Jack Pine, Ontario site 1_JW_Ref_O2 (SPAdes) (version 2) | ecosystem: Environmental > Terrestrial > Soil > Boreal... | reverse complement strand
TTCCAGTTGGACGGAACCGACGGTCCGTTCAAGCTCTCCGATCACCGTGGCGAGCGCGTGGTGCTGCTTTTCTATCCGGGCGATGAAACGCTCGTGTGCACGAAGCAGTTCTGCTCCTATCGCGACCGCGCCGAGGACTTCGCGCTGCTGAGCGCAACCGTCGTGGGGATCTCCTCGCAGGATCTCAACTCACACGAGGAGTTCGCCAGCAAGCACGCGCTCAACGTGCCACTGCTCGCCGACGTCGAGAAGAGCGTCGCGCGTGCCTACGACGCGTACTCACGCCGGCTCGGGGTCAAGCGCGCGGTGATCCTGATCGACGAGCAAGGGATCGTGCGCCACCGTCACGACCATCTGCTCGGGCTCGACTACCAGTCCGTGGACGAGCTCAAATCGATGCTGGACGCGCTGCCGGTCGCCGCAGAATGAGCTAGACCGGCTCGATGTCCAGCTCGCTGGCTGCCTGGCCTCGCAGCACGGCGATCAGACGATCGAGATCCTCGAAGGCCGCCCGGCGCAGCGCCGCGTTGACGCGATCGTCGTTCTCGCGATCGGTGGAGGTCCAGAACTTGCCCCTGCGGCTGCCGGCGCCGTGATGGTAGATCACGTCGCCGTAGATGCCGCCGATCAGGAAGTGGTAGTTGAGCTTGTTGCTGCGCTTCAGCCGCTCGATCTCCCGTCCCTCTTGCGTCAGCGCATAGGTGATCCGCTGGCCGACGTCCTGGTTGTGCTCGATCTCCGGATGGGCGTCGCGGCCGAAGGAGAGCTTCAGGGCGCGTAGGTCGCGCCGTCTGATGCACAGGCCGCTCACGTGGATGAAGGGCGCGATCGCCGGAGCCATCTCATCGCGGTAGACGCCGGCAATCGCCGCGCCCTGCTCGCACGCGCCGATCAGCACCTCCAGCCAGTCCTCGCGCACGGGGAAGGAGTCGTTGTCGAGCGTGACGATGTAGTCGAAGTCCGCCGGCACGCGGGCGGCCAGATGGTCGAGCGCCGCGGGGTGGGTGCGTTCGGTCAACCGGTCGATGTGACGAACCGGGAGCGTCGCGGTGAGTCGTGCCAGCGCTGCGACCCAGCCGGCAGGCGTCACCTTCACACGCTCGTAGTCGCTGATCAGTGAGCGATGCTCGGTCAGATGGGAGTTGTCGAAGACGAATACCTCGTAGTCCCAGCCCTGCGAATGACGCTCCACCTGGCGCAGGCACATGTCGATCCACGGGTACTGGAGCGCCTGTTCGAGGTTGTATTTGGCCCAACGCCCCCTCCTGCGGAACCCGTTGACGACGAGGATCGCCACGCGCGGGCGGCGCTCAGTCGAGGCTGTCATAGCCCCACAGGCTCACGAGGTCGCGTCCGAGGTGCTCGCTCAGGGCGAGAACCTCCGGCTCGTAGCGACGGCGGAGCTCGAGCATCACGCTGTCGTCAGGGGTGGGAGGGGCTCCCATCAACACGCGTTCGCGCAGGCGGACGAGCTGTCTGGTCCGCTCGGGACCGAGCGACTTGACGGTCCTGTTGAGGCCGCGTGTCAACGGACCGCGCCCAAGTGCGACAGCCTGGGAGAGGTCGTGCAGTCGCGGCGAGCGCACGGTCACCGTCGGATTGGCCTCCTTGGCATGGATCGGGGCGCGGTCGTCCACTTCGAGGAAGCGCAGGATCGAGCGGACGGTCGCCTCGTTGTCGGTGCGGAAGTCGTCGTAGACGATCACGAGCAGCTGCTCGGGGGCGAACAGCTGCTCGTAGCGGCGCAGCTGCTCGACGTAGCGCACGTGCTCGGAGTACAGGAGCAGCTGCGGGCGATGGGAGCGGCTCGGGATCCGCTTGCCCTCGCGCCTGGCGCTCTCCAGCGCGAGCGCCTTGGAGAAGTCGCCCTCCGCCTCCACGTGGATCTGCACGAGCTGCAGGTGCAGGGAGCGCAGGAAGCTCGCCGGCTCGCGTAGCACCGCGACGATGCGCGCAGCCGGCTGTGCCTCCGCGATCGCGGCTGCGGCCGTGCGCGACCACAGATACGAGGAGGACGCCTCGCCCAGCAGCTGATCCGCTCCGGCGTCGGCGAACAGCGCCAGGTAAGCATCGAGCGTCTGTGGCACCTTTTCCGACCTGGGCGTCTCGAAGCGAAGACGCATGTCGCTGGAGAAGTACAGCGGCTCCTTCAGGCTGGGCATGAAGATCTGCGGATGCTCGCGCAGCATCCGGTAGAGCGCCGTGGTCCCGCTCTTGGGATGACCGACGATGAAGAAGTCTGGCATTCGCCGGCCCTGCGAACTCACGACTGAGTCCCGCTCAGCGGACGCCGGTGCCCAGCGCACCGGTCTCGCGCTCGCCGGAGGGCCGCTCAGCGGCGGCGCGTGCCGCGTAGAGCTCAGCCAGCTCCAGCTGCAGGTTGCGACGCTGTGGGTGGGCGGGATCCGAATCCGCCTCGCGGCGGTGCCAGGCTCCCTCGCCGTCCAGGTCCCAAGAGCTCTGGTTGTCGGCGAAGGCGCGTTCGAGCGTGTCGAGCAGCTCTGCGCGCAGGCCCTCGGACTCGATCGGCACCGCCAGCTCGACGCGGTGGTCGAGGTTGCGCGGCATCAGGTCCGCGGAGGCGATGTAGATCGTCTGCTCGCCGCCGCGTTCGAAGGTGTAGACGCGCGAGTGCTCGAGCAGCCGGCCGACGATCGAGACGACCCTGATGTTCTCTGAGATGCCAGACACGCCCGGACGCAGGCAGCAGATGCCGCGCACGTTCAAGTCCACACGCACACCAGCCTGCGAGGCGGCGTAGAGCGCGCGGATGCAGCGACCGTCGACGAGCGAGTTCATCTTCATCGCGATCCGCGCCGGGCGCGCCTCGGAGTGCGTGGCGATCGTTTTCTCGATCTGGTCGATGATCCCGTCGCGCAGGTACGCAGGAGCGATCAGCACCTTGCGGTAGTGCAGCGGGCGCCCGTAGCCGGTGAGGTAGTTGAACATGTCGGCCACGTCGGCACCGATCTGCTCGTCGGTGGTGAACAGGCCGAAGTCCGTGTACAGCCGCGCCGTGGCCGAGTGGTAGTTGCCTGTGCCGATGTGGACGTAGTTGCGTACGCCATCGCCCTCGCGGCGCACCACGAGCACGCACTTGGCGTGCGTCTTGAAGCCGGGTTGGCCGTAGACGACGTGCACGCCCGCCTCCTCCAGCGCCTTGGCCCAGTGGATGTTCATGCGCTCGTCGAAGCGAGCCTGCAGCTCGACCAGCGCAACTGCCTGCTTGCCCCGTTCGGTGGCGTCGATCAGTGCCGGCACGAGCGGCGAGTCGTCGCTCGTTCGGTAGACGGTCTGCTTGATCGCGAGTACGTTGGGGTCCGCGACGGCCTGCTCGACGAAACGCTCGACCGACGTGGCGAAGGACTCGTAGGGGTGATGGACGAGCAGGTCGCCTTCGCGCATCGCCCCGAGCACGTCCGGGCGCTCGCCCTCGCCGCGGAGCAGACGTGGATGGGTGATGCCGACGATTGGCTCCTCGCGCAGCTCTGAGTGGCCGGGAAGTCTCACGATCTGCCACAGCGCGCCCATGTCGAGCAGCCCGTCGACCGGGTAGACCTCCTCCTCCTGGACGCCCAGCAGCGCGGTCAGCGCATCGTGCAGCTGCGGCGAGCATCTGGCGCCGATCTCCACGCGTACGACCTCGCCGAAGCGCCTGCGGCGCAGCTCGTCCTCGACCGCCTGCAGCAGGTCGGCGGCGTCGTCTGAGACCTCCAGATCGGCGTCGCGTGTGACCCGGAAGACATCGTAGTCGGCGATCTCCATGCCCGGGAACAGCGCGTCCAGGTGGTTTGCGATCACATCCTCCAGCGGCACGAGCAGCGTCGGCTCCGGTGCAGGCTGCTTGAGCGTCACGAACCGCGGCAGGATCTCCGTCGGCACCTTCACGCGCGCGAACACCGTCTGGCCGCCGGCGGGGTCGCGCACGAGCACGGCCAGGCTGAGCGAGAGGTTGGAGATATAGGGGAATGGGCGTCCGGGCGCGACCGCCAGCGGTGTGAGCGCGGGGAAGATCGCCTTCTGGAAGTGCCTGGCCAGCTCGGCGCGGCGCTCGTCGTCGAGATCGCGCACGCCGACCACGCGAATGTCGTGCTCGGCCAGCGCCGGGCGCAGCTTGCCTTCGAAGCAGTCGGTCAGGCGGCGGCTCTGCTCGAGCACGCGCTCGCGGATCAGCGCGATCGTCTCGGAGGGGGTCCTGCCGTCCTGGCCGGGATTCTCCACGCCTGCGTCGATCTGGTCGCGCAGGCCGGCGACGCGCACCATGTAGTACTCGTCGAGGTTGGTCGTGTAGATCGCACAGAACTTGACGCGCTCGAGCAGCGGCACACGCTCGTCCTCGGCCAGCTGCAGTACGCGGTCGTTGAAGTCAAGCCACGAGAGCTCGCGGTTGAGGTACAGCGACGGGTCCTCCAGCGACGGGCTGTCAAGCGACGGCGCCGCGGGGCCATCGCGCGCCGTGCTCATGACCGTTGTCCGGTCGCCTGGGTTGTGCTCTCGGTCACCCTCCATCTTTCTTCAAGCTACACCACACGCTAGGCTCCAGCCCACAGGAATGGCTCGTCAGCTATGGCTACTTCGTCACGCGGAGGCTGAGCCGCATGGCACGCGCACGGATGCCGCTCGCCGCTTGACGGAGCGCGGGCATGTGCAGGCGCGCGCTGCGGGCATCGCGATCGCGCAGCTGCAGGGCGGTTTCGACGCAGTGCTGTTCAGCCCCAAGGTGCGCGCCCGCGAGACGGCCGAGCTAGCGGCCGAGGACTGGGCGCCCGAGCAGCGTGAGCGGCTGGCGGTGCACACACCGCTGGCCGGCAACTTCGATGCCACGCAGGCGCTCGACGCGATGGTGGGAGTGGGTGCGGATGGACGTCTGCTGCTCGTCGGCCACGAGCCGGACCTCTCACGCGTGATCGGCGAACTGACCGGCGGCCGCGTGGACATGAAGAAGGGTGGGGTCGCGGTCGTGCGGCTAGAAGGCGCTGCTGGTGAACTCGTCGTCCTCATGCGACCCCGCGAGCTTGCGCTGATCGCCGGTGGGGTGGGTGGGGATCCAATCCACGGGGACTGAGGAAGGCACGACGCTCGCGTCGACGTTCTCGACCGATTCGGCCGCGAAGCGGTAGCCGATGCCGAAGTGGGTGTGGATGTAGCGCCAGCTGGGGGAGACCTTCTCGAGCTTCTGGCGAAGCTTGCGCACGAACACGTCCACGGAGCGGTCGCCGCGGACCATCGTGTAGCCCCATAGCCGGGAGTAGATCTCCTCGCGCTCGAGCACGCGTCCCTCGGCGCGGGCAAGCAGCTCGATCAGCTCGAACTCGCGCCTGGTGAGATCCATGCTGCGGTCGCCGACGAACGCCTGGAAGCGGTCTGAGCGGATCTCGATCTCACCGGCGATCACGGGCTGGGTCTCGGTGCGCCCGGCGCTGTGGCGGCGGCGACGCACGACACTCTGCACACGCGCGATGACTTCCTCGGGGTGGCAGGGCTTGGTGATCCAGTCGTCTGCGCCGAGGCGCAGACCGCGGACCCGCTGGGCGACCGTCGAAGGACCCGTGCAAACGACGATGCCGAGCTCGGGGAGCGCTTCGCAGAGCCGCTCGAGCCATGTCCACGCCTGAGGGCCGAGGACGGCCAAGTCCACGACGAGAGCGCTGAGGCGCATCGAGACGACTGCGTCGGCCGGCACGGGGCTGGCGAGCACTCTGTGCTCCCAGGCAAGACGGTCCAGGCGCTTGCTGAGAACCTGGATGAAGCCGCTGTCGCGATCGATCACGGCGATGCGAAGGGCGGCCGCGGGAGTGGTCGCGCCCTCGGAGATAGCTGCCTGCGTCCCCCCGTCACCGGCGCTCACGCTTGCGCTCATTGCGCCGGAGTGTAGGTCATGGCGAGGATCTTGGACAGATGTGCGAGCGAACGTAACAGGATGTTCACAGGAGGCCCGCTATTTGCGCGGTGGGCCATTCCGTATAGCGATGGCTATACGTCTTGTCGACGCACTACCGCCGGCCGCGGCTCAGTACGGGCGCGGATCGGGCGGGCGTGAGGAGTCCGAGAACTCGCGGAACAGGCCCGTGACCACGAACGCCACCTGCTCGCCGATATCGACGGCGTTGTCGCCGATCCGCTCGAGCGCCCGGGCCACCAGCGTCATGTGCATCGCCCACTCGCGGGTGTCCGGATCATCTCCGATCTCGATCGCGAGACGAAATATCTCACGGTTGAGACGGTTGATCTCGCGGTCCTGGCGCACGAGGTCTTCGGCCAGCCCGACATCCCGCGCTGCGAAGGCAGCCTTCGATTGAACCACCTCCGAGCGCGCGAAAGCGCCCATCTTGGCGAGCGCTTCGAGCATTTCCGTGTGGACCGGCGGCTCGTGGCCGGAGAGCGGGATCATCTTCGCGATGTTCACGCACTGGTCGCCCATGCGCTCGATGTGCTTGATCATGTGCAGCAGCGCCGCGACCAGCCGCAGGTCGCCCGCTACCGGGGCCTGAAGCGCCAGCAGCGAGAGGATTCCCTGGTGGACCTCCAGATAGCGGCCGTCGACGCGGTCGTCGTCGGCGATCACCATCTGCGCGAGCTCGACGTCCTGGTGGTGCAGCGCCTCGAGCACGCGGTCGAGTTGCTCTACGATCAGGTCCAGCCCTCCCAGCGCGTTGGCCTCCAGCTCGCGCAGCTGCGCCTGGAAGTGCGCGCGCCCCTGCGCTTGAGGGCCGCCGGTCGCGAATGGCTCCGAGACTCCGCTCGCGCCGTATGCGGAGGAGACCGCCGGTGGGCGGCCGTCGTCAGCCGAACTTCCCGGTGACATATTCCTCGGTTCGCGAGTCTTTGGGCTTGGTGAAAATCTCCTGAGTCGGCCCGACCTCCACGAGCTCGCCGGCGAGCATAAACGCCGTGCGGTCGGCCACGCGCGCGGCCTGCTGCATGTTGTGGGTGACGATCACAATCGTCACCCGCTGCTTGAGCTCGTCGATCAGCTCCTCGATCTTCAGTGTGGCGATCGGATCGAGGGCGGAGCACGGCTCATCCATCAGGATCACCTCGGGTTCGACGGCCAGCGAGCGGGCGATGCAAAGGCGCTGCTGCTGGCCGCCGGAAAGGCCCGCGCCGGCCTCGGATAGGCGATCGGAGACCTCATCCCAGAGTCCTGCGCTGCGCAGCGCCCGCTCGACCTTCGCCTGCAGATCGCCGCGTCGGGCGGTGAGGCGCAGGCCGGAAGCGACGTTGTCGAAGATCGACATCGTGGGGAAGGGGTTCGGCTTCTGAAAGACCATCCCAATCGCGCGCCGCACCGCGACAACATCGATCCCCGGGCCGTAGACGTCCACCCCGTCGAGCATCACACGGCCCTCGGCGTGGGCGCCGGGGATCTCCTCGTGCATGCGGTTGATGCAGCGGATCATCGTGGACTTCCCACAGCCCGATGGGCCGATAATGGCCGTCACCTCGTTCGCCTTGAAGTCGACGTCGATCCCCTTGACCTGCTCGGCCTTGCCGTAAAACGCGCGCAGGCCCTCGAGCTTCACGCCGAGCCCGGCCTGCACCTGGCGGGCCGAGTCGGCCGGCGCGGCGCGGTCGGCGACGATCGACTGGCGGCCCGTCGCTGCCATCTCGTTTGCCGAGCCTGGCGCCCCGGCCGCGCTCTCAGGATCGATGTCCGTCACGTGAGTGGTGGGGCGGCTGGAGGTCATGCAAGGCGGCTCCTTCGCGAGATCAGACGTGCGATCAGGTTCAGCAACAGGATCAGTACTACCAGCGTCAGCGCCGCTCCCCACGCCCGGTCCACGACCGATGCGGTTGGCGAGGTGACGTCGCTGTAGATTTGCACAGGGAGGGAGTTCATGAACGCGCCGAGATCCGTGGTCGTCTTGTGGGTGCTCGCTGCGGTGAACAGCAACGGCGCGGTCTCGCCCGCGGCGCGTGCCACAGCAAGGAGGACTCCGGTCACCATGCCCGGCAAAGCGGTCGGCAATACGACTTTGGCGATTACGCGCCAGCGTGGGGATCCGAGTGCGAGCGCCGATTCCCGCAGACCCGCCGGGACGAGCATGAGGATCACCTCGGCCGAGCGGATGACAACCGGGAGCATCAGCAGCGAGAGCGCGATCGAGCCCTTGTAGCCGGCGTAGGTGCTGTGTGTGCCGACGACCAGGACGATGTAAACGAACAGGCCGAAGACGATCGAGGGCACGCCCGTGAGAACGTCGACGAAGAAGCGTACGGTCTGGGCGAAGCGGCTGTTGCGCCCGTACTCGACCAGCCACAGCGCGACGCCGATGCCGAGTGGGATCGCGATCGCGGATGCCAGCGCGACCATCTCGATCGTGCCGAAGATGGCGCTCTTGATGCCGCCGATGGTCGAGTTCTTGAAGAAGGTGTTGCCCGTCGGATCGGTGGTGAAGAAGCTCGGGCTCCACGAGCCGAGGCCCTTTTTCAGCAGGTAGTAGACGATCAGGACGAGCGGGACCAGCGCCAGCAGGGTTGCCGCGAGGATCGCGGAGCGCGCGACGCGATCCCGCCGGCGCCGCGCCGGGCTGACGGCGAGCCGTCCGAGCAGCGCGGGAGATCCCGCTTGCGCGCTCACGCGCCGCTCGCCGTGTCTGCGATCAGCAGGGAGGCGCCGCCCGAGCTGTGCGTCTCGGCTCGTGGCGGGGCGCTGGCGCGGCCGGCGCGGACGACGAAGAAGCGCGCGAGCCCGTTGACGAGCAGCGTCAGCACGAAAAGCACCAGGCCGGCGGCGAACAGCGCGGAGCGGTGCAGCCCCTGGGCCTCACCGAACTCGTTGGCGATCACGGCCGCGAGGCTGTAGCTCTGGCCGAACAGGTGACTGACGATCTGTGGCGAGTCGCCGATCAGGATCGTCACGGCGATCGTCTCGCCAATCGCCCGTCCGAGGCCCAGCATCGCGCCGCCCACGATTCCCGAACGGCAGTATGGGAGCACCGCGATGCGGATCATCTCCCAACGTGTCGCTCCCAGTCCGAGCGCTGCCTCCTTGTGGTCGGCGGGGACGGTGGTCATCACCTCTCGGCTGATCGCGCTCACGATCGGAAGGATCATGATCGCGAGTACCAGCCCGGCGACGAAGCAGTTGGGGATCGTGACGAGACCGCCGCCGATGAACGGGATGAACGATAGGCGGTCGGCGACCCACTGCTCGGCGCCCTGCAGCTTCGGAGCCAGGAAGAAGATGCCCCATAGGCCGTACACCACAGAGGGAACGGCGGCGAGCAGCTCGACGAGCACCGTCAGAGGCGTACGCATGCGCTTCGGGCACAGCTCGGTTGTGTACAGCGCGGCCGCCACGGCGACCGGTACGCCGATGAGCAGCGCCAGCGACGAGGTGATCAGGGTGCCGACGACGAGCGGCAGCGCCCCGAAGTCGCCCGCGCTGGGGTTCCAGTTGTTGTCGAACGCGAAGCCGATGATGCCGGCGTGCGCGAACGCCGGATCCGCCTGACCGACCAGGCGGATGAAGAAGTAGACGATCAGCGCGAGGATCAGGGCGGCGAGCAGTGTCAGCCCGTACTTGAGTGCCCGATCGGGGAGTCGCGCCAAGGGCGACCGCGCGAGTCGCGCGCGGTCGCCCCCTGGTACGGATGCTGCCTCCATCGGACGTTGTCTACAGGTTCCGTGGAGTTGGCGTCATCTGCTCAACCGCCGATCGGCGAGCCGTTGCACTCGAGCGTCTTCACGGCGGCCTCCGACTTGGCCAGGATCGGCGCCGGAAGCTTGGCGTAATCGGCTTCCTTGAGGATTTCCTGGCCCGCGCCGAGCCCGTATTCGACGAACTTGACGACGCCCTTGGCGGCTTCTTCGCCACCGGGGCTCCCGGCCTTGCAGAGGTCCTTGTTCAAGACGATGAACGTCTGCGAGGTGATCGGGTAAGCGGTCGGCGTTGGCGAGTTCACCACTTTGATCCCGAGGTTCGCCGGGATCGTGACGCCTTCGCCGGCCGCGCTGGTCGAGGCCAGCGTCGGTAGCACGTAGCTGCCGGCTTTGTTCTGGATCGCGGCGTACGTGAAGTTGTTCTGCAGCGCATACGCCTGCTCCACGTATCCGACCGCACCGACGGTCTGCTTGACAGCGCCTGCCACGCCGGAGTTGCCCTTGGCGCCGGTGCCCGTCGGCCACGGCACTTCCTTGCCTTCCCCGACCTTGCTCTTGAATTCGGGGTCGACCGCCGAGAGGAAGCT
>Ga0209006_10006997_pt1 | contig 10193 bp, 8 predicted proteins | sample JacPin_JW_Ref_O2_FD_188567 | JGI IMG/M metagenome (GOLD analysis project Ga0209006, IMG submission 188567) | Forest soil microbial communities from Algoma, Ontario, Canada - Jack Pine, Ontario site 1_JW_Ref_O2 (SPAdes) (version 2) | ecosystem: Environmental > Terrestrial > Soil > Boreal... | reverse complement strand
CATCTTCCTGCTCTTCGCCGTCGCCACATTCGTCGGCATGGAGCTGCGCCGTGGCGGCCGCGGAGCGACAACCACCGCGATCGTGCATCCGGCACAGGAAAAGCGGCTCGCGCGCGCCCTGACTCTCGCAGCCATCAGCGTAGCGGTCGGCGCAATCTTGATCGGCGGCACGCTCTTCTTCTTCTTTCCGCGATTCAGCGCAGGATATCTGGGCCGCACGAACATGCAGCCTTCGTTGATGAGCGGCTTCACCGACAGCGTCGAGCTCGGCCAGATCGGCGAAATCAAAAAGAATCCAGCCGTGGTGATGCGCGTGAAAACCGGCGCGCCCGTCGGCTATGCGCGTTTGCGATGGCGCGGCATCGCGCTCACGACGTTTGATGGAAAGCGATGGTCAACGCCGAATCATCGCCAGCCGGTCACGCTGTCGCCCAACCTAATGGGCGCGATCAACGTCGCCGACCCCGAGCAAAACCTCAAAGCCCCTTCCATGGAGCTGGACTACGAAGCGCTCGTCGAGCCGATGGCCACCGATGCGGTCTTCGTTCCGTCGAACGCGGTTTCGCTCGTCGGGGGATTCAACGGCGAAAATCCGAGCGCGGTCAACAATGTCCGGCGCACGTACGTATTTCGCGATTTCACCGGTTCGCTGTTCAATCCATTTCGCAATTACGCGCCGGTCCGCTATTTCGGCGTGTCGCGCCTGCCGACTATCGAGCCGGCCAAACTACGCGCTGCGTCTACGGTTTATCCGGCAGACATCACCGATACATATCTGCAAGTGCCTCGACTCGACAAGCGCATCGTTCCTTTCACGCAAAGCGTGATCGCCCGCGCGACAAATCCCTATGACAAAGCCGTAGCGATCGAAAATTATCTGCGCACGCGTTTCACTTACACGCTCGATCTGACCGGAAATGTGGACAAAGATCCGCTCGCGACATTTCTCTTCAAAACGCGCGCGGGACATTGCGAATATTTCGCTTCGGCGATGGCCATCATGCTGCGCGCGAGCGGCATTCCTTCGCGCGAGGTCAACGGATTCTTGCCGGGCGAGTACAACGACCTCGGCGGCGACTACATCGTGCGCGCGAGCGACGCGCACAGTTGGGTCGAGGCATATTTTCCCGGCACCGGCTGGGTCACGTTCGATCCGACGCCTGCGTCGAACGAGCAGTCTGGATTTATGTCGCGGCTCGGTTTATACATCGATTGGATGGAGCTGAACTGGAACGAGTGGGTGATCAATTACGACTTCGCGCACCAGGTGCAGATGGCGCAGAACATGCAGCGCAGCACGCGTAACTGGACGGAGGCGGTGCGCAATTGGTTCACGGCGCAGGAAACGCGTGGGAAGCAGAAGCTGAGGTCGTGGCTCGATCGCAGCGGCGACATCACGTTCGCGCTGCCGCTCGCGCTTGCGATTTTGCTCGTGCTGCTGCGCTACGACGCGTTGCGGCTTGCGGTGAAGAAGATTCGATTTTTTCTGCAACTGCGGCGGCCATCGAGCGGATCGGCGAACCCGCAGCTCGCGTCGCGATTGTATGCGGAATTGTTGCGCGCCCTGGCGAAACGAGGATTCACGCGGAAAGAATCGCAGACCGCTTTCGAGTTTGCGGGAGCCGTGAGCGAGCCCCGTCTCGCGCCCGCGGTGCGCGAATTCACGCAGATTTATGCACAGGCGCGATTCGGCGGCGCGGCTTGCGACACTTCGCGATTGCGAAGCCTGCTCGCGCAGATTCGAGCCGCCGGGAAATAGCTTCGCTTTCGGCTTGCCTCGTCCTGAACTGCTCAAAACGCAAGCCAGATGCCACATGCTATAATTGAGGTTTGCGAGAACAGGCATATTTCTCGCTGTAGATGCGGACTTTAGAGCTTTGAAGCCAAATACAAAAGTCGGATTTGTCAGCCTGGGATGCCCGAAGAACCTCGTGGACAGCGAGGTGATGATGGGCATTCTTGCGCGCGAAGGGTATGAACTGACGCCGCGCGCGGATGAGGCTGAAATTTTGGTGGTCAATACGTGCAGCTTCATCGAGCCGGCGCAAAAAGAATCGGTGGATGCGATTCTGGAGATGGCCGAGCACAAGAAATTCGGCGCGGCGAAAAAATTGATCGTGGCGGGATGTTTGGTGGAGCGGTATCGCGATCAGATTCTGGAGCAGGTGCCGGAGGTTGACGCGGTCGTCGGCACCGGCGAGGTCGAGCGGATTATCGAAGCGGTCGAAGGCGATTTGCGAATTTTGCCGGCCGAGCCGCCGGCGTTCCTCTATCACGATTTGACGCCGCGCGTGGTCACGACGCCGCGGCACGCCGCCTACATCAAAATCGCAGAAGGATGCGACCATCCGTGCAGCTTCTGCATCATCCCGCAATTGCGCGGGAAATTTCGCAGCCGGAGATTTGAGTCGGTGGTGCGCGAGGCGGAAAATCTTGCCGCCGGTGGCGCACGCGAAATTACGCTGATCGGCCAGGACACGACTTCGTACGGTGAAGATCTCGGATTGCGCGATGGGCTGGCGCAATTGCTGGAGAAGCTGGCCGGCGTCGAGGAATTGATGTGGGTGCGCTTTTTGTACGCGTATCCCAATCGCGTAACACAGAAATTGCTCGATACGATCGCGGCTCATCCGCGGCTCGTGAAATATATGGATATGCCGCTGCAGCACGCGAGCCGCAATGTGTTGGCGCGGATGAAGCGCGGTTCGCATGGCGATGCATTTTTGAAATTGCTGGAGCGCATTCGCGCGACGATTCCGGGCGTCACGCTGCGCACGTCGTTCATCGCGGGATTTCCCGGCGAAACGGAAGCCGACTTCGAGGAGCTTTGCGACTTCGTGCGCGCGGCGAAGCTCGACTGGATGGGCGTGTTCGAGTATTCGGATGTCGACAACGCCGCGAGCTTTGGGCTCGATGCGAAGGTCGATCCCGAAGTCACGGTGGCCCGGCGCGACAAGCTGATGGCGATCCAGAAAAAGATTTCGCGCGAGAACTTGCGCGCGTTCAAAGGCCGCACGGAAACAGCGCTGATCGAGGGTCCGTCGAAAGACAACCCGCTCGTTTGGGAGGCTCGGCTCGCCGGAATGGCCCCCGACATCGACGGCAAGATCTACCTCACCGACATCGAATTGCCCGACGGCAGCGGCACTGCCGCGATCGCCGGCGACGCAGCCCGCGTCGAGATCGAAAAGACTGACGCCTACGACCTGATCGGGCGCGTGGTCGAGATTCTACCGCGCCCCGCGCTGCACGAAATCGCCGTCGGCCGGCGCCAGGCGATCCCGCCGGCCGAAACCCTCACCCGCATCTCCACAGGGGCAGCGCTGCGCGTCTTGGGGTAGTATTGGACTTCCATGCGACGTCCGTGTCCGATTTGCAAGACGCCGAACGATTCCGAGACAAACGCTAATTTTCCGTTCTGCAGCGAGCGTTGTCGTTTGCGCGACCTCGGTAATTGGGCGGCGGAAAAGTACGTCGTGTCGGAACCGCTCTTTGCCGAGAGCGAAGACGAGCACAACGAAGTGGCAAATCCCGATGACACCATCAACTGAAGCGACGACCCAGGGGCGTTCCGGCTCCGATGGAAAACCGAAGCTGGCGTATGCCATTGCGACGGCCGGCGGAGTCGGCTATCTCGGCAAAGCTCCCGGCACGTTGGGCTCGCTCGTTGGCGTCGCGACAATCGTGCTCTGCGCGATTTTCTTTTTGCGGCCGACGTCGCTCGCGGGGCTCTCGCCGTTCCACGTTTTGTCGGACGCGAACTTCATGGACAAGCACTTTCTCGTGCCCGGCAGTGACATCCACAATACGCTGCTGATGCTGCCTATTATTTGCGCGTTCGCGCTGCTGATCGTGCTCGGCGGGATCGGAGTCTGGGCCTCAGGAACCGCAGCGGCCTACTCCGGCATCAAAGATCCGCAGTGGGTGGTGATCGATGAAGTCGCGGGCCAGCATCTGACGCTGGTGCTGCCGCTGATTCCGATCGCGTTGCCGAATCTGCATTCGCACCTGGATTTATCGACGTTCGCGATTTTCACCGCGCTCAGCCTGGTGAACTGGAAATATTTGTTATTCGGATTTTTATTTTTCCGCATCTTCGACATCTGGAAGCCGTACCCGCTGCGGCGCCTCGAAATGCTTCCCGGCGGCTGGGGCATCATGGCGGATGACTGGGCGGCGGGAGTGTACGCCGCGATTCTGCTGCGCTTCGCGTTACATTTTAAGCTGATCGATCTTCTATGAAATTTGGATTTGGGTCTTCCACGGAAAAAAACGGCGCGCCGCGTATTGAAGTCGTGAGCCCGACAGCGGCAATTCCCGGCGGCGAGATGGTGATTCGCGGCAGCGGCCTTGCGCCACGCGTCGGGCCGCGACCGTCCGTGCATTTTGGCGAAGCCGATGCGGGTCTGATGCTGGTAACAGAGAACCGCGTGATCGTGCGCGTGCCCGACGGAGCGAGCGACGGAACCGTGCGCGTCGCCAATGGCAACGGCGAGAGCGCGCCGCATCCCGTGTCGATTGGATTGCAGATCGCCGACAATTTGCATCCGATCGGGAATCCGGCCGTCGATCTGGAAGGCAACATTTACGTGACGTTCAGCGGGCCGCGCGGAGAGCCTGTTCCGGTTTCGCTATACAAAGTTACAGCGAACTACAGCGTTAAGCCGTTTGTCACGACGCTCGTCAATCCGTCCGGGCTGGCGCTCGATCGCTGGAGCAATTTATTTGTGTCGTGCCGCAACGACGGCACGATCCACAAGATCACGCCCGAAGGCCGCGCCGAAAAATGGATCGAAGGCATGGGCATCGCGACGGGCATCGCGTTCGACGGCGACGGCAACTTGTTCGTCGGCGATCGCAGCGGCACGATTTTCAAAATCAGCCCGAGCCGCGAAGTTTTTGTTTTTGCAACATTGGAGCCGTCGGTCGCCGCATATCATCTGGCGTTTCACCCGAGCGGCGATTTGTTTGTGACGGGGCCGACGACCTCAAGCTACGAACGCGTCTATCGCATCACGCAGGGCGGCGAGGTTACGTCGTACTACCGCGGGCTCGGCCGGCCGCAGGGGTTGGCGTTCGATCGCGACGGGAATTTGTACGTCGCGGCATCGCACGCGGGGCGGCGCGGCATCGTGCGCATCACGCCGGACTCGAAGGCCGAAGTGATTTTAAGCGGCTCGGGACTTGTCGGGTTGGCGTTGCTCCCCTCAGGCCGGGCCATTTTGACTACCAACTCCGCGCTCTTCACTTTGGATTGGGACGTACGCGGACTCCCACTTTTCGGATAATCACACGATGAAAGCAGAGATCATCGCAGTTGGTTCGGAACTCCTCACGCCGGACCGGCTTGATACGAATTCGCTCTATCTCACCGAGGAACTCAACAGCATCGGCATCGAAGTCGTGCGCAAGACGATCGTCGGCGACAACGAGTCGCTGCTGCGCGAAGTGTTTCGCGAAGCGCTCGGGCGCGTCGAGCTGATCATTTCTTCGGGCGGGCTCGGCCCGACGCAGGACGATCTTACGCGCGAAACCGTCGCCGATCTGCTCGGACGTCGGCTCCAGCGCGACGACAAGATCGTGCAATACATCCAAGGCCGCTTTCGCGCTCTGGGTCGCGAGATGCCGGAACTAAACATTCGGCAAGCGATGGTGCCCGAAGGCGCGGAGGTTTTGGAGAATCCGCGCGGCACCGCGCCAGGATTGTGGATCGAAGATTCAGGACATTTCATCGCGCTCTTGCCAGGTCCGCCGCGTGAGCTGAAGCCGCTTTTCCGCGAGCAGGTGATGCCGAGGCTCGAGCGGCGCAGCTCTGGCGTGCGCTTGTTTCAGCGGCAGCTGCGTGTGACCGGGATGGGCGAATCGCACGTGGAGCAGCGCATCCTGCCGATTTATTCGCGCTACACCGATGTGACGACCACGATTCTCGCTGCGCCTGGCGAAATCCAGATTCATCTGCGCATGTGGACTACCGACGCCGCGCGGGCCAAGAAAACGCTCGACGAGATTGTGCAAAGCTTCGAGATTGCGCTGACCGATCGCATCTACAGCGAAGACGGCCGCTCGCTGGAAGAAGTCGTAGCGCACGAGTTGACCGCGAATGGCGCGACGATTTCGGCGGCAGAAAGCTGCACCGGCGGCCTGCTGGCGCAACGGCTGACGAGCATCGCTGGAAGCTCGTCGTATTTTCTCGGCGGTGTGGTCTGCTATAGCAACGAATTGAAATCCACCTGGGCCGACGTACCGCCCGAAATGATTTTGAGCAAAGGCGCGGTGAGCTCCGAAGTCGCAGTGGCACTCGCGGAAGGAATCCGTCGTCGGGTGGGCAGCACGATCGGAGTTGGAATCACCGGGATCGCAGGTCCCGGCGGCGGCACGGAAGAAAAACCGGTCGGCACGGTGTTTGTCGCGATTTCATATCCCGGCGGGGTAAAAGAGCGCGGCCTGCGTTTCCCTGGCGAACGCGAGAACATCCGTTGGCAGGCGTCGCAGACGGCGCTCGATATGGTGCGCATCCATTTCTTATACAACGGCGCGAACAGCACGACGTCGTCGGCAAAGAAGGTTTAACACTTGCGCCTGTTCGTCGCGCTGCAGATTCCCGATTCCATCCGAAACGACTATGCCGCACTGATCGACTATCTGCGCCGGCTGGATGCAAAGGCTTCGCCAAAGAAGCCGAAATGGGTGCGGCCCGAAAATCTTCACGTCACTCTGAAATTTATCGGCCACGTCGATCCGTCGAAACTCGATCCGATTCGCACCGCGCTCACCAACCTGCAATTGCCTCAAGACATTCGCCTGCATTTTCGCAACGTTGGCTTTTTCCCAAACGCGAAACGCCCTCGCGTCATTTGGGGCGGCATGGACGCATCCGAAAATCTCACTCCGCTAGCCCACGCCGTCGACCGCCAAATCGCAACGGTTGGCTTCCCTTCCGAAGGTCGCGCGTTCACTCCTCACCTGACGCTCGCTCGCCTCGATCCGCCGGGGATCTCAGCCGTGTTACAAGCCAGCATCGAAAAGCACGCGACCCGCGATTTTGGAGTGTTGCATACCAGCGAATTCCACCTCATTGAGAGCAAACTGAAACCCATGGGTGCGGAGTACACTACGCTGCAGTCGTTTTCTTTCGTATCCAAGGACTGAAGCACGCATGCGCGACGTTTCCCTCAGCCTGCTGTGGCTACCGCTTGCCGGCTATCTGCTGGGCTCAATTCCATTTGGCATTTTGCTGACGCGTATTTTCGGCGGCGGCGACATTCGCGCGGCCGGCAGCGGAAATATCGGCGCCACCAACGTGACGCGCGTCGCCGGGCCGACCGCCGGCGTGCTGACGCTGATTCTCGACGGGCTAAAAGGCGCCGCTGCGGTTTGGCTCGCCGCGCATTTTACCAATTACAACGCGACATGGATGACCGCGACGGGACTCGCCGCACTGGTCGGCCATTGCTTCCCTGTCTGGCTGAAATTTCGCGGCGGCAAGGGAGTCGCAACCGCGGCGGGAATGTTCCTGGCGCTGTGCTGGCCCGCGGCGCTGGGCGCGATCGGGATCTTCGTACTCGTCGTGATCTTCTCCCGATTCGTGTCGCTAGGCTCGATCGCGGCCGCAGCCGCAATGCCGCTGCTGATTTATTTGTTGTGGGCGCCGCACTTCTCTCCGCACCTCGCGCCGCCGCCTTCGGTCACGCTCGGCGCTTTCGCCGCGGCGATGCTCGTCGTCTACAAGCACGATGCAAACATTCAGCGTTTGGTCGAGGGCCGCGAGCCGAAATTCGCGTTCAGCAAGGAATCGAAAGACAGGGACGCCGAGTGAGTCGCATCGCCATCCTGGGCGCGGGAGGTTGGGGCACCGCGCTGGCGATCGTGTTGTCTCGTGCCACGCGGCCGCACGAAATCTTCCTGTGGTCGCGCGACGCCAACCATGCGCAGTCGATTTCACGCTCCAAAGAAAATCGCAAGTATTTGCCGCAGGTGAATGTTCCGGCGGCAATTCGCATCACACACGGGATGGGCGAGGCGCTGCGCGGCGCTTCGATTGTCATCGGCGCGATGCCGTCTGCGCATGCGCGCAAAGTCTATTCCGCCGCGGCGGACGCGATCGCCGCAGACGCCGTGATCGTAAGCGCCACGAAAGGCCTGGAGCCGGCGACGCACGCGCGCATGAGCGAAGTGATCGCGAGCACGGTGCCGGCAGCTCGCGTTGCCGTGCTCTCAGGACCATCGTTCGCGCTCGAAGTCGCCAAAGGCTCGCCAACGGCCGTCGTTATCGCCGCCTCCGACCCCGCCCTCGCCACCGATTTGCAGGAGCAATTCGCCGCACCGAATTTCCGCCTGTACACCAACGATGACGTCCTCGGCGTCGAACTCGCCGGTGCGATGAAAAACGTCATCGCCATCGCCGCCGGAACCTGCCAGGGACTCGGCCTTGGCGCGAACACGCTCGCAGCCCTCATCACGCGAGGCCTCGCCGAAATGGGGAGGCTCGCAGGTGCCTTAGGCGCCCGCCCGGAAACGCTCAGCGGCCTCGCCGGCCTCGGCGACCTGGTCCTGACCTGCAACGGCGCCCTGAGTCGAAATCGGCATGTCGGTATGGAACTGGCGAAGGGGGGGCCCCTGAGCCCAATCCTTGCCGGAATGACCGGCGTCGCCGAAGGCGTCGATACCGCAAAGCCCCTGATCGACTTGGCGCGCGAGCACAACGTCGATCTCCCCATCACGACGCAAGTCGACGCCATCCTGCGCGGCGACCGGAATCCGCGAGCCGCCATTCGCGAGATCATGGAGCGGCCCCAGAAGAAGGAATAGTCAGCGAAAATCGACTCTACGCCGCACCAGCCCAAGAACCCGTCATCTCCACAGGTCGCTGATACAAAAGGTGTTAGCCAGCTCGGTGCTGCGCCTTCGTTCCACTCTGGTACGTCCGGTCCAGTTGCACATCCGCATCGCCTGTACCTCTGTACGGGCGATACCTCTGTCGCGAATCTCTAGACTTACAGCAGGCATATGTCTGCTCTGAACGCATCTCGATGGCAACGTCTTCGCGCTGGCCGCGTCCGCATCCTGTGGCTCGTGCTGGGCTCGATGCTGCTTGTCAGCGCGGTGCCGATTTTGCTCTATCACCGCCAGGTGCTGGAGTTGAGCCAGGAAAAGCTCATCAATACTGAGCTTGTCCAGCAGGCCGACCTGACGCGCTCTTTGGCGCGCGAAATTGAGTTGTTCCAGTCGAACCTGACGCAGCAACTCGTCAGCGAGCGCCAGATTATGGCGCTGATGGGGCTGAGCGACGACGTCGAAAGCGCCGTCAACGAACCCAAAGTGACGCGCCTGCTCGAGAATTTCACCGACGAAAATCGCGACACATTCTTGTACCTGACCGCAGTGGGAAAGAACGGCAAAGGCACCGTCGCGTCGCAGGGAAATTTCCGCGCCGATCAGGATCCGTTCGTCGCGCGGGCATTACAGCGCGCGTTTCAGGCATCGACGCAGTCGCTGCCCTTTCGCAGCGATCCACTGGCGCTCGCACCGGATAACCGGCCCGCCTTCGTCATCGCGGTTCCACTGAAAGACATCGACGATCACTTTACGGGAATGCTGGCGGCGGTTGTCTCGCTGCAACCGATTCTGCGCTTGTTGCAAGACGACAGCGTGCGCGGCCGCGCGGTGTTCGTCATCGACCACGCCGGCCACATCGTGGCGCACCCCGACACGAAAAATTTCGTCCCCGGCGCCGACGCCAGCGGCGGCGACGCATCGCGCATCGTCGAGCAAGTCGTGAACCTGCCGAAAGATCTGCGCACGACCGCCACGATTCGCTACATGCAGGTGCAGAAAAATCGCAGCGTCGAAATGATCGGCACGTACAGCACCTTCCCTGATGCGAGCTGGGCCGTCATCGCCGAACGCAGCCTGAAGCAGGCCCGCGCCGACGCCGGCGTCAACGAGTTAAACCGCCAGGCGCTGGCGTTCGTCACCTTTGTCACCTTAGCCGCGCTTTTGCTTGGATATTTCTTCGCTGTCGGAATCAGCGGACCGATCCGCGGACTGGCGGCTTCGACGCGCGCCGTCAGTCGCGGTGAATTCCATCAGCGTTCGGCCGTGCGCGGCGCCTCGGAAATCAGCGAGCTCGCCGAAAACTTCAACAAGATGGCCGGCGACATCGAAGAGTACATCGAGAAGCTGAAGGAATCGGC
>Ga0209006_10006996_pt1 | contig 10193 bp, 8 predicted proteins | sample JacPin_JW_Ref_O2_FD_188567 | JGI IMG/M metagenome (GOLD analysis project Ga0209006, IMG submission 188567) | Forest soil microbial communities from Algoma, Ontario, Canada - Jack Pine, Ontario site 1_JW_Ref_O2 (SPAdes) (version 2) | ecosystem: Environmental > Terrestrial > Soil > Boreal... | reverse complement strand
GAAACTCCTGCTGGAACGCGCTGCGCAGCAACAGGAATTGCTTCGCGAAAATTTACTTCTGCGCGAAGAGTACGCGCTGCATTACGGTTTTCCGCGCATCGTCGGCGAACATCCTTCCATGAAAGATGCCAGCCAGATGACCCAGCGCGTGGCCGCCACCGATTCCACCGTTCTGCTGCTCGGCGAGAGCGGAACCGGCAAAGAACTTTTTGCGCGCGCCATACATCACCTCAGCCCGCGCGCCAATCATCCTTTCGTAGCGTTGAATTGCGCGGCCATCCCCGAAGGCTTGGTTGAAAACGAATTGTTCGGCCACGAGCGCGGCGCTTATACCGGCGCGGGCGCGCGAAAAATCGGCAAGCTTGAACTCGCGCATCGCGGCACGCTTTTCCTCGACGAAATCGGCGAACTTCCCCTGGCGATCCAAAGCAAGCTCTTGCGCGTCTTGGAAGAAAAACGATTCGAGCGCGTAGGCGGCACACAGGAAATTGAAGTCAACGTGCGCATCCTGACGGCCACCAATAAAAATCTCCATGCAGCCGTGGCCGAAAAGACTTTTCGCGAAGATCTGTACTTCAGGATTTCCGCCGTCCCCATCACTATTCCGCCCTTGCGCGAGCGCGGCGACGACGTTTTTCTCCTGGCGGAACATTTCCTGGAAAGGTTTCGCCGCGAATTTCGAAAGCCCGCGCTGAAGTTCGCCGAAGAAGCCCGCGCGCGTTTGGCAACCTACAATTGGCCTGGGAATGTCCGCGAGTTGCAGAATGCCATCGAGCGCGCTGCAATATTAGCCAACGGCCTTGAAATCGACGCCCACTCGCTTCAGTTACCCGTTGCAAAACCCACAGCCGAACAGCTGCCCGAAGGAATGCTGGACCAGCGTTTTATCTGGGAAGGCCCGCTCGAAGAAGTTTCGCAACGCGCCGTGGCGCATGTGGAGCGTTTCAAGATTCAAAACGCTCTGCGCGAATCGAAGTGGAATAAAACGCGAGCCGCCGAAAAACTGGAAGTTTCCTACAAAACGCTGCTGCACAAAATCCGCACGCTCGGCCTCGAAAATTAACCTGAACGTCGCCTTTTAACCCTGAAGAGCTTCCCTTCACCGGCCCGCGCTGATCACCGGCACTCGAGCCATATGTAAAACAACACTCCCAAAGTTCCAGGAATACGACCGCACATCGACGAATCCCACGCTTTTAATCATTTCCGAAAGCTGCTTGCGGTTCGGAAATCTCGCCACCGATCCCGGCAAATATTTGTAGGCGTCCTTGCTCCCGGAAATCACTCCGCCCACGTTCGGCAATACGTAGCGGAAATAGAACCGAAAAAGCCCCGCCATCGTTCCGCCGCGAGGCTCGGAAAATTCCAGGATTCCAAGTTGCCCATCATCTTTCAAAACGCGAGCGATTTCGCACAAGCCGCTTTCATAGTTCGCCAGATTGCGAAACCCGAACGCCGTGGTCACCAGGTCGAAACAAGCATCCGGGAACGGCAGATTCAGCGCATCCGACGCCACAAACGCAGCCACGCGATGATGTTTGTGGCCTTTCTTATTGGCGCGTTCAAGCATGGGAATTGCAAAATCGCTGCCCACCAGCGGAATCCGATGCGCGCCCAAATCCCGCAAAGCCTTCATACGCACGCGCTCCATCGCGAACGTCATGTCTCCCGTACCGCAACACAAATCCAAAATTCGGGCGTCCGTGCGGCGAATAATTTTTCCGAACTTGAGAGCAGTTCGGCGTCGCCACACCCGATCGATCGATAACGAAAGCAAATGGTTCAGAAAATCGTAGCGCGGTGCAATCTTCGTGAACATTTTCCGCACGTGCGCAGAAGCCTCGCGCTCGTTGCGCGCCCCTTGCGGACGCGACCCTGGCGCTTGTGTCGGTAATATTGGCGTCATAATCGGCATACAGAATTCAACTCCGTGCCTTCGCCGCAATTTCCGGCAATTCTGAAATCGTGCGGCCAATAAGTTTCCACGGCAGCACTATCCCGCGCTGCGCTTTTCCAATTTTTTGCAAAAGCACCCAACGGACCTCGCCGCCACGCGATTTTTTGTCGCCCGCCAAAAGCTTTTGCAAATGGGCCCCGGGAATTTTGCCGATTGCCGGCAGCGGCCCCACGCTCGCCACTAATCGTATGACTCGCGCCGCCTGCGCGTCCCCGATACGCCCGGTTGCGGCGCCTAGCATCGTCGCCACATGCATTCCCCACCCGATTGCCTCACCATGAAGAAATCGCCTATAGCCGGTAGCCGCTTCCAACGCGTGGCCAAACGTGTGCCCGTAATTTAGTATCTCGCGCAGCCCGCTTTCCCGTTCATCTCGTTCCACGATGTGTGCCTTAATTCGTATGCACCGATCAATCACAAATTCCAGCGACCTCGGATCGCGGCGCAGCAGCGCCAGCATGTTGCGTTCCAGAAAGGTAAACAGCCCCGCATCGGAGATAGCCCCATATTTGATTACTTCATACAAGCCTGATCGGTATTCCCGATGCGGCAGCGTTCCCAGCGTCTCCATGTCCGCGATGACCGCGTCAGGAGCATAGAACGCGCCCACCAGATTTTTGCCCTCCGGCAGATTCACCCCGGTTTTTCCGCCCACCGAGCTATCCACTTGCGCCACCAGCGTGGTCGGAACCTGCACCAATCGAACTCCGCGCAAATAGCTCGCCGCCGTAAAGCCGGCGACGTCCCCGACAACGCCGCCCCCTACCGCCAAGATCACGGAACGCCGGTCCGCGCCAGCATGGGTCAAAGCGCGGCAAAGCAGTTCAACCGTCTCGAGATTCTTCGCGCGTTCTCTGTCATCAATAAGAAAAATGTTTTTCGAGCGCAGCCGGCCAGCCTTTTTCAAACATGTGCGGCCCCAATATCTCCAAACGTTCGGCGAAGAAATCACAAACGTCCCACTGGCATCCGGCAGCCGCGCGAGAACAGATCCCGCACGCGCGAGCGCGCCGCGCGAACAGTACACCTGATAAGACCCGCGAGAAGATTTGATGCGAATGGTAGCCATGGGAAATAAAAATGTAGCACACCTAACCCGCCGCGGCCCCATTGACCATCTATCCATAGATAGCCTATAGTAGCCACATGCCCAAGAAAGCCGACTTGCTCCCGGGAACGCTGGACATGCTGATCCTACGAACGCTAAAACGCGCGCCTCAGCATGGCTATGGGATCGCCCTTTCCATCAAACATCTCTCCGACGATGTGCTCACAGTCGAAGAAGGCTCGCTCTACCCCGCGCTGCAGCGCTTGTTGCTTCGGGGTTGGGTCAAAGCCGAATGGAAGAAAACAGAAACCAACCGTCGCGCGCGCTTCTATACCTTAACTCCTGCGGGCCGCAAACAGCTCGGCGCCGAACTCTCGCAATTCGAACAAATGATCGCGGCCATCGGCCGTGTGTTGCAGGACGCATAAGGAGCCAACGTGGATTCGCTTCTCCTTTTCTTCCGCAAACTCGCAATTCTCTTTCGCCGCGAGAAGTTTGGCAGCGAGATGGAAGAGGAAATGGCCTTCCATCGCGAACAGCATGAAAAAGCCCTGCTATCCGATGGAGTCGCTCCCGAGTCTGCGCACTACACAGCCAAGCGTCAGTTCGGCAACGCCACGCAATTGAAGGAACAGGCTCACGAAGTCGTCTCTTTTCGTTTCGAAACCGTTCTTCAGGATTTTCGTTTCGCTCTTCGCCAACTCCGCAAAAATCCGGGATTCACATTTACCGCCATCGGCATGTTAGCGCTCGGCATTTGCGCCAGCGTCGCCATCTTCGCGTTTGTGGACGCTGCGTTGATTAGGCCGTTGCCCTACCGCGATCCGACTCGCTTGGCCGGTGTGTTCGAAAGTATCCCGGAATGTCCCCAGTGCCCGCTTTCGTATCCCGACTATCTCGATTGGAAACGTCTAAACACCGTTTTTACTTCGCTGGACGTGTATCAAAGCAACGGTTTTCTGCTCAGCACTCCGGAAGGCGCACAGACCGCGCGCGGCCTTCGCGTGAGTGACGGTTTTCTCCGCACCCTCGGCATCACTCCCATCCTCGGACGCGATTTCAACCCCGGTGAAGATTTATCCTCAGCTCAACCCACCGTCTTGCTCAGCTATGCCGCCTGGCAGCAGCGCTACGGCGGAAAAGAAGACGTCCTCGGACAAACGGTAATACTCGACGGCGTCCAGCACACCATCATTGGCGTGCTTCCGCGGGAATTTCAGTTCGCTCCGGCCAGGTCTGCGGAGTTTTGGGCTGCTCTCCACTCGCCGAATTCTTGCGAAGTCCGCCGAAGCTGCCACGGCCTAATGGCCATAGGACGCCTCAAAGACGGCATCTCGCTCCAAACCGCACTGGCCGACACGAAATCCATCGCCGCACAACTCGAAATTCAATATCCCGATTCGAATCGCGGTCAAGGCGCAGCAGTCGCTCCGCTCACCGAAGTCATCGTTGGAGACATCCGTCCGATATTGCTCGTCCTTCTCGGCGGAGCCGGATTGCTGTTACTGATCGCCTGCGTCAACGTCACCAGCCTTCTGCTCGTGCGTTCCGAAGGCCGCAGGCGCGAGATTGCAGTCCGCGGCGCACTCGGTGCTTCATCAGCGAGATTAGTTCGTCAATTTGCCACCGAAGGCTTGGTGTTGGTCGCAGCCGGCGGCGCAATGGGAATAATTTTGGCGGGCTGGCTCATGCGGCTCCTCACACGTCTTATCCCCACTGACATGATGGCCAACATGTCTTTCCTGCAAGATCTCGGCTTCAATCTTCGTGTGGGCGCCTTCGCGTTCATCATTGCCATATTTTGCATGGCGCTATTTTCGCTGGTCCCCACTTGGCGTCTATCCCTATCGTCACTTCGAGGAGGTCTCGTAGAAGCCACTCGCGGCTCGTCAGGAAATTCGTGGCGCCGCCTCGGCTCGAACCTCGTAGTCATGGAGATTGCCATCGCTATGGTGCTGCTCGTAGGCGCCGGCTTGCTGGGAAAAAGCCTCTACCGCCTGCTCCACGTTAACCTCGGCTTCCAACCCGACCATCTTGCTACGCTGGCGATCGACGCGCCCGACGCCGCCTATGGCAAAGACGAACCCTCCATTGCGCTTGCACGCCGCGTCATCAGTGAGATCGAAAAACTTCCCGGCGTCCAATCCGTTGGCATTTCTAGTCTCGGTATCCCCATGGACGGCAATGGCAACACCACATGGTTCCGCGTTATCGGCCGTCCCTGGCACGGCGAACACAACGACACTCCGCAGCGCGACGTTAGCCCCACTTATTTCTCCACGCTGCACGCGAAGCTGATCCGCGGCCGCTATTTCAACGAAAACGACGACACATCCAAGCCCAACTTTGCGATTGTTAACCAAGCATTCGCACGAAAATATTTTTCCAGCGACGAAGACGCCATCGGCAAACAACTTTCTTTCGTTCCGGTCGCCACCAAGCCTATCGAAATCGTCGGCGTAGTCGAAGATATCAAGGAAGGGCCGCTCGATATTGCCACGCCCCCTGTTCTTTACTTTCCCTTAAACCAAAATCCATCCGATTCCTTCACCGTGGTCGCCCGTACATCGCAGTCCGAAGCGTCCTTGCTACCCGCCATGGTTGCCGCCATCCATCAGATCGACCGCAACATCGCCGTGCACAACGAAATCACCATGACGGAAAGAATCAATACCTCACAAACGGCTTACCTCCATCATTCTTCAGCGTGGCTCGTGGGCGGTTTCGCTGCCATGGCGCTTCTCCTGAGCGCGATTGGACTCTACGGCGTCGTCGCCTATTCCGTAAGCCAGCGAACACGCGAACTCGGAATCCGTCTCGCATTAGGCGCGCAACCTCGTGCCGTGTATCAGCTCGTCATGAAAGAAGCATTATTGTTAGCTGTCGGCGGCATCGCTATAGGTTTGGCCTGCGCCGTGGCGGCAGCCACATTGATGCACAGCCTGCTGTTCGGCGTACGTTCATGGGATGTTTCCACGTTGACCGCCGTAGCCGTCGTTCTCGGCGCCTCTGCGCTTTTAGCGAGCTACGTACCCGCGCGACGTGCAGCGTCGCTCGATCCAGTGGACGTGTTGCGAAGTGAATAGTCGCGGAGTCAATAATCGCGCCGTAAATGATCGCGCGGCGAAAATACTCGATGTGGCTAGTGGAATTTCTTCTGCAGTTCGTTAACCGTTTCTAAAATCACGTGCCCCACAATAGCTACGCTGCGCGGGCTAACCTTGTCCAGCGTGTCCTGATCGGTGTGCCAGTATTTCGGGTTTTGAAAGCCGTCCCAATCGATGATGTCCACCGACGGCACGTCCCGCGAAAGAAACGGCTGGTGATCGTCCGAAATCGTCTCGCTGCGTGACACAAAAACGTCGCCATAACCAAGATGCCCCGCTGTCTTCCAAACCAAGTCCGTAAGCCATTTCGTGGAATTGCCTTCGCGCGGGATGGCCAGTCCGTATTGGCCAATCATGTCCGCCAGAATTACCGCCTTCACACGCTTCAAGTCGCCCGAAACCGCCAGACGCGCCGCAAGTTCCCGGCTTCCGTAAGTGTGGTCCTCGTCTTTATCCCAATCCACAAAAGCTTCCTCGCCATCCAAAAACGCGATCCACACGGAATTCGGCTCTTTCTTCCCGCACAGAAGCCGCGCCAGTTCCAGCATCACTCCATCGGACGAAGCGCTATCCTCCGCCCCCACAAAATTTTTCACGCTGCTCAACGAATCGTAATGCGTCAGCAGCAAAATAATTCCCTGCCCCGTTCCCGGCGTCTTCGCCACAATATTCTTCATCGCTACATCGCCAATCGGTGTGGACGCGTGAAAATCATCTTCGTCCACCGTGCATCCATAACTCTTCAGTTGTTCGCGAATGTAATCCTGCACATGGCGTATGCCTTCCGACGCCGGCGGCCGCGGCCCATAGCTCACAATTTTCGCCACATGCTCGTACGCCTTCGCGCCATCAAATCCGCCGGTCTGCGACGCGGGCGGCGCCGATTCGGCAGCTTTGCCGACAGGAGCAGCGCCAGTTTGTTGTGCGGAAGATTGTCCCGGAGGTTGTGACGCAGACGCCGCGGAGGACGCCGCGGACGACGCCGAGCCCGCCTCGCCGTGTCCGCACGCGGCCACACCCAGCGACGCTGCCAGCAGCCCCACCGCCAGCGCGAACTTGCTCCACCAATTCCGCATCTAGTGCGCCTCCCCAGCAGCCACATCTGTACTCTGCTTGCGTCTGAGCACCACGTAAGATACGAGCACACCAACAAAATACAGCAAAATCATCGGCGCCATGAAAACAAGCATGGTCGTCGCGTCCGGCGTAGGCGTCACAACCGCCGCCACTATCGTGATGATCAGCATCGCATACCGGAAATTCTTGAGCAGAAATTTCGGCGTCACAATCCCGAAAAGCGAAAGAATAAAAATCAGAACAGGCAGCTCAAACACGATTCCCAGTCCCAGCAGAATCACCAAAGTTAAATCGAAATATTCGTTGATGCTGATCAGCGGCTTGATCGGACCTTCATTCGCAAACCCAATCAGAAATTTCAACGTGGTCGGCAACATCACGTAGTAACCAAAAGCCAGCCCGCACAAAAACAGGAACATCGACGAAACGATGAATCCCGCAACCGCGCTGCGCTCGTGCTTGAAAAGTCCGGGTGCCACGAAAAGCCAAATCTGGTACAGCACAAACGGCATTGCCAGCGCGATCCCCAAATAAAGCCCTAGGGAAATAAACAGGCTCACGTAACCCGCGGGACTGGTGTAGTAAAGGTTGTCTTCCAGATGCGCCGACTTCAGCGCAATGTGCATTGGCTGCACGATGAAAGCGATGAAGTGCTTCGAGAGGAGAAGCCCGAGTCCGGTTCCAATCACGATCGCGACCGCCGCATAGATCAGCCGCTTCCGCAATTCCACCAAGTGCTCGAAAAACGACATGCGCCCGCCCGGATCGTTATCCGCCGGCGGAGTCGCGTTCAGCTCAGGCTGGGCGGCTTCCGCCATCGCTCCCCTTGCTGTGGTCAGCTTTGGCTGACTCCACTGCGCCTTCGTGGCCTGCGTCGACGCGAGCCGTTGTCGCCCCCGCTTGTGTCGCTCCCGTATCGGCTGCGCCTGCGGAATCGCTCGCTCCTGATGCATTCTCGCCAGCAGGATTCGTGTCAGCGCGATTCGTGTCAGCGGCGTCCGCTTGCGTAGCGCCAGCCGTCTCCGTCGCAGACGCCGCCGCGTTTTCTCCGGCAGACGGATTGGGAGGCGCCACGGTCCACCCTCGCGGCGCGTCCGCAGTCACAGTCCCTTCGGCACTCGCAATCTTCGGCTGAACGCTCGTGTTCTGTTCCGTTGGAGCAATCGTCGTCCCCGTACCCACCGCCACAGCTGCGCGCATGTTGGCTTCGCGCTCGATGTCCCGCATGTGTTCATCGAACGTCGAACGCAGATCGCCCGTAGCACGCCGGAACTCGCCCATGATTTTGCCCAGATTCCGCGCCAGGTCCGGCAGCTTCTCCGGCCCAAATACAATTAGGACGACCACGAAGATGATAATCAGGTGTGGAACGCTAAACATTTGGAAGTTAGTTGCGCAGTACGGCGCCGCGGTTGCAGTTTATCTCTAATACCTGCCCCTGCGGCGCCGTTTTTCCAAGTTTCCGCTGCCGGCCAAATTTACTTTGAGGGAGCCGCCGCCGCAGGCTTGGCCTGAATCGAAACCAGTTCAACCTCAAAAACCAGCGTCGCGTTCGGCCCGATCACTCCGCCCGCTCCGCGCTGCCCGTACGCCAGATCGCCGGGAATAAATAGCTGCCACTTGGACCCGACCGGCATCAGTTGCAAAGCCTCGGTCCATCCCTTAATCACTCCGCTGACCGGAAATGTTGCCGGCTTGCCGCCATGCTTCGCTGTGCTATCAAATTCCGTGCCGTCCAGCAGCGTTCCTTTGTAGTTGCATTCCACCGTGTCTTGCGCTGTTGGCTTCGGCCCGCTGCCTTCCGTGATTATTTTGTACTGCAGCCCGCTCGGCAGCGTAACCACTCCCTCTTTAGCCTTATTGGCCGCTAGAAATGCATCTCCATCTTTCTTATTTGTTGCCGCCGTTTCCTGCATCTTGTCCTCCACCTTTTTTCGCATTTCCGTCTGGAACGTGGTCATCACCGCCTTCGCCTCATCGTCGGTCAATAGAGTCTTGCCCCCCGCCAACGCGTCTTTTATCCCGCGCGCCACAATGGCAGGATCAACATCCATGGAATTTTTGTTCATACTCTTTCCAATGTTCATTCCAATCGCGTAGCTCGTCTTATCTTTCTCCGTCTTCAGCACCAGAGGAGTACCCGCAGCTGCGTGATGAACCGGAGTTTTCGTCGCGGTGCCAGTCTGCGCTTTATCCCCAGACGCCTTGGCCGCCGGCGTCTTGGAATCCGAAGCTTGCTCATCGGACCCCTTCGCAGCAGGAGTTTTCGCCGCAGGTTTCTTCGCCGGAGCCGCCTTGGTATCGGCAGGCTTCTTATCCGAATCAGGCTTCGCCGCAGGCGTTTGCGACGAAGGCGCCTGTGTGTTGTTCGAATTAGGGTCTTGCGCCTTCGCGCTCCCCACCACTAAACCGCTCGACATCAAAATCGTTGCCGCTATTGTTAACAGTTTTTTCATGCCCGTATTTTCGCATTGCTTTGGAAAATCCGCAAACCGCCATAACCCTCTCCGTAGGTTCGGGCCTGCTCGCCGCGCCAGCCGCATGGCCGCCACTACCGTCCCCCCACTTTTCGTCCCGCGCGCCGCGTAGGCTGCGTGGACGCCACGACCGTCGCGAGCCATGGCTAACGCCGCCTCGTGCATCTTTCCCATTTAATTGAATTGTTATTCTCTTGCGGGGAGCGGTGCTTTTGTCTTTGGGTGCAGTAACGCTTCGGTTTTTCAAGGCTGCGGGTTCTTATTCTCGGTTACTTACCTCTACCTTCTTCCGCATCGTAGGACGCTTCCTGTTTCTTCGCAGTGATCTTCGCGTCTTAGCGGAACCACCCTGAATCCGCGCCAGCCTTTCGTCCTTCTTCCGCCAAATCGTCCAGCGATTGTTGCAGTTTCGCTTTCTGCGCTTCAACCTGCTGGATCTGCTTATTCCGGTCTTCAACGTAAATCACGCCAGCCGCTGCTCCGCTCATAGGATCCACGGTGACTGCGCCCTTCTTCTTAATCTCTTC
>Ga0209006_10006995_pt1 | contig 10193 bp, 7 predicted proteins | sample JacPin_JW_Ref_O2_FD_188567 | JGI IMG/M metagenome (GOLD analysis project Ga0209006, IMG submission 188567) | Forest soil microbial communities from Algoma, Ontario, Canada - Jack Pine, Ontario site 1_JW_Ref_O2 (SPAdes) (version 2) | ecosystem: Environmental > Terrestrial > Soil > Boreal... | reverse complement strand
ACTGGCGCTGGTCGTGGTCGCCTGGTGGCGCTCGCGCAAGGACGACAAGGGCGCCGGCGAGCGCGCGCCGGTTTCAATGATGCTCCGCACTCTCGTCATCGCCCTGCCGGGCCTGAGCCTGCCCTTCGTGATCCGCTACACGGTCATCATGGGCGCCGCGACCGCAACCGAGGTATCGACCATTGGCGTCGTCTACACCGCGCTGTTGGGGCTTCTCATCTATCGCCAATTCGATTGGCGGCGGCTCTATCCGATCCTCGTCGAAACCGTATCGCTGACCGGCGCGGTGATGATGATCATCGGCACCGCCACCGCGATGGCCTGGGCGCTCACGCAATCGGGGTTCTCGCTGTGGCTGGTCTCGGTCATGGCCGCGGTGCCGGGCGGCAGTTGGGGATTTCTCGCGATAACGATCGTCGCTTTCATCATTCTCGGCAGTGTGCTCGAAGGTCTACCGGCGATCGTGCTGTTCGGCCCGCTCCTCTTCCCGGTCGCCAAGGCGATGGGCGTCAACGAGGTGCACTACGCGATGGTGGTGATCCTGGCGATGGGGATCGGCCTCTTCGCGCCGCCGTTCGGGGTCGGTTTTTTCAGCGCCTGCGCGATCGGCCGCACCAATCCCAACGACTCGCTGTGGCGGATTTGGCCCTATATCGGAGCGCTGGTGGTGTCGCTGCTGATCGTCGCCGCGATCCCCTGGCTGTCGATCGGGTTCCTCTAGAGGGAGGCTAACCGGTCATTGCCGGGCCGCTGGTGAAGTCCTTGGTCTGCGTGTTGTAGCCGCCCCAGCGCGCGTAGTAGCCCTCGCCGGCCTCGGCCGCGGCTTCGACCGCCTCGGCATGGGATTCATAGATCCCGATAACTTGCCATTTGGGCGGCTGGCCCTTGACCACGGCCCAGCCGTTCACCCAGCCCGGATGCGTCGTGTCCTTGAAGCCCGAAACGTGCACGCCGTGAGCGGCGGCGGGATGCGGCGCCGGGTGGACCACGCGCGCCGGAGCGGGAGGCGGCGCACTGGGGGCCGGCGGCGCGACCTCCGGATGCCGCGCGATAATCGCGTTGAACTCGCTCATATATTGCCGGCACAGCTCGATCGATTGCGCCGTCGTGTCGATTTCCAGCCAGCCCGGCGAGTGCGGGTGCTTCTCATAGGTGCGCAGGTGGCCGGACTGCAATTGCTCAAGCCGGTGCGCCAGCCGCGATAGCTCCTGCCTGCACCAGCCTACGATATCCTCGATGGCCGCCATCTTCACTCCATTCGCTTCGGTGATCGCGCCGTATCCTGCGCCCGTTGCCGCCGCAACGGCAACCGCTTACGCTGATGCCGACATCTTACCAGAACGCGTGTGACACCATGAGGGCGTTCTGGGCTTGGCCGTGCTGCGATGGCAAAGAAGGTGGATACGGGGAGGCTCGCATGTCGGCAGCAGCATTTTTGGAAGCCCGCGACTTCCTGTTCGCCCACCGCAGCGACTACGACACGGCCTATCGCGAGTTCCGTTGGCCGGTGCTCGATAAGTTCAACTGGGCGCTCAACTATTTCGACCGTATGGCCTACGGCAACGACCGGCCGGCCCTCTGGATCGTCAACGAGGGCGGCCCAGGGGACAAGACCGAGGCGAAGATCTCGTTTGCCGAAATGGCGGAACGCTCGAACCGCGTCGCCAATTACCTGCGTGGGCTCGGCGTCAAGCGCGGCGATCGTATTTTGCTGATGCTCGGCAATGTCGTGCCGCTGTGGGAGGTGATGCTCGCGGCGATGAAACTCGGCGCGGTGACGATCCCGGCCTCGACCCTGCTCAATCGCGACGACCTGATCGACCGCTTCGACCGCGGCCGCGCCCGGCATGTCGTCACCAGCCCCGAGCACACCGCGAAATTCGCCGACATTCCCGGCGACTACACACGCATCGTTGCCGGGGGTCCAATGGACGATCAACCGCCCGGCTGGCACGACTACGCCGACGCCGCGGACGCACCCGCCCGCTTTGCGCCCGACGGCGAGACCAAGGCCACCGATCCGCTGCTGCTCTATTTCACCTCGGGCACCACCGCGAAGCCCAAGCTGGTGTTGCACAGCCACCAGAGCTACCCGGTCGGCTCGCTGTCGACGATGTACTGGATCGGCCTCAAGCCCGGCGACATCCACCTCAACATCTCGTCACCCGGCTGGGCCAAGCACGCGTGGAGCTGCGTTTTCACGCCGTGGGTCGCCGAAGCCTGCGTCTTTATGCTGAACCAGCCGCGCTTCAACGCGAAGAACCTGCTCGACGCGCTGGCGCGCTATCGCGTCACCACGTTCTGCGCGCCGCCGACGGTGTGGCGCATGCTGATCCAGGAGGATTTGACGGCGGCGAAGGTGTCGCTGCGCGAGGTGGTTGGCGCCGGCGAGCCGCTCAACCCCGAGATCATCGAGCAGGTCCGCAATGCCTGGGGCCTGACGATCCGTGACGGCTACGGCCAGACCGAGACCACCCTGCAGATCGCCAATTTTCCCGGCCAGACGGTGAAGCCTGGCGCGATGGGCAAGCCGGCCCCGGGCTACCGGGTGCGCCTCCTCGACCATGACGGCGCCGAACAGGACGAGGCGGAGATTTCGCTGGCGCTCGACCCGCCGCCACTGGGGCTGATGCAGGGCTACCAGGGCGAGGACGGCGCGGTGATGCCGGTCGCTGGCCCCGCCTACCGCACCGGCGACGTCGCGCTGCGCGACGCCGACGGGTATTTCACCTATGTCGGCCGCGCCGACGACGTGTTCAAAGCCTCCGACTACCGGATCAGCCCGTTTGAGCTCGAAAGCGCGCTGATCGAGCACATCGCCGTCGCCGAGGCGGCGGTCGTGCCCTCGCCCGACCCGCTGCGCCTCGCCGTGCCGAAAGCGTTTGTCGCGCTGGCCGGCAACCACATCGCGAACCGCGACACCGCGCTCGAGATTTTCCGCCACTGCCGCGCCACGCTGGCGCCGTTCAAGCGCGTGCGGCGGCTCGAATTCGCCGAATTGCCAAAGACGATCTCGGGCAAGATTCGCCGCGTCGAACTGCGCACGGCCGAAGCCGAGCGCCGCGCCGCCGGCGAACGCGTCGAGGCCGAGTTCTGGGAGGAGGATTTCCCGGAACTAAGGTAGGGGACTCCCTCATGGACGAAAATTTGCGCGATCGAGGAATAATCGTTCCTATCGAAGTGCGTGAATGTCGCCATTGTTCTGGCACTTCCATGTGTCAAAAATTCGACACGGTTCGTAAACAAAGGTCAGGGCACAGGGGACAACTATTATGAATACGAGTCACATCGAGCTTGTTCATTTTGCGGCGTAGGTCTGAGTCTTGGCGAGGTTTCCTACGATGGGCAATGCTACCTCGATCCACCTCCACCCGTGTGTGCGGTGTGTCAAGGAAAGGGGCACGTTAGCTTCGGCCCCAAGCTCTAATTGTCGGCGAAGGCCGGTATCCTAACTTTCCGCATCGCGCTTAGTCGAACCCTGGATCCTGGCCTCGGCCAGAACGATCACCTTACTGACGACCCCGTGAACAATATCAGCCCCTTGGAGTAAGCCCTCATGCATCGGGTCGTAAAAGTCGCCGCTCTTCCGCAATACCGCCTGCAGGTCGAATTCGATGACGGCGTCTCTGGAGTCGTGGAAATTTTCCCTCGATTGTCGGGCCCGGTGTTCGAGCCGTTGCGGGACGAAGCATTGTTCCGCCGAGTCGCGATCGATGAGGAAACCGGCGCAGTGTGCTGGCCGAACGGTCCCGATCTGGCTCCCGACGCGATGTACGCCCGCCTCAGCGGGCAGCCGATATTCGCGGACCGGGCAGAATCGAACGAGAGGACAACCTCTCCGCGACCGCAAACGGCAGCATCCGATTAGCCTGGTCGCTTGTCTCGTTCCGGCCTTCGCTGGGACGACGATCTGTCATGTGCCGTAAAATGGTGCAGACCCGGTTGACCCTCGGCCGGTTGACCGTCATCTAGGACCTATATGTTCCGTTTCTTCGAACACCTCCTTGAGCCGACCGAAAAGCCGCCCGAAGCGCCGCCGCCGGTGCTCGGCAGCCCGCGGGCGCTGTCCCGCTTCTTCTGGCATTTCGTGCGGCAGGTGCCGGGGCTGCTCGCGGCGCTGTTCGTGACGGGCTTCATCGTCGCGCTGCTCGACGCGGCGATCCCGCTGTTCATCGGCCGCATCGTGACGCTGGTGACGACGCAATCGCCCGAGACCATCTGGCAGGTGGCCGGCTGGCAGCTCGTCGGCATGGCGTTGCTGTTGCTCGTGTTGCGGCCGATCGCGCATTTCGCGTCGGCGCTGGTCACCAACCAGGTGCTGATCCCCGGCCTCACCAACCTCGTGCGCTGGCAGAGCCATTGGCATGTCGTGCGCCAGGGCTGGACCTATTTCCAGAACGATTTCGCCGGGCGGATCGCCAACCGGGTGATGCAGACCGGCCCGGCTCTCCGGGAAAGCGTCGTCTCCAGCATCAACGCGGTCTGGTACATCCTGGTTTACGGCACCAGTGCGGCCCTGCTGCTCGGGCGCGCCGACTGGCGGCTGGCGCTGCCGGTCATCTGCTGGTTCGCGACCTATGCCGCGGTGCTGCGGGTGTTCCTGCCGCGCATGCGCGAGCGCTCGCGCCGCATGTCGGAGATGCGCTCCGAGGTCACCGGCCGGGTCGTCGACAGCTACACCAACATCCTGACCGTCAAACTCTTCGCCCGTGCGCGCGACGAGGACGCGTTCGTACGCGAATCGATCGACGAGCATACCCACGCCTACCGCCGGCAGCTGCGCATGACCTCGGCGTGGAGCATCTCGCTGATCCTGATGAACGCGTCGCTCTTGACCGGCACCGGCGGGCTCGCGATCTGGCTGTGGGCGGCGGGGCGGGTGCCGGTCGGCGTCGTCGCGATGGCGATCCCGATGGCCTGGCAGATCGGCAATATCGCCGGCTGGGTGGCGCAGCAGATCGCGATGATCTTCGACAATATCGGCCAGGTGCAGGACGGCATGCGCTCGATCGCGGTGCCGCGGCAGATGCCCGACGAACCCGGCGCCGTCGAGGTGCCGCGCGCGCTCGGCGCGGTACGCTTCGAGAATGTGCATTTCGACTATGGGCGAGCCAAGCGGCGCGGTGGCGTGCTGCATGGGCTCGACCTCGACGTCGCGCCGGGCGAGCGCATCGGTCTTGTCGGCCGCTCGGGCGCCGGCAAGTCGACGCTCGTGCATCTGCTGCTCGGCTTCTATCGGGCGGAGCAAGGCCGCATCCTGGTCGACGGGCACGACATCGCGGGGCTGACCCAGGAAAGCCTGCGCGCGCAGATCGGCATGGTGACGCAGGACACCTCGCTGCTGCACCGCTCGATCCGCGACAACATCCGCTACGGAAGGCCCGACGCCAGCGAGGCCGAGATCGTCGATGCGGCCCGGCGAGCGCACGCCACCGAATTCATCGAGGGCCTCGAAGACTGGCACGGCCGCAAGGCGTTCGACGCGCATGTCGGCGAGCGCGGCGTCAAATTGTCGGGCGGGCAGCGCCAGCGCATCGCCCTCGCTCGCGTCATCCTCAAGGACGCGCCGATCCTGGTGCTCGACGAGGCGACCTCAGCGCTCGATTCCGAGGTCGAGGCGGCGATCCAGGAGCAATTGGACGAGTTGATGGAAGGCCGCACGGTGATCGCGATCGCGCACCGCCTGTCGACGATCTGCCGAATGGACCGGCTCGTCGTGCTCGACCGCGGCCGCATCATCGAGGAGGGCGCACACGACCAGCTCCTCGCGCGCGGCGGCGCCTATGCCGCGCTGTGGCGCCGTCAATCGGGCGGGTTCCGGGTCGATCTGCCGGGACGCGAGCGGGAAGAGCTTCGCGTTTAACTCAAGCTGTCATTGCGAGAAGCGAAGCGACGAAGCAATCTCCTGCCGCAGCGGGCTAAGGCGGAACGAGATTGCTTCGCCACGCTCGCAATGACGCAGAGGGTTTACCGTGGAACGCGAAGCGCTGATTTTTGTCGGCACCTGCGACCTCGCCGGAATCGTCCGCGGCAAGGGATTTCCGCTGACCGCGCAGGCGCAGCGCTTGCGTCAGGGCGTCGGGCTCGCGCCGAGCAACATCATGATGTCGGCGTTCGGGCCAATCTACGACACGCCCTACGGCACCGCCGGCGATCTGATGCTGGTGCCCGACGCCACAACCTATGTCGAGGTCGAATTCGAGTTGGGCGAATCCGAGCGATTCTATCTCGGCGATATCCTGCTGCTGTCGGGTCAGCACTGGCAGTGCTGCCCGCGCCATTTCCTGCGCCGCGCGCTCGACGCGCTGCAGAGCGACGCCGGGCTCGGTCTCGTCGCCGCGTTCGAGCAGGAATTCGTCTATACCGGGGTCGAGGACCGGCCTGGCGCGACCTACGCGCTCGATGCGTGGCGGCGCCAGGGCAGCTTTGGCGAGCACGTCATGGCGGCGCTGCGCAGCGCCGGGCTGGAGCCTGACAGCTTCTTGCCGGAATACGGCCCACGCCAATACGAAATGACGATCGGCCCGGCGCGCGGCATCCGTGCCGCCGACGAGGCGATCATCGCGCGCGAGATGGCCCGCGCGGTCGCGCACCGGCTGGGTCATCGCGCGATCTTCGCGCCGGTCCTCGACCCGGACGGGATCGGCAACGGCACCCACATCCATTTCAGCCTGCGCGACACCGCCGACCAGCCGGTCATGTTCGACCCCGACCGGCCATGGCGCATGAGCGAGGCCGGCGAGCATTTCGTCGCCGGCATCCTCGACCATCTGCCGCTCTTGACCGCGATCACCACGCCGTCGATGGCCTCGTATTACCGGCTGCAGCCCAACCGCTGGGCGCCGACCTGGGCCAATATCGGCCTGCAGGACCGCGGCGCGTCGCTGCGCGTCTGCCCGATTTTCGACCAGCCGGCGAACCATAATTTCAACGTCGAATACCGCGTCGCCGACGCCACCGCGAGCCCCTATCTGGCGCTAGGCGCGCTCGCCTGGGCGGGGCTCGACGGGGTCAAGCGCAAGCTCGCTCTGCCGCAATTCACCGAGACGAATTTCTGGGACATGAGCGACGCGGAGCGCCAGGCCGCCGGAGCGAAACCGTTGCCGCGTTCGCTCGCCGAGTCGCTGAACTTGCTGGCCGCCAGCGACACCGCACGCCAATGGTTCGGCGACGAGTTCTTCGAATGCTACCTGCGCTTCAAGCGGTCGGAAATGAAAGCGGTCGAAGGGATGACTCCGGCCGCCATCTGCACTCGCTATGCGGAGATTTATTAATTCGTCATCCCAGCGAAGGCCGGGATCCAGTGTTCAGCCGTCCGTGCCTCGGATAAGTGGATCCCGGCCATCGCCGGGATGACGAATTAACAGCAGTCGCTACTATGCCGGTATGAACGATCTTCTTGCCGCCGACGAACCTGCTCCGGTCCGCATCCTTCGTCCCGAGGGCGTGTCGGACCTGTTGCTCGCGGCCGACCATGCCGGGCGGCTGATCCCGCGCGCGCTGGGGACGCTCGGCCTCGACGAGACCGACCGCGGCCGGCACATCGCCTGGGATATCGGCATCGCCACGGTGACCAAAAACTTGGCGGAAATGCTCGACGCGACGGCGATCCTGCAGGTCTATTCGCGACTCGTGATCGACTGCAACCGCGCGCCCAGCCACCCCACCTCGATCCCGGAAATCAGCGAGTCGACGGCGATACCCGGCAATGAGGGCCTGACCGAAGAGGCGCGTGCGGTGCGGCGTCAGGCAATTTTCGATCCCTATCACAAGGCGCTCGCCGGCCTGATCGACCGGCGGATCGCCGCCGGGCGTCGCACCGTGCTGATCGCGATGCACAGCTTCACGCCGGTGTTCAAGTCGGTCGCCCGCAGCGTGGAAATCGGCGTGCTGTTTCATCACGAGACGCCGCTTTCGCGGATCATGCTCGAACTGTTGCGGGCCGAGGGCGATCTCGTGGTCGGAGCCAACGAGCCCTACGCGATCACCGACGACAGCGACTACACGGTGCCGGTGCATGGCGAGGCGCGCGGCCTCGACCATGTCGAGATCGAGATCCGTCAGGATCTGATTGGCGATGCCACAGGGCAGGCTGCGTGGGCCAAACGCATGGCGCGGTTGCTTGCCGAGGCGGATAACCGCTTGCGCGCGGCAGCGCGACCCGGCTGACGTTTTCAGATCGGGGCGCGAGTTCGCCTCGCGCCCCACCCGAATTCAGCCGGGATGATCTAGTTCGGCTTTGGACCGTAACCAGGCCTCGAATAGGGAACCATCGAAGGATCCTGATAGTAACCCGGCGGCGTCTCATAATGTGGCGCTCTGCTGTGGAGCGTTGGCTGAGCCGGCGCTTGGGGTGCCGAGTAGCTCAGCTGGTTTGTCTGAGGGGCCTGCTGCGGATCGGCCGCATAAGCGCCGCCGGCAGCCGCGAACAATACCCCCGCAAGCAGTATCGATTTGCCTGATCTAGCCATTGAGAAAACACTCCGGATGGTTGCACTTGTTATTCACGTCACCTGATGACGTGCAGCCACCCGAAGTCCTGCCGCTCCATAAATTGAGAATCTACACGATCAACCAGAGCGATAGGCTCAGCATTGAACAAGTCTTCCTTGAGAAGGCGTGCGATTTTTGCAATGCATCGTTTACTAAACGTCTGATGTGACATTGGGCCGCGTACACGGTTTCTGATACGAGTATTTTGATATAGTAAGTTTGTCTTATAACACATTGATACAGCACGATCTCGGTCTGCGGCCCAGTTGGGCACCACAAACACTGGCAACGATCGCGATACCGGGGTCGAAGGCAAAGTGAACCAACGCGCTCGGCGATCTCGCCGGCGCGCGACGGCTTTGCCGCGCTCAATGAGCTTTGGCCCGCGTTAATCGAACAGCGCGAGGTCGATCGCGTCGCCCATCGTGCGGTAGCCGAGATCGCTCGGGTGCAGGTGGTCGCCGCAATCGTATTTCGGCAGCATGCGCAGCTTGTTCTCGGGGTCGCGCAGCGCCTGGTCGAAATCGACGATCGCATCGAACGCGCCGGCCTCGCGCAGCCAGGCATTGACCGCCTCGCGCACCGCCTCGCGCCGCGGGTTCCACGCGCCGGGAAGGAATGTCTCGTTCCAGAACGGGGTCAAGGTGCAGCCGATCGTCTTGATGCCGGCCGACTGGCCGCGCAGCGCGATCTGCTTCAACCCGGCGATCATCTGCGCGGCGTTGACCTCCTCCTCGGGCTTGGCGCTGCGGTTTCTGAGGTCGTTGGTGCCGAGCATGATGACCGCGTGCGTCACGCCGGGCTGGGCGACAACGTCGCGGTCGAAGCGGCGTAGGCCGCTGTCGCCGCGCACATCGTGCAGGATACGGTTGCCGCCGAGACCCTGGTTCATCACCGCGATCGGCCGGCCTCCGCGCGCCGTCAACCGCCGCGCCAGCTGCGAGGGCCAGCTATGGTGCCCGTCATGGGTCGAGATGTTGGCGTCGGTCAGCGAGTCGCCGACCGCGACGATACCGAGCGTTTCCTTGGGCGCGACGACATCGACGCCGCACAGGAAGTACCAGTCGTCGGTCAGTTTGCCGACCGGCATCACCGGTTCGGCGGTGAAGTCGCCGACCGGCGAGATGTAGTTGGTCTGGCGCGCGTAGCGGGCGGTGATGCCAAAGCTCGCCGGCAATTCCTGCGGCAGATGAAAGCTCACCGCGAGGTCGGCGAGCGCCGCGACGTCGAGCGCGACCGGGTCGCTGACCAGCACCGCGCCGGCGGCGATCGTCGCGCTTTTCTCGCCGCCAAAGGTGAGTTGCCGGTCGGAGCCGGGCACAATGGCTGGACCGCTGTCGCGCAGCGCGACGTGCGCCGCACCGATCTGCAGCGGGCGGATGCCATAGGCGTTCGACACGCGCACCCGGACGCTGCTGCCGCCGATGCTGACGCGCGGCGTCATGCGCAGCGTGTGGTTGGCGAAAGCGGCGCCCTCGGCGGGTGCGGGCGTTGCGGTCCAGGTGCCGACCCAATTCTGGTGTTCGCTCATGACGACCTCCCTAAAGATAAGGGTCGGGCTTGGCGAGGTAGTTACCGACGAAATCGGCGACCGCCTCCTCCAGCGGCGTGAACGGCGCGTTGTAGCCGGCGGCGCGCAAGCGGCTGAGCTTTGCTTCGGTCACGTATTGATAATTCGAGCGGATCGCCGGCGGGATGTC
>Ga0209006_10006994_pt1 | contig 10194 bp, 14 predicted proteins | sample JacPin_JW_Ref_O2_FD_188567 | JGI IMG/M metagenome (GOLD analysis project Ga0209006, IMG submission 188567) | Forest soil microbial communities from Algoma, Ontario, Canada - Jack Pine, Ontario site 1_JW_Ref_O2 (SPAdes) (version 2) | ecosystem: Environmental > Terrestrial > Soil > Boreal... | reverse complement strand
CCTATGTCGGCTATTACACCAGCGTAAATGGAACTTCGGGGAGCGCCACATCCATTCTGATGTCCGCGCTAGGTCAGCTCCGCGGGAAGCCGGCGCCGCGGTAGGCGGCAACCCTGCGAGGCGCGGTTTTCAAAGGCCGAGCATAACGAAATGAGGCTACGCGTTCATTTTGCGCAGCAGCAATTAGATGCGCTCGACGGTCGAAATGGGTCATGAACGACCAATTTGCAACGGTCAGGTAATGTCAGCTTCTACTCCAGGAGCGACCGGATCGCCGCCTCGCACTAAGTGACGCTTTAGGCAGACAGCGCGTTCCTGGTTGATTTTTCCTCGAAAAAAGATCTCTCCCAGTCCGGCGAATGCGCTGGGTCAAATGCTTTAATTTGTGCTGACGGTCACATCCATCACTAGGACGCCATGACCTAGTGAGCTTGGCGCTGGAGTGGTCGAAATTCCCTTTTTCACGTGAATGCCGGTCTGAAACGACGGAGGCTATCCATGGTGAAAACGCTGAAATTCACGGGCTTAGCAATTGGGCTCGCATTTGTCGTAGTTGCGTTGAGCGGTGTGAAACCCATCATTTATCCATGCAACCTCACTGGCGTTCTGGGAGGCACTCCAACATGCGAAGGCAATATCCAATGGGGTAGCTTGGTCCCAATAGCGCCTTGAGCACATTGTTGCCGAGAGATCGAGCAAGCGATCGCCCAGAGCGCACTATGGGTCGATTTCTGCCGCGCCATCTCACGGACCGAGCGGCTGCTTTAGCCCACAAAGCTGCCGCGCTGACCGTTCGCTATCGAGGCAGTTACGGGCCAATAGGCGACATCAATCACGGATGCCAGCGCAGTCTTCGGGGATCGTAAACTGAAAGAGAGCACCCCGCCGCTCGCGCTTGGTCGCTCACAGCCGCCCACCATGGGCTTCGATAATCGAGCGGCAATCGGCGTTCGCCAAGTGTCGCTTCGGGTCGGGAGCGACCGAATGAGGCCCTTGATTTCGAGGCCGCTTCTCACCCAACAGCGGACATTGCGCTAGAGCTCACGTGCAGATACAACGGCCAGCGTTCATTTAAGGAGACAGACACTTATGAAAAATGGGAAAAAGAGGCGCGCTTGGACATCGGAACAGATGCGCGAACTGAAGTCGATGGCCCGCAGGAAAGCGCCGGCGGCAAAAATAGCCAAGAAGCTAAAACGATCTGAAGGCGCGACGCGACAAAAAGCGTTCAGTATTGGATTGTCGCTCGACTCGCGCGCTTGACTGGCAGAAGCCTGAAAATTCGCTGTTCTGTATTGCCGCTGTGAAGCCCCGCCGCCCATGCGCGCGGGGCTTCGCTTTTAAGATCCAGCGCTTCCTCAACCGCGACCTAGGGCTGGTCGTCTAGGCGTCTAAAAACTCAGTACGATCAAACGCATTGATATCCACCAAATTAAAGTTGAGCCATGAGTTCGGGGCAAAAAAGAACCCCAAGTCCGGGTACACACTTGGGGCTGAGTTCGTTGCCTCATGCTTGGGCTCATGTCGCTGGACGGCCGAGATCAGAACAACCGCCCAGTTGGCCTAAAGCGAACGATAATCATTGCACCGGCAATAAAGTTCCGTGGATTGTGCGTGCTCACTAACCGTTCCGTAATCCGTCCGCCGCATAGTGGGATGCCGGCCAAGTAGCGTGGCGGTCGGTGGAGCGGACGGATAGGTATCGGCCACCACAGATGGTCGCCTCCCGGACGGCTTGCAGCACCGCATTATCCCGGACCTGGTTACGACATGCACAGCGATCGGTTCCCATATGTCGCGGGCGGCGTAATTATTGCAGCCATCGTTGCAATTTGCCTGTCCAGCATGTGGCTTGGTGTTTGAGCGCGACGCGGCAGGATTAGGCGGCAAGAGCCGCTCACAAATGTCGAAGATCCATGCTGGGCTACTTGTCGGAGTTGCGCTAGTCGCCATGGCCGCACAGCAACCGAATTCGGTTGTTTGCACAATGTCTGCTTTGCGCCCACAGCGGACGTTTCGCTTCCGAGCCCCGAGCGGACATCGTCCCGCTAGGAGCAGCGATTCTCCGAACTGAAAGTCGTAGGTTGGAATCTTGAGAGTTGAAGCGCATTCAAGATTTTTATCGAACATATTGAAAATCTTTCAGACTTGACTGTGGCCTGATTGCAACTCGCCGCAGAAAAGCGATTGAAACGTCAAGTAAAGACTCGCGCGCTGCCGCGAACAGCGAAAAGCTCACGAGAAGGATCTGTCTTTACGCTGGAGACGGTCATGAAGCGCACTCTCTTTGTTGGGCTTGCCATTTCGGCACTGTTCCTAGCCGCGCCTCTCGGCGCAGCCAGCGCCGCTGACATGCCGGTCAAGGCGCCGGCGCCGCCGCCAGCGCCAGCGTTCGATTGGAACGGCTTCTACGTCGGCGTCTATGCCGGTGCCGCCTGGATGGATCAGGCGACCACAACGGACCCCTGCGGTGTCGCATTTACCGCTCTATGCACCGCGCTCGGCACCGGTAATTTTAACGGCGTTCCTCCTGCGACCTACGATATGGGCTCCAGCTTCACCGGCGGCGGCACCATCGGCTATAATTGGCAGCCGACCCCATACACGCTCATCGGTCTGGAAAATGATTTTGGGTACCTGCACCTGAAGGGTTCGGCGATTCAGAATCCGCCTCCGTTCGGGCGTGTGGATACGGTCGCGAGTACAAAAATCGGCGATTGGTACGACGCCTATACCGCGCGCATCGGCGCAGTCGACGGTCATGCGATGTTCTACGTCAAGGGAGGTGGCGTATCCGTCAAATACACCAGCGGGGTCGTCGATTCGAATGCAGCCGGTACGACGATCAACGCCACCACCAGCAAGACACTGACAGGCTGGACCGCAGGCGGCGGTATCGAATACGGCATCGATTTGCATTGGAGCGTGAAGGCTGAATATTCGGTTCTGGGGATTGCCAGGAATGTCACCAGCTGCGGCACAGCCTTTCTCTTCGGTGTTACTCCTCTTGCCACCCTCTGCACCACTACTCACAGCCCTGACGTGCAGTTGATTACCGTCGGACTGAATTACCGCTTCCGATGAACGATGAGGTAATTGAGTAATCATTTCGCAATGTGGCAATTGACGGCTGCGAAATGTCGCTATGGGTCAGTAGCGACGTTTTCGACCCGATCCGCCAATGTCGGCTGTTGCCCCGATACGACCGCAAAAGCCGACATGGTAGAGCTTGGAGGGCAGAGCAACTACGCCGCCCCCCTTGCCCGGTGCGCTCAGATTTCGACTTGCTCCGATATGGCCAGAGCGTCGTCAATATCGATGCCCAGATATCGCACCGTGCTCTCAATCTTCGTGTGTCCAAGCAGAAGCTGAACCGCTCGTAGATTGCCTGTGCGGCGGTAGATCAATGTGGCCTTAGTCCGCCGCAGCGAGTGCGTGCCGTAGACGTGTGGGTCAAGTCCAATCCCGACAAGCCAGTCCGCCAGAAGGCGCGCATATTGCCGAGTGGTCATACTCTCGCCAGCTCGGAGCCCGCTGAACAGGTACTCGCCCGACTTCTTGACGACTGTCGCTAGGTATTCATCAATTGTCTGCCGGGTCTACTCGGTTAGCTCGAAGCGTACCGGCCGCCCCGTCTTTCTCTGACGCACGGACGTCCGTTCGATTGCATAGCCGTTGGGGGCAACATCATCGACCCGGATGGCGACCAGGTCGCAACCCCGCAACTTGCTGTCGATGGCGAGATTGAACAGCGCCAGCTCTCGCACTTGCCGCTCGATCTGGAGCCTGGTTCGTATGGCCCAGACATGTTTTTGCCGCAGGGGCGGTCTCGGTCCGATCAGTTTGCCCTTGTTCCAGGGAATCCGCTTCGAGGCGGCTGTAGCCGCGATTTCGTTCTCGTGCATGGTCGCAATCCTCCATTACTAACGATGGATGGCCATGCTCGATCGGCACGCATGTCGGCTATTTGCGGTCGCTTTCGGGGTAAGAGCCGACATTGCCCCGACATAGCGAAAACGTCGCTCCTGACCCAAAGCGGTCATCGCGGCGGCTTTCAATTTGCGCTGCAATAGACGCTTGGGCACTTCATTCGATCACCTCGGCGCGGGCCTCCGAATGCTCGACCCGCGCCATCTGCAACACGATTGCAGCTATTGCGGCGACGCCGTGCCCGTGAAGCCGGTGCCGGGAGAGCCGACAATGCGGTTGTTTTGGTAGGTCAGTATCCTGCCGCTGCTGACAGCCGAGAGAGCGCCTCCCGTATTGCTCTCGAGCAACGTCGTGTCGACTAACGCGGCCGCGTTTGTACCGCTTGTCTCAATTCCGGCCTGCCCATTTGAGGCGATGACATCGTGGCTAAGGTTCACCATGTTCTGCCCGCCGGCCCCGCCGAGTGCGATCAGGCCGTTGTCGGCATTAAAGCTCAAGGAACTGTCCGAAATCGAAGCATTGATCGCACCGCTGGTCGCGTTAGTTTTCACGCCGCCACCATTGTTGTTTTCGATCTGCGATCGATCGATCGAAATCGACACGCTCGCGCTGCCAGTCGGCGCGACCAATATCCCGGGGGTATTTTGTGTGATGGTCGAATCTTGAATTTTGACCACAACATTCCCCGAACCTGGCGCCACCTCGACGCCAGCGGTGCTAAATCCAAAAATCTTGCAGTTCTCTATCCGAACCGAGGCGGCAGCGGTGATATGGACTCCGATAAACCCTGAAGTGCATGCGCCAGGTTCAACGCCGTAAATTGTCAGACCCCGAAGGGTGACTTTGACACCGGCGGTGTTGACATCAATGCCGTCAGCAGGGCCGGTGCAAGTGGCAGGAATTGCCGCGGAACCTTGGCTGCAGTCGATCGTGACGTCCTGCGAGATAGTCAAGGGACCAAACACAACCATCGGGCCCGCGCAAAACACAGTTCCACCCGGATTGGTTTGAGCCAAAGCTACTCCTACGGTCGCGCAGGGTGCAGCGGCCTGACAGCCCGTCTCTTTATTGTTGTCATTACCTGTGGCGGATACCCAAGTTTCGGTGGTTGCTTGAGCGGTCGTTGGCAGGATCAACGCGAGTGCGGTGGCAAGGCCAGCAAACAATAGGACGGGTAGAGAAGCTATATGGCGCATGATAACCCCCTCTAAGTTGCCAAGTGTGCACGCCGCCCCGACGACAAGCTTAGCTCAGGCGAGCCAGTTTGTTAGGTGGTTACTGAGGGGTAGGAGGCGTGCTCGGTGGGAAGTATCCGACATTAAACTGAGCGCGGCAGGTTGCAGGGAAGTCGCATCAATACGGCAGACAGTACCAAGCATTAGAGGCGGTGGCGCAATACCCAACTGTTATTGCTGGCCTGCCGTCAACGCGCGCTGCATTTTCCAATGCCTCATCAGAGAAATCACATGTCATGAGGGCTTCGTCAGTATTGTCGAGAACGGCGGCATCGTCTTTCATGGCTACCTCCGAACATTCCATCCTCCTTCATGCTAGCTCCGGCGGACCATCGGCGCTGTGCCGTATGTCACACAAAACTGCGATTAATGTGGCGCGACAGCAGCAGTTTCAGTTGGGACATGCGTGGGTGCTGTGGATTACGTCACAAAACCTTCACGCCTTGCGTCGAATTATTTGTTGCCAGGAATTGTGGTTCGACGGGGGCCTAACATGCGCAAGCCGTTTGATAAATCGTTTGCCTCCAAAACGGTTGTCGCGAAGCTCATAGAGCTTGGATACCTGAATGACAGGCCGATATTGACCAACACGACGGTTCGATTTGCATTAGAGAGATTACGGACGGACCTCTGCCGCAATGCGACAATCCAAGCTCGCGTCCAAAGATACGAAGAGGACCTTCAAATTGAGTGAATCATAAGGACGGCCGCGCTTTTTGGGCCGGCACGCGACGTTGCGTCAATCGCACCGCGCTCGATAAGTGTAAAAGAAAATGGCCCCGACTGCGGAGCAGCCGAGGCCAAATGTCAGCACGTCAAGTACCTTATGCATATCCCATAGAGATTGCGGCTTGCTGACTAGAAAAAGTGTCAAAAGACCATACAGGGTGACTTTTGAGCTCAATGGAACTTCAAGGCCGCTCGCGCCACACCATTCCTGTCAATCGCGCCATGACCCAAGTGCCAAGCGCCCAACCGAGCGCCATGAAGAATCCCCACACAAACCAAACCAACAAAGCGTTGGCAGAAATCACGGGCACCATCAGACGTCCTCCTTTTGATCGGCATTTACTCTAGGTAACGTACCACCGATCATAAGGTAACACGATCAATCAACGTCGGATCATCGTCGGCCGCCCTCGAACTATTCACCCGTTTCGACACCGGCCAATTTTGCAGCACGTTTTCAGCGGCCGGCTTGAGCAATTCGACGCCGGCCTTGCCAGTAACGCAGCAATCGGTCGCTTCTGGAGTAGAAGCGGACATTGCGCAACCATCCTAAATCGGGCGTTCCTGACCCATAGCGTCACTTTGCCACCAGCAATTACCACATTGCGGAAGGTTCATTTGCCATAACCGCTGGGCGTCCAATGCCACAGCTACGGAAACCCGAAGAACTGTCTTAGACAGCGATGTACTGCCCGGGATGCGGCCTGTGCCCGCCCCTCAGCATGGCAAAAAAGTAGCGCGGCGGTTCGTAATGTTCTTCGGCGGTGGCCGGCTTAACGAAAAGATCTTCGGCAATATCCTCGCGCACGAAAAATGCATTCGCTCCAGAGAAGTTGCAGCCGACAATCTGGTATCCTTTGTCCCGCCCAAGCCGCACGAGAGCCTCAAGACTCGCACCGAAATAATTAGTTCCATCCCATCTGCGCTCCGGATCGTAGGGAACAACGAGCGACATTGGCGGACGAAGCGTAGCGTTGTATTCAATCGCGACCACGCGCGGCTTGATCGCCGTGATCTCTTTCCAAACCCAGTAGTCGTTGTTGTCGATGTCGATACTGAGGAAATCAATCTCCCCCGTCACGCCGCCCTGTTCGAGGAGCGAATTGATGTTCTCGGCGACGACAAAGGCCTCATTGGCCGTCAACCGGCGGTCATCGATGAACGTCCGAAAATGTGTGCGGATCTGCGCAACGTGCTTCGTCCCACCATCTAACCAAAGTCCGCGCCAGCCCTCGACCAAAAGCTTAACTGAGTTGCATTCAATTCCCGATTCCACTCCAAACTCGACGAAAATGCGGTTTCTCGTGCCGACCCGGTTAAAGATCTCCTGGATAATTCCATCTTCATCGGATTGTGAATAAACCTTGAAGCCATAGCGTAGAAGCCGCTTGGGATTGGCATAGCGTGGCGTTGCGAGCTCGTTTGTCCAGTAGCGCAACAGGTCCAATTGCCCGAGGTGTTCCAACCGTGAGGTGTTAAAACCTGCAAGTTGGACGAGTTGCTTTAATGCTTCGGAATCGGACATTTCTCAAGCCAATGGACGGTGAAAGCTCTCATTGTCAGACTATGTGAACCGGCCGAGTCGGGCAATCAACCGTATTCCCTCACTTCGTGGTGCGTGCCGCAGTCCGCAGAGACCTACTTCACGGCTCCAGGGGCAACAGAAGTTTGATCATGACCCGTTATGTCACTTGATGTGACCGGCCATTCGGCCGGTATCGGGGGGTAAAGCGGACATCACGCGACCATCCCAGTCGCTGCTAACCTACAGCGGACATGAGCGATCCGCCATGGAATCCGACGCGGTAGGATGCAGTTGTTGCCTATCTTCGATTACTGCGCCGTCGGGTTTCAATCATTTTTGCAGATGGGCGAGGAAGGGCGGCAGGGTGCGATATGCAAGATGGATATTGTCGTTGAACGATACGAGCTTGTAGCCGTACCGACTCCAAACTCCGGTAAGCGCCTGTCTGCTGAAGATTGAGACGTGACCGTTGCGCGGTCCAATGTACCACCAGTTGAGACGCTGTGTGTCGAAGTCCGCTGGCAGCAGTAGAGTCGTGAACAAAATAAGTCCGGGATCCGCGACAAATTCAACGATCTGCGCGATACCGGCTTGGGGGTCAGGCAAGTGTTCGAGTGTCTCGAAACATGTCACCAAGTCGAACCTACCGTCAGGACGACGCGAATATTCCGGCACCATCGGATCGTATGTCACAGCCACCGGGAAGCCGTTAGCGCGAAGCGCGGTGCAGAACACGTCGTTGCCGCCGCCGTAGTCGAGCACGCGTGTTTCCGACTTGCGGAGACCCCATAGACGGGCAACCACGTCGGCATTCGAGTTCGGCCTCTCGGCGATGTATCCTGGATCGACGGAGTAATAGGCGCCATTATAGATGTGTGTTTTGAATTGCTCATCATTCCAGTCATCAAACGCGTCGGTGAACAGGAAGCCGCAGCTGCCGCAGCGGCGGTAATAAATTGGCGTGCCCGAAAGGGCGAGCTTAACGCCGTTCGGTATTTCGCAGTTTCTATTGAAGTCGACGACGCCGTAGAGCGGGGCCGGATCGCCGCAGATCTTGCAGGGTACGGGGTCCGCAGAGGCCGGCTTGAGGCTGTCGATCATGACGACTCGTCGGGAGGCCAAACGATTCGCTGCCTCAACACAGGTTAGCGAATATCACCGGTTCCGATCAATGCCATCGCGAACCCCTCCTTGAATCGCTTCAGCGCGTTGAGGGCGCTACAGCGGTTGGAGTGCGCTTCGGAGTAGTCCGGCTGCAGCGCAAGCGCGCGGTCGTAGCTCGCGACTGCCTCCTCGAAACGTCCCAGTTCATGTAAAGCAGCACCGCGATTGGAGAGCGCCTCGGTATCGTCTGGCCGTGCTGCAAGAGCGCGGTCGTAGCTTGCCAAGGCGTCGTCAAACCTCTTCAATTCGCTTAGGGCGACACCCCGATTTAAGAGCGCCTCAGCATTGTCGGGACGCAGCGCAAGCGCGCAATCGCAGCTCGCGACCGCCTCCTCGAAACGTCCCAATTCACGTAAGGTAGCGCCGCGATTAGAGAGAGCCCCGGCATCATCCGGCCGTGCCGCAAGAGCGCGGTCGTAGCTCGCGAGCGCCTCTCTAAAGCGCTTCAGCGCGTGCAAGGAATTGCCGCGGTTTGAGTGCGCTTCGGCGTAGTCAAGCCGCAGCGCAACTGCACAGTCGTAGCTCGCGACCGCCTCCTCGAACCGCCTCATCTGGTGCAGGGCGTTCCCGCGGTTGTAATGCGCCTCAACATAATCCGGCCGCACCGTAATTGCTCGATCGCAGCTTGCCAACGCTTCGTCGAACCGTTTCAGCGCGTGCAGGGCATTGCCGCGACTAATCAAAGCAAAAACATTATCAGGGTCCATTTTAAGGGCAGATTCTACCTGACGTGCGGCCGTTGCATGGTCGCCGCGCTGATCTGAGATGACGCCGAGCAATTGCAAGCAGCCAACATGCGTGGGTTCTGTTGCAAGTATTTTTTTGTATATTTGTTCGGCCTCAGCCAATCGACCGACTTTATGCAAGGCTAATGCTTCGGAAAACAAGAATGTCGACTTGGATAATTCCGTTCGAGGCGGATGCGTGTAATGTTTTGGCGTCCACTCTTTATGAATACTCGGCTTCTGCTGCATGATCGGCTACCGCGTAGGTAAAGGGCAAGCCCACATCCAAAGGCGATGTCTTCGTCAGAACCTGTCGCGTTTGGGTTTCATTATAGTTAAGAATGTCCGACAATTGCCCTGTGGAGACGCCAAAATCGCACGCTTTCTACTGCGGTGCAAAATGTCGCTATTGGCCCAAAGCGTTACTTAGTGCGACGCAGCGATTTAGTCGCTTTCAGGGGTAAAGCGGACATTGCGCCGGCACCGTAAATCGGTTGCTACTGACCCAAAGCGGACGTCACGATGGGCCGGGTACTGGCCGGACTAGAACTCCACTGTCGGCGGATGTATCGTTTGATCGCAACTGAGACTATGGTCGAGGGGTGATGTTGGCGCGGACAGAAGTAACGGCGTTGCTCGAGCACGCTCTCCCTCAGGAGAATTACGATGCCAAGCAGAATCTGGGCCTGCCTCTCGCTCGCGCTCGGTTTCGCACTCAGTCCGGGGTCCGGCTACGCTTGCAACGACTTTTATGTGTGCGCCCCGGATAATCCTTTCCGGCACACGGTCGAAAACGCCAAATTCACAAACCTCTATTTGTATCCTAATCCAAAAGACATGTCGTGGGACCAATCCACCGAGGACACGCTGAAACAATTTGGAGGTC
>Ga0209006_10006993_pt1 | contig 10194 bp, 9 predicted proteins | sample JacPin_JW_Ref_O2_FD_188567 | JGI IMG/M metagenome (GOLD analysis project Ga0209006, IMG submission 188567) | Forest soil microbial communities from Algoma, Ontario, Canada - Jack Pine, Ontario site 1_JW_Ref_O2 (SPAdes) (version 2) | ecosystem: Environmental > Terrestrial > Soil > Boreal... | reverse complement strand
CTTCAGTCCTTTAGAAAAAAATTGCAAAGAATATTTGTTACGCCCGAGGTTTTGTGAATAGATCAAACCAATTTGATTGAATGATTGAGAACTTGTTGCTTTAATAACAGTTTGTAAATCCTGCCGGATACTTTCTTCAAAATAACTGATGGCGGATTTATAGTCGCCTTTCGCTTTAAATAAATATCCATATAAATTATAAATTCCTCCAACAAAAATTTTATTCTTCATTCTGCCAAATTCTTCTTTCTCGCTTCTAAGAAATTCCTCTGCTTCGGAAAATTTTTTTAACGCAAACATCGCCCTTGTTTTATAATAGATGAAATTGCCAATAAAATCCAGGCTGTCCTTAAATTTATAAAATCTATGAATAAGTGTTTCTCCGAGTGTGGAATAGTCTATACAAAGATTAAGCTCTCCATTAAAAAAAAGGACAGGCACTCTGTTTGTTAATAAAAAGGCAGTATACCGGTAATCCCTGTTACTTGCTATTTCATTTGCAATACAACTATCTGCCGCCTCGTCTCTTGCTTTTTTTTGGTGAAGTGAATCATAAAAAACCGACAGAAAGTAGAAATATTTATTCAGGTTTTTTTTATCAATATCCGGGTGTGAAGAATTAGAATGAATTGTATTTATTACCTGCTTCATGTATTGAATTGCATGAACATAATCATTAAGCAAAAAATAAGTGACTCCGATGCTTGATATTAAAAAAGTGTAAACAGAATCATTCGGGAAAGAACAATTCTTTATTTTCAAATCATATTGAAGCAGTTCATTTAGCTGGATTTTTTTATCGAAATCGGGTGAATTTCTAAAAAATAACAGCTTTTTTACAAGTGAATCTTTGGTCGGACATTGTGCAACCAAAGATTCACTTGTAATTACAATGCAAAAAAGAATTAAAATAAAATTACGCATCGAAAATTATTTCTTTTTGGCAACCATCCCAACAATTTTACTGGTTACTTGAATTAATTTTCCGGTTCGTTATAATCATTTACGGATTCGATTGCATCATCAGGAGGAATATTTATTTTTGAAATAATTGTGCTGCAAATTTTACAACCATTGGAACATAAACATGTTGGTCCTTTTGTGGTATCCTGTGGCGCGGCAATAGGTAATTTCCGTAAACTGAAATCAACTTTAATCTTTGCTGATGAGGGATCATTATAAGGGTCCTGTGTGCTGACGATTTTAGGCGCGTCTTTAAAATATCCATCTTTTCTCATCGCATCAATTGTATCTGTAAGAATGCGTATCACCGTGTTTATTGATCTTTGCCGGGCTTCCGGGCTGGAATTGGATTTGAATTTGATATCTAAAGCAACCCAGCTTTTGATTGCAGTTTTTCGTGCAGATACATCAGGAGTTGAGTTGTTACAGGAACTGCAAATCAGAATGCTGCAGAGTAAAAAAATAGCAAGTCTGCGAAAAATCGAATAGCCATTAAAAAACGAATTCAATTTCATAACAGTAGATTTTTGATTTGATATAATAGAATTACCATTTACTCAACCATTTTTCTGCGGTTTCTTTTTCGTCCAGGTTGTTTTGAATTATTTGCTGCAATAATTCTTTTGCCTGCTCTTTGTCGCCCGCATTGTTGCGTTCCATCAGGGTAATTGCTTTGTAAATTTTTGCAGGGTTCGAAAAAACGGAATCGTTTTCTATTTGTGAGAAGTATGCTAATGCTTTGTCGTAATTTTTTAATTTGAGAGAAACAATACCAGCATATTTTATTGCTTCAAAATTTTTACTATTGGTGTTTATAATTTTTTCAAATTGTTGTAATGCTTCAGGAAGTTTTCCATCATTATATAAACTTTTGCCAACATCCACGCTATCTTGCTTACTGCTCATGCTAACGCCTAATGTTTGAAAATACTGTTGAATATATTCATCAGCCAATTGTTGTGTTGAAACAGGTTTTACAAAAAAATACCATCCAAAAACAATGACAATTATAGCTGCAGCCGCTGCGGAAAACGTCCATATCTTTTTAACTATTCCAGTATTTTGATGAGAAATATTTTTTTGCTGATATATCTTTTTAAACTGTTCTTTCTTTTCTTTATTCAATTCATCTTTTATTATTTGTCTTGCGCTGCAATAAAAAGCAACTTCTTCCGCAAAATTTTTATCGTTGATTATTTTTTGTTCAAATTGTGTTTTTTCTTCCGCTGGCAATTCGTTTTTAAAATAACTTTCTATGTAATCCAAATTTTCCATTAATAAAGTTTTGTGTTGTACAGTTGCCGCAATTTATCCATGCACCTTAACCTGGTAGTTTTCACAACATCTGCTGTTTTGTATGTTAGTTCAGCGACAATTTCTTTATCGCTGTAACCGTCAGCCCACAACAACAAAAGCTGTCGGCAATTGTCGCCTAATTCATTTAACTTTTGTTTCAACAGGTCGAAATCCGTTTTTTCCATCAGCTTGTTAATAATTGATTTTGCCGAGTCGGAAAGTTCGAACATTGATTCTGTGATAGACGCGGTTTGATGCACGCTTTGTTTATTTGTCGTCTTTTTTCGTAAAAGGTCAACACATTTATTATGGAATACCTGGTATAAATATGTTTTTATGGAAGAAAGTCCTTTAAAGGAATCATCCTTTACCTTTTCTATTACTGCAAGCGTAGCATCTGCATAAGCGTCAAAAATATCCTCGTGAGATAATTTATATTTTCGTTCTCCTTCTTTTATAAAATAACTGTAAGAAGTAAATAATTGTTCTTCTGCTTTTTTTTTGTCAATGTCTGCTCCCTTAAGGTTGTTAATTAACTCGCCGTCGGAAGCTTTATGTAAGATAACTGTGTTGCTCATGGTTGGTGTTGGGGGCGTTCTAATTTACCAACAAAAAAGAAGCTAAAAAAATTTATGTCTAAGTGTTTCCTTCATTTAAAAAACTGCGACAAAGTATGCAAGCGTTTATTTCGAAATTAAAGCTCCCTTCCGAAACTCAGAAAAAAAACAACATTGCTTATAAATAATTTATAGCAATCAAATTCATTAATTATTAAACCTTATTTAAAATGAAAAAGACATTTTTAATTTTCGCAGTGGGATTAATTCCCGCAATTGCATTGCTAAGTAATACTTACGCGCAACATTCAAGTGTGAGAACACTTTTAATCAAGGACGCAAAAAATTTACTTTCTATTCCGTTTGCCGACACTGCAGTCGCAAGCACAGCAAGTTTTAACAACAGCAGTTTAGGCACTATTAATGCTAATGCAGCTAAGAGTTTTAATAAAACTTTTAAAGGTGTAAGCAACGTTAGCTGGTATACAATTGCAGACGGCTTTGGAGCTACATTTACACAAAATGAAAATCTTAACAGAGCGTATTACGACAAAAAAGGAAACCTGACTTTTTCCATTACTTATTACAATGGTAAAAAATTACCACGCGATATTTATGCAATGGTAAAAAGCACCTACTATGATTGTAATATTCCTTTTGCAGAAGAAATTCATGCCGGAGAACAGGTTGTCTATCTTGTTCATCTTGAAGATGAAACATCATGGAAAAAAGTAAAAGTAACAAATGGTGAAATGGAATTGATTGAAGATTTTAATAAAAATTAAAAATCCCGGGTTCAGTGTGTACAACAGGCATGAATTTGCCTGTTGTATTTTTTTGTAGCATCATAAAAGAGAACCATTGAGATTTTATGAAATCTATATCTTTGAGAAATCTTATTATTATGATTCAACGCATTCAAAGTATCTGGTTATTGCTGGTTGCAGTTTGCATATTTGGCAGTTATACATTGCCGTTATATGAAGGGCATTCGCAAAATAATTCTATAAAAAGCTTTTTTATCCCGGATAGCTTTTTGTTATTCCCGCTGATATTTGGTTTAGGTCTGCTGGCAATCATTTGTATTTTTTTATTTAAGAAACGTAATCTTCAGTTTCGCCTGGCAATTTTTGGATTATTATTTTCCATTCTTGCGATAGTTCTGGAATACATTAAATCTGCAGATTTTAAAACAGTTAATAATTTTCAATCCGGTTCCTATCATTTGGGAGCTTTGATTCCCTTTGCCATGGCATTCTTTTTTATTATGGCAGCAAGAGGAATTTATAAAGATGAAAAATTAGTGAAGAGTATGGATAAGTTGAGGTAAGAAATGAGAAATAAAAAATGAGAAATAATGAATTAGAAAGTTTTCTTCATTTTTTAATTCCTTATTTTATGTTTCTTACTTCTAATTCAAAAACTTTCCCGTAAAACTTTCTTTTACTTTTTTTAATCCTGAAGGAACTCCGGCATAAACAATATTTCCACCGGCATCACCGGCTTCCGGTCCGAGGTCAATAACCCAATCGGCAGATTTTATTACATCAGTGTTGTGTTCGATAACAAGAATTGAATGTCCCTGCTCAATTAATGCATTAAATGAAGTAAGTAATTTTTTTATATCCTGAAAGTGCAAACCGGTGGTCGGTTCATCAAAAATAAAAAGAATATGCCCCTGCGCTTTTCCTTTTCCTAAAAACGACGCGAGCTTTACGCGCTGCGCTTCACCGCCGGATAACGTATCTGAAGATTGACCTAATTTAATATAACCCAATCCAACATCGCTGAGTGGTTTTATTTTGTGTACGATATCTTTTTCATCTTTAAAAAATTCCAGCGATTCATCAACACTCAATTCTAAAATGTCGAAAATGCTTTTGTTATTGTAAGTAACTTCCAACACTTCTTCTTTAAATCTTTTTCCGTGACATGTTTCACAGACAAGATGAACATCCGCAAGAAATTGCATTTCTACGACCTGTTCGCCTTCGCCTTTGCAGGTGTCGCAACGGCCGCCATCAACATTAAATGAAAAATGTTTTGGCAGAAATCCGCGAATCTTACTCAATGGTTGTTTTGAAAATAACTCTCTTATTTCGTCATACGCTTTAATATAAGTAATGGGATTGCTGCGCGAAGATTTTCCTATAGGATTCTGGTCGATCATTTCTATTTGGGAAATGTATTCTGTATCGCCTTTGGTTGTTTTATGATAACCTGCTTTGTCAGAAAACTCGCCTTTCATTTTTTGCAAAGCCGGATACAATATATGTTTTACCAAAGTTGTTTTTCCGCTTCCGCTCACGCCGCTTATCACGCACAAAACATTTAATGGAAATTCAACCGTGATATTTTTCAAATTATGTTGTCTTGCTCCTTCAATAATAATTGACCGATTCCATTTGCGTATAGTTTTTGGAACTTCAATTTTTAATTCTCCGGTTAAATATTTTCCGGTCAAACTTTTTTTGTTCGCAACTATTTCATCATAATTTCCGACAGCAACCACTTCACCGCCGAGATGACTGGCAAGCGGACCCATGTCAATAATATAATCAGCTTCTCGCATCATCATTTCATCGTGTTCAACAACAACAACCGTATTTCCCAGATCGCGCAATTCTTTCAACACGCGAATTAATCTTTCTGTATCACGCGAATGCAAACCGATTGAAGGTTCATCCAAAATATATAGTGAGTTGGTAAGATTGCTTCCGAGCGAACGTGTGAGTTGTATTCGCTGGCTTTCTCCGCCGCTGAGCGAATTTGCCAAACGGTTTAATGTGAGATAAACCAAACCGACATCAAGCAAAGTTTTTAAACGATGATTAATTTCAGTCAAAATTCTTTTTGCAACTTTTTTATCAAATTCAGTCAATGATAATTCGTCAAACCATTGTTGCAATTCCATTACCGGCATTTCACACAATTCGCCAATATTTTTTTCATTAATTTTTACATATAGAGCTTCTTTTCTTAAACGATAGCCTTTGCATTCCGGGCAAAGTGTTCGTCCACGATATCGTGAAAGCAACACACGGTATTGTACTTTATAAAGATTGCGTTCCACTTCTTCAAAAAAACCATTTATACCATGTACATGACTGTTACCTTCCCATAAAACTTTGCATTGCTCTTTGGTAAGATCAATAATGGGTTTGTGAATCGGGAAATTAAATTTCTTTGCAGCTTTTACAAATTGTTCTTTCCACCAAACTAATTTTTCTCCTCTCCACGGAGCAACAGCGCCTTCGTAAACGCTCAATCGTTTATCAGGAATAACGAGGTCTTCATCAATTCCTAAAACCTGGCTAAATCCTTCGCAGGTCGGGCAAGCGCCATAAGGATTATTAAATGAAAATAAATTGGGTGATGGTTCTTCAAACTTTATTCCGTCGAGTTCAAATTTATCGGAGAAATTAAATTGTTTGTCGTCGTTTACTTCAACCAGCATTTCTCCTTCACCTTCAAAAAAAGCAGTATTAACGGAGTCGGCTATACGATGTTTGTCGCTTTCATCAAATTCTTTTACAACAAGCCGGTCTATTAAAATATAAGATGAAGGATGTGAGGTGTGAGATGTGAGTTTCTTTTTTAATTCCGCATCTTTTAATTCAAGCAAATCCTCAATGCGAATAATTTCCTTATCAATATACAATCTCGAAAATCCTTTCTGTAATAAAATATTCAACTCTTCTTTTGCATCGCGGTTTTTATGTTGTTTAAATAAAACAAGAATAAGCGCTTTATCATTTTCTTTCAATCCTGTAATTTTTTCAACCACATCATTCACATCATCTTTTTTCACAAGCTTGCCGGAAACGGGGGAAATAGTTTTTCCAATTCGCGCAAACAACAATCGCAGGTAATCATAAATTTCCGTCATGCTGCCAACGGTCGAGCGCGGCGTTCTTGTAATAACTTTTTGTTCAATGGCAATTGCGGGACACAATCCTTTTATATAATCAACATCCGGTTTATTCATGCGCGCCATAAATTGCCGGGCATACGCACTGAGACTTTCCGCATAACGACGCTGACCTTCCGCAAATAATGTATCAATTGTAAGCGACGATTTTCCCGAACCGGATACACCCGTAACCACAATTAATTTATTGCGCGGAATTTCAACCGTGATATTTTTTAAATTATGAACTCTTGCTCCTTTTATTAAAATAACATCTTTTGCCGTTTTAGCGACAGCATTATCCTTCCGCTTTTTTTCTGCCTGAGCTATAACCATAACAAGAGTGGAAATTTTTAGTTGAACCGCAAAGTTTTACGCGTATTTTCCCCATCGGCTAAACCACGTACTAATCCTAAAAAAACAAAAATATCGGTGAAAATGTTGTTTTCTCGAAAAAATTTATATCTTTATTTCCGATTTGTACACTATTTATTAACGAAACTCATTCGCCTATAGACTTATCACTTCTACTCAGAAAAACCAAAAACCAGAATTTTTTTTTATAAATCCAGAAATAATATCCTATCACCTTTCAAAACCCGTAGAAGTTTATGAAATCACTACGCCAAAAAACTGATCACGAATTAATCCATCAATTCCGCGACGGCGACTTACAGGCATTAGAAGCATTAATTCTAAGGCACAAAGACAAGCTGTTCACTTCCATCCTGTTTTTAGTAAAGGACAAATATCTCGCCGAAGATATTTTCCAGGATGTCTTAATCAAAGTTATCGACACTATCCGCGGTGGACGTTACACCGAAGAAGGAAAATTTTTACCTTGGGCTATGCGCATTGCGCACAACCTTTGCGTAGACCATTTCCGTAAAGTGAAACGCACACCCGCAATTAAAACCAGCGATGACCGCGACATTTTTGAAGTGCTTAATTTTACTGAAGAAGGAGCTGATGTAAAAATGATGAAACGTCAAAGTCATGACCGCGTTCGTCAAATGCTCGACATGCTGCCAGAAGACCAGAAAGAAGTTATCATTCTGCGTCATTATGCAGATTTAAGTTTTAAGGAAATTGCGTCATTGACAAATTGCAGCATCAATACTGCTTTAGGTCGCATGCGTTACGGTTTAATTAACCTGCGCAAAATGATGACCGAAAAAAGAATTGCTTTATAGTATTTTCTTTTTTTAAAGTTTATTAACTAAAACTTTATTTTGCCGACCAAATTAACCACTAACTTTAGTGAGTGAATAAAATCGATAAAATATTGAAAGTTCCTGCAAAGGCAGGAACTTTTTTTATATGCTCTTGTCATTCTGTTCCCCCATTTGGCAAATAAAGATTGCTTGCGCTGGAAGGCCGGACCAGAATGACGCCTAATTAAAAAGCCCATCACATTTTGTGGTGGGTTTTTATTTTATTTGCGAATTACAATTTTGGATTTACGATTTCTTCCTTTCGGTTTTGCTTTCTTAATTATCAATTATCCATTATCAATTTTTTGGTACCAGCTTCAGTAACTCCGGTTGAACATTCTTTAGTCGCAATCCGTTCATCGGTTGTGCTACTATTGAACTTCAGTTTCACATTCGAAAATCAAAAATTTAAATCAGCAGAAGAAATTTGGAAATCAAATCGTCCATCGGTAATAACTGCATTACTTCCAATATTACCGTTAAACAAACCACTAATCGTGTAAGTTCTTATTGAGTCATTACTATTTGTATAAATTTTTACAAAATAAACATTTGCAGTTCCTGAAAACTCATCGGGAATGTAACCGACATTCAATTGCATGGCGCTTTTTGTAGAATCAAATCTTTGGCCGCTCAATGCTAAAAAATCATTTTGATTAAAGGTTTTTGATACTGGTATTAAAATGCAAGTGCCTTCATAATAATAGACCGAACTCTGCATGCCGTTGATTTCAATCTGCCATGATAATGAAAGAGTATCAAAAGCGCTATTGGTACTTATTTTTGTAAGAATGGGAAGAGCGTTTCCACGAACTCTGTTAAACGGGTTGATATACGGAATACCATTGATGTATTCAGTAACAACATTGTATCCGTAAGATGTAAACCTGCTCAATCCCGGGTTGTAAGCATCAGGATAAAAATTTCTTTTTGCGCATGATGTGAAATTTAACAGTAACAGGATTACAAAAATATTTCTTATTAATTTTTTCATTTTCTTTTATTGTAATAAAAATTATAGCCAATGGTAAATTGCAATGGCGCAATAAATCTATAAGACAAAGGATAATCCCCCTTATTGGCAATTAAAGGGCTTTGAAGATGAAGCATCAGCATTAAATTGTTATGAAAATTATACACCACGGACATTGATACAAGTACACCCGTTCTTTTTAAATTTACATCGGGATCTAATATTTCATAGTTTTTATAATCATAGTTTTTATAATTCACTTTAAAACTTTGAGTGGAAATACCAAACGGCAATATGTTTAAATAAAGGCTATTTAATTCTTTATCCTTATGCAAATAAACCCTGAAACCGATGCTTGCGGCGAAAATATATCCACGTATACTTTCCTGCAAAGTTACTTCCTGCGGCAGAGCCAGGTTTAAAGTATAAGCGTTCCCTGTGCTTTTCGCCGTAAGCGGAATATCTTCATCCAATTCAAAAAAAAATGTTCCGTTCGGATTTGAAGATGGTTTCCATTGAACAGAAATAGGAACATGATAAAATGATTTGTTGGTATTATTGATATCGTAGGAAATTCCTGCTGAAATATTTACAAAGGATTGCGCATTTGCAGAAAAAAAATAAGTGCAAAAAAACAAATGAAAAAAGAAGAAGAAGAAGAATTTTTTCATCAGCAGAAAGGTTAATGGTGAATTACAAGTTTAAGCTACGCTAATTCTGATTGACGATACTATCTGAATTTTAGTTGCTTTCGTAAAGCAATAATTTTTGATCTGGGTGAGCAGATCGATCTGTAGCTAACTTTTTAAGATTTCTACATTTTCCTACTTTCACATTAAATTCATCACTCAATATTTCCTGTGACTTCTTTTTCAAACCGCATCACTAAATTATTCGCAATTGATTATCCAATTGTTCAGGCCGGAATGGTTTGGGCAAGCGGATGGAAATTGGCAAGCGCAGTTAGCAATGCCGGCGCGCTTGGTTTAATAGGCAGCGGAAGTATGAAACCTGATGTGTTACTGGAACATATCCGTAAGTGCAAAGCCGCTACAGACAAGCCTTTTGGAGTAAATGTTCCGTTGTTATATGCGGAGGTTGAAAAACATATTGACATCATCATTAAAGAAAGAATAAAAATAGTTTTTACATCAGCCGGTAACCCAAACACATGGACAAGCGTCTTAAAAGAAAAAGGAATTACAGTTGTGCATGTTGTTAGTAGCAGCAAATTTGCTAAGAAAGCTGAAGACACCGGCTGCGATGCAGTGGTAGCCGAAG
>Ga0209006_10006992_pt1 | contig 10195 bp, 7 predicted proteins | sample JacPin_JW_Ref_O2_FD_188567 | JGI IMG/M metagenome (GOLD analysis project Ga0209006, IMG submission 188567) | Forest soil microbial communities from Algoma, Ontario, Canada - Jack Pine, Ontario site 1_JW_Ref_O2 (SPAdes) (version 2) | ecosystem: Environmental > Terrestrial > Soil > Boreal... | reverse complement strand
AGCCGGCAACATGGTCGATCTCGACTCCAATCCGACCAAGCTGATCGAAATCGTCGAGATCGGCAAACAGCTGTTGATGACGCGCGGCTCGCTCACCACTTTCTCGATCGCCAATGACGTCGCGAAATATTTCGCCATCCTTCCGGCGATGTTTGCCGCGACCTATCCGGTCCTTGGCGCGCTCAACGTCATGCGGCTCACGTCGTCGCAATCGGCGATCCTGTCCGCGGTCATTTTCAACGCTCTCATCATCATCGCCCTGATTCCCTTGGCGCTGAAGGGCGTCGCTTATCGGCCGGTCGGCGCCGCAGCGTTGCTCAGGCGCAATCTTCTCATCTACGGCCTGGGCGGCCTGATCCTGCCCTTCATCGGCATCAAGGCGATCGATGTCGTCGTCGCCGCCCTTCACCTCGCTTAAAGTCTCAGGCTCGACCATGCTCCAGCACCTGCGCCCCGCACTCGTCCTCATCGTCCTCTTCAGCATCCTCACCGGGCTCGTCTATCCGTTGGCGATAACGGGGATCGCTCAGATGGCCCTCCCGTATCAGGCTAACGGAAGCCTGATACAAAAGGATGGAATCGTCGTGGGCTCGGCGTTGATCGGGCAGTGGTTCAAGAGCGACCGCTATTTTCATCCGCGTCCCTCCGCCACCAGCGACACCGACCCCAACGATTCGACGAAAACGATCGACGCGCCTTACAACGCGACCAATTCCTCCGGCTCGAACCTCGGCCCGACCTCGCAGAAGCTGGTCGACCGGGTGAAGGGCGGCGTCGAGGCCTGGCGCGCTCTTGCTGGCCCCGGCCCGGTTCCCGCCGACGCTGTCACGACATCGGCTTCAGGCCTCGATCCAGACGTGTCCCCTGAAACCGCTTTGGGCCAGGTCGCGGCGGTGGCGAAGGCGCGGGGCTTGCCCGAGGACAAGGTGCGGGCGCTTGTCGAAGGCGCGATCGACGGTCGGGCTTTGGGGTTGATCGGCGAGCCGAGAGTCAACGTTTTGCGGCTCAACTTAGCGCTGGATGGGTTAAAAGCGTCGTGACAACCCATGAGCGCCGATGGCCCCAACCAACCGACCTGACGCCGGACGCCCCGATCCGGACGCGCTGATTGCGGCGTTCCGCCGGGAGAGTGCGGGCCGGCTGAAGGTCTTTCTCGGCGCCGCGCCCGGCGTTGGCAAGACCTACGCCATGTTGCAGAACGCGCGGCGCCTTAGACATGAAGGCGTCGATGTCGTCATCGGCCTCGTCGAGACGCATGGCCGCGCCGAGACGAGCGCGCTCGTCGAAGGGCTTGAAGTCCTGCCAAGGCGCAGCATTGAATACCACGGGCGCGCCCTCGAAGAATTCGACATCGACGCGGCTCTGGCGCGCAAGCCCAAGCTGATCGTCGTCGACGAACTCGCCCACACTAACGCGCCTGACAGCCGGCATCCGAAGCGCTGGCAGGACGTCCAGGAACTCCTTGACGCAGGCATCAGCGTCTGGACCGCTCTCAACATCCAGCATCTGGAGAGTCTCGCTGACGTCGTTTCCCGGATCACGGGCGTCGCCGTGCGCGAGACGGTTCCCGACCGGGTCTTGCACGAGGCCGCGGACGTCGTTCTGGTCGATCTTACCCCCGACGAACTCATCCAGCGCCTGAACGACGGCAAGGTTTATGTGCCCGAAACTGCCCGGCGGGCGACGCAGAATTTCTTCACCCCCGGTAATCTGACGGCGTTGCGTGAATTGGCGCTGCGCCGCACCGCCAATCGTGTTGACGATCAGATGGTCGACTATTTGCGCGAGAAGGCGATCGAAGGTCCGTGGGCGGCGTCCGAGCGCCTGCTCGCCTGCGTTGGCGCGGACGAAGTGTCGGAGCGGGTGATCCGGCGCGCGACCCAACTCGCCACAGGCCTCAACGCAGACTGGATCGCCGTCACCGTCGAGACCATCGGCGAGGCCAGCGACGCCAAGCGCGCCAACCGGCTGGCTAAAGTGTTCGGTCTGGCTGAGCGTCTGGGCGGCCAGACGATGCGCCTTCAGGGCAGCGACTATCCGAGCGAAATCCTGAGACTCGCCGCGCGCGAAAATGTCACTCAAATCGTGCTTGGCCAGTCGCGGGCAGGACTATGGCGCCGCATTCTTGGACGGTCGCTGCCGGAGGCGCTGATGCGCGGCGCCGGCGGAATCGAGATTCATATTGTTCCGGGCGAAGAGGCGCGACCGTCATCGTGGCCGCGTCTGAAGCCGCTTCTCAGCCGGAGGGGGCTTGGACCCGAGCTCGCGGTCGCGCTCGTCTCGGTCGCCGCCGCCGTCGCCGTCGCCGAAGCGCTGTCCGCCGCCCTTAAGCTTCCCAATCTGTCGATGATCTTCCTCACCGCGGTCCTGTTCTGCGCTGTGCGCTTTGGGACCCGCGCTGCGGTCCTCGCATCACTGGCGTCGTTCGCCGCCTACAATTTCTTCTTCATTGAGCCGATCTACACGTTTACGGTCGCGCAGCCCCAGGAACTGTTCGCGCTCCTCATTTTTCTCGCCGTCGCCGTGCTCACCGGATCGCTGACCGGGCGCATTCGCGACCAAAGGGAAATGGTGGTCGGGAATGCCGAGCTTACCCAATCGCTCTACGATTACTCGCGGAAGCTCTCCGGCGCATCCAGACCTGACGATGTCCTATGGGCGGCGGCGGCGCATTTGCACGGTACGTTTGGCGGCCGCATCGTGCTTCTGGTCGCAGAGGGGGACGAATTGCAGATTCGCGCCGCATGGCCGCCCGATGCGCAACTCGACGCGGCGGCGCTCGGCGCCGCAAACTGGGCGCAGCAGAAAAGGGAGCCCGCGGGCTGGGGAACTGGCACGCTGCCCCGCATCGCCTATCAGTTTCGGCCGCTGCTCGCCGCGCGCGGCGCGATCGCGGTCTGCGGCTTCGAGCCGCATTCTGCGGATCAGCCGATCAATGCGGAGGACGAGCGGGCGCTGACTGCCATCCTCGGCTTGACGGCAATCGCGCTCGACCGCGCGCTGCTCGCACGCGAAGCTGTGAACGCGGCGACGATGCAGGAAAACGAGAAGGTGCGGGACGCGCTGCTCGATTCGCTCTCGCACGATCTGCGCACGCCCTTGTCTTCGATCGCGGGCGCCGCGAGTTCGCTGCGCGCGCTCGGCGACAAGATGAGCCCAGACGAACGAGTCGAACTCCTCTCGTCGATCGAAGACGAAACCGGACGGCTCGCGCGCTTCGTCGCCAATTTGCTTGACATGTCGCGGATCGAAGCGGGCGGCCTCAAAGTCGCTCGCGATCTGGTGTCAATCGCCGATGTTGTGCAGGGCGCTGTCGACCGCAGCCGCAAGGCCTTCCCGGGCGAGCCCGTACGCGTCAGCCTTGCGCCCAACCTGCCCTTTGTGCGCGGCGACGACAAGCTGCTCGAGCAGGTGCTGTTCAACCTGCTTGACAACGCGCACAAATACGCGGGCGAGGCCGGCGCGATCGTTCACGCTCGCCAGGAGGGCGAGGAAATCGTGCTTACCGTCACCGATGAGGGTCCCGGCATCAAGCTTGCGGAGCTCGAACGCATCTTCGAAAAGTTCTATCGCGGCGGGCGCCCTGATGGACGCAAGGCGGGCACGGGCCTGGGCTTGTCGATCTCGCGACGCCTGGTCGAAGCGATGGGCGGCTCAATCGTGGCGCACAGCCCCGCGGTGCGCCGCCGCGGAACCCGATTCGTCGTGCGCCTTCCGGTCGCTCAGGCGACTCCGATCGCTTCGAGTCCGGCCGCATGACGGATCCGCGCGTTCTGGTGGTCGACGATGAGCCACAGATTCAGCGGTTTCTGACCGTCGCGCTCACCGCCGCTGGCTTTCAGGTGCAAACGGCCGAGACCGGCGCCCAAGCGTTGCGGGCGGCTGCGACCGGCGCGCCCGATCTGATCGTTCTCGACCTCGGGCTACCCGATCGCGACGGCAAGGACGTTCTGCGCGACATCCGACAGTTCTCGACGATTCCGGTGATCGTTCTCTCCGCACGAGATCGCGAAGCGGAGAAAATCGAGGCGCTCGATCTCGGTGCCGACGACTATGTCGAGAAGCCGTTCGGCATTGGCGAACTGACCGCGCGGCTGCGGGCCGCGCTGCGACACGCGGCGCACGTGTCCCAGCCTGTTCAGCAGATCGAGGTCGAAGGCGTCGTCATGGATTTCGACAAGCGCCTCGTCACCCGAGACGGAGCGCCGATCAAGCTCACGCCGAAGGAATACGACCTGCTTGCGGTCCTCTTTCGCAACGCCGGCCGAGTGGTGACCCATCGCCAGATTCTCGCTTCCGTCTGGGGGCCTGCCCATCACGAGGACACCCAATATCTCAGAGTCTTCATCGGCCAGCTCAGGGCCAAGATCGAGCGCGATCCGACGGCGCCCGCGATCGTCAAAACGGAGCCTGGCGTCGGCTATCGAGCCGCCGAGCCTGAGGCTCGTTCCGCCTCCCCCGGTGACGCGCACTGAACAATTCTTCGGCGCCCTGCTTTGTTTACGGGCGCCTACCCCTGCGAATCCTTGGAGATTCGTTGGCACGCTCGTTGCGAAGTCGGCTCAGGCCCCGAGGGAGGGGTCGAGTTCCCCGCGACCTGCTTGAGTGGGCGCAAGCGACGAGGCTCAAAACATGTCCTTGATGAGACGACTTCTGTTACGCGCGGCCGGCGCAGCCCTGGGAGGGGTGCTTGCGCTTGGAGCGACCGCGGCGTTCGCCGCCGACGATACAATCAAGATCGGCATTCTGCATTCGCTTTCCGGCACGATGGCGATCAGCGAGACCACGCTCAAGGACGTGATGCTGATGCTGATCGACGAGCAGAACAAGAAGGGGGGCGTGCTCGGCAAGAAACTTGAGGCGGTCGTCGTCGACCCCGCGTCGAACTGGCCGCTGTTCGCGGAAAAGGCCAAGGAACTCATCGAGAAAGACAAGGTCTCGGTCGTGTTCGGGTGCTGGACTTCGGTGTCGCGCAAGTCGGTGCTGCCTGTGTTCAAGGAGCTCGACTCGATCCTGTTCTACCCCGTCCAGTACGAGGGCGAGGAATCGGAGCGCAACGTATTCTATACCGGCGCGGCCCCGAACCAGCAGGCGATTCCCGCCGTCGATTATCTGATGAGCGAGGACGGCGGTTCGGTGAAGCGCTGGGTGCTCGAAGGCACCGACTACGTCTATCCGCGCACCACCAACAAGATCCTCGCCGCCTATCTGAAATTGAAGGGCGTGCCCGACGAAGACGTGATGATCAACTATACGCCGTTCGGCTTCTCCGACTGGCAGACCGAAGTGTCGAAGATCAAGGCGTTCGGTTCGGCCGGCAAGAAGACCGCGGTGGTCTCCACGATCAACGGCGACGCCAACGTTCCTTTCTATAAGGAACTCGGCAACCAAGGCATCAAAGCGACCGACATTCCCGTCGTCGCCTTCTCGGTCGGCGAGGAAGAACTCGCGGGCCTCGACACGAAGCCGCTGGTCGGCCACCTCGCCGCCTGGAACTACTTCGAGTCAATCGACACCCCGGCAAACAAGGAATTCATCGCCAAGTGGCATGAGTTCACCAAGAAGCCGAACCGCACCACCAACGACCCGATGGAGGCGCATTACATCGGCTTCAACATGTGGGTGAAGGGGGTCGAAAAGGCTCAGAGCTTCGACCCGGACAAGGTGATTCCCGCGATGATCGGCGTCGCGGTCCCCAATCTGACGGGTGGCATCTCGACGATGATGACCAACCATCACATCACCAAGCCCGTCTATATCGGCGAGATCCAGGCGGACGGCCAGCTCAACACCGTCTGGCAGACGCCGGCGCCAGTCGTGGCCCAGGAATGGTCACCCTACCTCGAGGGGTCGAAGGACCTGATCGCCGATTGGCGCGCGCCAATGACCTGCGGCAACTTCAACGTCAAAACCGGCAAGTGCGGCGGCTGACGTAAGTCTAAAAGCAAGCCGACCATCATCAACGATCGGCAGGAGCCCAAGCCCGGGCTCCTGCCGATCTCTTAAGCGGCGCCCTTTTTGCTGAACCCTCCCGATGACGCGACCGCAATCGAGTGTCGCAGTTGAAAGGACCATGATGACGCCGCTGCGCGCCCGTCGTCTCGCTGCTCATCTCCGTGCGCTACGCGCTATCGGCATCCTGGCCGTCATGGCGTTCGCAACAGCCGCCCGCGCCGACGCCGTCGACGACACGCTGGCGAAGTTCCTCGACGACAAGTTTCCCCAAACCGCAGCCGCGATCGGAGAATTATCCGCCGAGGCGCCGCCTCAGGCTGCAGCCGTTCTCGAAGCGCTGGCCGACAATCGCCTCATGATCGATCAGGCCGATAGAATCGTGGCCTACAAGACCGCTGCCGGCGCCTTGCTGAACGCCAAGACCGGAGAGACAATTCCCGATTCCAACGCCGGCGCCTTCAAAAAAGTCCGCGTCAACAACGCGCTTCGAAGCTCAATCCAAGGCGCGATGGGGTCGCTGACCCTCGCCAACCCCGATCCGGAAAAGCGCCTCGCCGCAGCCGGGGACGTGTTCCGGACGCACGACGACAAGGCCTTGCCGGCGCTTCAGACCCAGCTCGCCAAGGAAAGCGACCCGCGCGTCGCAGCTGCTCTGAAGCTTGCACAAGCCTCGATCTTCGCCACCAGCGACACCACCTCGACCCAGGACCGTCTCGCGGCAATCGCAACGCTCAAGGAGCGCGGTGACCAGGACGCGCAAAGCCTTATCGACGGTATCTCGCAAAAGGCCACCGATCCTGCGGTCAAGAGCGCGGCGGCATCGGCCCTGAGCGCCATTCATGCACGCCTGGCTCTGTGGGGCGTGGCGCAGAATCTCTGGTACGGAATCTCGGCGTCGTCCGTTCTGCTGCTCGCGGCGATCGGACTCGCAATCACTTTTGGCGTCATGGGCGTCATCAACATGGCGCATGGCGAGATGGTGATGCTCGGCGCCTATTCGACCTATGCCGTGCAGGCGCTTCTGCCCTCCTCGCTGCAGAATTGGTCGCTCGCTTTCGCCATTCCCCTCGCGTTTGTCGTGGCCGGCGTTGTCGGCATCGCGATTGAGCGGCTGGTGATCCGCTTCCTCTATACTCGCCCGCTCGAAACCTTGCTCGCGACTTGGGGCGTGTCGCTCATTCTGCAGCAGTTGGTCCGCAGCATGTTCGGCGCCGCCAACCGTCAGGTCAGCAACCCGCCATTCATGTCGGGCGCATTCGAACTCGGGGGCCTGTCGATCACGACCAATCGGCTTTGGATCATTGTTCTGTCGGTGCTCGTCTTCATTGGCCTGCAGCTCGTTCTGCGTGCGACGCCATTCGGCCTGCAGATGCGCGCGGTGACGCAGAACCGGCGAATGGCCGCGTCGATGGGCATCTCGACCTCGCGGGTCGACATGCTGGCTTTCGGGCTCGGATCAGGCGTGGCGGGGATCGCGGGCGTCGCGCTGTCGCAGATCGACAATGTCTCGCCAAACCTCGGCCAGGGCTACATCATCGACAGCTTTATGGTCGTCGTTTTCGGCGGCGTCGGCAATCTTTGGGGGACGGCCTTCGGCGCCCTCCTGATCGGGCTCGCCAACAAGCTGCTTGAGCCCCTGATCGGCGCCGTTCAAGGGCAGATCGTGCTCTTGGTGTTCATTATCCTCTTCATTCAGAGACGACCGCGAGGGCTCTTTGCTCAGCGCGGGCGCGCGGTGGAAGCATGAGCGCCCGACTGGACCAGCTTGGGATCGTGTTCATCGCGATCCTTATTATCGCGGCGATCCTGGTGCCGGTGCTGTCGCTTGGCGTTTCGGCAAATTCTCCCTTCTACCTGCCGCCTTACCTGGTGCAGCTGCTCGGCAAATATCTTTGCTACGCGATCCTCGCCCTCGCGCTCGATCTGGTCTGGGGCTATTGCGGAATTCTGTCGCTCGGTCACGGCGCGTTCTTCGCCCTCGGCGGCTATGCGATGGGTATGTATCTGATGCGACAGATCGGGACGCGCGGCGTCTACGCCAACCCGATCCTTCCCGATTTCATGGTGTTCCTGAACTGGAAAGAGCTGCCCGTCGCCTGGTGGGGCTTCAACTGGTTCCCTTACGCCATGGCGATGGTGGTGCTGGTTCCCGGTCTCCTGGCGCTCGCCTTCGGCTGGTTCGCGTTCCGCTCACGCGTGACCGGCGTCTATCTGTCGATCATCACCCAGGCGATGACCTTCGCCTTGTTCAAAGAGTTCTTTCGCAACGACTTCGGCTTCGGCGGCAACAACGGCTTGACCGATTTCAAGGACCTGCTTGGCTTTTCGCTTCAAACCCCCTCGATGAAGGCGGCGCTGTTCTCGGCGAGTTGCATTGCGCTCATCATCGCTTACGCCGTCTCGCGCGCGATCATCGGGTCGAAATACGGTAAGGCGCTGATGGCGGTGCGCGACGCAGAAAGCCGCATGCGCTTCCTCGGCTATCGGGTTGCGAACTACAAGCTGTTCGCGTTCGTCGTTTCGGCCATCATCGCCGGCATCGCGGGCGCGCTCTACGTGCCGCAGGTCGGCATCATCAACCCGAGCGAATTCGCACCCGGAAACTCGATCGAAGCGGCGATCTGGGTTGCGGTCGGCGGTCGCGGTACGCTGATTGGCGCGGCGATCGGCGCGATCGCCGTCAACTTCGCCAAGACCTTTTTCACCGGCGCGTTCCCCGAATATTGGCTCTATGGTCTCGGCCTTCTGTTCGTGCTGACCACCTTGTTCCTGCCCAAGGGTCTGCTTGGATTGGCGCTCAAAACTCGCGAACGGCAGCCATCTCGCCCAGTCGTGCCAGCCGAGGTCATCGAGGAAGGCGTCGAACCGTGAGCCTCACCGAGACGGCCAATCCTACCCTCACCCAATCGCTCCTCTATCTGGACGGGGTCAGCGTATCCTTCGACGGCTACAAAGCGCTGCGTTCTCTGTCGCTGATGCTGCAGCCGGGTGAGATGCGAGCGATCATCGGCCCCAACGGAGCCGGCAAGACGACGATGATGGACGTCATCACCGGCAAGACGCGTCCCGACGAAGGCGAAGTGATGTTCGACGGGCGCCACGATCTGACCAAGCTCGACGAAGCCGAGATCGCGACGCTCGGAGTGGGGCGCAAATTCCAGAAGCCGACCGTGTTCGAGAACCATACGGTCGAAGACAATCTCCTGCTCGCGACCAAGGCGCCGCGCAGCGTACGCGCCACGCTGTTCGGACGCGAAGACCCGAAAACGCTGGAGACGATCGACGTTATCCTCGCCACCACCCGGCTCGCCGATCATCGGGCGCGGATCGCCGGATCGCTATCGCACGGGCAGAAGCAATGGCTCGAGATCGGGATGCTGCTGGCGCAGGACCCGAAGCTCTTGCTCGTCGACGAACCGGTCGCAGGCATGACTGACGCCGAGACAGCCGCCACCGCCGATCTCCTGCGCGAAATCGCCCGCGATCATTCGGTGATCGTGGTCGAGCACGACATGCATTTCGTACGCGAACTCGGCGTCAAGGTGACGTGCCTTCACGAGGGCTCGGTGCTGGCCGAGGGCACGCTTGACCAGGTGAGCGCCGACCCGCGCGTGGTCGAAGTGTATCTGGGGCGGTGAACGCATGCTGACCGTCGACAAGATTAATCTTTTTTACGGCGCCGCGCAGGCGCTGCGGTCCGTGTCGGTCAAGGCCGAGACCGGGCGCATTCTCACTGTCCTTGGCCGCAACGGCGTCGGCAAGTCGTCGCTTTTGCGCGCGATCGTCGGGCAGCACATGACCGCATCCGGCGCGATCCGCTGGAACGACCAGGACATGACGAAGATGACGCCCTATCTGCGGGCCAAGGCCGGCTTCGGCTATGTCCCGCAAGGGCGCGAGATCTTTCCGCTGCTGACGGTGCGCGAAAATCTCATGACCGGCTATGCCACCCGGCCGAGAGCCGAGCGGGCGATCGACGACGAGATCTTTGCGCTCTTTCCGGTGCTCAACGACATGCTGGGGCGCCGGGGCGGCGACCTTTCGGGCGGCCAGCAGCAGCAGCTCGCCATCGCCCGCGCGCTGGTGACGAAGCCCAAACTGCTCGTTCTCGACGAGCCGACTGAAGGCATCCAGCCGTCGATCATTAAGGATATCGGCCGCGCGCTCGTGCATCTGCGCCGCAAGGGCGAGATGGCGATTCTTGTCGTCGAGCAATATTTCGAATGGGCCCGCGATATCT
>Ga0209006_10006991_pt1 | contig 10195 bp, 11 predicted proteins | sample JacPin_JW_Ref_O2_FD_188567 | JGI IMG/M metagenome (GOLD analysis project Ga0209006, IMG submission 188567) | Forest soil microbial communities from Algoma, Ontario, Canada - Jack Pine, Ontario site 1_JW_Ref_O2 (SPAdes) (version 2) | ecosystem: Environmental > Terrestrial > Soil > Boreal... | reverse complement strand
GGCGGGAACTCGGATCGCTGGTGGCCGCGCTCGGCGGCCTGGACGCGCTGGTGTTCACCGGCGGGATCGGCGAGCACGCCTGGCAGATACGCGCGCGCGTCTGCCAGGACGCGCACTGGATCGGCCTGACACTCGATGTGGCCGCCAACATCCAGGGTGGGCCGCTGATCTCGCGCGCCGGATCGGGGCCGTCGGCCTGGGTGGTGCCGACCGACGAGAATCTGATGGTCGCCCGCCATACGCGCCGGCTGCTGGACGCCTGAAGTCGATACGCGAGGCCTATCCCGGCTTGGCGATCAGCTGTACCAGGTGTTCCATCGCCAGGCGATAGCCGTCGATCCCAAGTCCGGTGATCACGCCCGTCACGGTGCCAGCCAGTATCGACTTGCTGCGCCAGTCGTCACGGCGATAGAGATTGCTGATGTGCACTTCCACGACCGGGCACTCGCACATCTTCAGGGCGTCCAGAATCGCGACCGAGTGATAGCAGAATGCCGCCGGGTTGATAACGATGCCGGCGGCGTGCCGCGCTTCCTGCAGCCAGCCGATCATCTCGTGCTCGGCATTGGTCTGGCGCGCTATCAGCTCCAGCCGGTGGCGTTCGGCCACGGTGCGGCAGAGTGCCTCGACGTCGGCCAGCGTGTGGTGCCCGTAGAGCGCCGGTTCGCGCTCTCCCAACAGATTCAGATTCGGCCCGTTGAGCAGGTAGATCCGGGTGGTCATGTATCGCTTCGAAGGAGCGACCGCTTGAGGTCTTTAGGTGGCGGGTAATTCCGGCAGCTCAGTCGCCGGCGTGCCCGCGGGCGGACGAGGTGCGGCCCGTCGCTGCTGCTCGGCGCGAACCTGCGCGATGCTTAAGCCCGTGTTGGCCGCGATCAGCGCAACCAGACGATGCGCGGCGTCGCGCGGCAGCTCGATGGCGTGCAGCTGTTCCCAGATGTTGATGCGCGCCTGCGCGGAGTTGAGCGGCGAGGCCTGCTCGGTCAGCGCTGTCTGGCGCCGCTCGGCCGCCTCGGCCTGCTGTCTGGCCAGGCGCTCACGAAAGTCCGCGGTCGGCTCGCCGGCCAGCGGCAGTGCAGTGCGCCACGAGTTCATGGTGCGCCCTGTGCGACGATGCGATAGTTGAGCTCGATCGGGCAACCGCTACCGCTGGCGCGATCGCGCGCGCGGGTGCCGGTGCAATGCACCTGGGCGGTGACGGTGCGGCTGCCGCGCCCGGTGGTGGCGGCCAGCTGTGCAACATTGGTACTCAAATCAAATTCTCCGTCGCAGTCGGCACAAGGACAGCGGAAACGAAAGAACGCCTGTGCCGGCGGGTAAAAGGCGTGCGATTGCGACGACGGCACCACTTCCTTGGGCGCGGCACCGGTGCGATCGCCGAACGATAACTCGATGTTCAGCTGCATCAGTTGCGGAAACGCGCTGCGCAGTGCCGGCGAGCGGTCGCGATCATACTGGCGCCGATAGCGACGCTGCTCGTCGAGCGAAGAATTTTTCCGGGCCGCGATTTTCATGTCTTGGACTCGATGGCGGTGTCCTCGGGCACTGTGCTCTGCAGCTCAGCGCCATCAGCGGCCGGCGCATCATCGCGCTCCAGGCGTCGCTTGAGTTTTTCCGCGTGACGCGTCTTGCGCGCCAGCTCCTTTTGTTTCTTCTGGTGGCGATAATTCGGCTTGGCCAAGCTCATCTCCGGCCGTCGTTCTAAGGTGCTCCCGAGCGCGGTGGGTCGCGATTGCGGGGCCGCAGCGCGGCCTGCTGCTCGGGAAATCAGAGCGCCAGTTTAGCACATCCGGACCGACTGGGCGGGGCGGTTTTATAGCTGCTTTTAGGCCGTCGGGAGCGCCCGCAGTTGCGCGCTAGTTGCCCCCGGCCTGGCTTTCCAGCTGCGTCCAGCGTGCGTAGCCGCCTTCCAGCTCATCGCCGATCGCCGCCAGGCGCGCCAGCCGCTCCTGCAGCGCGCCCTGGCTGCCGCGATAGAGCGTGCCGCCGGCAAGCTCCGCTTCGATGCGGCTTTTTTCCGCCTCCAGGCTCTGCAATCGCTCCGGCAACGCGGTCAATTCACGCTGATCCTTGTACGACAGCTTGCGCGCCTTGGGGGTCGCCGGCGCCGCGGCCGCGGAGCGGGCCGGCACGTTCGCGTCGCGTTGATCGCGCTGTTGCGAGTCGCGCTGCCGCCGGTAGCGCACCCAGTCGTTATAGCCGCCGACGAATTCGCGCACCACACCCTCGCCCTCGAACACCAGCAGGCTGGTCACCACATGATCGAGAAAGGTGCGATCGTGGCTGACCAGCAGCAGCGTGCCGGGGAACTCGGCCACGTATTCCTCCACCAGTTCCAGCGTATCGATGTCCAGATCGTTGGTCGGCTCGTCCATCACCAGCACGTTGGCCGGCTGGGCGAACAGGCGCGCCAGCAGCAGGCGATTGCGTTCACCGCCCGAGAGCGCCCGCGCCGGCGTATGCAGCTGTTCGGGGCGGAACAGGAAGTCCTGCAGATAGCCCGACACGTGGCGGCTCTTGCCGTTGACCACCACCTGGTCGTTGCGGCCGCTGATGTTCTCCATCACCGATTCATCGAGATTGAGCTGGGCGCGCTCCTGATCGTAGTAGGCCACCTCGAGCCGGCTGCCGCGCTGCACGCGCCCGTGCTGGGTCGGGATTTCTCCCAGCAGTGCCTTGATAAGAGTGCTCTTGCCGGCGCCGTTGGGCCCGACCAGCCCGATGCGATCGCCGCGCATGATGCGGGCCGAGAAATCGCGGATCACCACGCGCTGGTCGAACTCGACACCCAGGTGCTCGGCCTCGAACACCAGCGCGCCGGACTCGCCGGCCGTGTGCTGCTCGAGCTCGATGCTGCCGGTACGCTCGCGCCGCGCGCGGCGCTGGGCGCGCAGCTGGTACAGGGCGCGTACCCGACCCTCGTTACGGGTGCGACGCGCCTCCACACCCTTGCGGATCCAGACTTCTTCCTGTGCCAGCTTTTTGTCGAACAGCGCCTGCTGCTGCGCCTCCGCCGCGAGCTGCTGCGTCTTGATGCGTGCGTAGTCGTCGTAATTGCCGACCGTGGAGCTGAGGGTGCCGCGATCGAGTTCCACGATGCGCGTGGCCAGGCGGTTGATGAAAGCGCGGTCGTGGCTGACGAACAGCAGCGCGCCGGAAAACTCCAGCAGAAACTGCTCCAGCCACTCGATCGCCTCGATGTCGAGATGATTGGTCGGCTCGTCGAGCAACAGGATGTCCGGCTGCGATACCAGTGCCCGCGCCAGCAGTGCCCGCCGCCGCCAGCCGCCGGACAGCTCATCGAAGCGCGCCGCCGGATCGAGCTGCAGACGCGACGACACGCTCTCGACCCGGCGCTCGAGCTGCCAGCCGTCGGCGGCATCGAGCGCATGATGCAGTTCATCCAGGCGCCGGCGTTGCGCCGCCGTGCGCAGGCCCTGCGCTGCCAGGATCTGGTACTCCGCCAGCGCGGCGCCCTGCTGCGGCAGGCCGCCGGTGACGATCTGCGCCACGGTCTCCCCGGTGAGGGTGGCGATGTCCTGCGCCAGGTGCGCTACCTTCGCGCCCGGCCTGACCCAAAGGCTGCCGGCATCGGGCTCGGCCTCATGGCGCACCAGCCGCAGCAGCGAGGACTTGCCTTCCCCGTTGCGTCCCACCAGGCCGACGCGCTCGCCTTCATCCAGCTGCAGCGACACCTGATCCAGCAGCGGCCGCGAGCCGTAGGCGAGTGACACCTTATCTAGACGAAGCAGCACCGATGCACCAATAATCAAGGGGGAACGGGGGAACGTATACCATGGATTCGAAAGAGGTCTGGAGCCCGACGCAGCGCCACATCGTGGCCGCAAGTTTCCTGGGTTGGATGCTCGATGCGTTCGACTTTTTCCTGGTGGTCTTCGTCCTCAAGCGCATCGCCGTCGATTTCGGCACCGACGTCAAGAGCGTCACCTACGCGATCTTCCTGACGCTGGCGATGCGGCCGGTGGGAGCATTCCTGTTCGGTCGGCTGGCCGACCACTTCGGGCGCCGCCCGGCCCTGATGGCGAGCGTGCTGCTTTATTCGGCGATGGAATGTGCATCCGCATTTGCGCCCTCGCTGACGATTTTCCTGCTGCTGCGTGCGCTGTACGGCATTGCGATGGGCGGGGAGTGGGGCGTGGGCGCCTCGCTGGCATTCGAGAGCATCCCGGTAAGATCGCGCGGCCTGGTGTCGGGCATGTTGCAGGCCGGATACCCGTGCGGCTACCTCGTGGCCTCGATCGTGTTCGGGCTGCTGTTCGATCACATCGGCTGGCGCGGCATGTTCATCGTCGGCGCCGCACCGGCGCTGCTGGTGCTGTACATCCGCAGCAAAGTGCCCGAGTCGGCGGTCTGGACCGCCAGCCGCAGCGCCCCGGTGGCGCGCAGCCTGTGGAGTTCGCTGTCGGGTCATTGGCTGCTGGCGGCGTATGCGATTGCGCTGATGACGTGCTTCAACTTCTTCAGCCACGGCACGCAGGATCTGTATCCGCACTTCCTGGAAGTTCAGCGCGGCTTCTCCACCGGCACCCGATCGATCATCGCCATCGTCTACAACATCGGCGCCATCTGCGGCGGCATCGTGTTCGGCACCCTGTCGAGCCGTATCGGGCGCCGGCGCGCTATCGCGTTCGCCGCTGGGCTGTCGTTGCTGGTGCTGCCGTTCTGGGCCTACGCGCTGACACCGCTGGCACTGGCAGCGGCGGCGTTCGTGATGCAGTTCATGGTGCAGGGCGCCTGGGGCGTGGTGCCGGTGCATCTCAATGAGCTCTCACCCGAGGGCATACGGGCCACCTTTCCCGGCTTCGTCTATCAGCTGGGCAATCTGCTGGCTTCGTACAACGCGACGCTGCAGACCACTATTGCGGAAAATCATGGCAGCACTGCGCATCCCGACTTTTCCTTTGCTTTTGTGGTGGTGGTTGGCACCGTGGCGGTGCTGCTGGTGATCCTGGCCGCATTCGGTCCGGAACGGCGCGATGTGCGCTTTGGGCTGCAATGAGCTAGACTGCTAACCGGAGTTTGTCGAATGCGCGGTTCGGTCCGCGCGCCGAGGTTCTTCAGCGTCCCCTCCAAGGCCCATCGCGGCCATCTCCCGGGACCTATCGCCCCTCCTGCAAGCCCATCGCAGTCCTCGTCACAATGGCGAGGCCGATCCAATTCATGATGAACGCGCCATACCGATGGGCTGCCTTTGGGCGGTGAGGGCCGTTGCGGAGTATAGATTTTGTTCAAGGATTTCTTATTGAGCCCGCCGCTGTTGAAGGCGGTGGAAGCACTCGGCTACACCGAGCCGACCCCGATTCAGGAACGCGCGATACCGGTGGTGCTGGAGGGCCGCGACCTGATGGCAGCGGCGCAGACCGGCACCGGCAAGACGGCCGCCTTCGGGTTGCCACTGATCGAGCGGCTGCTGCAGAACCCGGTACGCCAGCGCGCCCCAAGGGCGCTGATACTGGTACCGACACGCGAACTGGCGGCGCAGGTCAGCGATGCGCTGCGCGCCATGGCCCGCAATCTGCCGATACGCGGTGTATTGATCTACGGTGGCGTGAGCCCGAAACCGCAGCTCGACGCCCTGTCGAACGGAGTGGACCTGGTGATCGCGACCCCGGGCCGGCTGCTCGATCACCTGGAGTCGCGCGCGGTGGACCTGTCGAAGATCGAGATGCTGGTGCTGGACGAGGCCGATCGCATGCTCGACATGGGGTTCATCCGCCCGATTCGCCGCATCATCGCCGCACTGCCTGCCAAGCGGCAGAGCCTGATGTTCTCGGCCACATTTTCCGACGACATCCGCGTGCTGGCAAAATCGCTGCTGCGTGACCCGGTGATCATCGACGTCTCGCCGCGCAATGCGCCGCCGGAACTGGTCGATCACAGCGTCTATCACGTCGACTCCTCCGGCAAGCATCCGCTGCTGACGCGCCTGATCGTCGACGGCGGCATGCGCCAGATCCTGGTGTTCACCCGCACCAAGCATGGCGCCAACCGCCTGGCCGAGCGCCTGGTGCGCGACGGCCTGGCCTGTGCCGCGATCCACGGCAATAAATCGCAGGGCGCGCGCACCCGCGCACTGGATGATTTCAAGCAGGGCCGCATCCGGGTGCTGGTCGCCACCGACATCGCGGCGCGCGGCCTGGACATCACCGAGCTGCCACATGTGGTGAATTTCGAGCTGCCGCATGTGCCGGAGGACTACGTGCACCGCATCGGTCGCACCGGGCGCGCCGGCTTGCGCGGCCAGGCGGTATCACTGGTCAGCCGCGACGAACGTGAACGCCTGCGCGCCATCGAGAAGCTGCTGGGTCGCGCGATACCGGTAGCGGCCTGAGGGCCCCGCCCGGCTGCACTTTAGCGTTTCCAGGCATCAGTGATGTAGACTCGCTCTTTATTGCGGCCCACGGGCCGTAATCGGAGCAAGGCAATCATGGCCGGCGGTCTGGCAACATCAGCGCGACATGCGGTGGAAGCTGGCTTCACTACCGCACGCCTGATGGAGTATTCGGAGCGCTTTCTGGCCCGTGCCGCCCAGGCGGAGCTGCCCCAGCCCCAGGGATCACAGATCGCAGCGCGCCTGCTGCAGGATCCGCCGCTGCATCGTCGCTGGGAGCACACCCACACGCAGTTGATGCATGGCGTCGCGGCACCGTCGCGTCCGGCCGCCAAGGCGATGGAACTCAGAAAAGTGACGTTCCTGACCCTGCATCGCAAGGCGCCGTTCGAGTACATGCGCGATCGACACGTCACCGGCACCACGCGTCGCAAGCTCATCCGCTCGCTGTTCGGGAGCCAGGACTATGCGCAGTGCTTGGTGCGCGAACACCAGGCGTTTCTGAGTTCGGCCTGCAGTTACCTGTGCGCCGGCTCGCTGTGCGGCGAAGTGCTGGGGGACGCGGCATTCTGCGAAGCGCTGGGGCATTACGAGCGCGCCTATACGGAATATTACCGCGCCTATGGCGATTCGCTGCTGGCCGATCACAGCGGCGAGATCGCGCCGGTGCAGTCGCTGTTGCCCTATCTGCGCTATCAATTGAAGATCATTCGCGAGCACATGGTGTCAGGCAAGCCGCAGCTGAGCGACTTCGAAACCCTGCAGGCGCTGTACCAAGCGACCGGCGACACGCACGTGCTGCCGGTCATCCAGCAGTCCTGATACCAGGCCAGCTGCCAGTCCGTCGGGCCGTCCGTCGGAGTGCGCTTGAAATAATTTCAGCGCAATTTGTGCACGGTGCCGACAAAAATTCACAAAAGATTACAAGCCGGCGACGCTAGGGCCCTGATCCTTGGTTGACGATAGCCCCGGAAGGTGTGGCATAGCGATTGCAGATTTAACTTTGCCCAGGAGGCACGAGCGGCAGGACGCTTATTCACTGGTCAAATGTGACAGGAGAGAAGCATGCAGGACTACGACGCCGAGGATTTCAACGAGGTTGACGCGGAGCACAACACGTCGGCCCCAAAGTCGGGCGAGCGAACAAAGGTCCCCTCCAGGCGCGGTTTCGCGGCCATGGACCAGCAGACGCAGCGCGAGATTGCCAGCAAGGGCGGACACAGCCAGGGCAAGGAGAACAACCGCGGTAACTTCTGGCACGATCGTGAACGCGCGCGCGTCGCCGGGCGCAAGGGCGGCGAGGCGCACGGCAAAAACCGGCAGCAGCCGATCGCCGACGACCAGCGTCGCTGAGATCCCAGCGTCGCTGAAACCTAGGAGGCCTTCAGCAGCTCGCCGCTGATGATCAGCTTGCGCACCTCGGTCGTGCCGGCGCCGATCTCGAGCATCTTGATTGCACGATACAGGCGGTTGACCTCCGACTCCCAGATATAGCCGCTGCCGCCGTGGATCTGCAGCGCGTCGGACACGACCTTGGCCATGGTTTCGGAGGCGTACATCACCGCCGCGGCGCTGAGCGCGTGAATCTCGCCGCGGCCGCCGCGATCGGCGCCGACGCGGTCGGTGGCGGCGAGCACCCGGTAGATGAAGCAGCGCATGGTCTCGACCCAGACGTACATGTCTGCGATCTTGCCCTGGATCATCTCGAACTCGGCGATCGGCCGGCCAAACTGCTTGCGCGTCTTGGCGTACTCGATCGATAGCTGCAGCGCGCGCTCGGCGATGCCAAGGCAGATTGGTGCAATCGTGGCGCGCTCCAGGTCCAGGCCGGTCATCACCACCGCCAGCCCGGCATTCTCCGCGCCCAGGCGATTCTCGAGCGGCACGCGGCAGTTGTCGAACACCAGCTCACCGGTCTGGCTGCCGCGAAAACCCATCTTGGTGAGCTTCTGCGCGACGCTAAAGCCGGGGAAATCCTTCTGCACGATGAACGCCGAGATGCCGTGCGTACCCAGTTCCGGCGCAGTCTTGGCATAGGTGATCAGCACATCGGCTACCGGCCCGTTGGTGATGAAGATCTTGGTGCCGTTGAGAACGTAGTGATCGCCGTCGCGGCGCGCGCTCATGCGCATCGAGCCCAGCGCGTCGGAGCCGGCGCCGGGTTCAGTCAGGGCCAGCGCACCGACCAGCTTGCCGCTGCACAGGCCGGGCAGGTAACGCCGGCGCTGCGCTTCGGTGCCGTGGCGATAGAGGTTATTGGCGCACAGGTTATCGTGCGCGATCCATGACAGGCCCAGCGCGTGATTCCAGCGCGAAAACGCCTGCGCCACCAACCCGGTATTCACCAGGTCGAGGCCCGCGCCGCCATAGGCCGCAGGGATACTGATGCCCAGATAGCCTTCCGCTCCCAGACGCGCGAACGCTTCTGCTGGCCACCATTCATCGTCATCCATGCGCCTGGCGAGCGGATGCAGTTCCTGCTGCGCATAGCGATCGGCGGCGTCGAGGATTTCGCGCTGCTCGGCGCTCAGGTCAAAGGCGGCGGCGGATGCGGGCGCGGACGGCACCGCGGTGGCGGTTTCGAGCATGACGGGCGACCTCCGGACGGTTCTTAAGAGGACTAATGAACGCGACTCAGTTATTATAGCAGGCCGACTGCGAGCGGTGCTCGTGATTGCGCTGCGAGGTAGTTCCGCTATGCAGCAAAAGGCTGTAAAAACGTCACAGCCTGCCATTTTGGCCACTCCGGAGGCCGCCGCGAAAATGATGAGCAGTACTCACTAATGAAAAAAAAGCAGCGTTCGAGGCTGCCGCGTGAGCAGCGCATGCAGGAAATCATGCAGGTCGCAGCGCAGGTGTTTCGCGACAAGGGCTATAGCGAGGCGCTGACGGCGCAGATCGCGGCCCGGGCCGGTGTGGTCGAAGGCACGATTTATCGTTACTTCCCCGGTAAGCGCGAGCTGCTGATCCGGGTGGTGGAGCAGTGGTACGAACGCATCCTGGCCGACTACGACCTGCAGCTGCAGCGCCTGCAGGGCACGCGCGCGCGCCTGCGATTCATGATCTGGCGCCACCTGACCGTGATCCACAACGACCCCGGCATGTGCCGGCTGATATTCAATCAGCTGCGAGCGTGGCCGGAGTACCGGCGCACCAGTGTGTTCGACCTGACGCGTGAGTACACCCGCCGCACGCTCGAGATTCTGCAGCAGGCGATCGATAGCGGGGAGTTTCGCGCCGATCTGCCGCTGCGCGTGGTGCGCGACATGATCTATGGCGGTGTCGAGCATCACACCTGGGTGTATCTGCGCGGCGAAGGCGACTTCTCGCCTGACGCGGCCGCGGATGCGATGACCGAGCTCGTGTATCGGGGTCTGGCCCACGACTTGCCTGCGGCGCCGGCCGACATGACGCTGCGACGCCTGGAGGCGGTGGCCAGCCGACTGGAGCAAAGCGCGGGCTCTGCTACAGTTTGACCCGGTCACCAGTCGTACCTATTCGGAGTCAGCACGCATGGCGGAGGTCGAGATACATACCGGGCACGAGGCGAGTAGCGATCCATTTGGTCAGCGGGTAGGCATTGCGGTGGGCGTCATCGGCGTTCTGCTGTCGGTCGTCACCATCCTCGGGCACCGCGAACACAACGCCGCGGTGGTGCGCAAGACCGAAGCCAATGACCAGTGGGCGTACTACCAGGCCAAGAAAATCCGCGAACACAATGCGCTGATCGGCGCCACGCTGCTCAACGCGCTCGCGGCCGATCCGGCCAAGGTAGCTGCTGTCGGCGCCAAGCTGACCGAGGACAGCCAACGCTATGCGAAGGAGGGCGAGGACATCAGGGTG
>Ga0209006_10006990_pt1 | contig 10195 bp, 7 predicted proteins | sample JacPin_JW_Ref_O2_FD_188567 | JGI IMG/M metagenome (GOLD analysis project Ga0209006, IMG submission 188567) | Forest soil microbial communities from Algoma, Ontario, Canada - Jack Pine, Ontario site 1_JW_Ref_O2 (SPAdes) (version 2) | ecosystem: Environmental > Terrestrial > Soil > Boreal... | reverse complement strand
CCTCCCATGCGCGCGGCTTTTCATTTTTCCCAGAAAAGAAAGTTTCGCGAAGTCCGAGTCGTCGATCTGGCGCACTTCAAATACGTCGTACGGGCAAACTTCCACGCAGTCTCTTTTACCTTCGCAGGCGCCGTGATCAACGACCGGGCGAGATTCGCCCGGCGCGGCCGAGCAATTCTGCCCGGGCCGCGCTGGATGCCGCGCGGCCCGGCGGGCCTTCTCTTTATCGAGTCGTCCCGCCGCCATCGCGCCGCTGCCCTGTTCACCGTTCACTTCTTGCCTCGAATCTCGTCGATCGCCCGGCGCAGAATCGCGGCAACCCGCTGCCGCTCTTCCAAAGAAGCGTCCAGCTTTTCCAGAATCGCGGCTTTCAGGTCGTGGCGCAGCTCGCGAAATTCCTGCTTCGCTTCGCGCCATTCGGCCTTGATGCCGCTGCGGCCGCCAGCGTCGTCGTGCTCTTCGTTCTCTTCCGCGTAGCGTTTCTGAAAATCCGCCATCTTCTTGCCGAACCGGGACAGCTGCTCGAGCACTTCCTCGACGCCCGCGCGGTTCTTGTTGAAGTATTCGGTTCCAGCCTCGGTGATCTTAAACAGCTTCTTGGTTCCTTCCGTTTCGGAAGCGGCGTATCCCATTTCTTCCAAATAGGTCAGCGCCGGATAAACCATTCCCGGGCTCGGCGAATACATTCCACTCGAATGTTCCTCGACCTGCTTGATGATCTCGTAGCCGTAGCGCGGCTTCTCGCTTAGCAGCGCCAGAATGATCAGCTGCAGATCGCCTGAAGCCAGCATCTTCGCGGCGCGCATTCCGGGGCCGACGGCGAAACCAGCGCCAAAGCGCCCGAAAAATCGTCCGCGGCCGAAATGTCCGTGGCGTTCGCGGCCCTCAAAGCCGCGGAAGTCACAACGTTTGTGATGGTGCATTTCTAAGTCTCCTTTGTGCATAACACACGTCACAAGTAATATCGTAAGATATATTTCATGTCAATGCATTTCAGCTTACAGCGGTCGCTGTTCCACTAACATATTCATTCTACATGACTTACTTCGAACTCGTCGGCAGTGAGAAACACATTGCGAACTGCTTCGGCGCCGTGCAATCTGGGCTGAGATGCCTGAGTTGCCCGACATTGCGGCCTACCTCGCCGCGCTGGAGCCGCGAATTATTGGCCAGCCGCTTGAACGGGTGCGCCTCCTCAGCACGTTCCTTCTGCGCACCGCCGACCCTCACCTCGAAGAGACACAAGGTCGAATGGTGCGCGAAATTCGGCGCATCGGAAAACGGATCGCGATCAGCGTCGATAACGACCTCTGGCTAGTTCTGCATTTGATGATTGCGGGACGCCTGCATTGGCGTCCGAGAGACGCCAAACTTGGCGGACGCCAAAATCTCGCTGCCTTCGATTTTCCCCAGGGCTCGTTGGTCCTCACCGAAGCCGGCACCAAACGCCGCGCTTCGCTGCACCTGGTGCGTGGCGAAAAAGGCCTGCGTGCGCTCGATCCCGGCGGCCTGGAAGTTTTCTCTAGCGATCTAAATTCCTTCCGTGAAGCCTTGACCTACGAGAATCGCACCCTGAAGCGCGCACTCACCGATCCTGGCATCCTGAGCGGCATCGGCAACGCTTACTCGGACGAAATTCTCCATGCCGCCCGGCTCTCACCAATCGTCCAAACCCACAAACTGAAATCCGAAGAGTGGGAACGCCTCTACGCGGCCACTCGCTCCACGCTGGAAACCTGGATGACGCGACTGAAAAAAGAAGCGGAAAGCAGTTTCCCCGAAAAAGTCACCGCGTATCGCAAAGACATGGCCGTCCACGGCCGCTACGGCCAGCCCTGCCCAGACTGCGGAGAAAACATTCAGAGGATTCGCTACGCGGACAACGAAACCAATTACTGCGCGCGCTGCCAGACCGGCGGAAAAGTCCTCGCCGATCGCAGTCTTTCACGCCTGCTCGGCTCCGATTGGCCGCGGACCCTCGACGAACTCGAAGCCCTGAAGCGCCGCTGACCAACCAAACCCGGGACCGGCCGCTAGAAAACAGGCGTTGGCACGCCCTTCCTCGCCGCAATTTTTGTTCGGTTTTTGTAGTTCTGATTTTGTGGCATACTGCGCACCATGAAGGGAAATGCGCAGGTCATCGCAGAACTGAACAAAGCTTTGCGCGAAGAACTCACCGCCATCAACCAGTATTTCCTGCACGCTGAAATGTGCGAAAACTGGGGCTATCGCAAGCTCTCCGACTTCATCAAGAAGCAATCAATCGGTGAAATGCGCCACGCCGAGTCGCTCCTGGAACGAATTCTTTTCCTCGACGGCGCGCCGACCATGGAGCCTCTCAAGCTCACGGTTGGTTCTACGGTGAAAGACATGATCGAAGCGGATTTGAAGCTGGAAATATCCGCGGTCGCCCAATACAACTCCGCCGTGCAAATCGCCATGGAGCACAAGGACAACGGCTCGCGCGACCTGCTCGTCGCCCTGCTAAAGGACGAAGAGAGTCACGTGGACTGGCTCGAAGCGCAGGTCCATCAGATCAAAGAAATGGGCTACGAACGTTACTTGTCGATACAGACCGGCGAATTCAAAGAAGAAGCGCTGTCCGGATAAGGTTGTAGAACGCGCTCATGCCAACAGCGCGACGACTCGCGGGGCTCCTCACCGTATTTCCCCATCCCGCCAGGCTCTATCGCTAGTTCCATCTGCTTCCACTCTCATTAGGAGTTCGATCCATGAGATTGTTTTCGCGCGCTCTTCTTGCATCGACCCTCGCGGCCGGCCTGATCGCTTCGCTCTCCGTTTGCGTCACGCACGCCGCCGGGCCACAAGCCGCCAAGACGCCGACCGCCGCCCCGCCGTCGACTACCATGCCCGGGCTTATCGGCATGTGCGAAGACTCGGATGGCTGCTCCGACTGGGGGTTCTCGGGCAATCAAGGCATCGGCCTTTGGGCCGATGGCGCGAACGCCGCCCTCACCCTCACTCACCTCGACGCCACCAGCATTGCGGTCCATCGTGTCGACACCAAAGGCACCGGAGCCGGCATCGTCGCCGACTATTCCGGCACCATCACCAACAACTGGATCGAAGGCGACGTCGCCGCGACTTGGGCCGGCCATCAGAAAGGCACTACGCACACCAAATGGCATGGCTTGATCTTCCCGTCACAGGCCGTGGTCCTGAACACCGCCAAGGACTACGCCGCGCAGCTGAAGCAAGCCACCGCCTGGACCGTCTGCCATGACACCGGCGACAAGTGCTCGGCTGCGAAACCGCCGATCGACACGCTTCTCGTGCTCGCGGGCTCGTCTGCCGCCATGCGCATGTTGCCCGACGCTTCCGCGGAGATTTTTCTCTACGTTGGTCAGCTTTCGGACGGCAGCATCCAGATTCGACGCTTCGATAAGGCCGGCATCCTGGGGGGCGCTACTGTCGTCTACACCGGCAAACGCGAAGGCGGAAAGATTACCGGCACGATCAAGACGCTTTGGCCGGGGCACGGCAATACTCCATCCGCTGGAAAATTTGTGGCTCTCGCGGCCCCGACTCGCTGTGCGGCCTCCACTAACGCGCCAATCGCGGTCCAAACCGGATTGATGGCGAATCTGCTGGAAGACAAATCCGAGTCACTCAATTGTTTCCAGACGGCCGCGACTCAGGGCGACGCTGGTGCGCAGGCGACAACGGGACTGTATTACTACACCGGCTGGGGAACAGCGGTCGACTACAAGAAGGCGCTATATTGGCTGCAAAAGGCGGGCGACCAGGACGACGCGCTCGTCGCTCGGTCCGTGATGTATCTGAAGGGCCAGGGCGTCCCCGTTGACCTTTTGCTGGGCCATTACTTAGCGGACCAGGTTGAACTTCGCAAACGCTATCGCCTCCGTTACCCCCAGGGCTCGCCAGGTCCGCTGCCCGGCATGGAAGGCCTGGTCAATACCATGGGTGACGCGTTCGCGTGGATTTACAATCTGGGGGAAAAATATCAGATCAAGCCGCTCGAAACGAAGGTCTTGCATGAACAACTCGTCGTCGAGGATATGCAAAAAGGAAAGTCGCGCGTTCAGGCTGAGGAGAAATTCTATACCGACCTGCAAGCGCATCACGCCGCAAATCGAGGAGAATGCAAGTTGGCGGAGGTCGGGGATCAACCGGAATTTCACGACCCGAACAACCCCGCCCGCGCTTGGAATGCGAGACAAAAGGCCGAACAAAACGCGGAAGGCAGCTTCGCCTTCTGCCAAATGATCGACGCTCTATCCGAATCCTCGTTCCAGGAAAAGGTTCAAGGGTACCGCGCCTGCGTTGAGAAAAACGTCGACTCCAACACCATCGAAAAAAATTGCGAATTCCCTCTCCCGCGCTTTGGGTTTTGAAGCCAGCGATAGGTTCGCGTGGATTTCTTACACCCGGTTCGGTTCGCAGTAACACCATCCCGCAATGTGCCTTACAATATTGGAGCCCACTCCGGTCGGGGCGTAGCGCAGCCTGGTAGCGCGCCTGCCTTGGGCGCAGGAGGTCCCGAGTTCAAATCTCGGCGCCCCGACCATTCTTTTATTAGACTTGCGGGCATCTCAAAAAGTCCTTCCCCTCACTATGGTGAAAATTCAGGGGACTCTACTGCAACATTCCCTGCCTTTCCCGTTCTTGTTGTTCCTGCTGCATTTTCACCAACGCTTCCTGCATTTGCACCGCTCGATACCTCTCGAGCTTCACGACCGCTTCTACTTTGTAATGCTCTGCGATTTTCACGTGATGCATGGTCATCCCGATCTCCGAGTGCCCGAGGATCTTCTGCAGAATCGTGACATCGGTCCCGGACAGAATGGATCGGGTGGCAAATGTGTGACGTAGGTTGTAAAGGTCCATGACGCCGCGCAGCCCCAGGTCGCCGCAGACGCGATCGTGGGCTTTGCGGACGTAGATCGCCATGGGTGCCTATGTGTATATTCGTCCAGGATCGGTTTTGTTCAGCGTTTTTATCCGCTATGTGGCATTTCGCTCACCTGCCGCAAATTAAGGGTGAACAGAATCGCCCGGAACGTAATATCGAAAGTAAGGGATCGTGCGTGCTGACCCGGGAGTCAGCCACGGGTCAGAATGCCACTAGCGGATAAGAATCGAGAACGTGACTCGCGCCTCAGGTGCCGGCGCAGCACTACAGGAGCCTTTGCATAGTGAAGCGCGTTGCCTTTTTTCTGTTGATGTTCGCCTTTCCCGCCCTGGGTCAAACCAATAACGGCGAATTGCGCCTTAGAGTCGTCGATCCCTCCGGCCTCGGTGTGAAAGCGGCCGTTCAACTCGCGAGCGAGGCCAACCAATACCAAACCACACTGAGCACTAATGATGATGGTTCGCTGGCCGTGCAGCGTCTCCCCTTTGGCATCTACCAAATCGAAATCAGGCGTTCCGGTTTTGGCGATGTATCCCAGACCGTTCAAATTCGTTCGTCGGTACCTGCGGAGCTGCGGATCGAATTGAAACTGCCCTCAGTCGAGCAAACGGTGACCGTCACTTCCAACTCCACCCTGGTCAATCCTGATCAGCCCGGCGCGGTCAATCAGATCGGCAACAGCGCCATCCAAGATCGGCTCAGTTCCGTACCCGGCCGCTCCATTCAAGACCTGGTGAACACCCAGCCCGGCTGGCTGTACGAAGGCAATGCGGTGCTGCATCCGCGCGGCTCCGAATATCAAACCCAGTTCGTCGTTGATGGCATTCCTCTCACCGACAATCGTTCTCCCAGTTTTGGCCCCGAAATTGGAGCCGACGACGTCCAATCCTTGACCATCTACACCGCCGGCATCCCCGCGGAATACGGAAGAAAGATGGGCGGCATCGTCGAAGTAAATACTCTTCAGGATTCGCAGCCCGGATTTCACGGGCAGGTGATTCTTTCAGGAGGCAGTTTCGATTCCGCCGGCGCCTATGCCCAGGGCCAATACAGTTGGGGCAAAAATACTCTGGGAGCCAGCGCCAGCGGCAGCATGACCGATCACTATCTCAATCCCGTTGTTCCCCAAAACTTTTCGAACACCGGCACGCTTGGCGATTTCTCGACTCACTACCAGCGCGACTTCACTCCCAACGATCGTCTCAACCTCAGCGTCCGCCATGAAATCTCGCGCTACGATATCCCCAACGAATTGATCCAGCAGGCCGCCGGCCAGCGCCAAACCGCCGACAACATCGAAACCATCGGTGTCGCCTCCTACCAGCACAACTTCTCCTCCACCGCCATCGCCGATTTCCGCGCCATGTTTCGCGATAACGCCAATGATTTCTTTTCCAATCCCGAATCGACTCCGATCATCGTTTCCCAGCACAATTTCTTCAACGAAGCCTATTTCAAAGGCTCGATGACCATCAATCGCGGCCGCCACGAATTCAAATTCGGCTTCGAATCAGACAACACTTACCTTCATGAACATTTCGGCTACGTCATCACCGATCCGTCGAAGTTCGATCCCGGCACGCCTAACCCCTTCTCCTTCGTCGCCGCTCGTGCCGACCTCGAACAGTCTCTCTTCGTCCAGGATCTGATTCATCTGGGCAATTGGACGGTCAGCGCCGGGCTTCGCTGGGATCACTACCAGCTTTTCCTGAATCGCCAGGCCGTCGACCCGCGCTTCGCCGTCTCGCGGTATTTCCCTTCCGCCAATGTCGTCTTCCATTTTTCCTACGACCGCGTTTTTCAGACTCCTTCATTCGAAAATATTCTGCTGTCGAGCTCCACCGCGGCCACCATGCTCAATCCGCTGTCGCTGCAGTTGCCGGTCGAACCATCCGAGGGAAATTACTACGAGGTGGGAGTCACCAAATCTTTCTACAACCGCTTCCGCATCGCCGAGAACTATTTCCGCCGCCTGGTCAACAATTACGCCGACGACGATCAGATCGAAAATACGACCATCAGTTTTCCAATTTCCTTCCGCAAGTCCATCATCTACGGCGCCGAAACTAAACTCGATTTGGTCGATTACAAGAATTTCTCCGGATTCCTAAGCTATTCCTACACCGTCGGCCAAGCCTGGTTTCCAGTTACCGGCGGCCTCTTTCTCGGTGACGATGCCGATATTCCGCCCAAGGGACATTTTCCCGACTCACAAGATCAGCGCAATACCGTCCGCGGCCGCCTGCACTACCAAATCACGCCGCGTCTCTGGGTCGCCGGAGGCATTCAATACGACACCGGCCTGCCCTTCGATTTTGAGTGCGATCCCAGCCTCACGCTTCCGCAATGCATCGCCAACGTCACCGCGCAGTATGGTGAAAAAGTGGTCAGCCGTATCAATTTCGATCGCGGTCGCATCTATCCTGCCTTCCAGGTCAACGCCTCGGCCGGCGCCGATCTGATCAAATCCGAAAAGTTCAACATGCGCCTGCAAGTCGACGGACAAAACCTGACCAACGTCCTCAACGTCATCGATTTCGGCGGGTTATTTTCCGGCAACGCCATCGGGCCGCCTCGAAGCTACGCCCTGCGCCTCCAAACTCAATTCTAGAATCGGCGTGTATTATCACCTCGAAATCTCCTTATACAGTAAATACTGTATGGCAAAGAAATCGGGCGGCTGTAAGACTGCGTCCCGTTTCTTGTCGCTGTTCCCGGACCTAATCGCAAAAGCATTGGCCTAATTCCTTCACCCTCGTTCCCGAGCCCCCAGCTCGCGCGGGATTAGAAAACGTAACGCACCACTCCGCAACCTGGTGGCTTGCCACTCATTGCCAAAGGACTCCGTTTATCCCGGGCCATTCCACAAATGCCGCAAAAAAGGAGACGCAGAATGTCACACACCGCCCAGACGCGGACCCCTCTCTACACCCGAAAGACAACGTCACCAGATTGGTCCAGCCGCTTTCCAATCATCGCGACTTTGCTCGCGCTCTTCGCCCTCCTGTTTTTTATGCCGCCACGGGCCGGGGCCGCGCCATCCTCCAACCCGCCCAACTTCGGCACCAACGTTTACGTTTTTACTCCGAGTACGCCGCAAGACCAGATTCAAGCCACCGTCGATCAGATTTCCACCCAGCAAGTTTCCAATCAGTTCGGCACCCAACGCTACGCCCTGCTTTTTGAGCCCGGCACCTACGGCTCGGCCGCCAGCCCGCTGAATTTTCAGGTCGGCTACTACACCACCGTCGCCGGACTCGGCGCTTCCCCCTCTGACGTGGTCATCAACGGCTCCATCGACGTCTACAACCAGTGCGTCGCCGGCAGTTGCACCGCGCTCGAAAATTTCTGGCGCTCGGTCTCCAACCTGACCATCAACGTCACCAATCCCACCTTCGGCTGTCAAACCGGGGAATTTTGGGCTGTCTCTCAAGCCGCTCCCATGCGCCGCGTCGCCGTCAACGGCCTCGTTACACTCGAGGATTACTGCACTGCGCCCTCGTTCGCCAGCGGCGGCTTTATCGCCGATTCGCAATTCACTGGCAGCACGATAATCAATGGCTCGCAGCAGCAGTGGTTCACCCGCAACAGTAATCTCGATGGTTGGACCAACGGCGTCTGGAATCAGGTTTTCTCCGGAGTCGTCGGCGCGCCCGCCCAGTGTTTCCCCGTGCAAACTTCTTGCGGCGGCCCGTATACCACTATCGCCACTAGTCCGGTCACTCGCGAAGAGCCTTACCTCTACACCGATGCCAACGGGAATTACCGCGTCTTCGTTCCCGCCGTGCAGCGCAATTCTTCGGGCGCCAGCTGGGCCGCCGGCGCCACTGCCGGCACGTCTCTCAGCCTCGACCGTTTCTTCATCGCTCAACCGACTGATAGCGCCGCTCGCATCAATGCTGCGCTGCTCCTCGGGAAAAACCTGATCCTCACTCCCGGCATTTACAATCTCGACCGCGCCATCGTCGTGCCCTATCCCGATACCGTCGTGCTCGGGATCGGCTTCCCCACTCTCGTTCCGCAGAACGGCAACCCCTCCATGTCCGCGCTCAGCCAGCGCGGGGTGCTGATTTCCGGAATCATCTTCGACGCCGGCCCAAAAAATTCTCCGGTCCTGCTCGAAGTCGGAACTTTCCTTTCTCTGATTTTCGCCGACGGCTCCGCTGCCGATCCCTCGGCGATTCAAGACGTTTTCTTCCGCATCGGCGGAGCCACCGCCGGCAGCGCTTCGGTCAGCCTGCTGGTCAATAGCAACAATGCGATCCTCGATGACGTCTGGGCCTGGCGCGCCGATCACGGCAATGGCGTCGGTTGGACCGTGAACACCGCCGATACCGGGTTGCTCGTTAACGGCGACAATGTCACCGCTTACGGCCTGTTCATCGAGCATTATCAAAAATACGAAATTGTCTGGACCGGGAACAACGGGACGGATATTTTCCTGCAGAACGAAATGCCCTACGATCCACCCAGCCAGGCCGCGTGGATGCAATCGCCCGGCGTTGACGGTTACCCTGCTCTCAAAGTCACCGGCAACGTCAAGAAATTCTCCGGCTACGGCTTGGGCAGCTACAGTTTCTTCAACCAGGGCATCAACATTTTTTCCGCCAATGCGTTTGAAGTTCCCACCACGCTGCCGGCGGGAAGTATGAATGACCTGACCACCATCTTCCTTTCCACCGCGGGCGCTGGCGGGATTCAGAACGTCGTCAACGGCGTCGGTGGTTCATCCACCATCGCCAACCCGGATACGCCGGTCACAGTGGTCAGCTATCCGTGAGTTAGTAATCTAAGCAAAGTAGCCTCATAAAACGCGCCGGGTGCTGCCGCTCTTTGATTTACGAGCGGCACCCGGCGTCTTCTTGCCCGGAGACAAACCACCCACGCGGAGCGCGATGCCCGCAGCGTGACGTTTCGCCAAGCGTCCGAAGCCAAAACGCCGCCCAGCCCATTTTGGAGTGCGGCGGCTCTGCCGCTGCTTTTCCGGTCGTCAAACCGCAAAAAATCACGCAAGCGCGAAGCGCCGTTGCCGACCGCTCGGCGTCTACCTCGGCATTCCCTGCGTTTCCGCCACCGGAATATTAATCTCCCGCACCGGACGGTCCAACTCCCCGGGCGGCGCCGGCAAATCGAGCGGGTCAGTCAGAAGCAGCCCCTGCAACGCCGCCGCGTTCATCCACGCGTTTTCCAGCGCACTGATGTAATTCGTCCGGAGCTGGAACAGCGTCCGTTGTGCGATCAAAACCTGCGGATACGCTGCTGCGCCTTCCTGATATTTTTGCAAATATAACTCGTAAGCTC
>Ga0209006_10006989_pt1 | contig 10195 bp, 8 predicted proteins | sample JacPin_JW_Ref_O2_FD_188567 | JGI IMG/M metagenome (GOLD analysis project Ga0209006, IMG submission 188567) | Forest soil microbial communities from Algoma, Ontario, Canada - Jack Pine, Ontario site 1_JW_Ref_O2 (SPAdes) (version 2) | ecosystem: Environmental > Terrestrial > Soil > Boreal... | reverse complement strand
CCAGCGGATCGATGCTGTAAAGCGTAATGTGGGCACTGCGCAAAAGGTTAGAAAAGCTGGTGATGTCATGGAAGATTTGCTCGCGTTGCTTGGTATCGAGCTGTTGCTGGACGCCCGGGCCCGAGAGCACTGGCCATCCCGGGGAGAGCCAGATCAGGAACTTGCGACCGGGTAGAACTGCTTCTCGATTGGCCAGTTCGTACAGAGCCTTGAGCGAAACTTCGAAGCGCTCTTGCGCACTATAGATGCCACCAGACCGGAGAATGGAATGCAATCCGACGGAGGTTTGGTCGAGCGAGGCACGCAGCGCATTCCCATCGGTCGAGAAGGAATCCTGCACCTGGAGGCCCTTATCCGTCAGGAACGCTAGTGCGATGGGGTGGGCAAGGTGGCCCTGGTCCATTTTTAAGAATTTGTCGAGTTCGGACCGTTCATACGCGACGTGCTCGACGCCGGTATTCACATCATCGACGACCAGAACGATGTGAACGTCCGCATCGCGCCCACGAACGGCTTTGAAAGAAGTGATGGGCTGTTCCTTTTTGTTGTCCAAAACCGTGAAATCTTGTCGCTGAAGTCCGGTAAGCGGCGGACCGGATTTGGCAGTCACTACGACATCCAGATGAATTATGTCGTTGGCAACTTGGGTGGTCGGAATCCGCGCCTTGGAAGGCGCGTCAATTTGCGCAGAAGCTACGGCGGCAAGAAGGACAGATGCGAGAAGCGAAGCACCGAAACGAGCAAGGCACATAGGAATCACCCTCTTTCGAGCCACTTCAACCCGGAGGGGGCCTCGCGAAGGTTGTTGGAGGCACCTAATACAACAGACGGGATAAACGGGTGCTCCAGGTACAAATAAAACGATAAACCGCGTCAGAAGTTGACGCGCAAGGAAATGGTATTCAGTCGCGCGTGTGGCCCCGAGATTGATCGTGGAAGCGAGGTGCGGGTGCCGCACCCTTCGGGTTTAAGGTTTAAGGGTGCGGCTTTTGCACTACTCTGGCTCCCGGAGTTAGCTCATCAATCCGAATCAATCCCTGCTCACTCTTGGCATAAAAGCTCCAAACTTGGGCACTGTCGCCCGGTTCCGCAGACAGATCAGTAGTCGTAAACATGCTCAACATGGACTTCTCTGACCCGCAAATCGTTCAACACCGAATGCAGTGAGGTGACGTCCGCACCGATAACCACTCGTTTCATTTCCGGATGCGTAAGAACCGTGGACCAGAAAAGTTGTCGTGCGTCCGGGCCGGTATAGTTCCAGGATTGTGGCGCGAGAACCGAGAGTATGATCTGCGCATTCCCAGCTATTTCGGCAAAACGTATTTGACGCTGAGCGAGAATCCCTGCGACCGTGGAAAATTCCTGGTAGCGCGGTAACTCTACGATAAGGGCGCGAGGGCCGACTCGCTTCACTACTCGCGCTGTGGGTATTTTGGACAGACTTGATTCATCTGCGTCATCGATCCATGCGTAAGTCTTATCCGGTTCGTGGCCATAGGTCAGGTGCGTAGCCTTTTCGATCAGCCAGCAATAAAAAGCCTCGGCAATGTAATCGGCCGTAAGAAAAGCTTTGCGTTCCCATTTGCGCAGCAGATGTTCACCCCATAAGGGCGTTTCTCTCCATAATCCCGCAACGTGGTGGGCGAAATGAAATTCATAAAAGGGCCGGACGTGGACGAAATCTGCGTACTCACGAGCTACTTTGTACGCGTAATTGTCTTCCGCAACTGGCTCTCCTCCAGCACTCAATTCGCTTAATCTTCCGATGGTCTTCTCGTAAATGCCTTTAATGATGTACTCCGCGGAAAAGCTTGAGCCGATGATTACCAACATCAACTGCTCTCCGCCGTTGAACGTGTATTTCCCACGCGTGAGCCACGAAATGCAACAATAGCTGGTCCAGTACTGACGCACCGCGGCCAAATACGGGAACTGGCTGGGCAGACGTCGCTCCTGGAAGTCAGCTTTCTCCTGATAGCTCCACACGATGTACCATTCGGGATAACTCAGGTAGGTGTCGTCCTCCGCACGCAAATAGTCGTTGATGTTCGCGGTGGCCTTTTTTCTCTCTTGTAATTGCGGTGCGGAAGGAGAAATCTGACTTTGCAGATCACAATGCCACGCTGTTGCTACTTCGATGCCGATAAAAACCAGCAACGTTGTCAGGCCTATGACGATTACGCCGAGCGAGCGACGTAACCAGCGGACTCGCTTCAAACGGCGACCGCCCTCTGTGTCGGTTTATCTACACTGCTCGCGATCCAGTAGGCAGCAATAAAAATTAGAATATGCGGCAGATTTACCAACAAATTGGTCCGCAGACTAATGCTGTGTAGATGTCCGACGAAATATACGATGACGTCGATGCTGTACCACACTGCCAGTATCCAGAAATAGACCCGCGCAGCCCTGGGCGAAATGAGCGCGCTAATCAGAGCCAAAGCTCCGGCACCGAGATGACCCAGGTCGACTATGCTAGTCATTTGGAACAGCCCGAACATAAGTCCGTTCGCATCCATCACACCGGGTACGTAATCCAGTAAATACACGCCGAGGAACAGCGCGGCGAACCCAAAAGCAAACTTCTGAATGGTTGTAAATTGCCTTGCCATGATCGTTGTGCTGTAATATCCGGCAAAGCAAAATGGTGGACAAGCTATTTCTTTTCCTGGTTGTGGGATTAAGCAAGCCCCCAGGCCCTCGTTTTCGCCGCAAATCGCCGCTATTGCTGTCTATTGTGCTCGTTGTGACTTCCGCTGTACTTTTCGCCGCTAAGAAGATTTTTGATTACGCCGCGTCTCCGTCCGCGGAAAAACAAAGCGACTTTGTATTTCCTCCTGACGCCGATCAGGAAAAACAGATTGTCGTCACCGAAGCGCGCTTAACTTCCCCGCTAAAATTAGAACAGCGCGGAGGCTTCACAAACGATGCCAGCCACCTGAACAAGACGGCAATCTACGGCATCGCGCGCGTTACCAGTGAAGACGACATTCGAAACGCGTTGTTGTTTGCCCGCGACAACAAACTAAAAGTTACCTGCGCGGGTCAGCAGCACAGCATGGGCGGGCAAACTTTTACGCATGGTGGGCTGGTTCTTGATCTCAGGAATTTCGATCGCATTGTCCTGGACAAAGGACACAAGCGCGTAAACATCCAAACCGGCGCGCGCTGGTGGCAACTCCAACAACTTTTGGACAAACAGGGCTTGTCGGTAAAGTCCATGCAGTCCATCAACATTTTTTCCGTTGGCGGCACGCTCAGCGTGAATGCCCACGGCATCGATCCCAAGCCCGGCCCCATCGCGCCAACCGTGCAGTCGATGCGCATCATGTTGAGCAGCGGTGACGTCGTAAAGGCCAGCCCAACAGAAAATGCTGAACTGTTTTCTCATGCGTTGGGAGGCTATGGGTTGTTCGGCGTCATCCTCGACGTTGACTTACAGATTGTCGACAACGAGATGTACGCGCGTCAGACTGTTTATGTTGATTACAAAGATTTCCCAAAATACTACGAGAACAACGTGGAGAATAACGACCAGATCGGACTGGCATTCGGTCGCTTATCCGTAGCTCCGCAGTCGTTTTTGCGTGAGACCGCTATTCACATCTACTCAAAATCACAATTTGAAGGCTCTCTTCCACCATTAAAGCCCGCGCGTCAAGACGTGCTCGACCGCTTCATCATTAACGCTTCCAAGACTGGTGGTGCGGGCCGCTGGCTGAGATGGACGCTCGAAAAGTACGCCGAGCCTTATCTGCACGACTGCGTCACTCGCAATCAAGCCATGAACCGGAAAGAGCCGTGCCTCGTTTCACGTAACGAGGAAATGTACGACGACATGGCTTATTTGAAGAACCGCCTTCCGGACACCGATATTCTGCAAGAGTATTTTGTCCCGTACGATCGCATGCCGGAGTTTGTTGACGGCCTGCGTAACGTGGTGCAACGAAACCAGGCTAATCTGCTCAACGTCACGATCCGCATAGTTCACAAGGACACCGTGACGTCACTTCCCTATGCCACACACAATATGTTTTGTTTCGTGCTCTATTTCAATGTGAGGTTTAACGATCGCGACAACCAGATTCTTAGGAAAACTACGACGGACTTAATCGACGTTGCGCACCGGGCAGGCGGCACCTTTTACCTCCCTTACCAGCTTTTTTATTCTAAGGAACAGCTTCGACAATCCTACCCGGATATTAACGCATTCTTCGCCGTGAAGCGGAAATACGATCCGACAGAACTGTTTTCGAACAAGTTTTACGAGAAGTACGGAATGTGAAGGGCGGCAACCCCTCGCTCTTCCGGTTTTTTCAGAATTGATACGCTCAAAACGCGTGCGGAGAGATTTTTATTCATGGCACAACGCGATCATCGGACCAACGTGCATCGCACGCCGTGCGGAAACCCACGAAGCGCAGAGAGCTACGGCAACGAGCTGAGCAATTTAGAGCACCACAAAGGGAGATGCCGGAACCACGCTCTGGCATCGGATTTATTTCTTAGCGTTCTGATTTCTTACGGGACGATCGCCGCCACTTACAAACATGTTCCGGGTTCTGTATCTTACTTTGCAGCGTGCGATGACTAACGGGTTATGAGCCGCACAGCCACTGGCGGCCCGGCTCATACTCGCACTGCCGCGCCAGTTCACGCGCCGAACTGACCCGCGGCTGTAGGCGTACAACCACAAACTGATTAACAATTGCGGGTCGGTGTGCTCGCGACCGGCGCTGCCCTCCACTGCAGCGATTTGCGCATGATACAAGCGCAAATTCAGTCGCCCGACCAATTCCCTAACTACCTCGCTATACAGGTATAGCAAATTCGTGAGTCACCATTACATAACTTTGACGCCTATATAAAAGGAGATGCCGGAAACACGCAGTGCCTGGTGTATCCGGCATCGGACTTTTTATTTCTTAGCGTACTGATTTCTTACGGTACGATCGCGGCCACTTCGCTGGAGTACAAGCTTTCGTTGTTGCTCGCATCTATCGCCGTGACCACGTAGAAATACGTCTGCCCGGACTGGACGCTGCTATCGGTGTACAACGGAGTAGTTGATGGCACGGAACCCATTTCAACGTACGGGCCGCCAGAAACCATGCTGACGTAGGTCCTGAATGCGGTCACTCCCGTAACCGCGGGAGCCCATGCCAAAGCGACGGTGTGAGCGGTAGCAGTGACTCCCATTCCCGAAAGAGTGACGCTGGACGGAGAATTGGTGGCGTTGCTGCTTACCGTGATTTTGCCGCTGGCTGCCCCGCTCGCGGAAGGTGCGAACGTCGAGGTAAGTGTGGTGGTTTGCCCTGCTGCAAGGGTCATGCCGCTCGCTCCGGTGGAGTTGAAGCCGGCGCCCGCGACCATAACTTGAGCGATCGTCACGCTAGAATTTCCCGCGTTGGTCATGGTGATGTTCTGCGCGCTGCTGCTGGATACGTTTACGTTGCCGAAGTTCACACTGCTTACGCTGGAATTAAGCAACAGTGTTGCCGCGGCCGAAGTGGTGGTGACCGCGTTGCAAATCGTTTCGCTGCCGGTAACCGTCAACCCGCTCAAGTACGCGAGTGAAGATACCGAAGCTTGCTCAGTGCGGAACGCCAGACTCGTGCCGATGGTGACCTGTTGTGAACCGAGCATGACGTACGCGTTGTAGGTGTGCGTGCCGATGTTCACGTCGAGAATAAAGTGGTACGCGGTGCCTGCGGTATAAGGAATTGCTGTGGCAGTAGAGAAGGTGCCACCGTTCCTGGCGTCAATCATTCCGCTGGGGTTGAACCGCACAGCGGCAGCCAAGTCAGTATACGCAGCACCTGGTGCTGCAGACATTCCGCTGATGCCATTTTCGATCGCGGCGCCTGGGGTAACGTCGAACTGTATGCGGAAGTTGCTGGTCTGCACTTGCGCCAGCGGAGTAGAAACCCATGTGCCAGCTGACAGCAAGCATCCCGGCGGTACTGCAGCCGGTTTCACTGTCAGAGTTGCCGGGATGCTCACCACATTGCCCGCACTGTTGCTGACAAGAACGGTAAACTGCGATCCATTGTCAGAAGCAGCCGTCAACGCGGTCGTGTACAGAGAGAAAGTCGCGCCGATGACGGGTGAGCCGTTTCTGCTCCATTGATAAGTCATCGGTGCCGTGCCGGTAGCGGCCACGGAGAAAGATGCTGCTTGTCCCGCGCTAACGGACTGAGCCATCGGCTGCAAAGTGATCGCCGGGGCGATGATTGGCGCAGTGACGGTGAGCAGCACCGAATTGCTAGACGCTGTTCCGGAAGCGTTGCTGACCGCGACGGTGAATTGCGCGCCGTTGTCAGTGATGGTCGTGATGGGCGTGGAATAATTTGATGAGTTGGCGCCGCTGATCGAGGCACCGTTCTTCATCCATTGATAGGTCACAGCGGATCCAGTGGTGGCCACCGAAAAGTTAGCGATCTGACCGGCAGTGACCGACCGACTCACAGGCTGCGTGATGATGGATGGAGCCATCGACGAATTGCTCACAGTAATGTTGCAGAAGGTGCTGCTGCCGGTGGTGGTCATCGCGGCAACGTAGTTGAGTGATGACGCCAGAGCGAGTTGATTGCGAAACGCGAGATTTGTGCCAATGATTGTTTGCACTGAGCCGAGCATTACGTAGGCGTTGTAAGTGTGAGTCGCGACGTTCACATCGAGAATGAAGTGGTAGCTGACGCGCGCGGCGTAAGGAATTACTGACGCTGCTGAGTATGTGGAGCCGTTGCGCGCATCGAGGTAGCCGCCAATGTTGAACCGCACCGCGACAAACATATTGGCGTAGGCGGACGCTGGACCGGAAGACAGGCCGTGCACCGCGTCGACGTTAGCGGAGGACGGCGTCGCGTCAAAAGTAATGCGAAAGGTGCCAGACTGGGCTTGTGGGAGAGCGGTGTTCGTCCAGGTGCCGGACGACAGGTAACAAACTTGAGAATTTATTGTGGAGCTGAAGCTGGCCGGCGCCGCGATGGACAGCAGCAGCAAGGTGAAGAGCGCGGCGAGCAGATTCTTTTTTGTGACTGACTTCTTTGTGACGAAAGTCCTTTTTGTGGCGGACTTCTTTTTTGTAACACAAAGGTTTTTTGTGACTGGCACGATAGTCCCCATTCCGATTCCATACGTGCCGAGCTTCCTTTGGAAGCCGGCCTGTTTTTTGGTTTGCTCGGAGGTGTGGAAGGGGGTCCGAACGCAGATGCAGAATGGGGTTTGGTGTTGCGGGCAACTACTGGTGGCAGGGTCAGAATGCGTTCAGGGAAAAACAGATTGGAGAGTTGTTAGGATTGTGGGCCAAGGGACAGGTGCGGACGGGTGGGCAGGTGTTTGTTTTCGAGCGGAATTTAAATTGAAGTATTTTCTTTGTACTTGTGTTTTGTATTTTTGCGTTTGCTGATGCGGTGATTTTTGGTGGGATTATTTTTTGGGACGCGCGGCGAACTATTGTCGCTGCGAGGCGGATTTACTGATATTCACCGGAAGTGCGAACGGAGCCGGCCTGCTTGATTGAATCCGTGGCGGCGTGGCCGGTGATGAGGCGGGCTCCGCGGCTGAAAGTCAGAAATTCAAATCCCCACTGAATAAAAACCATTACGCGGTTTTGAAATTCCACGATGTAGATGAGATGGACGAACAGCCAGGTGAACCAGGCGATGAATCCTGAAAGATGGAGCCCGAAAATATTGGCGACGGCGGCGGCGCGGCCGATGACGGCCATGTCTCCTTTGTTGAAATAGTGGAATACGGGGTCGGGCTTTTTGTTTTCGATGCGGGCCTTGATGGTTTTGGCGGCGAAGGCTCCGCCCTGGATAGCTACCTGGGCGACGCCGGGCATGGGCTTGCCGTCTTTATCGGTGGCGTGAGCGAGATCGCCGACGATAAATATGTCGGGATAATTGGGAATGGTGAGATCGGGGTTTACTTTGATGCGACCGCTCTTGTCGGTTTCGGCGTGAGTACGCTGGGCCAGTTTTCTTCCAAACGTGGTGGTTTCAACTCCACCGGCCCAGAGGACGGTGTGAGCAGCAAGGCTTTCGGATTTGTCGCCGCTGCGGAAGGCGACACCGTTGGCATCGATGCTGGTGACCATGACGCCTTTCATGACTTCGACGCCGAGTTTGGTGACAAGTTTTTCGGCCTTGGCTGAGAGTTCATCAGGGAAAGAAGGCAGGACGCGCGGGCCGCCTTCTACTAAGAGGATACGAGCCTCCTGAGGGTTGATATGGCGGAAGTCGTGCTTTAGGGTCTCGTTGGCGATTTCGGCGAGGGCGCCGGCGAGCTCGAGGCCGGTGGCTCCGGCGCCGACGATCACGAAAGTGAGCCAGGCGCGGGATTCTTCGTGGGTGGCGGCGCGTTCGGCGCGTTCAAAGGCGTACAGAATTTTGTGGCGGATGGCGGTGGCTTCTTCGACGGATTTCAGGCTAGGAGCCCATTCGCGCCAGGAGTCGTTGCCGTAGTAGGAGGTTTGCGAGCCGGTGGCAACGATGAGGGAGTCGTAGTCGAAGGTGGCGCCGTCGAGGAGTTGGATTTTTTTTGCCGCAGGATCGATGTCGGAGACTTCGCCGAGGAGGACCTGAGTGTTTTTCTGGCGGCTGAGGACTCCGCGAAGTGGCGCGGCAATTTCGCCGGGGGAGAGCGAGCCGGTGGCTATCTGGTACATCAGGGGTTGGAAGAGGTGGAAGTTGCGGCGGTCAATGAGAATGACCTCGACGGGGGCGGGGGCGCGCTTGAGTTTTTGGACGGCGCTCAAGCCGCCAAAGCCACCTCCCAGGACGATCACACGGTGGGGTTGGGCCATGGTGGAGTCCTCCGACGGACGCGAAGTGCGGGTAAGCACCGTTAGATGATGTTCTCATCTTTTCGGGCGCAGCGTATTTGGAAGGATGGTTATACCCCTACCCCCCTGTTTTGCAAAAAAGAGGCTGGAAGGTATCGAGAACAAAGGATCCGGGCCGACAAGTACCGAAAAAAGAGTCTGTATGTGGTTGAAAACATTGAGGGCCCCTTTGCAGCAGAGTGGCAATAGTTGGCGGTGGACAGCTGACGCTTGCTCCAGGCTGGTGCCGGAATGGTGTTTGACCGGGGATGCCGGAGGCGTCGGACGTGGGAGGAACGGAACTCAGGGAGGACTGTAGTGGGAGGATGGCTGCGTCGATCATATGGTATTTTACTAGTCAGATAACTTAACTACAATACGTCTCAGTGGGGGATTAGATTTTTCTTGAACGGTTGCGCATGCGTTCGAATCTCTCCGGTGGCGCTTGGGATACACACAGTGTAAGAAACGTCCCCTCTGTCGACCAGGGGTGAGCAGGGATTGATTCGGACGACGAGCTACCTCCGAGAGCTAGTGTAGTGCAAAAACCGCACCCTTAAACCCGAAGGGTGCGGCACCCGCGAACTTTAGGTTTCCTTCATCGGGTTGCGAAGCGAGGCGTTTGTTCGAACCTGTACAGGAGCGACTAATTCGGGAAATGGTTATGAAATTTCGGCGTTATGCTTGCGGGATGGCGGATGAAGGTCGAAGGGGTTATAGCAATTCCCTGTTTGTTGCTGTGGTTCTTGTGAGTGCATCGGCATTAATCGGCCCTCCGAGCGTGGTTCGCGCGCAAGACCTGAGTCACAGCGATGCGGGCCACCTGTCCGATCCGCATCGTGAACTTTGGGCACCCGAGGTCTTTCGCACTTCTGGAAGGCAGCCTTCATGGACGCACGGCTACCTGGCCCAATTTACTGGGGGTGCAACTCCGGGAAATCCCAACGTCTACGTTTATGACCGGCAAGGGAAGGTTGCCAGTCAAGCACGGTTCTGGTTTCCGGGCGTCCAGCGAGTAATGTTGCTCGATGCAATTGCAACTGCCGAAGGCGGAGTTATTGCAAGCGGAACGGCGGTAACAGACGAGGGGGGTTCGTTTTCGTTTCTGGGCAAAACGGACTCTTCGGGTGTACTGATCTCCTACTTAGAGATGCAAAAGTTTATGGGGCGAGTGTGCGAAGCGAGCGATGGCACGATTTGGACCTATGGTTACGAAGTCGCGAAGGAATCCGCGGACGATCATAACTACTTTCTCGTCGAGCAATACAACTTCGAGAAGGGAGTGTTGAATATTAACTCATACAGGCTGGCATAAACGTGGCCATCCTCTGTCACCGCGAGTCCAGTAACCGCAGCTCGCTC
>Ga0209006_10006988_pt1 | contig 10195 bp, 4 predicted proteins | sample JacPin_JW_Ref_O2_FD_188567 | JGI IMG/M metagenome (GOLD analysis project Ga0209006, IMG submission 188567) | Forest soil microbial communities from Algoma, Ontario, Canada - Jack Pine, Ontario site 1_JW_Ref_O2 (SPAdes) (version 2) | ecosystem: Environmental > Terrestrial > Soil > Boreal... | reverse complement strand
CGAAGTGGAGGCAAGCTGATTTGGGGTGGAGAAGCGGTTGCGGTTTCCCATGAAGGACGAGCGAACCCCAATCAACTTCTCGCGGCCCCGCGAACGCAAAAAAGTCTTGCGCATCTGCGAACCGAATTGAGGCGCGAGCATATTCTGACGACGGGCAGCGACGATGGCTTGGTAATCGGTCTGCAATTGACGCACTCTGGGCGGTACTGCCGCCCGAATGAACATACCCGCCCGGAGCCGCGCATTCTTTATCACCATCCTTTGCTGGACCGGCGCCTGAAGCTGGCTCCTGATTACCCGCTGCTCACTGACGGCGAAATCGAGTCGATTATCGAGGACTTTCATCGGGCGGCGCTCATGGCCTGGCAAATCGGTTTTGATTTCGTGGATATCAAACACTGCCACGGCTACCTGGGCCATGAATTTCTGAGCGCTCACACGCGCGAGGGACGTTACGGCGGCACCTTCGAAGGCCGCACGCGCTTTCTTCGTGAGGTGGTACAGGGGATTCGCTCGCTCGCTCCGGGATTGCACACTGGAGTGCGGTTGTCGGCGATCGACAGCGTGCCATTCCACAGCGATCCCAGTCGAAGCGTCAACGGGAAATCTTCCGCCGGAGTTGCGGAGACGCGCCCCGACTTGCTCCCTTACCGTTGGGGGTTCGGCGTGAATCCGCTCGACCCGACGGATAGCGACTTGAGTGAGCCGGAGAGTTTCTTATCGTTGTTAGAAGAACTCGGAATTCAGCTGGTGAACATCACCGCCGGCAGCCCTTACTACAACCCGCACATCCAGCGACCGGCCTTGTTCCCGCCGTCCGATGGATACCTGCCGCCGGAAGATCCGTTGGTTGGAGTAGCTCGGCAGATGGAAGCGACTCGGGAGCTCAAGCGTCGGTTCCCAAACTTGCTCATGGTCGGATCGGGCTACACCTACTTGCAGGACTTCTTGCCTCACGTAGCGCAGGCTGCCATCCGCGAAGGATGGGTCGACTTCGTGGGTCTCGGCCGGATGATATTGAGCTACCCCGAGTTTCTATGGGACGCATCGGCTGGCACCCGGATCGAACGCAAGCTGGTTTGCAGGACATTCAGCGATTGCACCACCGCACCACGCAACGGACTGCCCTCCGGCTGCTATCCGCTGGATGATTACTACAAGCATTCTGATTTCGCGGGAGAACTGAAAGACATCAAGAAACGCTGACCTCGATTTTCCCAGGCACAGTATTCGATCGAATGGTAGAAATCCAGATTGCGGGGATCAGGAATGACGGTTGAGGAATTGCTTAAGCGCCAGCAGCCGCGACGCAAAGTGCAGGGCATGGCTGCCGCATTGTTGCCCTACGAGCCGGACGGCCGGGTCGCTGTCGACGCGTTTGCGAACCTCCTGACTTCCACACATCGAGCCGGGCTGATGAACGCCGTCAACATGGATACCGGCTACGTAAACTATTTGAGCGATCGGGAAAAGGAAGAGGTGTTGGTCTGGACGCGACAGGCTCTCGGAAAAGGGATTCCATTTGTAGCCGGCGCGTATATCGAACATGAGGCCGACGACGACATTGTGATGCTCTATCGCCGGCAGATCGACACCATCGTTCGTTTGGATGGCATACCGATCCTGTTTCAAACGGCTCGCTTGCACGGTCAGCCCTCAGCAAGAATAGCCGAGGTGTATCGAGACATATGTCGGGACTATCCGCACGTACTGGCGTTCGAGTTGGGTCCGATGTTTGCAGTGACCGGGGAGATCTGGAGCCTGGAGACGATCCGTCGATTGATGGACATCCCAGAGATCAAGGGGATGAAACACTCTTCCCTGGATCGCCTTCTGGAACTGGAGCGGCTCGCCCTTCGCGATAAACACCGCCCGGAGTTTCGCATTTACACAGGAAACGACCTGGGAATCAACATGATCGAGTACGGATCGGACTATTTGCTGGGACTTGCCGCTTTCGCACCGGAAAAATTCGCCGAGCGCGACCGGCTCTGGGAAGCCGGAGACGCCGGGTATTGCGCCCTTTCGGATGCCCTGCAGTACCTGGGAGGCGTCGCCTTTCGCGCGCCCGTTCCCGCGTACAAACATTCCGCCGCCGTATTCTTAAAACTTATCGGACGGATTCCCAGCGATCGGACGCACCCCAAGAATCTGCAGCGTCCCGCTTGGGAGGCAGAAATGATGGCGGATTGCGCCCAGCGGTTGGCGCTGCTCTGAGCCTGCTGGTGGCGTTCGTTGACTAGCGAATGCCGCGTCCGTAAGATGAAGCGGCCCGAGAGCCATGTTCCCCTAACCTGACCCCGGCGTCTCCACGAAACCGGCGTTCGAAATCAGAAAGGTCAGCGGTGCGGATCGCTTGTAGATTGTTTCTCGCCATTTGACCAGATGCGGCACTGGGAGGAAACCCCGAAATGCGTCGCAGAGATCTCTTGAAGGGCGCGGTGCTCTTACCCGTACTGGCTCAAGCCGACATTGCCGCTGGCTTTAAGCAGGATTGTGATTTCGGCTTCGCACCGCCGGTTGGCGAACGATTGGATCAAGGCCCATTTGATATCGACCAGGACCAAGGTTGGCAGACGGTGCTGTTTACGACGCCATCCGAACGGCCTCTGCGGAATCCGGGGCTTGGACTGGTTGGTTACAGCTGGGAGGAGAACGGGCCATCTCTGGCAGCGCGAGTTGGCCGCGAATCGCTCGAACAGCACGTAGAGAAAATGTCCAGCCTGCCTTTCGTCGATGTTCTCTACATCCGGTGCGATTGGCGCAACGTGCAGTCACGTCCTGGACGCCTCGATCTCGATCCGGTGTGGGCCTTGACTTTGGATGCCGCAAAACGCAAAGGACTTCGCGTCGCGTTTCGCATTCAACTTTCGAACGAATCGTTTCAGCCGGAACAAGTTGCGCTTCCTCCCTTTCTGCGCGATCGTGTGCCGCTCATAAAAATCGGCCGCATCCCCGGCAAGGGAAACGCAGAATATAGGGAGCCTCGTTATGATCATCCGGAATTTCAAAAAGCATTCGCGGAATTGAACGAACTGCTGGCCGCCGAGTTTGAAGGCAATCCCTTGATCGAGTGGATGGACCTGATGCAGTACGGGTTCTGGGGCGAGGGGCACACCAGCAACTATCCCAATCCTTTCCCCGACTTCGTAACGGCGCAGCGAACCTTGGTCAATATGACGAGGCTGCAGCTGGAAACGTGGAAAAAGACGCCGCTCGCAGTAAATACGCAGCCCGACATCAGCAACGTGGGCAATCGAACCGTGATGGACATGGCGGTGCGGGCCGGAGCGTGGATGCGCTCAGACAGCATCATTGTTGAAGAGCCAATTCAGATCGAGGAACTGGCCAACCGGCCGCCGTGGATAGCGGCCATCCTGGAAGACGGCTATCTTCGCCAATACGATACGCAGAAAGTGAAGCTGGATGCCGCCGGTATCAACGAACTGGAGAATTACATGCTGCACGTTCCGGATCTGCGGGCGAACTATTGGGGGCTGTGGACGGAGGCGGACAATCTGGCGCACTACAACGAAATGTATCCTCGCGGATTCGAACGTTTGCGCACCAGCCTCGGATACCGCCTCCGGCCTTCGTGGGTATGGCAACGCAAGAGGTACAACACCTTCGAGTTAATCGTGTGCGTGAGCAACCTGGGGGCAGCCGGAGTGCCGGGAGCGCTCTGGCTAAATCTAGCAAGTGCAGACAAAAAACTAAGTTTGCGCGGAGCGCTTGACGCGGGACATCCTCATGGAGGCAGAATCCGTCAGGCTTCGTTTCTGCTTCCGAAAGATTGCAGCGGCAAAGTTCTTCTGTCTGCTGAACTTGAGATTCGTCCCGGAGTGAAAAAGCCGATTGCGTGGGCCTGCGAACAGCCAGTCAACCCCGACGGCTCAATCACAGTTGAACTCAAGAGTGAGAGCGATCGTGGCTGGCGGAAGGGTGTCTGATAGGAAGGTTTTCCTCCCGCGTTCGCCTGCAATTTCTCAGGAGCTCAATGCCTCCCACCAATAAGTCGAAACGGATTTTCCTGGCGCCGGCTCCGCGTGCGGTGTGCGATATCTTCGAGGAGAGCGATCTCGTCCGGCTGCGTGCGATCGGAGAACTGGTCGTTCACGAAGGTACTCCGGTCACGGACCAATTGTTTGCAGACGAAGCGGCGCGCGCAGAAATCATCATCGGTCATATCGATCTTCCGGAATCGCGCTTGCGACAAGCAACTTCGCTCAGAGCCGTTTTCAATGTGGAAGGTAATTTTCTTCCCAATATTGACTACGGCTACTGCTATCGCGCGGGTATCCGGGTGCTGAATATAAGTCCAGTGTTCGCCGAACCCGTGGCCGAAGCTGCTCTTGGTATGGCAATTGATCTGGCCCGCGGCATCACGCGATCCGATCGCCATTTCCGTCAAGGCACCGAGCAATACGGCTTGGCGGCGAACCGCGAAGCATTCTCTCTCTTCCGCCAAGACGTAGGTCTGATCGGGCTCGGTGATCTTGGAAAGGCGATACTGCCATTGCTTCGCCCATTTGGTTGTCGCATTCGCGCCTACGATCCGTGGTTACCTGACGAATATGTTCGAGCGTTGGGCTGCGAAGCAGCGTCGCTCGAGGAGGTCCTTCGACGTTCGCGCCTGGTCTTCATCGTGGCAGGGGTCACATCGCAGAACCAGGGTTTCCTCGGCGCACAACAGTTCGCCTCCATACAGCGAGGGTCGGCCATTGTCCTGGTCAGCCGTGCGGCCGTCGTGGATTTTGACGCGCTGCTGGACTTCGCTGAGAAGGGACACATTCGCTTTGCCACGGACGTTTTCCCAGAAGAACCTTTATCCTCCGAACATCGGGCACGCCTCACCAGCAATTGCATCCTTTGCGCACATCAAGCCGGCGCTCTGGAAACCGCGATCAAGCGGATCGGGAAGATGGTTGTCGCGGATGCAGAATTGATAGCTCGCGGACTACCGCCGATCATGTGCAAGCCGGCACAGCCTGAGACCGTGGCACTGTTTCGCAGCAGACCGATCAGCAAGACCTAGCTGCAGCTCTCAGATAGGTCGAACCAGGCCGCGAGGATGTCACTCTAGGGCACGCTCATACGCGTACAAGACGCAGGCGAAGATTGGCGAGATCAGGGCGTTCCAGTCGTAAGATTCCCTTCGAGTTGGCGCGAATCCGCTCTGTGCCAGCAGCGACGCCCGGAAGCACGGCCTTGGGTGAGGATGATATATTCAGGCCGCCAAAGTTGAGCTCGTAAACGCAATTTGGTTGCAGGCTGGTAATGATTAGCGATTCGCAAGCCAAGTCTGGTAAAGATATTTCGCCGGAGCTGACCATCGAACCCACCGTGCTGAACAACACCATCGGACCACGCTCGATGGCCGCACCCTGAAAATGGACGCCATCCAACAGTTCCGTTCGCTTATGTCCAGTTTTCCCGGTGCTGCCAATTTCGAGCACGTGAAGGAAGAAATCTTCCTCAGCCGGTAAAGCGGGAGTTACTTCGACTCGCCAACTGCCAGGCACGACGTTCTTGCGATTGGACGGGAGAATTTTATCGAAGTCCTCACCCCAAAACAGTTTCCACATGCGCCGGAGCTTGGGGTCTTCCGGCAAGGGCGCGCCCTCGGCGGGTTCGAGGGGCCAGCTTTCGCCCGATCCCCATGCTCCACCGTGGTCATCGCCGGATGTGTAGAATTCATTACCCTTCCCTCCTCGCCGGGTCACTACGCGTTCTCTGGGCAGAAGTGAGTGCACCAGCAATTCTCCCGACCCCTCCGCGAAACGAAACGTGCTGGCATTGCGAAAGTCATGGGAGGTCTGCGGCGACTTGCCATCATCCTCGTCCACGGTTGGTTGATTCACTCCGTGCAGCAGCCAGACTTTTCGAAACGAAGGGTGAGTGCTGACTACGTGGTCAAAAACGAATAGAACTCCGTGTCCCGGTATATAAGCGATCTCGCGCGTGAAGCGCCGGAGTTTTTCGCGCGCATACGCTTTGCTGGCGTCCCCCATGGCGTAGTGATACTGGCCAGGCACATGATCGACCACCAGCATGGAGCCGAGGTCCCAGATGTCGCGGGTGCGGTTCCAATCCTCCGGGCTCCGGATGGTGTTCCAGTACCGCGATGAATCCATGCGTTGCCCACCGTCGTTGGCTGCGGGCAAGACATTGTCTGACCAGAAGGACTTTTCCGCGGGATCGTAAACCAGCACGGAATTGTGAGCCACTGTGCGGCGGTAGTAGTTCAGGTAGTGTGGGCTCTCGGTGTCCGTGTAGTCGGCTCCGCTATCGATCGCGAGATAGCCGCCACGGTAAATCGTGAATTGATTCTGATCGAGGTGCTGGTGCTTGGCGAAATATGGCCCGCAATCGAACTCGAGCCAGGTCGAATCCGGCTTCCAACCATCCCGCATCACGAGATGTCCGACACCTGCGAAGTAGCGCTGGCGCGGCAGCTCGTCTTCGCGGGTCAAAGCAGGATCCCGTGGCGTAACCTCTGGATCATCCCATAGAAACTCCAGAACCGGCAGCACCCACTGCTTGGCAAAGAAGCCGCTCCTGCGCAGAAGCCACGCACTGTACGGATCTTTGAAGCGGTTTATCGCATAGCCCAGCACGGCAGTGTCTCGCGAGTCCAGAATCGGATATTCGTTGTCTCCCTCGCGCGATGGCGTGCCGTCGGGAAGAAGTTTGTAGAGGTAGGTAGTCCCCATGTTGCGGAACACCGGGAAGTGATACGCAGGGTCTACTCCGGTGGTTGTGCGCTCTAGCTCTGCAATCAGCGTCAGCGATGCCCACGTGATGCGCATGTAGTCCATTGATTCGTGGTAGCTCCCATCCGGGTCAACGACATTTGTGGTTTCGAGGATGTTGGCTAGACCTTTCGCAATCTTGTCGCGCCACGTCTGATCCAAATCGGAATAACCCTCGAGTGCGGCGGTGGTGAAAGCAGCCAAGGCAAGGTAGCGCAAAGCATAGTTGTGATATGACATTTCACCCGGATCAGAGAAATCGGGAGTGGCAATCATGGCGGCCGCACCGTCCTTCAACTCTCCGGCCACCCGGTCTTTCAACGCGCGATCGAAGCCTCGGAACGGAAGGAGCCAGTCAAACGCCAGAGACCAGCGAGCGTAGTCGACCCAGGAACGCGAAGCCTTTCCCTTGGCGGCGATGTGGTTTGTTCGCATCTCCGCCAGCGCCCGCTCGGCAGATGCCTCGTCCCCTGTCAGTTGCCACGACAGAGCCCAACCGTCCATGTCTTCCGACGGGCGTCGTCCGGCCGCGTAGCGTGCCTTGAATAGTGGCAGACCGGTAAACGGATCCGCGTCCGCGATCAACAGTCGCGGACGGCGAACGGTTTCCTGGGCCCGTGCGGGCCATTTGGTGGCCAGCGCGGACAGAGCCAGCGCGGTAATGAAGTCACGCCTTCTCATGAATTCAGCGAAGCGCTGTACCGGTCAAAGATTGGAGTGATCACTGCGCAGCTTCGGACTTCGCCAGCCGCGTGAGGTGATATGCCAGCATGCGGTCCGGCAGCAACAATGCTTTTCGAAATCGGATATCTGCCTCTGAGGGGCGGCCGAGTTCTCTTGCCAAAGACGCGGCCGTGTATTCCCACCAGCTCGGATAGGCGCTGGTATTGCTTCGATTTTCCGCCTCCTCCAAAGATGCTTGCAGCCGGTCTTGCCATTGCGCCTGGTTGAAGGCTGGCAATTTCCTCGCTGCGAGCCAGGCCCACTTGATCTGGCCGGGAGCAGAGGCTGTCGAGGCAAGCTCGAATTTCGCTTTGGCCTCAGTCGCCTTTCCGCAACTGGCAAGCACGGTTCCAAGCAAGTAGGTGGTTCTTGCGGATTGAAGAATGGGCTCAAGGCCGTCGCGCGTGAAAGCCAAGCCTGGAACTTCTGAGCCAAGATGTTCTGGGCTTGCCAACGCGTCACGGCAATGTCCTTCCTTTGCCGAAGCCAGTATCCGCAACAACTGCACCTCAATCCACACCTGGCGAACGTTGGTTCCACCCTCCTCACGGGGAAAGAACCGGTTGTGAAAGAGCTCAGCGGCAGGTTCAAAGTCTCCGGCTTCCGCCAGGTTGAGAGCCAATTCGAAGATCAGCGCCGGAGGCGCCGCATCCAGCTGCGGATATTTTTCCAGTGCTTCCACTCGCTCGCGTGCCGGCCGGTCCAGCAGGCTGAGAGTCTGGTCGATGCCAAGATAGATGGTGATGTTGGCCGGATCACTGTGCAATCCATTGCGAAATGCCGAGAGCGCGAGTTCAGGTTCATTCTTTATCTGGAGCAAAGCCGTCCCCATGCTGGCGTCCAAGACGGGAGGCGCGGGTCCAGACGCGCGAGCTTTCGACCATTCTTCAAGTGCGAGATCGGTCAAGCCGCGGGAGAAGTAAAACGTTCCCAACAGGTAGTGCGCCGTGGTGTCCGAGGGATGCGCGTGCAAAGCCGCCCGTAGAACGGTCAACTCTTCCGCGGTGCTCGGAAAAATATATGCGGTCGACAGTTTGGCTGCGTTGGCGTAATCGTCCGATCCTGATTGTCCAAGTTTTTCCCGGCAGAAACCGCGGAAGTAGGCGACCATGGGATGATCCGCCGGGACTGCGGCGCCAGGCTCACTCTGATCGCTGACCAAGGCCGGGTATGGCCTCGAAAGTACAGTCAAAGCTTTCTGGTAGAGCCCCAGCCGGATATACTCCGCGGCGACGTTCAGCACACGGTTGGAATCGTCCGCAAGGTGGGCAAGATCGGGGGTGCCGAGTTCTTCTTGAAGAAAAGAGCTGAGCGGAAAGCGAGTCAGCCCTTCGTGCCCCATGGCGCGTGCTTCTTCGGGCTTGCCAGCCGCGTCCTTAACCACAGTTAACTCTTCCAGAGTACGAAGATCGTTCGGCGCAGCACGCAGGGCATTTGCCAGGTGGCGCTCGGCGCCGTGCCAGTCGCCTTTCCGAGCCAGCAGCTCGCCCAAGGCAAGAGCGGCCGCGGCATAGAAAGAAGGCAGCCGCTCTGCCTGTTCGAACGCCGCGCGCGCATGATCAATCTCGCCCAAGCCGTCATAAGCGATCCCGAGATAATAGGAGATTTCCGTGTCGGTAGTATCTCGGGCATGCACCGGTTCGAGCAGTTGCTTAGCTTCAGCAAAGCGCAGTAGGGAAGCCGCCAGCCGTCCAGTTGCCTTCTTCGCTTCGAAACTGTCCGGAAACTTTGCCAGTGTTTCTTTGTAGATTTCGACGGCGCTCAGATTTCGACCATTCAGTTCATCCTCTTTGCCCAGCTGAACCCAGTCGTCGACGGTTCGTTTGTCGGGAGAGGGGATGCGATAAGACGGTTGCGGGCCGACCTGAATCTCAGATTCAGGAGTCCAATCGTATTCACCCTCAGTCTGCCGCAGCAGAGTCGCCCCCTTGTCATCCTGAATCGCAATCGTGTACTTTGCCTGCGCGTCGGCATTCGGAATTTCATGCATCCAGGTGCGCTCGGGCGAGAGATCGACCGTCTCGCCAAACACCTGCTGCTCGCCCTTCAAAATGGACACAGATGCCCGCGGAATGGGCTGATTCGCATTAAATCCGACTCTCAGGGTGTTGTCTTTCCTACTAAGGCTCGCCACGCCAGAAAGGTTGGCGCGTGAGATTCCTCCTATTTCCCGTGCCGGCATCCAGTACTCCGAAAAGTGGAGCACCTGGCGCGGCTGAAGAAAAGCGTAGGTCTCCTGATTGCGAAATAGGCCGGCCTGGACCTCAATGTACCCGCTGTTATCGTCAGACAGAGCTTTGCGCCAATCCAAGCCGTCGGCATCAACACCCCACGACCAGATTTTCCTGGCTGGAACCTCTTCGTAGTCCGCAAAGTGCACGGTCCCGGTATTGGTGTGAGGATTCCACACTCCCATGAAATTCTCACGGCTTCCGTAGCTGAACATCGACACCGGACCTTTGGTGTGATTGCGGATGACGCTGTAATCCACACCATCTTGATCCACCGGCCAGGGATGAATTTCGGTGAAGCCGTGGGTTGCGGCGAATCGCGTCGGATACTCGATTTGCGAATCATCCCACGCCGCGACTCCGGCATTGTTCCACCAGTAGAAACGATGACGCACGTCACTGCGGTTGCTGAGAGTAACGCGCTGTTCGAGCACCGTCGATTTCGGACGGAGAATTAACTCCACCGTCCATTCCATGCCGTAGACACGG
>Ga0209006_10006987_pt1 | contig 10197 bp, 6 predicted proteins | sample JacPin_JW_Ref_O2_FD_188567 | JGI IMG/M metagenome (GOLD analysis project Ga0209006, IMG submission 188567) | Forest soil microbial communities from Algoma, Ontario, Canada - Jack Pine, Ontario site 1_JW_Ref_O2 (SPAdes) (version 2) | ecosystem: Environmental > Terrestrial > Soil > Boreal... | reverse complement strand
TCCGCCATAGTTCGACGCAGAGGTATAAGCGAAGCTGGCAAGAACGGCGGCAGCGAACAAAATGTAGGCTGAAAGGACCAGCCACTGTCCCCTGAAGAATTGGGAGAAATTATCAGGCTCGAGACCCCCAACATGCCTTAGCGAACGCCAGAAAACTCCCACGACCAATCCCAGTAGCATGACGAGCGTCAAGTCCCCGACGCTGGCGAAGCGATCGAGAGGCCACGCGTTTTTCCATTGGGGCATAAATGCGCAGCCCACCAGAAAGAGCTCAGGACGCCGCGTCGCAGTAATCAAGAATGCGGGAATCGCGACGAGACCTGCAAAAATGAGCAGGTTATTGCTGGGAAATCCGACAAAGACGACAGCCAGGCATCCGACAACACCTAGCGCGGCCAATGCCAAACGCCAATCGTGGGAAAGAGGTGCAGTCATGGCTATATGTCTGGGCCGCTGAGGCAATCGCGAGCCCAGTCGTATCTCTCGCCATCAACAAGCAGGGGCAGGAGCTTTAGGTAGAGGGACCTGAACTTTGGGTCATGCATGTGATTGTTGTGCCAGACCAGTGTAAACACTCCCCCGACCACGCGGCAGCGAGCAAGACAATCCCGCACTGCATCCACGCTCTGCTCGTGGCTCAGTTTCATGTAGCTCAGAAGTGTGCGATCCATGACAAGGAGTGGAATCTCGAGCAATTGCGCAGGACGGTTGAGTGTGAACAACCATGGCCGGTACGGAACACAGGTTCCAGCGCGAAAACCCATGCGCTCAGCGAAGCAGACGCTACTGTCATAAGCGAGCCCGCAAGTTTCCCAATGGATCCACGTCTCCGGGCACCACCGCAAATAGTGTTGACGTCCTCCCAACGGGCCAGCCCCCATGGCTTCTCGAAGAATCTGAACTTCGCGCCTCAGTTTTTCCGGCGCGCGGAATGTTTCGTATCCAGGTTGCACGCCACACTCCACCTGATTCTCATTCAGCCATGCAATGAGATCTCGAATCTTTCGATGACGCGGATCGTAACCGCTGTCGTGAGCCGTGGGCTGACTCGCTTTCCAGTAGACGGCAGAATCCAGATTGCGGCTGAGGGAAAGTGTCACAATCTCGCGTAAAGCTCGAAGATCCCCGGGTTCAGAACCTGAGATTGCGCCAAACAGATCGCGAGCGGAATCTAGCGGCCTGCGATAATGGGTGGTGTGTCGAAGGGCATCTTTCCAGCGGAACGGAATGCCTACATGGTCCGCATCGTGACTCAATTTAATCCGCAGACTTTTCTGCAGCGGCTGCCAAGCGGGCCAGCAAACCTGCATGGCCTGCTGAAACGCGAGACCATATTCATCCACGACCGGCCGGTCGAGAAATCCATCTCGGCACGCAATACTGTCCTGGGCCGAAAACCGCCCATGGCGATCGGGTTCACGATTGAGTGTTTCCTCCCAACGCGACAGCGTCATCAGGATAGAGAGTGGAAGGTCGACGGTACACTCAAGTTTGCCGGGCCCTCGAGAGATGAAAAGAGTCATGGGAGAATTGTCGACGTCTTTGGCAAAAGGAACCAGAAAGTCGGGGACGTTGAGTTCGCTTGCGTTTTTTGGCGAATACATCCACCGGCGGCGAACCGTGCGGACGCGGCCGGCAGACAGTTCCCGAAGGAGATCCGGAGAAGCATGTGGAAAGACGATCGTTTTCTCACCAGCCGCGTCTAGAGTAATGGTCGTTTCTTTCGCATGGACACGAATCGTCCATTGCTTTTGGAATTCGGCGGAGATTCCGGCGCGTCGAGCCAGTTCGGAAATTGCGTAGCAGCGGGCTTGAGGCGTTATGCGAACCTGAGGACTGATACGCTGAACATGTAGAGTGGGCTGCACCTTGCGAGGCACGATCGCAGACGGTGCAGGAGCAGGAACTGGAGTCAGACTGGTGTGCACTATCGGGGCCGCTAATCTTTCGTTCGGACTCATGACCTTTGTTTTCCTTTGGTGGGATGGGGCCGTCGAAGGTTTCTAAATGACTCTCATGGGAACGATTACGTACTAAAACGTTTTCGGTCTAGAAAACGAATCGCAAGATGGGCGAGCGTGCCTCGAATGCTTCCGGTTTTTTCGATTCTCCAGACGGGAACGGCTTGGCAGCCCCAGCGGCGGTAAAAAGCCTCGACGCCCCGAAGGCTCGAGCCTTCGAAATCGTAGTTTCGGCCGGCCTCCATGGCGTCCTGAATGGCGGTCCAGAGAACGAGGTTCTGCCCGGGTACATCGGGAAAACCCGGATTGAACCCGGAGATGATTTGGTAGGTCGTCCGCTCGTCGTGAACGGTTAAGAGAGCGGCCACCGGTTGTTTTTTCTCCGTCTTTGCTACGTAAAGATCGGCCCGTCCGCGAGCCTGCGCTGCTTCCCACAAGCGAAGAACCAGCCCGGCGTCAAACGGGGCCGCGGTTCCTTTGCGTTCAAACGTCATGCGGTTGAGCTCAAGCAGTGTTTCCAGAGTGCCCTCGCGAGAAACATCGAGATTCAGACGCTTCGCTTTCGTGAGCTTTTGCATGTGCGTGCGAGTCATGCTCTTGCCGATCTCGCTTACCGATTGTTTGGATGAGAAGCGAAACGTGTAGGCTAGCGAAGCGCTAAATCCTGCCCAGAGAAATCCTTGTAGATCGGGCGCGTTGGCTCCGGCAATGTACCGAAAACTGTCGAAAGGTCCGATGGCACGTGCAAGGGCTTCACCGCCGGAACGCATCAAATGAAGTTGCTCGCAAACACCATCGGCACCGGACAGATTAAACACCGGTCCCAGGTACGGAGTGAGTGCCGGCGAATGAAGTAGCCTGAGACCGCCGAGGCTTTTTGAAGGAAGGGGCAACCCCCCGACCAGAGCTCCTTCTTCATTTCTCACAACCAAGATGCGGAAGGAACTGGCGGTTGCGGCAAGCCACCATGAGTGATGAAAGACAGTGCCATGAGGCGACTCGCTGACTAGCGTATCCCAACTCCCATGGTCTGCCCCGGAAAGGAATTCGCATCTCAGTCTCTCTCGAGATACAGGATTCGCAGTCGGTCGCGAGACAGGCCGGTTCGAGGCGATCTGGACTGTGGCAGTGCTCATGGTGGAGGAGACGTTCCCAAGAATTTGCATGGCGCTCTTGAGCGGATTCTTCTTCAGTCGCCGGCAGCCGCTGCGGTTGTGTCAACGTGGAGTTGAGAAGGTCGGAGTTGGTTTGCTGCGCCCTGCGCGGCGTTCGAAGAATCGACCGAAGCAGTATTGTGAATCGTTTCTCCCACCAACTCGTAGGTGAGTGCGCAGCTTTCGCATTGTGACTTCCCATCTCGTATCGTTAGGCGCACTCCGCACCGGCACATCCAGCCAATCTGGCGCGCGGGGCAACCGACTACGAGCGCATGATCTGGGATGTCTTTGGTAACCACCGCGCCCGCACCGACAAAGGCGTATTCGCCAACGGTGGTCCCGCAGACGATGGTGGAATTTGCGCCGAGACTCGCCCCGCGCCGGATGAGAGTTCGTTGATATTCGTTTTTCCGGTTGACGTGGCTTCGCGGGTTGATCACATTGGTGAAGACCATCGACGGACCACAAAAAACATCGTCCTCAAGCTCGACGCCGGTATAAAGAGAAACATTGTTCTGAATCTTGACGTTATTCCCGATCTTCACGTCGCTTGCGACATGGACATTCTGACCTAAATTGCATTTCTTGCCGATCGTGGAGTTCTTCATGACGTGCGAAAAATGCCAGATAGAAGTTCCTTCCCCGATCACGCAAGGCTGATCGACAACGGCCGATGGGTCCACATAACAATTGGTCTGAGCGGCTGGCGGCTCCTTCGCTGCTTGCGCCTGACCTTTATTTTTCAACGATCGCTCCGCCGCGTTCAGGACGCGAAGGACCCGAACGCCATTCCATCCATCCGTCTCGGGTTTCGATCGCGAGGCAATGCATTCAAGAAAGTGCTGGCATTCCATTTTCAAAGGTTCATCCGCGGGCAGATCGACGACCAACCCTTCGGAGCGTTTCGCGATGGGGTGACGCTCCACCCATTCGACTTGATGAGGATACAGAACCAGCTTTCGAACGGGCTCCGTGTCGTCAAAAACGGCCATCTGCCGGTCGCCCACGATAACAAGCTTCTGTTCCTTGAACGGATGCAGCCAGCTGACGAAGATGTGCGCAGTGACTCCACTTGGGAACGAACAACTCGTCAGAGTTACATCGGCAATCGTGGGATTCAGATAGGCGCCGCCGTTCGCAGCCACCGATGTCGGTTCTTCATCCAGGAGGTGAAGAATGGCCGAAATGTCATGAGGAGCGAAGCTCCACAGGATATTTTCCTCCGTGCGCAATTTTCCGAAATTCAACCGCGAGGAATAAATGTACTCAATCTTGCCCAGAGCGCCGTCACGGATGAGCTCTTTGAGCTTGCGAATGGCCGGGTGGTAGTGCAGCAGGTGGCCAACCATCAGGATTCGGCCGGTAGTCACCGAGAGATCGGCGAGCTGTTCGCCTTCTTCGACGCTCAAAGCCAAAGGCTTTTCGACAAACACGTCCTTGTTGGCCAGCATCGCTTGCTTCGCAAGCACGAAGTGTTCCGCAGCGGGAGCAGCAATTACGACCGCTTCTATATCGCTGCGCGCAAGCAACTCGCTCGATGAAGCGCAGGAATCCACCTTATATTTTCCCGCCAGCGATCCAGCGCGAGCGGAATCAACATCGCAAACCACCCGGAGCGAGCCGAGTTCGGAGAAGTTGCGAATCAGATTCTTTCCCCAATATCCACATCCAACCACACCAACCGTGGGCAAATTCTTCATTTGAGGAATCTCCTGTTTTCTTAAACGGGATTTGAACTGTAGAAATCGGAAATAGAGGTGACGACGCGTTCCTGATCCTGGCGAGACAGCTCAGGGTAAACGGGCAGCGCCAAAACTTCCGAGGATGCTTTTTCTGCCTCAGGGAAAGAGCCGTGTTCATAGCCGAGATAGGAAAACGCGGGCTGCACGTGGAGCGGCGATGGGTAGTAGACATCTGTCGGAATACCTTGGGAATCGAGGAAAACACGGAGCTCCTCGCGTCGCGGAACCCGGATCACGAACTGGTTGTAGACGTGTGCCCACCCGTCAGGAGTGGAAGGCAAACCTAGAATACTCGTGAGCCCAGTGCTCCCGAAGAGTGCCTTATAGAGTTCGGCGTGCTCGGCACGCTTTTGTGCCCACCCCTCTAGGTGTGGGAGCTTCACCCGCAGAATGGCCGCGTGCAGCGCATCCAACCGGCTATTAGTTCCAAGGATTTCGTACTGATATTTTTTTCTGCTGCCATGAGCGCGCAGTAGCCGAAGTTCATCGGCGATTTGTGCGTCTGTCGTGGTGATGAGACCGCCGTCTCCCGCGCAACCAAGATTTTTCGACGGAAAAAAGCTGAAGCAACCGCAAAGCCCAAAGCCTCCCACCTGACGCCCCCGGTAGGTCGCGCCAATCGCTTGTGCCGCGTCTTCAACCACCGCGACATTGTGACCATTCGCAATTTTGAGGATGGCGTCCAAATCGGCGGCCAGCCCGAACAGGTGAACCGGAATGATCGCGCGCGTCTTATCGGTAATGGCCGCTTCGATCCGCGACGGGTCTATGTTGTAAGTTACCGGATCGATGTCGACGAACACCGGCTTCGCGCCCGTCCTGGCGATCGCGCCCGCGGTAGCCACAAACGTAAACGGAGTCGTTATGACTTCATCTCCGCGCCCGATGTGCAACGCCAGAAGTGACAGATAGAGTGCATCCGATCCCGAAGCGCATCCGACTGCCTCAGGAACGCCTACAAAACTGGCGAGTTCCTGTTCGAGCAACTGTACTTCCTTCCCAAGAATGAAGTGCTGGCTCTCAAAAACAGATTCGACGGCCTTGAGAACGTCTTCCCGGATCGAGGCAAATTGTGCCTTAAGATCGAGAAACTGTAGCGGCTTCTTCTTTTCTGGTTGAATCGCTGTCCGCTCCGAACCACTTCCGCCTGGAACTTGATGTGCCGTCGCCATGTTAAAAATTCTCCTTTTGGATGGATGAAATCTGAACGCAGAAATGGATTGTTGGTACTGCGAACTATGGGGCGATACGAAGACCCAGGCCGTACCCTGCAGCCGTCGTCGCTGCATCTCCCATCCGCTTCAGGCCTTGTTTGACGCCGCTCTGCGGTACGTACAAGATGTCATTGGCCATCAGGATGGGATCCTTGGTTTGGCCTTTCATCACCTTGTTGAGATCGACGGGGATTTCTTCTCTCCCCGCTTCATTCGTGGATTTTCGGACGATAATTGTTTTTCCGAGCGAAGCGGTAGACAAAGTGCCCTCAACTAGAGCAATCGCTTTGAGTACGCTCAGCCCGCTTTTGGGATCCTGTACCGCAAATGCACCAGGCCTTGTCACTGCGCCGACCACATAGACCACCGAAGCGTTCGAAACTGTAATTTGATCCCCAGCGCGCACAAGCACATTCGCTTCCCGGCTGTCGCCGGACATGAGCGTCGCAACATCCACGTTTTCTGTGACGGCGCCGCGCGAACCATCGACTGCTCCAGGTTTCTGGGCCGCAGCACCGCTCGAGCTACCGACCGCGGCCGATTTTTGATCAACAGCCGCGTGCATGATGGTGATCGTTTGGCCGGCATTGGGCGCGAGTCCACCGCTCATCGAAAGAACGTCAATCAACCTCGTCGGCCGTTCGATCGGATAGATCCCGGGCCGCGCAACAGGCCCCGACACCGTCACGTTCTGTGTCATGCCACGCTCTATGAATACAGTTACGTAGGGTTCCTTCAGGATTTCCTGCTTCTTCAATTCCTGCGCGAGGCGGCTCGAAAAATCAAAAGTGGTGAGCCCATCGGCGTGAATCGGCTTCTCGAGCAGCGGAATCTTCACATCCCCCGACTCGCTAACCTGGTAGCGTCCGCTGACGTCATCCTCTTCGGCGATGCGAATGTTGATGATGTCGCCCACTCCAATCATGTATCCGCCGTAGAGTTTGGAGCCGTCCGGCCCCGGCTGCTGCGCCACAGAAGCCGGAGGCGGACCAACGCGGTCAACCCTCTGCTGCGCATAAGCGCCGGAAGAAAGTGCGAATGAGCTCAAAACGGACACACCTAGGAATCGTTTCGTGTTCATACTTTTATTCCTTTCGTCCTGATAACACCTGTTAGGCGGGGATGGTCCGATAATAGCGATAAGCTCTGCCGTACGCATCGTAGTCGACAGAAATATTCACTCCATTCAGCACGACACCAAGAACCTGAGGTTGCACATCGCCAAGGATATTCATCGTCCAGTTCAGCGCCCGCCTCGTAGTCGTGCTGGCGCGAGCCACCACGACGATCCCGTCAGCCAGCGCCGACAACCATCGCGATTCTGCAAAAGGAATGACGGGAGGCGAGTCAATCACGATGTAATCAAACCTGGTTTTCAACCTATCGAGTAGCTTGGCCATCGAGTCCGACGTCATCTTATCAATGGCATCAGGAATAGCTCCCCCCGATCCCAGCACCGTGAGACTGGGAACCTGCACCGGCGTGGTGTTCAGCTGATCGACGAGTTCGGGTCTCATCAAAGCATCCTGCAAACCGATCTGGCGCCTTAGCCCGTAGGTAGTGGTGATGGCCGGATGTCGCAAATCAGCATCAATCAGGCAAGTCTTATAGTGCTTCGCAAGCGCGGCTGCCAAATTCGTAGCCACAGTCGTCTTCCCTTCGCCGGGAAAGCCGGATGTGATGAGAAGGGTCTTAACCGGCAGCTCCTTCATTTGGGCCGACACCCGAATTGCCGTTTCGAGCGAGCGAATCGCTTCCGCCTCCGGTGAATTCGGTCTTTCTTTCAAGAATTGAAGGACCGGGACGCTATAACCGCCAATCTGACTTCTTCCGAGAGACCGCCCGCCGGCCAAAGCGCCTTTCCAGTTTCGTTCGCTGGCAGGCAGTAATCCCAGCGGCGACATCCCCGAGATACGCTCCACATCTGCGAGCGTCGAGATTTTGTCGTCCATACCTTCCGACACGAAGGCCAGAACCACGCCCCCGATCATTCCAAGAAGAAGTCCTGCTCCCAGAATTTGAAACCGATGCGGTCCGGACGGCCGATAAGGCACTCGTGCATCGCCGAGGACTCGAATATTGTTTGCAGCGAGTGAGCCCGACACAGCCAATTCCTTGATGCGCGCTGAGGTTGTGATGTAAAGGTTCGATTGCGCTTGCGCTTCGCGCCTCAACAAGTCAAATCGCACGGCATCCGCGTTCGACAAATCGAGTTGTGACTTCATATCGTGCAGCGATTTCCGCAGGAGATCTTCGCGGACCCGCGCCGACCTGTAAGAGCTTCTAATCTGCTCCACGATCCGCGCTCGTTCCGCGTTCAGCTGGGTGTTCAGCTCCTCCGTTTGTTGTTCAAGTTTGCGGACTTGCGGATTGTTGCTCCCATATACGGCAAGTGCCTGGGCCAGCTGCGCTCGGCTGTCCACTCTTTTTTGCGTCAGTTCCTGAATCAGCGGGCTATCCTTCATTTGCGGAAGTACATCGTAGTGATTCTCTTCGATCTGCCGGACGTTGGATTCCTGCTGCACCCGGTCGCTCATGCTCTGTGTCAGTTGTTGATTGAGCTGTGCCACACGAACGGCGACGGGGTTGGAAGATATCGCCTGCCCCATCGAATCTCCCGAGGCGTCTCCGGATTGCGGAAGTGTGCCCGCCAGTTGAGCGCCTTCGTGCGTTGCTTGAAAATCGGAAAGAGCTTTGTTGGACTTGTCGACGGAGTTCTTGAGATCCGTCAATTCAGGGGCGAGAGATTCCGCGGCCTTCAGCGTCGAATCGTATTTGTTTCGATGCGCGTCCTCAAGATACAGCCGGACGAGGTCGTTCACGATTGAAGTCGAGAGCTGAGCGTTTCGACTCTCAAACGTCACCTCGACTAGCCGGCTGTTCTTCACCTGGCTCACAGCCAACCCCTCCCGGAAGGTCTTCACCAGTCCATCGATCTTTTCTTCGTCGGAGGCCTGTTTCGAAGGCCCGGTCCAGACGACTTTCACCCGGTTAATCGCGCTCGCCACGATACTCGGAGAATAAAAGATCGCGTTATGATCCAGATTCAAATCTCGGATCACCTTGATGGCAAGATAATCGCTGCGAAGGATCTCACTTTGCGTGTCGAGGTAGTCTTGTTGCGTCGGCGTGATCGGCGAAGTGTCGCGCAGTCCTACGTTCTCGCTGACCACTGGAGAAATTTCCAGTGTTGCGGTGGACTGATAGGAAGTATGCAGCAAAAACACAACTGCCAAGAGAATCGCCTCGATCCCCAACAAGAAAGTCAGCGACGGCTTCCAGTGTCGCCGCAGAATTCTCTGAATGTGATGCCATTCGACTCCCTGGCTGGCGGTCTCGTCCAGCCGACGCGAGACGCTCACATAGCGAGGGGAAGCCTCAAGGATTGCGTCCTTCGGGATACGTGTAAGCATGTTGGGGTTCGCCATTTTCCTCTCCTGGCTCAAATAACCTTGATTCACCATCCTGCCAAGCCCGGGTTCTTATTCTTCGTTTAGTCTTTGTTTCAGATGTGCTGACGCCATGGAATTTCTGACGGCGGGTCTCTCCGAATCAAACGAGCCCAAATACAAGCCAAGGAAACCGCACACGCACAGACATCCAAGAAGTGGAAGCCAGAAACCGGCGTAGTCGCGCTCGGCGGTCAGAGAAAACATCGCCAGAACCATCGTTGTGACCGCCGAAAGCGCCAGAATCTGTGGAACGCTCCAGCCACGCCGAAGGAGAAGATCATAAAAGTGACGCCGGTCGCCGTAAAAAGGCGATTTCCCTGCGCGCAATCGCCGAATCACAGCCGCAAACGCATCCACCAGCGGCAATCCGAAAAACAAGAGAGGAACTACAATCGGATGAGCCGGAGCATCGGTCCGCGCCCAATCCAAAGCAAGAAACGCCAGCGCTGCACCCAGCAGAGTGCTGCCAGAATCCCCAATGAAGATTTGCGCCGGAGGACGGTTATAGAAAAACATGGCCGCGCAAGCGCCTGCCAAACACCACGCGAGCGCTGATGCAAATCCGATTGGCTGCCCAGAAAACAAAACGATGAATCCAATACTCGCAACACCGCTCACCGTAAGCGCCAAACCGTCCATTCCGTCCAGCATATTCATCGAGTTAATCGCAA
>Ga0209006_10006986_pt1 | contig 10197 bp, 10 predicted proteins | sample JacPin_JW_Ref_O2_FD_188567 | JGI IMG/M metagenome (GOLD analysis project Ga0209006, IMG submission 188567) | Forest soil microbial communities from Algoma, Ontario, Canada - Jack Pine, Ontario site 1_JW_Ref_O2 (SPAdes) (version 2) | ecosystem: Environmental > Terrestrial > Soil > Boreal... | reverse complement strand
CTCATAATGCCGGGGTCGAGGGTTCGAGTCCCTCCCTTTCCACCATAGATACACATCCCACCTGGAAGGGATGGCGCATTCGGGAGGGCCAACTCTTATCGCCCGAGTGCTGCGGGCTACTCCGGGCGAGATCATGGCCCTTCCGCTCATGCGGCTGCAGATCAGCAGTTACCAGCGTGATCAAAGGATTGCCAAGGCGGAATTCGACGCCCTCGTGGAACAGCCTGAGCCCGGAGCTTTCAACCCATCCGCTATGGGTATTCCGTACCTGCCCGGTCGATGAAGTACGCGCAAAAGGGCTGTCGTCTGGGCGCGCAACGCACGAGTTCAGTCTGTGTTTGCAATGGTCTCCAGCAACTCACCCGTTACCGTGCTGTAGACGACGATTTCGTTACCCGCCTCATTCGAGGCGTAGAGACGTTTGTACTTGTTGTCTACTGCCATGCCGCGTGGTGTAAAGCCTAGTGACACGAACCCCGCAGCCCCACCGAGGTTGGGTGGCAATATACGCACCTGCCCGGACGGATCGCTGGAATAGATATTACCGAGGTTATCGGTCGCCATCGCCGCCGCACCAAAACCATAAATGATCTCAGATCCGATGGTGCCCGTTCCCTGCAACAGTACGCTCGAGGAGTTCTCATAAGTCTGGCTGGCCGTGCCGGACGCCATCACTCCCGGGCCCACGGTGAGAGTACTAAGTTCGGTATCGAACTCGTACAAGAGCTTTGAGGGGGGCGCAAAGGCGCTCGTCGGACTGTAGACGGTTACGTACGCGTTATCGTCCAGAACCCACAGGTTGTCGAGGCCGTCGAAGGCGAGATATAGCGGGCCAGTGATCTCTTTGTTGATCGTTGCATCGGTATTCTGCGTGATGCCCGTGTACTCCGTGATGTAGCCAGATTTGCCATGCGAATTCCCGGTAAAATTGGCGACCCACACATTGCCAAATGCGTCGAGCGCGACTGCTTCGGGCCCGGAGATCTCATGCCTGATCGTCTTGCCAGGCAGTTGCACGTACTTGGCGTTGTAGACGAGAACATTGTTCAAGCCAAAGTTGGCGACGTAAAGATTGCCCGCCGCGTCGACCGCAAGGCCTGCCGGCTCGTTCAGTTCGAGTGTCGCGAAGCTCGTTGATGCAAAAAACACCAGGCAAACGGCCAAGAAAATCTGTCGCATAATTTTCATCGGAAAATCCCCATTTATTAAGTTGTTTGCCGTCTTATATAATCTAACGGGATTGCGCTGTATGCGCCATCGCTGAACGTAGGACGATTCATGAAGTTTCGTGATGGCGTTAGCGCGACAGCGACTTATGTAAACTTCCCCGTGACGGCGCTTTTCCCGCTGCAATGCAACAAGATCCGCGCTGGCGAAGGGCCGCAGATTTGCGGACTTGCCGCTTCGAGTGGCACTTGCGCGTAAGCCGTTCCGGCAAGGGCGAGCGCGCCGAGCGCGCGTAAAAAAGACTGATACGGACTTTTCATGGCGGGAGATCGCGTGCGTAGCCTCCAGCGGAAGGGCTCGAACGCAACCGCCGCACCTTGAGATCGGCTTTACGCTTTTATCATCGGCGCTTGATCGATCCGACAAGGAGGCTTGAGACGGCCTTTCCGGTTGCAGGCCAATTGGAGGCGCGGGACTTTTGCGGGAGTCAGTCGTGCTCAGTTGTGCTTCGTGGTGCCAATGGCAACGGACGCCCCTTGGCAAATGGTTGAAATTACGTCTGATTTTTTCACTCCACCGCTCTCATAATGCCGGGGTCGAGGGTTCGAGTCCCTCCCTTTCCACTAAATTAAAGCACTTACACGCGCTTCTGCGATTCGCCGTTTACTGTGCCGGTTTTTGTGCGATGCCTTAGCCCGCGCCTTCATTGCTGGCCTTCCCGTGATCTTTTCTGCCGCAGCCGCTAAATGGTCCGGCGCAAGGTGTGAGTACCGAAGCACCATCACGTAACTCTTCCAACCGCCGAGCTGCATCAGCTCCTGCATCGTGTGCGGAATCCGCGGCCGGATTTCGTTTTAGACTTAAGGCATATGCCAAGCAGCACAGAATAAAGCTATCTGATTTGCATGACTGGTTCGGCTTGGTCGGCAAAGCGCCGGATTTCTTGATGGCAGATCGAGCCTACATTCTGAAAAAGGGGCCTTGATCCCGAAAAGTTGGTCCGAGACTACAGTCCGTCGCCCGACGCGTTGTCGCGTCTCGGCGGGCAGGTCGGTGCACACAATACGGACCCGCTTTAGTGAACCGTGAGAGCGGTGGCACGGAATCCGCGCCCTCTAGCGACTCGGTGACACAAGAGTAGCCGGCACCGATGTCTTGGTGTTCGCGTTGTACACGGTGGATAACGCGGGCTGATTGATTCTTGTCACTGCATCTGCGGTTGCATCGCGCACGCAACGCGCTTTATCGGTATCCGTCGCAAAGAAATAGTAGGAGCATACGATTTGAGCCGCTGCCCGGATGCGCCTGTAGAGCACATGCGCGCTGGACGGGTTAGACATATTGAGATCCGCGAATTTTACGGTACGACTTTCATCGCTGGGCTCTGCGGCGCCAACGACGCAGAGGCCTAGGCCGAGAAAGCCGAAGATCGCGGTCGCAATAAGGCCGCGAAGGCCGGTGGAAGTGGTTGAAATTTTCATGATCGTCTCCTTGTGTTTTCGCCCGCACTCCGCGTCGAGATCATGCGGCGCCCGAAACATGCGACTACGGGTTTGTGGTGAACGGTCGCGAAGCCTACCCGAAGGGTCGCATTGGCAACTCGCCGTGATGTTGCTGGCTCACAGCAGGCTTTGCGGCCGGGATTCGCGGGTGGTCTCGCATCGGAAGCCGCCGCTTCGCGCCGCTTCATGCCGCCGGGTGATAGCGCGATGGACGGCCGAGCCCCCATCACAACGCAAATATGCGTCTGCTCACGCGATGATCCCGACGCTGTGCTCCCTAGGACTCGCTGATCCATTTTAGGGAGGGGGCTGCGACCGTTTGCTGCGGTTTACGGACCGCTGGCCACAGAGTTTTGCCCGGCAAACCCTCGGGCGATACATTGCAGTGCTAATGGACGCTTCACCAAATGCCGTGACACGGCCGCACGCACTACGGAGTTACTGGTTTTGCCAGCTCGGCGGGTGGGGTCTGTACGGCATGCTGGAGGCCGGCGTCGCGACGAAGATTCTGCGCCTGCCACTCGGAAGAAGCTTGCTGGAGCTAGCCGTGTTCGCCGCCTTGGGGGTGGCACTGACGCACATGTTGCGAGGGCTCCTGCGCCGGCGCGCCTGGGCGCGCCTGCCGCTGCGCGCACTCGCTCCCCGGATACTCGGGACGGCTCTGCTGCTGTCCCTCCCCGTAGCCGCGATCATGGACTACATGTCGATCGCCGCGCTGTGGGCTCCGGAACAGGTGAATATACAGAACCTGCACATTCCACCTGAACTGATTCATCAGGCGCGCGGGCTCTTTCTGGTGCTCGATGTGACGGTGCTCTTCATCGTGTGGGCCATTCTGTACCTCACGATCACTGCCTTGCGGGATCAGCGCTCCGCCGCGCTGCGCCAATCCGAGCTGACGCGGGCACTACAGCTCGCGGAGCTCCGTCTGCTCAAATCCCAACTCAACCCGCATTTCTTCTTCAATTCGCTCAACAGCGTGCGGGCGCTGATAGCGGACGATCCAGCGGGCGCCCAGAAGGCTGTCACGCAGCTCGCGCGCACCCTGCGGTATACGCTCACTGCCGGGCGCGAAGAGCTCGTGACGCTCGCCCGGGAGCTCGAGATCGTGGAGGACTATTTGGCGCTCGAGTCTCTGCGCTTTGGGGAGCGCCTGCGCATCGCGCGCGACTTCGCTCCCGAGGCGATGGGTGTGCGTGTCCCAGTCATGCTGCTGCAGACAGTAGTCGAGAACGCCATTAAGCACGGGATCGCGGAACTGCCGGAAGGAGGAGACTTGTGCATTGTTGCCGCTCTGCGTGGCGGCACACTGCACATCGATGTCGAGAACACGCGTCCGGAGAAAACCGAAAGCGTGTTCCGGAGCGAGGGCGAAGGTGTCGGGTTGGATAATGCCGCCGAGCGCCTGCGCCTGTTATTCGGCGCGAATGCAAACCTGGAACTCGACCTGTCGCGCGTCGAGGTCGCCGTCGCGCGGATCCGGATTCCGGAGACCGCATGAGAGCGATCATCGTCGATGACGAGCCCTTGGCGCGGCGCGAAATGGGACGTCTGCTCGCCGAGTTCGCGTGGATTGACATCGTAGGCGAGGCGGCAAACGTGGGCGCGGCGGCGCTATTGATCGAGAGGCTGCTGCCGGAACTGCTGTTTCTTGATATCCAGATGCCCGGTGGCACGGGCTTCGATCTACTCGAGCGCCTCGAGCACCTGCCGCGCGTTATCTTCACGACAGCGTACGACAAGCACGCGGTACGTGCGTTCGAGGTCAACGCGCTGGACTACCTGCTCAAGCCCATCGAGCCCGAGCGCCTTGCCGCAGCCGTGGTTCGCGCCCAAGCCGCTGCGGCGAGCACCCCCGCAGCCGCGGCAACCAGCGGCACTATCCTCGAACGGTTGTTCCTGCGTGACGGTGATCGATGCTGGTTCGTGCCGTTGCGCGAGGTGAAGCTCTTCACCGCCGAGGGCAATTACGTGCGGCTATCTTGGGACAAGATTCACCCGCTGCTGGGACGCCCGCTCTCAAGCCTCGAACCGCGTCTGGATTCCAAGCGGTTCTTTCGTGCTAACCGCCAGCAGATCATCAATCTCGAATACATCGAAAGCGTAGACCTTGGAGTGAATGGGCGACTGCACGTGCAGCTGCGAGGCGGCCCCGAGGTGCAGGTCTCGCGACGGCAGGCACGACTCTTTCGCCTGCTGGCCAGCATATGACCCGCCATGCGGCCGATGGCCACTCCGCGGAACGTATTGTTTTATGTCCGCGCAACTCCGCAGTGTCAGCAACAGAACTGAACGAAAGGTCGGCGAGTGCGCCGACTTAGCGGCGCCAACCGTTTCCACGGGCGGCAGCCTCAGCCTTCGCGTCCAGTGGATCGCCGACGATGAGTTCATCAACCGACCCCTCAACGACGGGCGGCAGCGAGGAGGCTGCGGGCTTATATTCACCCGACGCGGAGGTCGCAGGACCAGTGGCCGCGAGTGCTGCCAGGCGCCAACTCTCACCCTCCCGACAGGCGAGTCCAGCAACTGCGCTTTTGTCGCGTAGAGTGAACGTGCGGCAGTAGTCGCCGTTACGCGATAGAAAGCTGACGCCAACGTGAACGGGGGCCTCGGCAGCCTGGTTGCTGGCGAGTTGCTCCGAGAGCGCATGCGCCAAGGCCCCTGACGCAAGAATCTCTCCGTCCCGGATACCGAGCGGTTCCCCGGTCGGTTCGTGCCGCAACAGCGGCGCAATGAGGACGCCGAGGATGAGGCTTGCCGCCACCGCACTCCACTGCGGCCAGCTCCAGTGTCGCGCCGGAATGCGCTTGAGCCAGATGATGTAATCGCTGCGCGCCTTTGCAGAGGTGCCTTTCGCAGCAGCCAGCAGTTGTTCCGGGATTGGCTCTGCGAGCACAGGGTCGAATTCACTGTGCAGCCGTGCGCGTAGTCTGCGCTCGCGCGCGACATGTTCGGCGAGGTCCGAGTCCGTCGCCATGGCAAGTTCCAGGGCTGCCCGCGTCGCATCATCCAGCTCGCCGTCGACGTAGGCCAAGACCGTCTCGTCGCTGAATGTCATCATCGTTTCCTCAGCTCTCGCCAAGCATCGCCTGAAGCGCCTCGCGCGCGCGCGCGAGACGGCTCGTCAGCGTCCCTAATGGCACGCCCATTACCTGGGCTGCCTCCTTGTAGGAGAGGCCTTCAATGAGTACCAAAGCTACCGCGAGGCACTGATCTTGCGGCAGACGTGCCATCGCGTCATGCACCGATAGCCTTTCCACTTGTGCACCCTGTCCCGCATCCCCCACGTTCTGCCCGCTCTCCTCCGGCGCGAACACCCGTTCCCTACGGGCTCGTGCCCGCAGTTCGTCGATCCACGCGTGTCGCAGGATGCCAAATACCCAGCCCGCCAGCGCGGCGTCGGGGCGCAATTGATGGGCGCGCGCCAACGCTCGTTCAAGTGCCAGCTGCACCAGGTCGTCGGCGTCGTGCGGGTTTCGCGTGAGGGCACGGGCAAAGCGCCGCAGCCTCGGCAATAGTGTTACAAGCTCCGCACTCAGGTCAGACGGCGACACGCGCTGCTGTCACGGGTGTATACGAACACGCGTGCCATTTTCTTCCATCACTTTCCCGCATCACGACGTTCTACTAAGGTGGGCACATGCGCTTCTTCATTCTCATATTGTGCCTGTTCGGCGCGCAGGTTGCGGATGCGCAGGTCGGCTTGCCTCCCGTGCGTGTGCCTCTTCCGGGCGCCGGATTGCCGAGCATGCCGACGACTAATCTGCCGCTGGAGTTGAACCTCGATGCGGAGTTTCGTGGCACAGACCTGCGCGGTCTACGGGCTTTACAGATCCGCACGCTGCTGCGCGCTCACCGCGACATGATCGAGGCCGACCCGCACGGTAACCCAATTGTTCGCGGGGAGGTCCTGGCGGTAGCTCCCAGCGCGACCGCCCTCCAGGCGGCAGCCGCGGCAGGTTTCTCCGTCGTGCGGGAATCGACCCTTGATGCACTTGAACTACGCGTCGTCGTGTTACGAGTATCGTCCGGCACGGCTCGCTCGCTTGCCCGGCTGCAAGATGTGGACCCCGCTGGTATCTATGACTTCAACCACATTTACATCGAGGGTGGAATAGCAAGCATGCCAAGCCCCGTGGAGCCGCAGGCGCCACCGGGGGATGACATGGCGAGCGCGGCTTCCGTGGCCGGCGCCACGCACATCGGTCTTATCGATAGCGGTGTCGATCCCGCTCACGAGGTGTTCAGTGGATTGGCGCTGCGACAACACGGGTGCTCGGGTCGCGTCGTGCCGCACGAGCACGGCACCGCGGTCGCATCGCTCATGGTTGGCCGGTCGCCGACTTTTCACGGCGCAGCCCCAGGCAGTGAGCTCTATGCGGCGGATGTGTACTGCGGAGCGCCGACGGGAGGCGCCACCGATGTGGTCGCCGAAGCCTTCTCCTGGCTCGTGCAGGAAAAAGTACCCGTCATTAATGTCAGTCTGGTTGGACCGCCCAACCGTGTGCTGGAGGGCGTCGTGCAGCGCGTGATTGCCGGGGGACATATCATCGTGGCGGCGGTGGGGAATGACGGCCCGGCGGCGCCGGCCCTTTATCCTGCGGCGTGGCCCGGAGTCGTTGGCGTGACGGGCGTCGACGCGCGTCGGCGCGTGCTGGTCGAGGCGGAGCGCGGAGTGCAGGTGAAGTTCGCGGCACCGGGCGCGCAGATGGCGGCCGCCAAGTCACCGTCGGGATACACCCTGGTCCGCGGAACCTCATTTGCCGCGCCTATTGTGGCGGGGCTCTTAGCGCTTAACCTTCCAGCTCCCGACATGGGGGCTGCTGATCGCGCCGTCATGGCACTGGCGCAAGAGGCGGTGGATCTTGGGCCGCCCGGACCCGATACAGTCTATGGGTTTGGTTTGGTGGGCGAGGCGCTCAGGCGTCAGCCCGTGCTCACGACGCTTCGGGCAGATTAAGTTAAGAAGGAAATCTCGAGCAGCGACGGAAGATTCGTCGGGGCCCACTCGTAGAACTCCTTAGAAAGGTCGCGGAATGGCCGCGGCCTCAAGAGGAGACGACCATGAAGAGGAATCAACTTTTCGCGAGCGCCGCGATCGGTGCTGTGTTGGTTGTGACGTTGCCTGCTCATGCACAGACTCTGGGTGGTGGCATGCACGGCGGGGTAAGCAGCATGCAGTCAGAAAGGTTCGGTGGTGCGTTCGGCCCCATGCGCAGTGCCGCCACCAGTCAGACCGATCTTTCGGCCTCCCCTCGCGCGGGCGCACGAGTGGATGGGCTCGGTCGCGTCGATCGAACCGCGAAAACCGGCACGCAAGAGGCGGGAACGGATGCCGGGCGCGCCAAGACGGATGCTGTCCTCGCGGGCCCGGGCGCGGTGGGCGCTGGCGAGTCTGCAGCGTCCAAGGCGAGCGACCCTGCTCGCGGCGCGACTCGCGCTGCGGCCGGTGCGACCGCTGCCACCAGTGCAACTGCCGCAGGGCAGGGCGAACCGCAGGTGCGCAGCGTTGACGCAGCTGGCGCGGTAGCCGGCGGACTTTCGACCACCGGAGGGTCGGGCACGAAAGCGGCAACGGGTGCATCTAAGCCCTCACCCGGTGAGCCGGTCAAGCCTGACACGACGGACCGTCCGTCGCACTCGTCGGCTACGCCGGCGCCGCAACCGAAAAGGGAAGGCGGTAGCAGTGGTGGCGAGACGGCTCCCAGCGCGGGGGCTCGCGGCGAAACCGATGCAAATGCTTCCGCTTCAGTAAATGCGTCTGCGACGCGCTGACCGCTTCCGGCAAAAAGGCGTACCGCGAACGGCAGGCCACTGAAGGCCTGCCGTTCTCTCACAGACAGGCGCGACGCTTGCGTCAGCTCGCGAGAGCTGCTCGAGTCGTTGCGAAAGAGGATTCTGCTTCGACCGTGAGTTCAGCGACTTCCTCTGGCTTTTATCGCTTCGACGCGAGTAGTTACTGGCGCTCAAGCGCACAGTCGCCGAACTTGGAGCTATTGGCCGAAACCTTAACCAGATCGCTCATGTAGCCAATCAGAACGGGCGGATCTTTGGGCCAGACGGGGAGGATCTTCAGGCGTTCCTGAAAATCTGCCAGGGGCTTCGCGACCATGTGAAGGGTTTGCTCAAGGCCAACCTTGTCACGGGGAGTTGGGCCATGCCGGCGATGAAGGTTGAAGCACCGTCGACAAACCGCTATTCGGCATCGCTAGCGCACTCATCGAGGAATTGGCGGAGCGAAAGTATGCGGATCCCTTGGTGTTTCTGAAGATTTAGCATTGCCCGATCACCAGTTACAATGATGTCCGCACTGCCCGTCACCGCACATTCAAGGATGCGGTTGTCGGGTTCGTCGTCGAGAATTTCCAATTTCTTACGAGGGGCAACGAGTTCAGCCAATTCCGAAAAAAATATCGCCGTTCGAGACAGCTCCTCCGGGCCCTTCGAGAATTTCTGCGCCAAAACTCCAAGCACTTCGTGAATAATTTCTTTGGATATGCAGAGTTTCACTCGGGCGTCGATGACGAGGTCGATAGCACGTTCCGGTTGGCCGCCGGGGATCGCCAGGGCGGAGAGGAAGATGTTGGTGTCGAAGACCGCTTTCAACGTCGAAGCAAACGCGCGAGGTCCCTCTCGGAGAGCACGCCCTTGTCACGAGCGCGAGCCGACCAGTAGCCCTGCAGCTCCCGAAATTCCGTTCGCAGTCGTGACCTCTTCAAGGCGCGCAGGGCGTCCTGCACCACCGCGCTCAACGATTTGTTCTCGTCGCGAGCGATGGCTTCAGGGATCTATGCGGGATTGATACTGCTTCGTTGTGCACAGTAGTGCTAAATGCAACGGGCGTCACGCGGCAAATGGTGCCGGCCAAGAAACGTAGGGCGTAGCGGATTTTCTTGTCACTTGCCATCATTGCGCAGGACATCGTTGTAAACGGTGGCGCGAGAGACCCCTAGACGATTCGCAATGGTATTTATCGAGCGGCGCATTTCCATAAAGCCAATTTTCTTAAGTTCACGGATCAACAGCCGCCGGTCATCGACTCTAAGCGAGCGGGGCGTAGTCGATAGACGGGCGGCAAATTGATCGATGCGCTCCCGAATGTCTTGCGCGCCGGCGGGGTCGAGAGATTCCGTGACGGCGTTTGCCGCATCGACGCTACTAAATTGGCGCAAGACACTCTGCAGGCCCTGAAACAGGGTTAAATCAACATTCATGCATAAAGCAGCAATGTAGCGGCCGCTTGAGTCCTTGATGCCGATCGATGTGCTCTTGACTTGCCGACCATCGGCGAATTGATTGGAATAATTCGCAATCACCGCAGGACAGTCCTTATCAGCGATTCGCGCCAAACCGAGTTCGGTCGCGGGGCCGTCGACCTTGCGGCCGGACAAGTTGTTGTGGATGGCAACAATGGCATGTTTGGGGTCGAGTAGATTATGCACCGCGACTTCGCAGAACGGCGCAAACGTTTCGCTGATTCCCAAGGCAATTTGTTTTATCTGCTCGAGCAGCAGCTGCTGCTCAGGGG
>Ga0209006_10006984_pt1 | contig 10200 bp, 14 predicted proteins | sample JacPin_JW_Ref_O2_FD_188567 | JGI IMG/M metagenome (GOLD analysis project Ga0209006, IMG submission 188567) | Forest soil microbial communities from Algoma, Ontario, Canada - Jack Pine, Ontario site 1_JW_Ref_O2 (SPAdes) (version 2) | ecosystem: Environmental > Terrestrial > Soil > Boreal... | reverse complement strand
GGTCGATCCGGGCGAAAAGGCTCTGGAGGCGGCCCTGCGGGAGGTGCGGGAAGAAACCGGCATCCAGGCTGAGCCGGTAGCTAAGCTCGCCGATATCAAGTATGTCTATGTTCGTTCCTGGGGCGATGGGGAGCGCGTGTTCAAGATTGTGAGCTTTTACCTGCTGCGGTACGAATCGGGACGCATCGACAATATCGCCGACGAGATGCGGGTTGAAGTGGCCCGCGCCCGATGGGTCCGGCTGGCCGAGGCGCCGAAACTACTGGCCTATCGAGGCGAGAAGCAAATTGCGCGGAAGGCGCTGCAATACCTGGAAGAGCACGCCGAGATCTGAATGGCGGGTGAGCCTATGCAGTCGGAGCTCGGCAAGAATTCTGTGGCGATACAGACTTACGGCGCGGCCGGAAGCCGCGCCCTTTCAAAAACGTGACGCGACCCTGAGATTTTCAGCAAACTTATATAGCCGGATCACAAGTCTTGAGAGATTAGAAACTTATGTTTGCTCGCAAGATTCGCGTCGACTACGAAGAACAGGGGCAAGTCTTGCCATGTCCGCTGAAATGGCTGGATAACTTCTCGATGCGCAATTTCACTAATGCCAGCGTCTTTGATGACACCCTTCCGGTGGCGGACGGCCGGATGGAGATCGGCACCAATGTGCCCATCGACCAACTCCGGGAAGCGATGAACGACTGGTTCCGACGCAAAGGATATATCGGAAAAAAGTCGAAATTGTCACTGGCGGAGATCTGAAAATGGTCTGACACTGGCCGCTAGAACGTTTTTCTTGAGATATTCTTTGACCTTTTTAAAAAAACGTGTATCCTTCGAAAAAAAAAGCGCATCCTAATTTGGAAGGCGTTAATGCCGAGCGTTAGGTTGGCACGGCAGTTGCTTGAGGACTTGGTGATGGGCCGGCCCCTGTTGACCGGAACATTGAGTTGGAAAGCAGTAGAGGTGCATCGCAAGCAGACGAGAGGAGTGCTTTCATGAGCTACCGAATATGGCAGCCGTCCCCCCGGACAAGCACTGGAATGAAGATGAGGATGGCATTGCGAGGGCCCTGGAGCCCCGCTTTGGGAGATTCGCCGGACGAAGAGTTTTTGCGCTCATGGCTGGAGACTGACTCGGATACAGTGCACGAACAGGTCGGCGGCCGCATCAATTGGGGAGTGGTTTCCGGACTTGCCCTCGCCCTCGGAGTCAGCGCAACGTTCTGGGTCGGCGTCGGCTGGGTGCTCTCGCGCATCTGAGGCGCAAAGAACAAAGGGTCGCAAAGAAAGCCGCAAAGAGCGCAAAGAAAGCCAGCAACGGGGCATTGCTCTCTGCGTTCGTTGCGGCTTCTATTTCTGAACCTCTGCAGGTAAAGCTCTTTCGTTTACGCTACTGCTGCTACTGGTCGTAGCTGAGCAACGACATCACTTCGTAGCTTTTCAGCTTCTCGCGGCCTTTCAAAAACTCCAGTTCCACGACAAATCCGAGGCCGACAATCTTCGCGCCCAGCGTCGCGGCCAGGCTTGCCGTGGCTTCGGCCGTACCCCCGGTGGCCAGTAAATCGTCCACAATCAAAACCCGCTGACCTTTCTGGATCGCGTCTTTGTGGATCTCCAGCGAATTTGTGCCGTATTCGAGGGCGTAGTCGTACTTCACCGTCTCCGCCGGAAGTTTGCCGGGCTTGCGCACCGGTACAAATCCAGCGTTCAGGCGATAGGCCAGCGCGGGCGCGAAGATGAATCCGCGGGCTTCCATGCCCAGCACCAGATCGACGTCGTGCGAAATGTAGTGTTCCGCCAGTTGGTCGATCAGGGTAGCGAAGCCGGTCTTGTCCTTCAACAGTGTGGTGATGTCGTAGAAGAGAATCCCGGGCTTGGGGAAATCCGGCACCTCGCGGATGAGGTGTTTCAGTTGGTCGGTATTCATGGCGCCGGAAAGTGACATTACCACGCTCCTTCGATGCGAAATGAACTCAGTCCATCCACTGGACGCGCCTCGGAAACTTCGACGGCGTCCACGCGAGCGGCGCGCGGGCCGTCGCGCAACCGCGAATGCAGACCGCTGAGTTGGTCGCGCGTTCCCTGGGCCAGCACTTCCACGCTGCCGTCGTGATTATTGCGGACCCAACCTGCAATGCCGAGGATGTGCGCCTCGCGCTCGACAAACCAGCGGAATCCGACCCCTTGCACGCGGCCACGGACAAAAAAGCGCCGCGCTTCGATGGCTTTTTCAGTGGAAGTCATGTCTCACGACGTGTAACGGTGTCATCCCGACTCTCAACAATTGTCATCCTGAGCGGGTGATAAAGCTTTTGTATCTGGTTGTTTTTATTGCAAATAATATGGCCATTATAGGCTGTGTAGGAACTGTGCAGGGAAACCGTACAATTTCAGCCAATTTCGCTGCTGCAAGTCCCTTGAGCACGAGGAACTGGCTCGGCCCAGCTTCGAGTTCGTCCGCGACTTCCGTCTGCATCTTTTAACTAGGCCGTGCCAACCGTACGGACCTAAGTCCAGACGGAGATCAGGCCTCGGTTCTTTTGCTCGGCGGGATCGGATTGATTTCTATAAGCACGGTCCTGATCGTTCCTGCCGCTCTCTCGAATACAGTTGGCACAGACTGTTTCGCATTTGCTTTGCGGGCATCAAAAAAGACGAGCCAGCCCTCCCGTCGCCGCTTGTGGTTCATGTAGGTTGCCAGTTGCGCAGGGCCTGGGACATCCTTCCCCTTCAACATTTTCAACTCAATGACGTGAACCAATCCTGACGAGAACGTGACAAGTATATCCACGAATCCGATACCAGACGTTCCCTCGCGGATCGCGGAACCCCGTGCTGCCAGTTTCGTCCGAGCGAATACACCAAACAGTTCCTGCCCAAGCTTCTCTGGGCGGTTCTTCAATTTGCCCTTTGTTCGCGAGTCCCAAAATGAATTTACTGCCTCGGCTTCGATTGTGCTTTTGAACTCTTCGAGGAATTTGCGGATGGTAACGCGAGGCAATCGCCCTAGGCGGCTGCCGGAGGTTTCAACTCTTTCTGCGACCGCTTTTGAGACGAAGAACAGTCTTTTTTTTTAAACCTGCTGTCCAGGACGGCCAGCAGTTTGCCCTCAAATGTGGCCCGATCGACACGGTCGTTGCGCCTGTAGAAGGCAGTCCGAACGCGTTTCATTGCAGCCAGGAAAGCAGGACCAGTCTTTCCATGACGTTCGCGGTCATACAGTCTGGCGAGGGAGACAGCGTACTGGTCGGGATCGCCCAGCCCACGGCGATTGAAGTAGTCTTCTAGATAAGTTTGGATCGAGAAGATCATTCTGCTTTCGGTTCGACCTGGCTATTTCCTTTTCTTCTTTGTTGCGGCATTCGGACGTCCGTCGGGTCTTAGATTGTACAGCTCGCAGAGATACTTTGAAATTCGCAAGGTCTTGTCGATTGTTTTTCTCGCCCAAAAATCCTGCCGCCCAGAAGCGTCAACAATCTCCAGAACCCCTTCCTCCTTCAAGATTCGTAGGTCGGGACTCACATTCGGCTGCTTCATTCCGAGGTGCTGGGCGATCTCAACCACGCCGCGAGTGCCGTCGGCAGCAAGGTAGATCTGTGCCCTACGTTTACTTTTACCAAATATCTTTCTAACCGTCTCCTGATGCTTTTCTGCCTCCGCCCGAAGCGCGAACGCGTTCGTCTCGTCTATTGAATCCACCTTATGCTCGATATGCGCGAGCCGGTGGAGAATTTGCTGGTAAGGCTCTTCCGCCTTGTCCTTGCGCGTCTCTTTCATTCCCGTTGGCCTCAAACTCTCTGCCTTTTGAGTTCAGCAGTTTTCACAAGACTTTAATCTTTAAAGTCACGAGCGCCGCGCGGGACGCCGAATCATGGCAGCCCACTCGCGGTCGCGCACGACCCTAATGTTTCTTTCGACTGCCCCGGCTGACCAATTCACGCACACTGGCAACAGGCGACCCGAGTATGGCGGCGATGTCTTGGTATTCAAGGCCATGCCGCTTCAGGTACACGGCGAGCTCGCCGGTGCCCTTCCGCTTCTTTTGTGTGAAGTCATTGTCTTTCAGAAGTAGGTGCAGCAATAGTGCGATGATGACATTCAGTTTGCGCGATTGTTCTTGCAGGATGTCTAGGTCGGCCATTTAGCTGTCTCCATTCTTTCTCCTCTTCAAAGACTTGGCGATACGGGTGACCCGGTTAAGATCGATGCGCACCACCTTGGCGATGTCTCGCTGCGCAACACCTGCAATCGCTAGTTCAGCAATGAACATGTCCTTCAAGAGTTCTGATTGGGCTGCCAAAAGTTGCTCCACGCTGTTAGGCTTTTTCATTTTTTGGATCTCCCCTTCTTCGTCGTGCTCCGGCCAACAGATAGTTCCTTGTTTATGTGGTTCGCTGATTTGCCCAGGACCTTTGCGATGTCCTTGGGGCGCATCCCTCGGGTTCTGATGCTTGACGATCTCGAAGGTTTGCAGCGTCCGCACCGGGAAGGCTCCGAAGCAGAAGAGCAATAACAACCTCAAGGTTTCGATTGATACTCTCCAGTAGCTCGTTTTCCACGTTTTGTTACCCCTCGATATCGGTTCGAGATTGCCGCATGGATGACTTGTCTGCCTTCTGGCGCAACCTCTGAAGCGTGACCGCCACTGTCGCGCCTGTTGTATCCAGAACATCCGCGATCTCTCTGGCAGTAAGGCCAGTTGTCGCCAACAGCTTCACAAGGTCCATTTGGCTCATCTGTGATTTCAGTTGGGCTGCAAGCAAACGGTTCGTGGTCTTCGCCTGCTTCAGCAGGTCGTCCATAGTCGCCGATCCCATCTTCGCCATGTGGATTCCTATGCGCCACCTTTACCGGCACGCTGGATAGCTTTCGCTACGGCTCCCGAGTTCTTGCCAAGAAGTTCAGCGATCTCGCGAGCGTTCAACCCTGCCCGAGCCAAGAGGAGCTCCGGCTTCACTGGATCATCAGTTTTGCTGAGTCCTTGAAGCTGAAGTAGGAGGAGTGCCTTCGTGTACTTCACAAGTTCGCTTGAGTTCTGGTCATCCATGAGGGAACCTCTCAGATTCACATTGTGAGCGCACGCTCCATCGATTGTCAAGGCGTAAATATAACGTCATATAAACACTCTACTTTCATATAGTTATATAACACCATTATATCCAAAGAACTACAAGATCAACGAATATCATGTTTATATGTAGATAATAGCATGTGGACAACGATGGACATATCTTGCCGGATTTGTGCGCCACCCCGCCACGATTGTGCTGGCCGGTGTGGCATCCAGCGAACTCGGTTTGGCAGTCACGACTCTCTTCGTGCCTGGCCCGCGATCATGAGAAATAGCGAAAGACTGGGCTTTCTCGCATTTTCTCTCCCGGGAGTAACGCGCTGAGAAGTTCCGCTCCACACCGCTCAATCGGCGATCGGCCACACATCGCCGGAATACCAACATGGAACAATCGCCCCGACACTCTCCACAGCACGAAGATAGCGTCATCCCAAACACTATTCTTCTAGTCCGTTTTCGGTTGGGACACAGGACGCGTTCCCTCGGATCTCGAATCCTCTTACTGAAGCGACACCTGGCACATCTAGCTTCTAGAGGACGGCTAGTCTTGTTATCGAAATAAGGGAGCCTAGATAGTCACAGGGTGTGCTTGCAACTTTTGATTTCGTACCCGGCGGCGTAGAACGGGCTTAGAGTCAAATTACTGTTAACTGGCCATTACACGCGTTGTGCGATCCAGCTCGCAGGCCGCTGCCGGTCTTTCCCAGCTTGACATCCGTAGAGCTATCTGGTATAGGTCATATCCATAATGAATGGACTTTCCACACGTGATGCTGCTAAGAAGCTCGGACTCAGTTTCACCTCCCTGAACCGCTACATCGCGGCCAAGAAGATTCCTCTTCCACCGCTTGTTCGGTTGGGCGGTGTTCGAGTCCGTCTTTGGAACGACAGGGATATTGCGAAGGTCCAGGCCCTCCTGCCCAAGCTCAAGAACGGCAGGAAGACTCGATACAAGAAAAAGGCTTCGAGAAAGATCAGCGAGAAGAAGTGAGCATCAGCAACGGGACGCGCCGGTGTTACTAGCACCGACGCGGCCCTAACCACAGTCGCCGACAAAGGAGGCAACGATGGCTAGTTTTGAAGGTATCCGGTCCCCAGTTCCCACGCAACCCTCCGCGCGTTCCCCTAAACTACGTATCTACGAAAGCCTGTTTCTGTGGAACCAAGGCGTCGATCAGGTGATCGCGATCTTGTGCGGCATGGAGAAGCTCTCCTGTGCTGACACGCAGTCATTGCAGTTCGCCCGAGTTGAGATCGAAGAAGTTCGTGCCGACGTGAACGCCGATTTCGTCGAAGAACTGGTCGACCTGGAACGTGTCGACGAAGGTCGTTTCTGGAAGCAGAAACGCGCCCATGAAAAAAAATGGCGAGACCCGGACGACGTGTATATCGATGTCGAGCAGCGCGAGGAAGAACGCAAAAAGATCGGATTGCCGCCACGTATAGGCATTGTTCCCTATTCGGCAGTCGCCGACGAAGAAAAACGCATCGAGGAGGAACAAGAGCAGAAGAAACTGCGCCCCAAAAAGCGCTCTAAGCCCACTGTGAACGCCAAGAGTGCGGCGCAAGGGAGGAGCCATGACTAAAAAGCGCGAGCATAAGAAACCGAAGATCGTTTGGGTCGGAAGCACGCCCATTACTCCGATTGCGGCCAAAGAACGTAGGAAGATTCGGAAGGACATCCAGAAGTTCCAGGAACAGCTCCGCCAGCGCTATCCCGAGGTCCACGGAAAGGTCGTAGACTTCATCAGCCATTCCATTGAGGACGGAACGCTCTACTTCAGTGTCCGCTTCAAGGACAAGACGAACTTCTCTCTTCGCTTCGCCTGCGAGATGTTCATCGTAGGAGCCGACCTTACCGACATGCAGACGGGAGACTTGGAGATGGTTCGCGAGTACATGAAGCCGATTCGGAGGTAAGGACATTCACATCCCAATCTCGTGGCCGATGCTGCGGACCTGATCGTGCTGTGGTTCGTGGGCTTCCTGATTCGGGGGAACCGCCTCGATCTTCTGTGCCACTAGCTCCTGCTCCTGGCTCCCCGTGGCCGTACGCTGCGACATGTCGCGGCTCAGATCGTGCCCGAGTTCACTTTTGTCGTTGGTATAGATCTGCGCGTCATATTGACCGCGCGAAACAGACACATATGCAAAACGGTTGTTAACCAGCAGCTCGCTTTTCTCTGTGTCCACATGAATCAAAACTCGGTCCGCTGTCTGTCCCTGGCTGCTGTGGCTAGTGACGGCGTATCCGTGGTCGAGATGCGGATGCTCGCGGATATTTAATCGGACTTCGCGACCGGAGTCCATCCGGATTTCGAGATTGCCGGAATGGCTGACTCGTTCGATAGTGCCGAGCTCCCGGTTAGCAATCTGTAGTTCCTTCGACGGGGCCGTGAACTGAACGCGATCGCCCTGTGAGAATTCGCGCTGAACTTCTTGGTACACCGCCACACCCGACAGCCGTCGCGGATCGTAGGTCTGTTGTGTTCCATTCTCGCGCTCGATGGTGATACGGTTTTCGCGGGCGTCCACCGAATCCACTCGCGCGTATTCGCCAGAATCGATCCCCAGAACCTTACTACCACGGGTATAGCGCACTAAGTCGCCTTCTCCGTATTGTGCGGCCCACTGCCGATCTGCGCCGGTCATCTCATTTCGCGTGTCAAGCACTCGGAGTTTGTGTTCTTCCGGATTCACGTCGCCGCGGGCCTGCATTTGCCGGTGGATCAGAGTGTTCAGCTCACGTCGGGACTCATTATCGGGTGAAATGACCAACGTGCCTTGAGGTTCTCGTGCGTACTCACGAGCGATTGCACCTAGCCTCTCTTCGCGGTCCACAATCTCATGCACGCGGCCCTGCTGGTCGAGGTTCGCGACTGCTCCGTGAACATCGCCGCGGGCAAGCTGCTCGACTACTTCCTTAAGTTCAGGCTCCTTCTGCCGGACGACCTCATGCAGGCGGGCAGTTTGCATTCCCGCCTCTTGTAGCTGCCCATAGGGTCTGCCCGCTTCTACCGCCTCATGTTGCCGCTTGTCACCGACTAGAAGCACACGGTCGCCGCCGTCCAACCGATGGAGTAGCTCATTCATCTGTTTCGTGCCCGCGAGACTCGATTCGTCCAGGATGTAAAGCCTCTTCTCTTCGCCGTCGGGTTGCTCGCCGCGGGCCAGATGGCGCTGCAAAGTGCCTGATTCGATACCTGATTCTGCCAATTTCTGCGCGGCGCGTGACGTAGGTGCAAGTCCGAACACCTTGTAGCCTTCATGCTCGGCAGCTTCGCGGACCGCGGCCAGGGAGGTGGTTTTGCCAGCACCCGCCACCCCCTCAAGACCGGTGATTCTGTCGTGGCTCATCAGGATCTGCTCAACCGCTGCGCGTTGGCTCGTGCTCAAGTGTGGGTGTTTCTCCTCGATGTGACGCCATGTATCGGTACTCACCAAGGGGTTGCCCAGATTTTGCCCCCCTCGCATCTCGGAGACTGTGTCGCGCTCATAGCCAATCATCTGTTCCGTAGTGAAAGCGCGGGCTGGCGATTTGTTCTCTACTTCAATCAGGTCACCTGACTGAACGCGGTTGTCGAATCGCTCTCGTATCTCGGCGAAGCTCGCTTCGCCCATCGAACGTTTCAGAGCATCGCGCATCAGTTCGCGCTCGTCGGTGACCGCGTGGCGCTCTAGATTCTTCTCTTGCGCGTATGTCAGGGCCGATTCGAGATACCGATGCTTCTCCTGCGGCTCTTGTTCGACTCGCCGTTCATGGGCTGCGCGAATCACTTGCTCGGGCTGCTGACCGAACTGCGCGGCCATATCGCGGTGCTTTTGCTGCATCTCTGCGTGCGTCATGGCCGACAGTTTGTCGTCGCGTGTCTGATGCGCTGCGATTTGCGCTGCTCCTGCGCCTCTTACGCCTTGTTGGTCGAGGTACGCCTGGATTTGCTGACTCCGTGGACTGGAGGCGTCGAGATATTCTCGCGTGTACCCTTTTATCTCTGGCTGGCCACTCTTGCCCCTTTCAATGTCATAGCCCTGGCCTTTTAACCGCAGCGCCAACTCTGAGCGATAGATCGCCGTCGCATATTGCTGCGAGCGGTAGAGTTCGCGGGGTTGCAAGGCCCGCGATTCTCCGTTCTGAGTTTCCGTTAGATTGAAGAACACAACGTGAGTGTGCAATTGCGGTGCAGCGTACCCGTTCACTGGTCGGGCACTATCGTGCTCGAAGCTGACTGCCACCCACTTGCCGGTTGTTTCCGCGGGATGATTTCCGCCGATACGAGCCTGGACATATTTCTCCATTTCGCCAAGTGCTACCTTCACGCTTTCCCGATGCGCCTGGCGTACACGATCGTCTCCGCCAACGAGGGCAGTCAATGAAACGCTCTTAGGAGCGGAGAACGTCGCATCCCAGCCTGCGCGGTGTTCCATCGTACTCACCGTCTCGCCGCTTCCATTAACGTACTCACGCGCGGCTTGGTGGCGCACTAGTTGCTCGCCGGTTACCGGGTGCTGCCCGTGCGCCAGCCGTCCGAAGTGCTCTTCCCGCACTTCACCCTGCAGGCCCCACTCTTTGGCGAGTTGGCCGTGCCACTCGCCGCGTATTCGGTCGCCCTCCGAGTAGTAGTTCTCCTCGGCGTTTGCAAACTCCTCTTTGTGATAGGTCTGCGCCTGGCCGGCACTGAGCGGTTTGGAGATGGTCAGCATGACTCACTCGAAGTAGGGTTCTTTTCCGGCGGCGATGCCTTCGGAGTTCTGCGACTCGCGCGGACTGATCTCCTGCGCCGCCACAGTGCTCGGCTGAAGCTGGCCCTTCCCGATTTCGACCACACGCCGTGTGATCTCTCTTGGAATGAAACCGGGTTCGGTTCTTACGGGAGCGAGATATGGAAAGCTGAAAGGCACTACCAGATTGTCGACTTTAAGCAGTGCGTGCAAGCGCTGTAGTCCACTGATTTCCGATGGGAGCACTAGTGGCTCCGTTCGCCTTTCATTGTGATAGCTCCTGGACTTGGTAATTTTGAGAGGATGCGTGTTCACCGTCTCCTTAACGCGTTCCATTTCCACTTCGCCAATCGTGTCCGAGATCCACTTCGCTGCGCGAGGCTCACTAGTATGCAAAAAGACTTTGGTGGCGGGCTG
>Ga0209006_10006983_pt1 | contig 10200 bp, 8 predicted proteins | sample JacPin_JW_Ref_O2_FD_188567 | JGI IMG/M metagenome (GOLD analysis project Ga0209006, IMG submission 188567) | Forest soil microbial communities from Algoma, Ontario, Canada - Jack Pine, Ontario site 1_JW_Ref_O2 (SPAdes) (version 2) | ecosystem: Environmental > Terrestrial > Soil > Boreal... | reverse complement strand
AGAGTCCCCACTCCGACTCGAGCAGGTCTTTGCTCTCCAGCCGCCACAGCGCCGGATAGAGCGTGCCTTCTTCGAGCAGCAGGGCATCGTCGCTCTGCCGGCGAATGAGGCTGGTGATGGCGTATCCGTGAAGCGGTCCCCAGACGAGCGCTTTGAGGATGAGAACGTCAAGCGTGCCGCGAAAGAATTCGAGTTTGGCGTGGTCCATGGTTTTGTCTATCTGCGGGACAGGATGCCATAGCTCCCCTTTGAGTACAAGGGGAGTGCTGTTTTCTTGGACGGAGCGCAAGCCGGGACGTGAGCAGGCCAACATAAGGCGGCCTTAGGGCTCGGGATTTGTTAGAGGTTGGCGCTTTGAAGGTTTGGATTGGCGGTCATCAAGCATGCCTTTCGGTCCCGGCAATGCTCTGTCATCCTGAGGCGACGTTATTTGTCGCCGAAGGATCTATGCAGCTTGCTTGGGAGTACACAGGTCCTTCGGCCTGCAAAAATCGCAGTCCTCAGGATGACATCGTGTTGATGAAGCCGGCCACCTAGTTTGCAATCGTCAGCACGATCACGCGATCCACTTCGTCTTTGCCCTGGGCCGGAACGTTCAGCACAACGCCATCGGCGCTTTGCGTGAATTGGATGGTGTTGTTGTCGAGCAGATTGTGTGCTGACGCGATCTTTTCTTTGATCGGGGCGATCGCCAGCAGCGGCGAGCCCCAATTCAGCACGTGCACGTAAATCTTGTTGTCTTTCTGCGTCGCGACTCCCCAGTCGCCGGGAGGAATCGGCCCTCCGCGGGTGCCGTAAATCGACTCTCCATATTTTGTGAGCCAATCGCCGACTGAGTGCAGGCGCGTCGCGAATTGCGGATCGATTTCGCCGTTCGGGTACGGACCGATATTCAGCAGCAGGTTCGAATTGTTGCCTGCGGCGCGAATCAGGCGGCGCTCGAGATCGGGAGCGCTCTTGTAGTTGCTGTCGCCGATGTTGAATCCCCAGGCGCCGTTGAGCGTGTCGGAACTTTCCAGCGGAATGTCTTTGCTGATGAAGGTTGTGTTGAATCCGGCAGTGTTGTCTCCGGGCAGATCGCGCTCGAAGGTCTGCACATCTTCGCCGGGGCGCGGCGTCTGATGATGATTCGGAATAATCAGCGCCGCCGGCTGCAGCTTGTGAATCAGCGCGTAGGTCTTGTCGAGATGCCAGTCGGCGTCGGGCTTGTCCCACATGCCGTCGAACCAGATGCCGCCGATCGCGCCGTAGTTGGTGAGCAGCTCGGTGAGCTGGCCGTCCATGTAGGTGTCGAGATATTTGTCCCAGTCGCCGTGGTCGGGGCGGCCGTTATTCCAGTTGGTCTGGCCGCGGGGATAGTAGTCGGGATTGTGCCAGTCGAGCTGCGAATAATAAAAGAAGAGCTTGATGCCCTGGCGGTGACATTCGTCGGCCAGCATTTTCAGAGGGTCTTTCTTATAAGGCGTCCGGGCGACGATGTTCCAGTCCGATACCTTCGAATCGAACATGGCGAATCCGTCGTGATGGCGCGATGTGATCGTGATGTATTTCATGCCGGCCGCTTTAGCGAGCGAGACCCAGGTGTGCGCGTCGAATTTTTCGGGATCGAAAAACAGCGGCAGCCGGTTGTATTCGTCGACCTTGAGATGGCGCTCGTGGAAGACCCATTCGCCGTCGCCAAGCACGCTGTACACTCCCCAGTGAATGAACAGGCCGAATTTCATGTCCTGAAATTCGCGGCGGGCCTGCAGGTTCTCGGGGGTGGGTTGGTACGCTGTCTGGGCTGAGGCGGTGTATCCGACGAGGGCGACGGCGAAAGCAACCAGAATGTTTTTTGCGGCGGCGGACTGCCAGACTCTTGGCATGGTTCGTTTCTCCGGCGTCCAGTCTAACCGCACTCTTGGAATCCTTCGCAGATTTTCCATAGAATCAGAGCCGTTCGCAGATTCGAAACCTGCGTCGTCCGAATGCGTTCCATACCGAAAAGCTGTGGAATAATCGAGACACGAAATCTATGGCGAATACTCAAGAGAAAAAAGATCAGGAAAAAGAAGCGGCCGCGCGAGCGAGTCTGGCCTTCGTGAAAGACGGCATGGTCGTCGGGCTCGGAACGGGATCAACCGCGGCCTACTTTATCAAACTCCTGGCCGAGCAGGTGAAGCAGGGGATGCGCGTTCGCGGCATTCCGACGTCGATTCACTCCGAACAACTGGCGAAGAGTCTGGGAATTCCGGTAATTACGCTCGATGACTGCCAGGAGATTGCAGTGACGGTGGATGGAGCGGATGAGGTCGATCCGCAACTGCGTTTGATTAAGGGCGGCGGCGGCGCGATGCTGCGGGAAAAGATTGTTGCTTCGGCGACCAAGCAGCAGATCATCGTCGCCGATGCTTCGAAGCAGGTGCAGAGGCTGGGCAAGTTTCCGGTTCCGGTTGAGGTCATTCGCTTTGCCGAGGCGCTGGTGAAAAAAAAGATCACGGAACTTGGGGCGCAGGTCAGCGTGAGAGTCGGGTCCGACGGCAAGCCCTTTGTGACCGACGAGGATCATCACATTCTCGATTGCCGATTCGGCGAGATTCCGGACGCCGACGCGCTGGCGCGCAAGCTCAGCGACATGCCGGGAATCGTGGAGCACGGATTATTTATCGGAATGGCCAGCGTAGTTTTATTTGCCCGGGGCAGCGAGATCGTGGAACTGCGGCGCTGACTCCAATGTTGAGGACGAGCGCGACGCACGCCGACCCGGTACGAGCAATCTGGGTGCCCCACTTCTGGCCGGTTTTGCCAGAAGTGGGGATTTTCCCGCGTCTCTGAAATAAGCAAGGTTGGCAACATGGCCGAGAGTAAAGAAGACGTAGCTCCGGAAGCCAAGTCCTCGGAAGCCAAGACTGAAGCCAAGACTAAAGAATGGACTGGGCCGTCGCGCAGGCGTGTGCCTCGCTTTGCCCTGCAAACGCCGCTGGATGTGACCGTGCTTCGCTCCGGCCTTCCCGATACCGTGCCCGGCCGGTCTTTAAATCTGTGCGAGCGCGGAATCTCCGCCATGATGGCGGGCGAGTTATTGCCGGGCGAAACCGTTGGAGTCGACGTTCGGCTGCCGCTGGCGGGCGAACATTTGCGGGCGCGTGCCATGGTCCGCTATCAGGACAAGTTACGCTGCGGGCTTGAGTTCGTGGGATTGTCGGCGGAACAGCGCGCCTCGATTCGCGACTGGGCCAAAGATGCCAAGGCGTTGGACCCGGAAGTTCATCTGAGTGCGATTTCAGGCGTCGGCAGGTCGGGCGAATCTGGTAGTAATTCTGTACAAAAAGACTCAACCGGGCACGCAGCCGAAGAGTTCATCGCCGCAGTTGCTGATGACAAAGCTTTCTCACGAACCGGAACAAAATGGGCCCGCAATTCTCCAGAGGAAAAAAGCAGACACGGAAAAAACAAGAATAAGAAAAACAAAAAGGCCGACTACGCCGACGCGAGCGCACTCCCCGGCCATATCGTTTCTGTCCCGCTGGGAGCTGGCCAACCCGCAGTCCAGCAAAAACGTCGCCTTCGGTGGATCATTGTCCCGATTGCGCTGGTGATTGCCGCCGCCGCGTTCTGGTGGCATTGGAGCCAGTCATGGGACGAACTGGAGTCAGGATTAAAGACGCAACAGGCCGCGGCCGTCGAAAAACCGCAGGCGCAGGTTCCAGCCGAAGTCATGGAGAAGTTGCTGGTGCATCGCGTGGAACCGAAGTATCCGCCGGAGGCGCGGCATGCGGGCCTGGAAGGTATTATCGCTCTCGATGTTATCGTCGGCCGCGACGGGTCGGTGGTGAGCATGCGGGCGCTGAATGGTCCAGATGTGCTGGCCCGCGCCGCAATCGATGCGCTGCGCTGGTGGAGGTTTGAACCGTACCGGGTCAACGGCGATCCGGCGGTCGTGGAGACGACCGTGGCGGTTGAGTTCAAACGGTAGAGTTGCCATCCTGAAAAGCGCGCGAGCGCTTTGAGGGACCTTACGTCAGGGCCAAGCTCCGCTGCTGTTTACGAGGAATGCCTTCGCTGCCTGCAGTGTGCTGCGATCTTCTCCATACCATTGCAACCCTCAGCCCTCGTACGGTCCCTCGCGCCGGCTTCGCCGCCACTCAGGATGACATCACGTGTGGCGGGATTAAGCTTGGGATAGGTGCTGGAAGCTCGATCACTTCTTCTTGCGCAGCGCGTGCAAGACCGTCCCGGCACTGACAGCGAAGCAAACCACCGCTCCCAGCGCGGCGGCCAGCGTCGCATTGGCGCCGAGGTGGAAAACGTCAGAGCAGATTGCGCCGACAGAGAATGCCAATCCCAGCACATTGAGCCACAACGGAGCGCGCACGCTCAGGTCTTTGCGCAGGCGCAATTGTAGAAGTAAAGCGGCAAGGCCGATGGCCGCGACCACGACGAGGGCGAGCGGGCTGAAAAAAGCCGCGCGGCTGGTATAGATGACCACCAAGGCAAGCGCCAGCAGCAGAAAGCCCGCGGCGAAAATGCTCCAGCGGCGGGACTGTGGGTCAGACGGGTTCGAAGCGGCGTCGGGCAAGGGATCTGTCCCAAGTTATACAGGGCGGAACGCCGGGTTTTCAACGTCCGACTCACGCGCTGCGCTTTCGGCCGCCGGCGTGGCTCCAGTCTATTGAGCGCGGGTCTCCATTGTTGACGGCATAGAGCACGAGTTCGACGCGGCTGGAGACGCCGAGCTTTTCGAAGATCCGGAAAAGATATTTCTTGATCGTGTGCTCACTCAGATTCAGTTCACGCGCGATCTGCCGGTTGCCCATGCCTTCGGCGACCAGGGCGACGACCTGCTCTTCGCGCGGCGTGAGCAATGGGTGTCCGCCCGAATTGATCACGCGCAGCGACGGGACTTCAGAGATGAGATCGACCAGGTGGTTGAGTTGCTCGGTACTGGCCCAGATCTGACCGGCGGCCACGCGCAACACGCATTTACACAGCAATCGCATGTCGGAGTCGGTAATGCTGAAAATGCCGCGCGCGCCTGAGCGAAATGCGCTCACGACCAACTCGCGGTCGGAAGAACTGGCCACCACCACCTTGGGGACTCCGGGACGCACGAGATGAAAACTACGGATGGTGAGGATGGTTTCCGGCATGTCGGCTGGCGAATTCAGACACAGAAGGGCGACATGCGGAACTCTCGGCGTGACCGCCTGAATAATAGACGGCGCATCCATGGCGCAAGTGGTGACGCGGAACTCCGGACGGCGGCGAAGCGCGCCGGCCAGAAGGTGAACCTGCATGCGATTGGAGTCGGCAATCAGAACATTCACAACACTCGATGTGGCGGCGGACGCACCCATGAAGACACTGCTCCCCAAGCAACAAGAAACGAATGTTAGCGATTGTAGGAACTGAGAGAGTGCCGTACAAGGAAACTGTTCACAAAATCTGCACAGCACTCTCAAATCGGGAAACAGGTTCTCGTGATCGCGATGTTTCTGGCGAGCGGGCTCGTTTTGTGCAAAGGTTGGCAGCTGAATAGTGAGCTGAACAATCCAGATCACTGTAGAGATGTATTCGGCCAATGGGCACGCCTTGTAGTGGCTGACATCAAGGTTTACCAAATTTTGTCTTTGGCCCGCGTGCTGTGATGCCATGAACATGCAAGTCTACTTTTGTGGGTACGCCAAATGGGTACCGAAGCATTAGACTCAACCCTCGTTCTCCGCGGAGCGGCTTCTCTCCCAAGGTACTGATTCGATACGACCATTCGCGCAGCGTGCTGTTCTTGTCCCTGCGCCGAGCTGTCTACTTTCGTGTACGGAACTTAGCAAGTCTTGCTGATTTTTATCCCAACCTCTAACTTGCGCAGTGAGCAGTCACCAGGCAATCGAGTGATGCGTGAAAGTCAGGCACGGCGCAGAAAAACATGCGGTTTCGTTTCACATTTCCGATTTCGTGTATCGCAATCGCGCTGCAGGTTTTGCAGTGTGGTCCGGCCGTCTTCGCACAACAGGAAACGGGCGAAGGCAAATCCCTATCCAGCTTTACCGGGGCAGGAGTGGGGAGCAGTAGTAACACGGCCGCAAAACCCGGGGGAGCGGATGGCCAAATCAAGCTCGGAGGCGGCCGTCCGCTCTACCGGTTACAGCGCAGCGATGTGGTGGATCTCAGTTTCACGCTTGCGCCCGAGTACAACCAGACGTTGACGGTGCAGCCGGATGGCTACGTCGCGGTGAAAGACGCCGGCCTGGTCGAGGCGCAGGGATTGAATCTCGAACAATTCGGCGACGCGGTGCGCAAGGCTTACAGCGGTTATCTACATGATCCGCTGGTCGCTGTGTCTTTAAAGGATTTCGAACGGCCTTACTTTGTCGTGGGGGGCGAAGTAAGCAAGCCGGGCAAATACGAGCTTCGGACAGATACGACCGTAGCTGAAGCCGTAGAGATCGCTGGGGGATTGACCCGGGATGCGAAGCACTCGCAGGTCGTGCTGTTCCGCAGGGTCGATGACGACTTGGTCGAGGCGCGGCTGCTTAATCTGAAGAAGATGCTGAACCACAGCCGCCTGAAGGAAGATGCGCATCTTCAACCCGGAGATATGGTGTTCGTTCCACAGAGCATGATTTCCAAGATCGCCCGCTATCTGACGAAACCATCCTTGAGCGCGTACGTGAGTCCAACCCAATTCTGAAAATTTACTCGTTCACACCTCCAGTTCGCGGAAGCGGAAATCAGCAGTGATTGCATGACAGAAGACGGTCAAATTCGAGGAGGCATCCAGGTACCGGCGCCGACCTTGCGCGAACTGGCCATGGTGGTGTTCCGGCAGCGCAGGGTGTTCTTCGGCGTTGCGGGACTGGTGATCGCCGTGGCCGTGCTCTACCTGCTGGCAGGACCGCGGTACCAGGCGCGGATGAAACTTCTGGTGCGTGCGGCCCGCGCGGACGCTCCATTGAGCGCGCAGGAGAATGCGCCGCTCGATCTGACGCGGCTCGCCATTACGGAAGAGGACTTGAATTCAGAGGTCGAGTTGCTGCGCGGAGACGAAGTTCTGCGCAAAGCCGTGGAAGAAAACCGATTGGGAAGCCGTGACTGGCTGCACTTTCTGCATATGGGCGAAGGAAATGCCGAGAGAGTCGAGCGCGCGGCCAGACAGCTGGGAAAGAAGTTGAACGTTGAGGCCGTGAAAAAGACCAACCTGATCGCGGTCAGCTATTCGTCCGGCGATCCGAAGCTCGCGGCCGATGTGTTGCAGTCGGTGGCGAACGCCTACATCGAAAAGCACGCCTCGGTGCATCGCCCGGCTGGACAGGTTCACTTCTTCGAACAGCAAACCGCAGAGTCGCGGCAACAGCTCGAAGAGGCAAAACGCAAAGTGCTGGACTTCGCCAGTTCACACCACGTGGTGGCGGCGGCACAGGAACGCGATCTGGCTTTGCAAAGACTGAGCGAACTAGACGCGACTTACCGGCAGGCGCGGATCGACCTGGCCGAAACTCGGCAGCGGACTTGGGAACTCGAGAAACAGCTCACGTTCCTGCCGGAGAGAACCACGACTCAGGTGCGGACTGCGGACAATCCGGAACTTCTGAAAGCTCTGAAATCGAATCTGCTCGACCTGCAACAGAAGCGGACACAGCTTCTGACGAAGTTTGAGCCGAACCATCCGCTGGTGAAGGAAGTGGATCAGCAGATTGCTCAAGCCCAGGCTGCGATCGCGGCGGAGAACGCCACGCCGGTGCGGGACGAGATCACAGACAAGAATCCGCACTACGAGTGGGCGTCGTCTGAACTGCAGCATGCGCGGGTGCAATGGAAGGGGCTGGCGGCTCGCGCGGCTGCAACCGGAGTGCAGGAGGCATCCTATCGCGCACTGGCCCGGCAGTTGGGTGACGACGCCATCACGCAGGATGATCTGCTGAACAGTGAGAAGGCGGCTGAAGACAACTATCTGCTGTACGTGAAAAAGCAGGAAGAGGCGCGAATGGCGGATGCGGTCGATCAGCGCGGCATCGTCAATGTGGCTCTCGCGGAGCAGCCGATAGCTCCGGTTTTACCCGCCTGGTCAACGCTGTCGGTTCTGTTAGGAGGGCTGGCAGTTGCCGGGGTCGCGGGCGCAGGTGCGGCATTCACGACCGACTACCTCGACCCGGCGTTCCGCACTCCGGACGACGTGCTGATGTTTTTAAACACTCCCGTATTGGCGTCACTGCCGCGGGGTATGCGAAATAGGCTGGCATGAATCTAGCTGGTATGAGTCAGGGAATCTTGAGCCCGGGATTGCTGCGAACGGCGGATCTATCGAGTGATGCGGTCCCAGATTTCGCGGCAACAGTTCGTGAAGATTCGCGCGCGGAGACCGCAAGTCTGCGGGAATCGGGATGGAATCCCGAAAACTTTGCCCGAGAACAGATCCGAGGGTTGGTCCGGCAGGTTTTCTTTTCGAATGCGGTGCGCCAGGCGCGTCAGGTGGTATTCAGCGCGATCGAGCCCGAAACCGATGTGAGAAGCATCTGCCGCAACGTCGGAGAAGCCTTGGCGCCGGAGGTCAACGGCCAGGTCGCGGTGGTAGGCGCATATCCGCGAGTGATTCAGAGCGCGGAGAAGCACCGGGAAATCGCGGCGGCTGAAGAAGGCGGGAACACACCGTTGCGTCGCGTCGCAACCCGGGTGCGAGGGAACTTCTGGCTGGTTCCAGAGGGAGCAAGGCTCTCCGATTCTGGCCCCTCGGCTTCCTGGCATTCGTTCCTCGCCGAAGTGCGCCGGGACTTTGAGTACTCAATTGTGCAAGGCGCTCCGGCCGGTGAGTCGGACGAAGCGACCGCCCTGGCGCAGGCGGCCGACGGAATCATTCTGGTTTTGTCGGCGCAGCATACCCGCAGAGCGGCGGCGCGCCGGGTTATGCAGGCTCTGGCGGCAGCGCGGGCAAACATTCTGGGAACAGTGCTGAGCGACCGCGAATTCCCAATTCCAGAGGCGATCTATCGACGGCTGTAGAAGTTTTCGAGAGTGGGAGTGGATCTAAAGTGTCTTCGCCTTACCGAAATCCCGAGTTTTGCGATGCCAGGGCAGCTGCCCTGGCACGGTTGATTCCCGGCGACGCCCCGGCGTTTCGGGGTCAGAGGAAACCCCCGCAGTCCGTACAGCAAGTCCGATCAACCGCTGCGGGGGATGCACCGATTTCTATAGAACGGCCTGCGCAATTTCCGGTGAATGGCCTCATTCAGTTGCTGCCGGCCCCGTTCCTGCAGGGCAAAAGTTGGCCCGAGGCGTGCGCCGTCGCGAAAGACTTCGCCTTGATCGCTCTGAACTGGCTCCTGCTCGGTGCGTTGCTTGTGCCACTTCGGAAGGTCTTTCCGCAGGTGACTGTCTTTGGTTATTACTCGGGGGCTCCGGGGTCGCTGCTCGGCATTGCACTGCTGAACGCTGCGTTGATTGCTCTGCTGGGGTCCATCGAAGGTTTGTACAACGAGAGGGCCTGCGAGATCGGCAATCCGCGGCTGCAACCGCGCGTTCTGGGCAAGTCCGTTCTGTGGGCGACAGCTCTGTTGGGCCTGGCTTATCGATTGCAAGGATTGACGTGGGCTACCATCGCGCTTTTCGGCAGCGTTGGAGTCCTGAACTTCGGTTGGCTATGGACCTGGCGATGGCACAGCGCGATGCGCCGGCGACGGACCATGCCGCATGCGAGCGACAGGCGCAACGTGCTCATCGTGGGTGCGGGCGGCGCGGGGCGCAAGATTGCCGCGTATATCGAAGCCCATCCCGATGCGCGATCCGTGTTCGGATTTCTGGACGATGAAAAACCGCTGGGTGACGGGGTGATCGGCAGGATCAGCGATCTGGCGCATTTGGCGCGAACGGGATTTGTGGACGAAGTGATCCTGGCCGCGCCTCGCGACCGCAAACTGACGCTGCAAGTTTTGCGCGAAGCGCAGCGCTTACGACTGAATCTGAAAATGATTCCTGAGTTGTACGGCGGGTGGCCGGTCGAAGATGAGATCGAACACGTCGGCGATTCTCCGCTGGTCTGCCTGCATGCCGAACGCATGCCAGTCGCAGGCCTGGGATTGAAGCGTCTGGTGGACATCATGGGAGCGAGTCTGGCGCTCCTTCTGCTCTCACCGCTGTTCGCGCTAATTGCCGTTTTGATCAAGCTCGACTCGCCTGGGCCGGTGTTTTACAGAGCGCTTCGCGCGGGGCGAAAAAGCCGGCCCTTTC
>Ga0209006_10006982_pt1 | contig 10201 bp, 8 predicted proteins | sample JacPin_JW_Ref_O2_FD_188567 | JGI IMG/M metagenome (GOLD analysis project Ga0209006, IMG submission 188567) | Forest soil microbial communities from Algoma, Ontario, Canada - Jack Pine, Ontario site 1_JW_Ref_O2 (SPAdes) (version 2) | ecosystem: Environmental > Terrestrial > Soil > Boreal... | reverse complement strand
CCGTGACGCGCGCGCTCGAGGCCAACATGAAACGGCAGCCGGTCGATTGGTTGTTCTGCTACACCTACAACGCGCTGGTGCCCCATAACAAGCTGATGAAATCGACCGAGGCGTTGTGGACCAAGGTGTTGCCAAGGTTCATGTGAGCCACCAACCGGGGGCCGGCCACTTCCGGTCTGCCTCCTGTCAACGGACATCAGCCGACCGCGCCGGCCCACATCGGAAGGGCGCGCCGAGGCGACCTCAGCCTGGAACGGCGGAGGCCGCCAACTGGGCGTCGAACTCGTTAGTCCGAGCCGCGATTGCCAAAGTGTCCGGCCATGGCCAGAACCCTGCAATACCCACCGGCCTCATTGGGTCGCCATCCGGTCGTCAGTCCGGCATCAAAGCACTCGTTGTAGGTTTTGTAGTTGCCGACGTTTCTGCAAAACTGCAACCATGTGCCGCTGGAAAGAGAACATCCGTGCCAAGGCTCTTTCTCTGACTTGAAGCTCGACTGGCAGCCGCCGGCGCAACTGCCAGTGGCGGCCGCAAGCTTGGCAAGCTTCGCAGATACCGAGTCTGACGCCCCCGATGGCGCTTGAGCGGTTATCGATGCCCGACGGGAGACGGTGCTGTGGGCAACCGCGTGGTGCTGCGGCCTCTGCCTGACTACCCGCTTCGGCGCTTCGACCACGATGTCGGGAAGCGGGGCGGCGGCGGGTGTTGCGGTTTGCGACATTGCCGTGCCGCTCAGGCCGCACAGCAGCAGTGCGACCGACGTGCTGGCAACAGCCAGACTCATAACGAAGGGCGACGGAAACCTCATAGCCATGTCCTCCCACTTGCGGGACGGGCAATTCCATCCCGGAACGGAGGATATCAGGTTACGGGCCACTGCCAATTTCAAATCCGGCGCCCAGAGGTTGAAACTGAATGCCGACTGGTTTTGGCGTCACAAGGGTTGGCTCCTCGCATTTGATGAAGTTCGCTGTTATTGTCGGTTTTCTTCCAAGGAGAAGACCGTTCAATGAACATATTGGTCATCGACGTTGGGGGCACCCACATCAAGATCCTCGCGACCGGCGAGAAGGAGAAGCGGGAAATTGACTCCGGACCGTCGATCACGGCACGCCAGATGGTCGCCAGCGTCAAAAAACTCGCCAGCGGCTGGAAGTATGATGTGGTGTCGATCGGCTATCCCGGCCCGGTGGTGCATGGCCGACCGCTAGCCGAACCGCACAATCTCGGAACGGGCTGGATGGGTTTCGACTTCGCGGCTGCTTTCAAACTGCCGGTGAAGGTTAGCAACGATGCCGCAATGCAGGCGCTCGGCAGCTATCGGGGCGGTCGAATGTTGTTCCTCGGTCTTGGCACCGGCCTCGGCTCGACGCTGATCGTGGAAGGCGCCGTGCAGCCGATGGAGCTTGCCCATCTTCCGTACAAGAAGGGGACCTACGAAGACTATGTCGGCGTCCGCGGTCTCGAGGCGTTCGGAAAAAAGGAGTGGCGAAAGTACGTCGCGGACGTGGTCCAACGCCTGGTCGCGGCTTTCGAGCCCGACGATGTCGTTCTCGGGGGCGGCAACGCGAAGAAACTGAAGGAGCTGCCTCCCTCGTGCCGGCTCGGCGACAACGCCAACGCGTTCAAGGGCGGTTTTCGCATGTGGGAAGGACCGCCATCAAAGAAGCAGAGTGACGAGTCAGGCAAACAACCCGCGCAACCCGCGGCCGCGCGTTAGGCACGATTCGCGATGGCCGCGCGCAGCCGGCTGTTCGAAACCGGCTTGTGCATCAGGAAACAGTCGCTTGCCATGGCCTCGCGGATGCGGTCCGGAGCCGTGTCGCCGGTGATGAGGATCGCGGAAATGTCCTGGTTGAACTCCGACCTCAGCCGCTCGATGGTCGCAATCCCGTTCTCTTTGCCCCGCAGGCGATAGTCGGAGATGATGAGGTCCGGCGTGGCCGTGAAATCGGCGACTCGATCCAGCATTTCGTCGCAGGAGCCGGCCGCGACCACCTGATGTCCCCAACCCCTCAGCAGCACGGTCATCGCATCCTGGATCGCGACCTCGTCGTCGACGACCAGAATGAAGAGCGGCCTGTGGGCGACGCCTGAGATTTCCCGCGCCGTCTCCGACTGTGCGGCGGTCGCCAGCGGGACCGACAGGCTGAACACGGAACCCTTCCCGACGCTCGAGCGCAGGTTCAACGAGATATTCAACATCCGCGTCAGGCGCTGCACGATCGCAAGGCCGAGCCCGAGCCCCCGCGTCCGGTCCCGTTCCGGATTTCCGATCTGATAGAATTCCTGGAAGATCAGATCCTGCTGATCCGGCGCAATGCCGCATCCGGTGTCGCATACCTGGATGCCGAGCCGGCCGCCGGCCCGCCTGCAGCCGATCAGCACGCGCCCCTTGTCGGTATAGCGAACGGCGTTGGTGACGAGGTTGCGCAAGACGCGTTCGAGCAGTACCGGATCGGTCTGCACGGTCAGGCTGCAGGGAACGAGACGTAGCGCGATGCCCTTGCGGTCGGCTTCCGGTATCTCGTCGCGGCAAATTCGCTCCAGCAGCGGCTGAATGGCAAAGGAGTGCGGCCGGCTTTCGATGACGCCCGCATCAAGCCGCGAAATATCGAGGATCGCGCTGAACAGGCCGTCGAGCGCGCCGACGGAGTTCTGGATCTGCTGCACCAGCCGGCCGCTGGCGTCATCGAGCGGCCGGTTGCGCAGCGCGCCGATGAACATGCCGAGCGCATGCACCGGTTGCCGCAGATCGTGGCTGGCCGATGCCAGGAAACGCGACTTGGCGATATTGGCCGCCTCGGCCAGTTCCTTCTGCCGCAGCAGGTCGTTAGCAAGGTCGAGGTTGGCAAATTGCAGATTGAGCGCATCGACCAATAGCTTGCTGAATGAGTTTGCAAGGATCGCGACTACGGCCATCCAGAGCACGCAGAGCACGGCGTAAGTCCAGTGCAGGGCATCTCCCTGCAGCGCGGACCATAGGCAGCCCGGCACCATGATGGTGAACAGGTTGCAGTAGTAGGATGGCAGGTAGGTGCCGAACGCGGTGATGGCTCCCGCAGCCAGCGCGGCGCAGGTCAAAAGAACGATGAACTGATATTCCGCGCGGCTGGGGTCCATCAGAAACAAGCCCCCCACCCCCCAGCACGACCCGCCGACGAGCGCGGTGGCGATTGCCCAAAAGGCCCAGCGACGCCAGTCTTCAACCGGCGGCCTGGCTTTGGCGTGGGCCCAAATCAAGATCAGGCGTGCCGCCGTGCTTGCGGCCAGCGCCAGCACGAAGATGGTTGCTGCGCGCGAGTGTATCGCCTTCTCGTGGACCAGCATGCCCGACAGCATCGACGCCGCGACCAGACCACCCACCGTCCCCGGCGTCGAATTGCGATAAAAGGCAGCGACCTGCTCCGCACGCAGTTGATCCAGACGCTGCGGAGACGTGGCCATTTTCGTCACTGGAAGATCCCACCGGTCGCGGCCGCATCGGCCGGGCGAACATCGCAAGGAGCGACTATAAATGGTCAGCGGATAAATCGAGAAGCGGAAACGCGGCCCGATCGAGGTCGCAGGTCCATGCATCATCGTGATGGGATGGCCGGCATCTATCAATTCGTCGTCCCTGCGAACGCAGGGACCCATAAACCACAGCTATGCGTGGTTAGGCGGGGCCGTCGCTCCAGCCGTCGCAAAATTTGCAGCGGTGGTTATGGGTCCCCGCGGGGGTCTGTCATCGGGCGGCGCGAAGCGCCGACCCGGTGGCGGGGACGACGAATTAGTTTCTAATTACGACTGCGCGGGCCAATCGATCAACGATCGCGTCTTGGTCGCCGCATCGTAAATCTGCACCTGCAGCATCTGATACTGATTCTTCAAGGCCGTGCCGGCCTCTTCGGCGGCTTCGAGCGTATCGTGGTGCGACTTGAAATGACCGTCGACCACCAGCGAGTAACCCTCGGTCGGGGCTTTATCGGCGCGAATGATTTTACGCGGCTGCTGTTCTTCGGCTTCGATCTTCGGCTTCTTCATGCGAACTCCCGGAGACGCGGTTCTGATTGAAGCAGAACCACGTCTCTAAATTTTATTTGACGCGTTTTCTCCACGCGAACTGGCATCCGCCCCGGTTCATGCCGGGGCATGCTTCGCTCGAAAACGCTTTGGTTACGCCTCCCTTTACACCTAACTGGAGAGAAAGGGCGAGAAAGATTGTCCACTTGAGGCTAATATGTCCTTCAAAGCCGGTGGGATTGAGGTCAATACGTGATTGTGACCGAATCGCCGTCGGGACGAAGCATCCGAATCGAGGGAACAGCATGGGTCGAACTGACAAGAAGAGCGAACGTCCCAAGCAGGACGAGGGCAAATCGAAGAAACCGCCATCCGCACCGGCCGAGGACGATGACTATGAGGATGGCGACATGGCCACGCCGAAGCGGGATCGCAACGGCGACGACGACCAGCCACTATGAGGATCGCGCGTTCGACAACAGATTTTCCAGGGCGGAAGCGCTAATCCGCAAATCTTCGCTCGTTGTGATCCGATACCGCTACGCACGCGCGACTTCATTTTGTAGCCAAGTCCAGATCAGCGAAAGTCTTTGCTTTCGATCCGCCTGATACTTCCGATATCGAGCAAATGCGCGCCCCAGGCGCGTCGCGGCAGATCGACCGCGAGCCTCGGAGCCGCCAGCAGGACCAGCGCCGTCATCGCAAGCGGCACCGCTGCGAGCCAATCCAACCGCACTGGGGTCAGTTCCTCCGCGCTGTCAGCATAGGCGCCGCTGCCGGTCAGAAGACGCCGGCACTCGCGGAAAATATCGCGCCGCGTGCCGCCGCGCGATGCGCATCCCAATAGCGCCTGCATGGCGAGATGGGTGCGGACACCCTCGCGGCCCTGCGGCGCCGCGGCGGGTGTCTCGCCGCGCGATATCCGAAGCAGCAGCCCCACGAGATCGACCCCAGCGAGAAAGGCGGCCATCGGTTCAACCAGCCGCGGGTTGCAATCGATCAATAGCGGCGTGGCGCCATCGTCGGCCATCATGTAATCGATCGACAATGCACCATGCCAGGCGAGCTTCTCCCCGATTGCCGCAAGATGGGCGCGGACCTGCGGCCGGGTCACGCTCTCCTTGATCGCTTCGCCGCCGCCGACGCCGGGGGCAATCTGCCGATAGGCATGAAAGCCGAGCAACTGGCCGCGACAGAAAACGCCTTGCGCCTTCTCGGTCGCGCCCACGACAAAATCCTGCACCAGCACCTCGTCGCCGAAGGCACCATTCGCGCCGAGTTCTCGCAGGGCGGCTTCGAGGTCGTTGTCGTCGCGCAAGAACCAGACGCCGCGGCTGGCGGTGCCAACGGCAGTTTTGACCACGCAGGGAAAACGAATGGCGGCGCGCAGTTCATCGACCGAAATCACGATCCGCGTCGCCGGCTGCGGCAGGCCCAATTCACCGAGCAGCCGGCTAAATCCCGCCTTGCTGTGCGCGATGCGGTAGCTTTCGAAACCCGGCAATGCCAGCCCCACGCGAGCTTCCAGCCGTTGCCGCACGCGCGCGAACAAAAATCCCTGTTCATGGGTCGGCAGCAGCACATCGAACTGCCCCGACGACAACAGCCTCTCGAGAAACGCGAGGAATCCGACAGCGTCGTCCCGCAGCCCCGGACAACGATGAAACTTTGCGACAAATTGCGAAAATCTCGCAAGGCAATAGCGCGAGGGATCGCAGACCTCCACGATGTGGCCCGACAATCCCAGCACCGTGACGGTCTCCCGCGCCGACGTCGAGGAACCCTCGGACAGCAGCACACGGAGCGGTTTTGCCATCGGCGCGGGATCGGCCATGTTCGATATCATTCCCGCGCTGGACGCCCTTTGTTCAACCCTGTCGACGCATCTTCCCCGGTTCCGGCCACCGTTCGCGGGGGCTGCCATGCAGCGGTATTCATGGACAAATAACCGGCTTAACCGATAGTAATGCGCCGGCGTTTGTAACGCCATGCGGGCCTTGCCGGGCCATCGAAGCCAATGGGGCCCGAAATTCGAATGGTTGACGTTCTAGCTGCATCGCAACAAACCGGGAGCCAAGCCAGCAGCGATCGGTCGCTGCGGACGCTTGGCGCGGTTTCGACCGCCCATTGGGTCAGCCATTTCCATATATTCGTGCTGCCGATGCTGTTTCCCTTCCTCAAGGAACAACTCGGCGTCGACTACATCCGGCTCGGCTTCGCGCTGACCGTTTATGCCGTGATCTCAGGCCTGACCCAGGTGCCGATCGGCTATCTCGCCGATCATTTCGGCGCCCGCAAGGTGCTGCTGACAGGCCTCACCGTCGGGGGAGCCGCGCTCATCCTGCTCGGCCTGCATCTGAGCTACACCAGCCTGATCGCCAGCGCGGCGCTTCTGGGGCTTGCCAACAGCGTTTATCATCCGGCGGATTATGCCATCCTCTCGGCCCATATGGATGAAGCGCGAATGGGCCGCGCCTTTTCGATCCACACTTTTGCCGGCTTCCTCGGCGGCGCGGTCGCGCCGGCCATCGTGGCTGCGCTGGTTGCAACGATTGGCGGCCACGGCGCGCTGATCGTATCGGGCGCGATAGGTCCGCTGGTGGCGCTGCTGCTTCTCGTCGTCGGCATGCCCGATGCCAGCGCGGCCGATCGCAGGGCTAACGGCGTGCAATCGCCGCAAGGTGGCGTCATCACGCCCGCGCTGATCGTGCTGACGGTGTTCTTCATGCTGCTCAGCCTGTCCAACGCCGGCATCGGTAATTTCGGCGTGGTGGCACTGATGAGCGGCTATGGGACCTCGTTCTCGTCAGCCAATATCGCGCTGACGGCATTTCTCGGCTCGAGCGCCATCGGCGTGCTGGCGGGCGGCTTCCTCGCCGACCGCACCCAGCGTCACGGACAAGTCGCCGCCGGCTGTTTTGCCATTAACGCCGGCATCGTGCTGATCATCGCGCTGGTCGCACTACCCTCGCCGCTGTTGATGGCGGCAATGGCGCTGGCAGGCTTCCTCGGCGGCGTGATCGCTCCCTCGCGCGACATGCTGGTGCGCAACGCGGCCCCGCCGGGCGCCGCCGGACGGGCATTCGGCATCGTCTCCACCGGCTTCAACATCGGCGGCATCATCAGTCCGCTGCTGTTCGGCTGGATCATGGACCAGAATATGCCGCAATGGGTGTTCGGCGCCTCCGTCGTGTTCATGGTTCTCACCGTTCTGCTGGCGCTGGTCACCGACCGCAAACCACAGGCCGCGTCCGAGGCAAGGCTACTGCATTCCTGAGCCTCACACCGGACCGTTGACAGGTCAGACGGAGCACCCATGATGCGGCAACCAATTCAGGGAGAAACGCCATGACCAGCAATCCGGACCTCGTGATTCGCGGCGGCAGCATCGCCGACGGGCTCGGCGGCGAACTGTTCGAGGCCGATGTGGCGATCAAGGACGGCCGCATCACCGAAGTCGGCAAGGTCACAGGCAAGGGCAAGGAGGAGATCGACGCCCGGGGCAAACTGGTGACGCCGGGATTTGTCGACGTTCATACCCATTATGACGGCCAGGTCACCTGGAGCCACGACATCACGCCGTCATCGCAGAATGGCGTCACCACCGCGATCATGGGCAATTGCGGCGTCGGTTTCGCGCCATGCCGGCGAGCCGACCATCAGCGGCTGATCCAGTTGATGGAAGGCGTCGAGGATATCCCGGAGCCGGTGCTGAGCGCCGGCATTCCCTGGGCCTGGGAGAGTTTTCCCGATTACATGGAGTGGCTGTCGCAACGCCATTTCGATATGGACATCGGTGCGCAACTGCCGCATGCCGCGTTGCGGGTCTATGTGATGGGCGAGCGCGGCGCGCGCCGCGATCCCTCCACGGCCGAAGACAACAAGGCGATGGCGGCTCTCGCCGGCGATGCGGTGCGCGCCGGCGCGCTGGGATTTTCGACCTCGCGCACCCTCAATCATCGCACCTCGACCGGCGACTATACGCCGACGCTGAAGGCCGGCGAGGATGAACTGACCGCGATCGCCGCCGGAATGCATGGCGTCGGTCGCAGCGTATTTCAATTCGTGCTCGATCTCTCCACCATCCACGAAGACCTGCCGATGATGCTGCGGGTGGCGGAGAACACCAAGATCCCGGTATCGTTCTCGATCACGCAGAACGACAGGGCGCCCGAACGCTGGCGCCAAACCTTTGCGAGCATCGGCGAAGCATCTGCCCGCGGCCTTTCGATCACCGCCCAGATCGCCGCCCGCCCGGTCGGGCTGATGCTGGGACTGGAACTGTCGCGCAACCCGTTCCAGACCCATCCGAGCTACAAGGCGATCGCCCACCTGCCGTTGGCTGAACGCCTGGTTCGGCTGCGCCAGCCCGAGGTGCGCGCCGCCATCCTGAGCGAGCATGCGACATCGACCGACGATCCGCTGTTCTTCCGGCCGAACTACGACAAGATGTACCTGCTCGGCGATCCCCCCGATTATGAGCAGCCGCTGGAAAACGCGCTGGGCGCGCAGGCCCTCCGCCAGGGCAAGCAGCCGGAGGAACTCGCCTATGACGCGATGCTGACGGACAATGGCCGCGGCATGCTCTACGTGCCGTTCCTCAACTACGCCGACGGCAATCTCGATGCGGTGCGCGAAATGCTGAGCGATCCGCATTCGGTGCCGGGACTGAGCGACGGCGGCGCGCATTGCGGCATCATTTGCGACGCCAGCTTCCCGACCTATCTGCTGACGCACTGGACCCGCGACCGCAAGCGCGGCGAAAAGCTCTCGATTCCCTTCGTGGTGGCGGCGCAGTCGCGCAAGACCGCGCTCTCGGTCGGGCTCTGCGACCGCGGCGTCATCGCGCCCGGCTATAAGGCCGACGTCAACGTCATCGACTACGACCGGCTGCATCTGCATCCGCCAAAAGTCCATTACGACCTTCCGGTCGGCGGCCGCCGTCTGCTGCAACAGGTCGACGGCTATGACGCCACCATCGTCTCCGGCGTGGTGACCCGGCGCAACGGGACGGCCACCGGTGCCCGCCCGGGCCGGTTGGTGCGCGGCGCGCGCGAAGAAGCGCGCGAGTTTGTCGCGGCGGCGGAGTAAAGCCTTACGCGAATTTCGGCTGCCCCACCTCACCCATCAGGCGGGCGCGTTCGGTATTGGGCCACAGCAACAACAGGCCGAGCAATCCGGACGAGATCAGGATGACGGCGTTGATGGTGAAGCCGATCAGGTAACCGTCCATTGGCCTCGCCGCGTGCTGGATCACATTGCCCATCACCTGTGGCGCGAGGATTCCGGCAAGCGTGTAGATCGCCCCGTAAATCGAAATCACCGCACCGCGCTGTGACACCGGCGTGAATTCGCCAATCATCGGCGGACAGACCACATAGATCGATCCGCAAAGCCCCGATCCCAGCACCAGCAGGCCGACCTGAAGTCCGCCGGCCGGAATATACGGCAGCGTGGCAAGGATCGCTCCACCGACGACCAACGGCGCCGCGCCAAGCACGCCGCGCGCCCCGCGGGTAGAGACGCCGCGCGCCATCAACGCCTGCGAAATCCATCCCGTGAGCAACACGATGGTGGCGCCAAACACCCAGGGCAGGATTGAAATCCACCCCGCCTGCTGTTGCGAGAAACCGAGCCCTTCCACGATGAAGGACGTGAACCAGGTCAGACCCAGCGACAGCGCCCAATAAGCCCCGAAGGTGGCGGCACAGCATCCGATGAAGGTTCGCGACGTCAGAAGCTGAAAATACGGAATGCGCGGCTCGGCCGCGGCCGCAGCAACCGTCTGGGCCAGCGGGCCCTCCTTGCCGAGAAAGAGCCACGCCACCACCCACATCAGGCCGACGATTCCGAGCGCCCCAAAGGCATGATGCCAGCTGTAATTGATGATCAGCCAGTTCAGCGCCGGCACCGCGATGATCACGCCGAACGCGGAGCCTTGCGACAGGATGGCGGTGGGCAGCGTCCGTTTCTCGTCGGGGAACCATTTGTAGATCGCGTGAGCCGCCACCGAAAACGCCGGCCCCTCGCCGGCGCCGAGAATGATCCGGCAGATGATGAAGGTCGTCAAACTGACCGTGCCGACCATCGGAAATTGAGCCAGCGCCCATACCAGCGACAGTGCGAGCAGGACCCAGCGCGCGGCAATCCGATTGGCGATGAAACCGACGACGATGGCCGAAGTCGAAAACAGGAA
>Ga0209006_10006981_pt1 | contig 10201 bp, 11 predicted proteins | sample JacPin_JW_Ref_O2_FD_188567 | JGI IMG/M metagenome (GOLD analysis project Ga0209006, IMG submission 188567) | Forest soil microbial communities from Algoma, Ontario, Canada - Jack Pine, Ontario site 1_JW_Ref_O2 (SPAdes) (version 2) | ecosystem: Environmental > Terrestrial > Soil > Boreal... | reverse complement strand
TCTGGGAAGCCATTCGAGGGGCGCCGGATCGCCGGCCCCGGTCCGGGCCTGCCTATAGCAGGGTGCCGCACGACCCGCAACGAACACATAAAGATTTCTTTATGTGCCGAGCGGATCCCGCCGCGGCTATTCTTCCTCGCCGAAACGGCCGCAGATCAGCGCATCGAGGGCCGCGATGACGGCTTCCGCATCCTTGCCGCAGGCGTCGACCGTGATGTCGGTGCCCGGGCCGGCGCCGAGCGTCATCAGGCCGAGGATCGATTTGCCGCCGACGGTTTCGCCGCAGCGGGTGACGCGGACATCGGCATCGAATTTTTCCACGGTCTGCACGAATTTCGCCGAGGCGCGCGCGTGCAGTCCCTTCTCGTTGCAGATGCGGATGATGCGGACGACCGCGCCCTCACGCGATGCGGGGGCCTCTGGGCAATCGTCGGTGAGACCGCGCGATTCAGTCATTTCCCGGCAAGCACACGGCTCGCGATCGTGATGTATTTGCGGCCGGATTCCTGTGCCGCGACGACCGCCTCGGCGAGCGGGCATTCGCCGCGGACCTTGGCGAGCTTGACCAGCATCGGCAGGTTGATGCCGGCGAGCACCTCGACCCTCGGCCGGCTCATCACCGAAATGGCGAGATTCGACGGGGTACCGCCGAACATGTCGGTCAGGATCGCGACGCCGTCGCCGCTGTCGACCCGCTTGACCGCCTCGATGATGTCGCGGCGGCACTGCTCGCCGTTGTCGTCCGGTCCGATGCTGATCGACTCGATCTGCGATTGCGGACCAACCACGTGCTCCAGGGCGGCGCGGAACTCGACGGCGAGTCGCCCATGGGTAACGATCACAAGGCCGATCATCGAAACTCCCCGCGGGCGCTTGGGCTTGGCTGCGCCGCACGAAAGGGCCACATTCATGACCACGCGAGGCCCGATGCGCAAGGGCCCCGCAGCCATATCTAGGCCTGATGCCGCATTGCAGCAACACTGTCGCAAAAGCCGACCCAAGAGGGCCGGTTTAAGCGCGGCCAGCCTAGTCGAAATATGGTTAATTTTTGTGCCCCAATGGGGAAATCGACCCGGGGAGGCCGATCAGCCAGCCCGGTCGGTGGTCAGGCTGGCCCAGATCAGCCCCAGGGCGTCGGCGTCCGCTGCGACGGGAAGTCGCGGCAGGCAAATACCTTCAATCTCGACCCGCAGACGCGTGGCCGCCGGCAGCCGTTCGCCGTCGGCAGCCGCAAGATCCACCACGCACCCGATCACGGCGGCCGGCTCGTAGTCGAGCCGACGGATGCCGAGGCCGCGCACCTCGATCAGCCCGGCAATCTCCGGCACGGGGCGCACCAGCAGCCGACCGTGGTGCGGCTCGATCAGGCTGCGGTCATCGGAGATGAGCCGAACGAGGGCCGGAAAGCCGCGCTCGGCTTGTCGCAGCAGCGCCAGCACGAGGCGCGATTTACCGGCGCCGGACGGCCCACGGATCAAGAGCGCGCGGGCGCCGACGAGCACCGCGGAAGCATGGATGGACGGCATCGGTCGCGAGCCTCACGCGCCGCGATCGGCCGGGCGCCGCATCATATCGCCGGCAGGCGCACCACGAACCGCGCCCCCAGCACTTGCGGCGGCTCGCCCGGGGCGGGCGTCGCGATGCGGTTTTCGGCCCACAGCCGGCCGCCATGCGCCTCGACGATCTGCAGCGAGATCGACAGGCCGAGGCCCGAATTCTGGCCGAACCCCTGGTGCGGTCGGTCGGTGTAGAACCGCTCGAAAATCTTCTCCATCGCGTCCGGATTGATGCCCGGGCCATCGTCGTCGACCATGATCTCGACATCGCCGCGCAGCCGCCGGCACGTCACCCGCACGGTGCCGCCCGCGGGCGAGAACGAGCGGGCATTGTCGATCAGGTTGTTGATCACCTGGCCGAGCCGCGAGTCGTGGCCCGGCACCAGGAAGCTGCCGCCGCCCTCGAAGGTGAGCGCGACCTTGACGTCGCTGTCCCGCCTGACCTCGTTCGCAACCGTCGTGACGGTCTTGAGCAACTTCGCGAGGTCGACCGGTGCCACGACCTGCCGGTGCATCTCGGCATCGAGCCGGCTCGCGTCGGAAATGTCGGAGATCAGCCGGTCGAGCCGGCGCACGTCGTGCACAATGACGCTGAGCAGGCGCGCGCGGCTATCCTCGGTCTTGGCGAGCGGCAGCGTCTCCACCGCCGAGCGCAGCGACGTCAGCGGGTTCTTCAATTCATGCGACACGTCGGCCGCAAAGCTCTCGATCGCCGCGATGCGGCTGTAGAGCGCGTTGGTCATGTCGCGCAGCGCCCCCGACAGGTGCCCGATCTCGTCGCGCCGCCGGGTGAAATCGGGAATGTCGACGCGTCCGGTGGTACGCCGGCGCACCAGCTCGGCGGCTTCCGACAGGCGGCGCACCGGGCGCGCGATGCTGCCGGCGAGCAGGATCGACAACAGCACCATGATGCCGGCCGCGATCAGGCCGGTCTTGATCACCTTGCGCCGCTCGGCCTCGATGCGCTGGTCGATGTCGTTGCCTTGCGTCGACAGCAGCAGCACGCCGCGCACCGCGCGGAAGCGCTGCACCGGCACCGCGACCGACACGATCACGCGGCCGCGGTCGTCGACCCGCACCATGCTGGCGTTCTGCCCATTGAGCGCCTGCGCGACCTCCGGATAGCCACGGCCATTGCCGGCAATCTCCTGATAGCGCGGCAGGTCGCCGCGGCTGAACCAGGTGCGAATGGTGATGAACGCGCGCTCGATCCCGCCGGGTTTTTCGCTCGACGGCGACGGCAGGTCGGTGCCGAGCACGTCGCCGCGCTCGCTGACGCTGCGGCTGTCGAGGATGAGCGCGCCATCGGAGCCGTAGACGCGGGCGCGGGTGTTCGTCGGTGAAATCAATCGGTGCAGCAGCGGACCTGCCCGGTCCGGATTGATCGAGAAATCGAGCCCATTATCGTCCTGTGGGCCGTAGGTCTCGCCGGTCTGAATATCGGGCACCTTGTTGGGATCGATCGTGATGGTCGAGCCGTTTTCGGCGGTTGCCCCGCCCGCGATGGCGCCGGCGATCATCTCGCCCTGCACCAGCAGGCTGCGCACGCTCGCCTCGATCAGGCCGGCACGTGCCTGGGTCAGCGGCACGATGCTGACGACCAGCGCGAGCAGGCCGAAGACGTTGAGGAAGACGATGCGGCGGGTGAGGCTGGAAAAGCCCTGGGTGACGAAGATTTGCCAGGCGTGGCGCACCAGGCCAAACGGTCCTTCGGTGCGCAGCACGCGCCAGGTGGCGCGGAAGAGGTCGACCGTGCGCCCGAGCGCGACGATCGTCGCGGCCGCGGCGCGCCGGCGCCAGACGTCGAGGATCAGGGCGGCGCGGCGCGCACGCCGCAGCGCATTGCCGGGACGAACCGTCTCGGCTGCGGCTTGCAAGGCTTGCGTGGTTCGATCGAGCACCCGTAGCTTCCCGGTCTCGTTCGTTGCGGCCCGCGCGCCGGCGACGGCACGCCGCCATCAGCAAATACGCGAGCGGGCGCCCCCGGCAGGCTACAGTTCCAGGCTACATTTCCTTGAAGCGGTAGCCGACGCCGTAGAGCGTTTCGATCATATCGAAATCGTCGTCGCTCTGCTTGAATTTCTTGCGTAACCGCTTGATGTGGCTGTCGATCGTGCGGTCGTCGACATAGACTTGGTCGTCGTAGGCGGCGTCCATCAGGGCGTTGCGGCTCTTCACCACACCCGGGCGCGTCGCCAGCGCCTGCAGGATGAGGAACTCGGTCACCGTCAGCGTGACAGCCTCGGCCTTCCACGTGCAGGTGTGGCGCTCCGGGTCCATCCGCAACAGACCCCGCTCGAGCACTTTCGCCGAGTCGGTTTCCTTCGGCTGAGTCGCGTCCTTCGGCACGCCGCGGCGCAGCACTGCCTTGACGCGCTCGACCAGCAGGCGCTGCGAGAACGGTTTGCGGATGAAGTCGTCGGCGCCCATCTTGAGGCCGAACAGCTCGTCGATCTCCTCGTCCTTGGAGGTGAGGAAGATCACCGGCGTGTCCGACTTCTGCCGCATGCGCCGCAGCGTTTCCATGCCGTCCATGCGCGGCATCTTGATGTCGAGGATGGCGAGATCGGGCGGCGACGTCTTGAAGCCTTCGAGCGCCGAGGCACCGTCCGTGTAGGTCATGATCCGGTAACCCTCGGCCTCGAGCGCAATCGAGACGGACGTGAGGATGTTGCGGTCGTCATCAACCAAAGCGATTGTTGGCATTAGCCCTGTCCCGTGACGGTTCCGATGGTCGTCTAAGCCCTTCAAGCGAGGCCGAAATGTGACACCGGACCGCTCGGCTTCGGTCATCGTTTACGCGAAGCGCGCAAATCACCAATTGTGGCCGAATCTAGTACTTGCAAGACTGCTTCGCCATAAAAACCGGCAAGCGCACGCTACAATGTCTGATTAGCGCGGAACTGTGGACTTGAGGGAGTTAACGAAAGGTTATGAGCACCGCCGATCATCCGTTGCCCGGCATCATGCCGGACCGCCTGCCTGAGACGGCCGCTCCCCCGGCCGATTTTGTGCCGAAGGCGGTAGCCAAGAGCCTGCTGCGCAGCATCCGCGCCGGCAGCCTGGCGACGCTTGACCGCAACACCGGCCATCCGTTCGCATCGCTGGTCAACGTCGCGACCGATGCCGATGGCGCGCCCGTGATCCTGGTGTCGCGCCTCTCGACCCACACGGCCAATCTCGAGGTCGACGGCCGCGCCTCGATCCTGCTCGCCGAGACCGGCAAGGGCGATCCGCTCGCCCATCCGCGCCTCACGGTGCTCGGCCGGATGGCGCAGGTTGCGCGCCCGAGCGACGACGAGGCGCGCGTGCGCCGGCGCTTTCTCGCCCGGCATCCGAAATCGGAGCTGTACGCCGGCTTCGGCGATTTCGCCTTCTGGCGCATGACGGTCGCCTCCGCCCATCTCAACGGCGGCTTTGCCCGCGCCGCCGACCTCAAGGCCGCCGATGTCTTGAGCGATGTCGCCGATGCCGCCGACCTCCTCGCCGCCGAGGCAGACGCCATCGTGCACATGAACGCGGATCATGCCGAAGCCTGCCGGCTCTATGCCGTGAAGCTGCTCGGCGAGCCGGACGGCGCCTGGCGCATCACCGGCCTCGACCCCGATGGCGCCGATCTCGCCGTCAACGACCGCACCGCGCGGCTCGCCTTCCCGCAGCGCGTCACCGGACCAGAGCAGCTCCGCCAGGCGCTGGTCGCGCTCGCCGCGCAGGCGCGTGCTGCCTGAGCAGGCCATGCAGACGCCCTACAGCTATCGCGACGACCCGGCCGTACCGGCGTTTCCGGACGACCGGCCGGTGATCATTTTCGACGGCGAGTGTGTGTTGTGCTCGGGCAGCGCACGGTTCGTGCTGCGCCACGACAAGCGCAGGATTTATCGTTTCTTGGCCGCGCAGACCCCGCTCGGCCGTGCGCTCTACGGGCATTACGGCCTCGATACCCAGGACTATGAGACCATGATCGTGATCGCCGACGGCATCGCAACATTCAAGTCGGAAGCCGTCGTCCGCATCGCCGAGGGGCTTGGCTTGCCGTGGTCGCTCGCCGCCGTCCTCCGCGTCATCCCGCGGCCGTGGCGGGATAGCCTCTATGCCGTGCTGGCGCGGCATCGCCTGCGCATCCTCGGCCGGCGCGAGAGCTGCTACCTGCCAGCGCCGGCAGACGCCGACCGCTTTCTCGCATGAGCGCGACGCGCGTCCTCATCGTCGGCGGCTACGGCACGTTCGGCGGCCGGCTCGCGCAACTCCTCGCCGACGAGCCGCGGCTGACATTGATCATTGCGGGCCGCGCGCGCGAGCGCGCAGAAGCCTTTTGCGAAAATCTGGGCGGCGTCGCGACCCTCGAGCCCCTGGCCTTCGATCGCGAAGGCGATCTCGATGCGGTGCTCGCGGCTGCCAAGCCCGACGTCGTGGTCGATGCGTCCGGTCCGTTCCAGGCCTACCGGGGCGATCCGTACAAGCTGGTGAAGGCCTGCATCGCGCACGGAATCGACTACCTCGACCTCGCTGACGGATCCGATTTCGTCGACGGCATTGCCCAATTCGACGCCGCCGCGACGGCGCGAGGTGTCTGCATTCTCTCGGGCGTGAGCAGCTTTCCGGTGCTCACCGCCGCGGCGGTGCGACGGCTCGCGCAGGGCATGACGCGCCTCGATGCGGTGACGGGCGGAATCGCACCGTCGCCTTATGCGGGCGTTGGGGTCAACGTCATCCGCGCCATCGCGAGCTATGCGGGCCGACCGGTGCGGCTCGTGCGCGACGGCCATGCGACGACGGGGGCCGGTCTGGTCGAAACGCGCCGTTTCACGATCGCGCCGCCCGGACGAATGCCGCTGCGGCCGGTGCTGTTCTCGCTCGTCGACGTGCCCGATCTGCAGGCGCTGCCGAAGCTGTGGCCGCAGCTCAGGTCGGTTTGGATGGGCGCGGGTCCGGTTCCGGAAATCCTGCATCGCTTTCTGAACCTGCTGGCGCGTCTTGTGCGGTTGAGGCTTTTGCCCACGCTTGTGCCGCTCGCCCGACTGATGCACGCCACGACCAACACGCTGCGCTGGGGCGAGCATCGCGGCGGCATGTTCGTCGCCCTGGCGGGCGCCGGCCCTGACGGGCGCACGATCGAACGGTCCTGGCACATGATCGCCGAAGGCGATGACGGCCCGCTCATTCCCGCGATGGCGGCCGAGGCGATCGTGCGCCAGCGGCTCGATGGGCGGCGGCCGGCCGTCGGCGCGCGTGCGGCGCTGCGCGAGCTCGAGCTCGCCGACTACGAGGCCTTGTTCGCGCGCCGCAAGATTTTTTGCGGGACGCGCGAGCCGATGGATGCGGCAACGCCGGTGTATCGCCGACTTCTGGGCGATGCCTACGCGGCCCTGCCGGCGCCGATCCGGGCAATGCATGACCTCACCGGCGCGCTGACGGCCGATGGTCGCGCGACGGTCGAGCGCGGCTCGGGCCTGCTGGCGCGCGCAATCGCCGCCGTGATCGGATTTCCGCCGGCCGGCCGCGACGTCCCCGTCAAAGTGAACTTCACCCTGCGTGACGGCCGGGAAATCTGGCGACGCGATTTTGCCGGACGCACCTTCTCGAGCAGCCAGGAGGCCGGGCGAGGACGCTTCGACAGGCTGTTGTGCGAGCGCTTCGGGCCGTTTGCCTTCGGCCTCGCGCTGGTGTGCGAGCCCGGGCGGCTCAACCTGGTTGTCCGGCAATGGCGTCTGCTCGGCATTCCGTTGCCGCGTGCCCTCGCGCCGTTCGGAATTGCCTATGAGAGCGCCGAGGACGGCCGGTTCCGCTTCTTTGTCGAAATCAAGCTGCCGCTGATCGGGCTGATCGTCCGCTACCAGGGCTCGCTCACGGTTCGCGCGGCGGGGTAACCCTACCTGTAAACCCTTCTTGGCAACGGAACCCGCGCTCACTATAGGTCGCGCGCCCGCCCGGCGGGCGTTATACTCGGGGTGGGGCTGCCGTCGGTGGCCCGGAGGGGGTACCGGCCGATCAGGCGGCGGCCGGAGGTGTGCGGAGGTCATCGTGCAGGAAACAGGTTTGCGCAACAGCGCGCATGGCGCTGACAAATTCGGTCTTATGGAGCTTGCGGCGGTCCACTGGAATCTGGGCGACGCGCGGCTCTATGAGCACGCGATTGCGAACCACGAAGGCTCGATCGTGCAAGGCGGCGCGTTCTGTGCCGAGACCGGCGTCCATACCGGCCGCAGCCCCAAGGACAAGTTCATCGTCTGCGACGAGTCGACCGAGAAGACCATCTGGTGGGAGAAGAACGGCAAGCTCACCCCGGCCCAGTTCGACCTGCTCTACCAGGACTTCCTCGCCCACGCCAAAGGCAAGCAGCTCTACGCCCAGGACCTCTATGGGGGTGCCGATGCCAAATATCGCATCAAGGCGCGGGTCTATACCGAGCTCGCCTGGCACTCGCTGTTCATCCGCACCCTGCTGATCCGCCCCGAACGCTCCGAGCTTGCGCACTACGTGCCGGATTTCACCATCTTGTGCCTGCCCTCGTTCAAGGCCGATCCCAAGCGGCACGGCGTGCGCTCCGAGACCATCATCGCGATCAACTTTTCCAAGCGCGTGATCCTGATCGGCGGCAGCTACTACGCGGGCGAGATGAAGAAGTCGGTCTTCACCACGCTCAACTACTACCTGCCGGCCGAAAGCGTGATGCCGATGCACTGCTCGGCGAATGTCGGCCGGGACGGCGACGTTGCGCTGTTCTTCGGCCTTTCCGGCACCGGCAAGACCACGCTGTCGGCCGATCCCAACCGCACGCTGATCGGCGACGACGAGCACGGCTGGGGCCCGCAGGGCGTGTTCAATTTCGAGGGCGGCTGCTACGCCAAATGCATCAAGCTCTCGCGCGAGGCCGAGCCCGAGATCTACGACGCGACCTTGCGCTTCGGCGCGATCCTCGAGAACGTCGTGTTCGATCCGGAGACGCGCATCTGCGACTTCGAGGACGACTCCAAGACCGAGAATACCCGCTCGGCCTATCCGCTCGATTTCATCCCCAATGCGTCGCGCACCGGCCGCGCCGGCATGCCGAAGAACGTGGTGCTGCTGACCGCCGACGCCTACGGCGTCATGCCGCCGATCGCCAAGCTCACGCCCGCCCAGGCGATGTATCACTTCCTCTCCGGCTACACCGCCAAGGTCGCCGGTACCGAGAAGGGCCTGGTCGGCGTCGAGCCGGAATTCTCCACCTGCTTCGGCGCGCCGTTCCTGCCGCGCCATCCGTCGGTCTATGGCAACCTGCTGCGCGAGCTGATCGGCGTGCACGGCAGCGACTGTTGGCTGGTCAACACCGGATGGACCGGCGGCATCTACGGCGTCGGCCGCCGCATGCCGATCAAGGTGACGCGCACCCTGCTCACCGCGGCGCTCGACGGCTCGCTGCGCAACGCCAAGTTCCGCACCGATCCCTATTTCGGCTTCTCGGTGCCGACCCAGCTTCCCGGCGTCGAGCCGCATCTGCTCTATCCGCAGAAGACCTGGCAGAACAAGCTCGAGTTCGACCAGACGGCACGCAAGCTCGTCGCCATGTTCCAGAAGAACTTCGTGCAGTTCGAGGAGCATGTCGACGCCGATGTGCGCGCGGCGGCGCCCGAGGTGCGCATCGCGGCGGAATAACCGCGGCTCCCCCCACGACGGGACGCATTCAACGGCGGCCGTACGGCCGCCGTTTTGCTTGCGACGGATAAAAGAAATTTTAATCGCTGCGTACCGGCTGCGTTCTTCGGACTGCGCTCCCCAATCGTTATATCCGCGGCGGAGGACGCATCATCATGCTGACCTGGACCACCGTCGCACCGGCCGTCTCGGCTGCCTTCCTGAGCTCCGTCGTCGAGGTCGTGGAGGCGTTCACGATCGTGCTTGCGGTTGCGACCGTGCGCGGCTGGCGGCCGGCCTCGCTCGGCGCCATGGCCGGTCTCGTGGTGCTGGCGCTGATCGTCGTGACCTTCGGCCCGCTGCTCGGCCTCGTGCCGCTGCGCGCTGCAGCTCGCGGTCGGCCTTCTGCTCCTCCTGTTCGGCATGCGCTGGCTGCGCAAGGCGATCCTGCGCGGCGCCGGCGTCATTGCGCTGCATGACGAGACGCTCGCCTTTGCGCACGAGACCGCCGGGCTGCGCGAGCAGGCGCAGCGCCATGAGGCGCGGCTCGACTGGCTCGCCGGCCTCGCGAGCTTCAAGGCGGTGGTGCTCGAAGGGCTCGAGGTGGTGTTCATCGTGATCGCGGTCGGCGCCGGGCGCGGGCTCGTCGTTCCGGCGAGCTTCGGCGCGCTTGCGGCCGCGGCGCTCGTGCTTGTTGCCGGCCTGCTGATCCATCGGCCGCTCGCCCGGGTGCCCGAGAACACCCTCAAATTCGCGGTCGGCGTGATGCTGTCGGCGTTCGGCGTGTTCTGGGTCGGCGAGGGCCTCGGCGTTCCCTGGCCGGGCGAGGATCTGGCGATCCCGGCCATCGCGCTCGTGTTTCTCGCGAGCGCGCTTGCGGCTGTGCGTGCAGCGCGGCGGCCGGTCGCGGAGCTGGCCCGATGAGCGCCATCGTCAACGTGCTGCGCGAGCTCATCGGCCTGATCGTCGATGACGGACGACTGGCGCTGTGGATCGTGGTGGTCGTCGCCGCTGCCGCCGTCGCTGCCGCC
>Ga0209006_10006980_pt1 | contig 10201 bp, 11 predicted proteins | sample JacPin_JW_Ref_O2_FD_188567 | JGI IMG/M metagenome (GOLD analysis project Ga0209006, IMG submission 188567) | Forest soil microbial communities from Algoma, Ontario, Canada - Jack Pine, Ontario site 1_JW_Ref_O2 (SPAdes) (version 2) | ecosystem: Environmental > Terrestrial > Soil > Boreal... | reverse complement strand
CGGTGCGGTCGAGAGGGCCTGGGATTTTGGCAGCGGCCTCAGTCCGGTCGAGTCGATTTCCCAATTGCGGCAAATCCTCGCGCTCGATCCAAAGCTGAAACTGCTGGTGGGGCACGGCCTGTTCGATCTCGCCGCACCCTATTTCGGATCGAAAATCCTGCTCGATCAACTGCCGGCCTACGGTTCGCGCGAGCGGGTCAAGCTTGTGGTCTATCCGGGCGGCCACATGTTCTACTCGCGCGATGCGGCGCGCGCGGCTTTCCGCGCCGAGGCTCAGGCGATGATGAAGTGAACGAAATCGGTTAGCGATTTCGGCGCGGCGCGTATTTGCGCTCCATCTCCGCCGCCAGGTGTTTTTCCGGCTTCAATCTGGCGCCCGCGAGCCAGACATCGGTGATCGTGCCGGCCTTGTTGCGGGTGCGGCGCACGGCCTGGCCATGGCTGGCGTATCCGGCCGCCTGGGAAATCCGGCCGGTGTCGCGGCCGGTGATCTCGATTTCGGTCGCGTCCATCAGCGGGTTGATAAAGTGCGGATTGGCCGCCATCACGAGATTTCCCATCGGTACCAGATCGACCGCACCCCATAGGCTCCACCAGCGCCCGGTCCAGTCGCGAACGCGCCTTGCGGGTGCGCCGTGCGCTGCAAAGCCGCGCAAGATATGCATGGCGCCGTCAAGCCAAAGATAGGCCCAGCCATCGACGGAGTTGGTCAGGATGGTGATGGCGAGATCGCGGGCGGGGATGACGCAGGTCCGCGAGACATAGCCCTGGAATCCGCCGGTATGGCCGAACCAGTCCCAGCCGCCGAGCGAGCCGCTCATGATCCCGAGACCGTAATAGCCCTCCAGGCTGGCATGCGGATTGCGCCATTGTTTCCGGGTCATCTCCCGGCGGCTGCCAGCGGAAAGTAAGCTGCGCTTCGCATTCGGCGCGAGTTGGCCGAAGAAGCGGGCCACGTCAGCCGCGGTGCTGACGAAGCCCGCGGCCGGCATGATGGCATGGGTCGCATTGTCGCCGGGAATGACGAGGCGCCGGCCGACCGGAATGCGATGGGTGTGGCCGCGCGCGAACCGGATGCCCTTGGCGGCGGGCATGTCGGGCGTGGTCTCGCGCAAACCGGCGGCGTCGATGATCTCGCGTTCGACCCAGACCCGATAGGGCTCCTTGGTGATCGCTTCGATCACAAGGCCGATGAGTCCGAAGCCGTGGTTGGAATATTTGAAACGGGTGTTGGGCGTGATCGCCGGCGGCGACTGCAGCTCTGCCAGCAGTTCCTTCGCATCAAGATAGGGCCGGCCATCGGTGAACTGTCCGGAATCGGCGCCATCGCGGGTGAGGCCGGCACTGTGCGAGAGGGCTTGCGCGATGGTGGTTTCCGCGACCTGCGGATGCAGGCCTTTGACATACTGCCCGACCGGATCGTCAAGCCGCAATTGGCGCCGCTCGCGGAGCTTCATGATTCCGGCGGCGGTGAAACTCTTCGAATGCGATGCGATCCGAAAGCGGTGGCGCGGGGTGAGCTTTTCGCCGGTGGCGAGATTGGCGTGGCCGAACGCGTATTCGGCGACCACCTTGCCGCGATGCGCGATGGCGACAATGCAGCCCGGCTGCTCCGAAGCCCGTAGCTGGAATTCCAGCCAGTCGCGAATGTAGCCGGTCGCCGATTGCAGCCATGGTTCCATGCGCCTTCTCCTGGAAATGAGAGATCAGATCGCGATCCGATTAGATTGCTGTCCGATAAAATAAGACCGGCGCGGCCTTTGGAGCCGCGCCGGTTGAACGAACGGATGCTGCCGAATTCAGTAAACGAGGCCGGTGCCGGTCGGCTTTTCCAGTGCCGCGGCGAGCGAGCGGTATTCCGCGCAGTCGGTGCCGCACAACTCGCCGATCCGGGTCAGGTGATATTGCGCCTGATCGCGGTTGCCCTGTTCGAGTTGCCACAGCCCGTAATATTGCCAGGTCCGCACATGGTCCGGGTCGGCCTTCAATGCCCGCTCGTACCAGATCTGCGAGACCTTGTAGTCGCCGAGCTTGCGATAGGAATAGCCGATCAGATTGGCGACATCGGCAAGATCGTCCTGGCCGAGCGCCTTCAACTGTCCGATCGCCGCCGCATATTCGTTGCGATCGTAGATCGATGCGTAGGCCGCGCGATACCCCTCGATGAATCGGGGATCGTCGATGCTGGAGTTCTTCTTGGCCTTCTTGCTCTTCTTGACGTCCGACCTGGTGTCGGGCGGCGGCGACGGCGATTCGCCGCCCGCGGCAAAGGCCGAAGCGAGGGGCGCTGCGATCAGCGCCATCGAGTACATCGCCAGCGCCAAAAGCCTGATCGCAAATTTGCTCATACGTCTCTCCAGATGCCTGTGGGTATTTCGCCAGAATTGAACGCCATCCTACACCGGCGCCCGCTATGTGAACACCCGCCGCAACGGAACATTCCCCGGACAAATCGTTTTTTTGGCGGGCCGATGATCCCCAACGCAGGCCGCAGGATGAACAACAAGTCATCCAGATGAACGAAGTCCGTCGCCGCGCTTCAGCAGGGGTTCAGCGTGCCACCCCTAAGGTCGCACCAACGATCGACGAACCCGGCCATCCGACCGGCCATCTCGTGATCCCGTTGAAAGAGGAAACAACCATGTTCAAGACAATTTCCGCAGCGGTGCTTGCCGTTTCCGTTCTCGCCGCGCCCGCGATGGCGGCCGGCCGGACGCCGCATGCACCGGCGATCAAGACCGCGCAGCACAGCGTGCTGAATGCCAATGCCAAGATGGGACGCCATCATCACAAGCATCACCGCCATCACCATGCCCACAAGCGGATCGGTATGCTCAAGAAGCATCAGTTCTCGAAGGTCACGATCAAGCACGCGACACCTGCCACCAAGCGCGGCTGAAACGGATCCGCGGGGGGTGGCTTCATCCCATTGTCCAGCGCTGTCCTTTGCGGATATCAGACCCGGCCCGCGTGCCATCGCTTCCCCGATGGCGCCGGGCCGGTGCCGCATTTTGAACATTGGCGCGGCGCCAATAGCAAATGCGGATTCCCTTTGACAAGCGAAAGGGCTAGAACCGCGGCGGGGGCGTCGAACCTTTGAAGACGGGTTGCATTTGGGGATATCAGCAAGGCGCGCGGCGATGATGTTGTTGCTGCCGATCGCGCTCGCGGCCTGCGCGGGCAGCGATGACGGCAGCAGCATCAGCTATACGTCCGATCGCAACGGCACCGACCAGCCGCTTCCAACTAACTACCGTCTGCAATTGCTGGCGTTCATGAGAACCTACCTTAACGATCCCGTTGGCGTGCATGACGCGATGATGGCCCAACCGGTAGAGCGCACCGTCGGCGGGCGGCAGCGCTATGTCAGCTGTCTGCGCTTTAGCCCGCGCGAATCCGACGGCAGCTATCGCGGCTTGCGCGAACGCGCGATTGTCTATGTCGATGGCCGGCTGGACCACGTCGCCGAGAATGCCGACGACATTTGCGCCGGTGTGACCTATGGGCCGTTCCCCGAACTGCAAAACATGGCGCGTTAGCGCGTGGCTGCCGGTTCGCGCAAGGACCGCTTAAAACGTCAAAATTGAAGAGATAAAGTTTCGGCTCCTACTCAATCGGAACCGAATTGGCGTCGCCCGATCGCTCGGAGCCGCGCGGGAACTCCGATCACTTTTCAGCGAGGCTTGAACCTGAACTCAATTCCAAATGGCCTAACAAAGGGTCAAAAACATCGAAAAAAGTAACCGCTACGGAACAATATGGCGTTGTTGTCTCGCCGTCACAGTTGGAAACCATCGACGCGCCAGCGCGGCCGCGAAGCAACCAAACTGCTGCCACCTTGTTTGATAAGGGTCGCAACGACACTAACGGGGATAGCCATGAAGAGACTTTTGCTCAGCACTGCCGCTATTATCGCGTTCGCGGCGCCTGCTGTTGCGGCTGACCTGCCTGCGCGCACCTACACCAAGGCTCCCGTCTATACGCCGCCGCAAGCGGTCTACAACTGGACCGGCTTCTACATCGGCGGCAATGTAGGTGGCGCGTTCGCGGGCGGAAACAGCCTGGAGGGAAGTGGCGGCCGGTTCATGGGCGGCGTTCAGGGCGGCGCGGACTATCAGTTCGGCAATAACTGGGTGATCGGCGCCGAAGCTCAGTACAACTGGCTGAGCAACAACAATAACGGTGGCGTGCTTTTCCCTGCCGGCACCCTGGTGACCGCGAACACCGATCAGATCGGGTCGGTTACCGGCCGCTTGGGTTATGCCTGGGGTCCGACGCTGTTGTATGCCAAGGGCGGTTACGCTTGGCGCGACAATCCCAATATCGGCGTCAGCCTTGCCGGCGTGGCACAACCCTTTACCGTCGATGGAGCCCACAAGGATGGCTACACTGTCGGTGCGGGTCTCGAATACATGTTCGCCCCGAACTGGTCCGCCAAACTGGAATACCAGTACTATAACTTCGGCCGCAGCACCTTCACCGGCGGCCCCGCCGAGATTGTCGGCGCCCGGTTCAACAACGACGAGCATACCATCAAGGCAGGTCTGAATTACCGCTTCGGCTGGGGTGGCCCGGTCGTCGCGAAGGACTGACCGCCAAAGTGCCAAAGTATTGACAGAGATAGCTTCGCTATCCCAGAAGGCCGGCTTCCTGCTGGCCTTTTCGTTTGGGTGCCTTGTTGGCGGCGATCCGAACTCGTTTGCCGGCCAAAAAATAATTTTTGCGGTGCACGGAACTTCCGCGCGAGATCGGTTATTGTGGTCCTGCCGGTTGGTGGACAACAAAGACAACGAACATGCGTGCTTTGGCGTTAGGGCTGTTTTTTTCAGCGGTTGCCCTGCCGTGTTTTGCCCAGACAGTGCTGAAATCCGAACCGCTGGTGCTATCACCCTATGAAATCGCCTTCGTGCAGGACGCCTCGTGTCCGGCCGGGAAGGTGCTCAAGGTCACCGGCGCGATCAGGGGTCTGCACCGCAGGAAGGCCTGTGTGACGCTTGCCACCGAGCAGGCGTCTTTGGCGGTAGCAACGCCGTAAGGCTCGGCCCTGTCTCGGCCCCATGAAGTGGGCGCGTCTACCGCGAATGGACGGGCTGGCCGCCCGGATCCGGCTGAAAATCCAGTTCGGCCTCGCGCTCGGCGTCGGCCTGATTCTGGGAGGGATCTTCCTCGGGGTCCGGCTGGCAGGGCCTGATCTCATAGTCGTTGTCGAGCAGGGGCCGCGACGAAGACTCTACCTCTTCCGATGCCGCATCGACCACTAGTCCGCTGTGCCGGGCCAGCTTCCAGACATCCGCTTCGGTCGGATAGGCCTTGCTCAGCTTGGCTTCGTTGCAGAACAGCGCATAAGGCATTGGATAGTTCCCCAAGCCACCCTAACGCGCAAACTGGGTCAGGGTTTCACTCCGGCCCGGCGAGAATCCGCCTCACCCCGGGGCGAGGGTTTTCGCTGATGTCCCTGAGTCGTAAACGAGTCCTGAATGCCGGCAAAAATATTGGCTGGGACTCGCGGACTAGAATCGCCCGATGCTTTTGCCCATGAGCACGATCCATCCGACCTCCAGCGAACGCCTGCATTTCGGGCTCACCGTCGCCCTGCTGGCAGCCTGCGCGGCCAACCTGGTGCTGGTATGCACCTGGTTGTAGCCGATTGACGGCGGACCCGTTCCCTCCATCATGCAAAATAATGGCAAGGCCGCCGCGGCGATGGCCGCCGGACCAGGCAGGGATGGGGGAGCGGGATGATCGAGGCGCTGAAACAGCTCGTCAATGGCGACGAGGCGCTGGTCAGGCGCGGGCGTTTTCTCACGACGACCTTCCTTTTGGAGGTCGGCCAGAACGCCTGGCTGATCGCGATCTTTGAAGGCCGGATTGTTTCGGTGACGTCAGGCCCCTTTGTCATGCCATCGTCATCGTTTGCGCTGCGCGCGGAGGAAGCGGAATGGGAAAAATTCTGCAGCAGCCGGCCGCCGCCCGGATCGCACGACCTGATGGCGCTGATCAAGCGGCGCGCCCTCAAGGCGGAGGGTAATCTTCAGATATTGATGGCCAATCTGCACTACTTCAAGGAAGCGCTGGCCAAGCTGCGCCCCTCGGGAGCGCAACTGCGCCCCGCGGGAGCGCAAGCAGCGCCCCCCGGAAGCGGCGGCATGAGCGTGGCGTTCGAGCCGATCGTCGGTCGCTACATGCATCTCGACCTGTTCGGGCGTAAGCATCGCATTTATCTTGAGCAAGCCGGCGAGGGCGTGCCGTTGCTTTGTCTGCACACTGCGGGCTCGGACGGGCGGCAATACCGCGCGCTGATGAACGATGCGCGGATTACGTCGCGGCACCGCGTCATCGCCTTCGACATGCCCTGGCACGGCAAGTCGTCGCCGCCGCCGGGATGGCACGACGCGGAATATCGACTTACCTCGGCGCAATACACCACCATGATCCTTGAGATCATGGCGGCGCTGGAGCTCGACCGGCCGATCCTGATCGGATGCTCGATCGGCGGACGCATCGCGCTTCATCTGGCGCTCGAACACCCGGAGGCGTTCCGCGCCATCATCGGCCTGCAGGCCGGCGCGCATGTCGATCCCTATTACGACCTGAATTTCCTGCACCGTCCCGATGTCCATGGCGGCGAGGTGAGCGCTGCCGTCGTCTCCGGATTGGTCGGGCCGGATGCCCCCGACGACGGACGCTGGGAGACGCTGTGGCATTACATGCAGGGCGGCCCGGGCGTTTTCAAAGGCGATCTGCATTTCTACAAGCGCGACGGCGACATCAGGGGCCGCGTGGCGCAGATCGACACAAGCCGCTGCCCGCTGTATCTGCTCTCCGGGGAATACGACTATTCCTGCACGCCGGAGGAAACGCTCGCCGTTGCCAGCAGCATCCAAGGCTGCGAAGTCACCATCATGAAGGGCCTCGGACATTTTCCGATGAGCGAGAACCCGACGGAATTCCTGAAACACCTGCTGCCGGTGCTGGAGAGGATCGCGCAGATCTAATCGGCGGGTCTTAATCAGGCAGCCTTAAACGTGTGGGCGTCATACGTACCCTGTAGCTGACCATATCTAGGCAATGTTGAGTCAAAATTCGAACGATTGCATCGCGCGAGTGATCGCCGGTTTGCTTTCACGCACCGCACCAATTTGAAGAGAGATGTCTGAGCTGATCTGCGAATTGCGTATGGCGTGTTTTCTTCAGGTGTGATCAGATCAGGTGCGATGATCTTCGGGGACTGCGAATCTCACCTGGGTCACGAACGAAAAACGGTGGGAGGCACATGATTCAGGAACGACAGAGTTGTTGGTTGCCTCTTTTTGGCCGAGTTCCAGCGTACAGCTTGCGTAATGTCTGAATCCGATCACAACACGACAATTTCCGTTGAAAATATGGATGCTAGTCTGGTGACGGACATGTCGTCGCCTCCAGATCAGGCGCGACGTACGCTGATCTTGACGGCTCTTGCCGCCGGCGTGTGCGTTGCAGCGAGCCAATCCGCGACTGCCGCGGAGGAGGATCAGCCCGGCGCCGATGAGCGTCCGCAAAAAGCTGACCTTCTTGTGGCCTCCGAGGGGGACGACGAGGGAAAAGTCATCAAGCCGCAGGACCTGAAACTCGGTGGACCACCGCTGCACGCCTGGCCGAAGGATCCCAAAACCTCGGTGATCCGCAATGGCTCACGGTTGAACGAGTTGCTGGTCATCAGATTGGACCCGGCCGAACTCGACGATGCTACACGTTCGCACGCGGCCGATGGTATCGTCGCCTATACCGCGATCTGCGCTCACGCCGGATGTCCGGTCACGGGCTGGGTGAAAGGAGAAGAGGTCGACAAGGACGTTTTCAAATGCTTTTGCCACAATTCCGAGTATGATCCCCGCCACGGCGCGGAGGTCGTGTTTGGACCCGCGCCCCGGCGTCTTGCGGCACTTCCACTCGCCATTGTCGACGGTTCACTTGTTGTGGCAGGATCGTTTGTAGGAAAGGTAGGTGGCCAGCCAGCAGGGTAATGGCGACGCATCACTGCATCGGTTTCCGCACAATCAAAAAACACAAAACATAAAATGCAAAATCGTGAAGAGAAACAAACAGGGAGGTAGTATCTATGACCATCAAGCAATGGCTGTTGTCGACTCTGGTCGGGTCCACATGCCTGATCTCAATCGCTGCCGTGGCCGGCCCGATTGAAAATTACAGCCCAGTAACCGCCGATCGTCTCAATAATCCCGAGCCGGGTAACTGGATGCTGTACCGCCGGACCTATGACGGTCAGGGATATAGCCCGCTCGATCAGATCAACACGTCGAACGTGAAAAACCTGACTCCGGTGTGGACCTTCTCGACCGGCGTCATCGAGGGCCACGAGGCTCCTCCGATCGTCAACAATGGCGTGATGTTCGTCGCAACCCCGATGGGTCAGGTGATCGCGCTCAATGCGAAAACCGGTGACGAGTATTGGCGGTACAAGCGCCAGCTTCCCGAAGACCTCTTTCAATTGCATCCGACCAGCCGCGGCGTAGGATTGTGGCAGGACAAGCTTTATCTCGCCACCACCGACGACCACGTCGTCGCGCTCGACGCAAAAACCGGCAAGGTGGTCTGGGATACCAAAGTCCAGGACTACAAGAAGGGTCAGTACTTGACCCTGATGCCGCTGGTAGTCGACGGCAAGGTCATCGTCGGCGGCTCGGGCGGCGAATATGGCGTTCGCGGCTATGTCGTCGCGTACGACGCCAGCAGCGGCAAGGAATTGTGGCGGACCTTCACCATCCCCGGCGAGGGTGAGCCCGGCCATGACACGTGGAAAGGCGACGACTGGAAAAGTGGCGGCGGATCCGCCTGGATGACCGGTAACTACGACAAGGACACCAAGACCATCTATTGGGGCGTCGGCAACGCCGCACCCTGGCCGGGCGACGGCCATCCCGGCGACAATCTCTACACCAGCTCCGTGCTTGGGCTCGATCCTGACAGCGGCAAGATCAAGGCCTTCCACCAGTACCATCAGAACGATTCATGGGACTGGGACGAGGTGGATGCGCCGATGCTGGTCGACCTGAAGCGGGATGGGCGTACGTTCAAGAGCCTCATCCATCCAGGACGTGATGCGATTTTCTGGGTGCTCGAACGCAAGCCGGACAGCATCAACTATGTGGCCGGCTGGCCGTTCGTGAAAACCAATGTCTGGAAAGGCATCGAGGCCGAGACCGGCAGGCCGATCGTCGACCCCGAGCACAAGCCAATCATGGGCAAGCGGGTTGAATTCTGTCCGTCGTTGTGGGGTGGCAAGGATTGGCCGTCGGCGGCCTACAGCCAGAAAACCGGATTGGTCTACGTTCCCGCCAACGACAACTTCTGCGGCGGCTTTACCGGCGAGAGAGTGCCGTTGGTTCCAGGCCAGCTCTGGCTCGGCACCAAGCCCGAAGATATCGGTCTGACGGTTGCACCCGGCGGCGATCATTTTGGCGAGCTGCAGGCGTGGGATCCGGCGACGGGCAAGAAGGTCTGGTCGCATAACTTCCCCAAATCGCAGCTGTTCGGCTCGGTAACCGCGACGGCCGGCGATCTGATCTTTGCCGGAGGCACCAACGACCGGATGTTCCGGGCCTTCGATGCGAAGACGGGTGAGGTCCTTTGGGAGCAAAAGACCAACTCCGGCATCATGGGCATGCCGATGTCCTACGAAGTCGACGGTACCCAATATATCGCCATCCAGTCGGGCTGGGGCGTCGACGCGCAACGCATCCAGGATGCGTTGGCGGGCACTCATGTCCCTAGCTTCGAGAACAACATACCGCAAGGCGGCGTGGTTTGGGTGTTCGCCGTCAAGAAGTGATCGCAATGCAAGGGTAATTAAGAGTAACCTGGCCGCTCCGAGGGAGTGGCCAGGTTATATTTCAAGAGTTCGGGTCATTTCCAAACGTTCAAGTCGCTTCCAGAACAAGGCGCACTTCCACCAGGATGTGTGTTCCAGAAGGAGGTCTCTTCAAAATTAAAATCCAGGCCTTTTCCGGATCCCTTTACCGGATGGGTCGATCTCCACAAGATCCGGACGATGGCGTCGGGCGGCTGGGAAATATGTTCTCGCTCTCGCCGAAGTCGGGTCGCAGCTTAAAAGAGCGAGGAAACATCATGATTAAAGCGAAGATAAACGGCAAAGAACAAAGCTGGGACGGCGATCCGTCGCTTTCGCTGCTTTGGTTCCTGC
>Ga0209006_10006979_pt1 | contig 10202 bp, 7 predicted proteins | sample JacPin_JW_Ref_O2_FD_188567 | JGI IMG/M metagenome (GOLD analysis project Ga0209006, IMG submission 188567) | Forest soil microbial communities from Algoma, Ontario, Canada - Jack Pine, Ontario site 1_JW_Ref_O2 (SPAdes) (version 2) | ecosystem: Environmental > Terrestrial > Soil > Boreal... | reverse complement strand
ACGATGCGGGACATCTTGTAGGCGGGCGCTTCAGACAAGTCACCTTGGATGACTCAAGGCTGGCGCTCGTGGTGGGAGTGATCGCTCCCCAGCTATAAATCACCACGCAAAGCTGAAGAAGAAAGAAGAAAGAAGAACAAAAGAAAAGAAAGAACAGAGCGGAGGCTGCATCAGAAAAAGAAATCGGAGAAGAGGTCTACTCGCTGTCCCCCGTTTGACCTAACCGCAGGGGACACAGGGGAAACCTAAAACCGGTCATTGGTATCGATGTTGAACCCGAGAATTGCGCTGACTTCGACCGCTTGGTCGCCACGCATAGTCGGCTGAAATTTCCAGCTGCGCAGCGCCGCGACCACTTTCGCGGTCATCTCCGCTGGGCCGGCTTCGAGCACGCGAATATTTTTCAGATTACCGGAGGCATCGAGCGTGCATGCGATGATCAACCGCGAGTGCTGCAGCCCCTCCGGCAGAGCGGTGCGGATGGCCTGCGGACTGGAAAGCGTTCCCCCAAACGGATGCCCGGTGGCACTCTCGTCGGCAAACTCCATGACCACGTTCCCCAGCGAAGTATCAAGATAAGTCGTATATTTTTCGCCCTTCAGTAGATTCTTGTAGGGCTCGAAGGCTCCGCCGGAGGTTGCTGTGGCTACGACAGTTACTCCCAGGGTCTCCCCGTGAGCTTTGGTCGAGGATCGCCGCGCAGCCGCCGGATCGCTAGCCGCGGGATCGCCGCCGAAACTGGGCAAAGTGATCTGGCTGCTGCCGCCGCTGATATCGACGCCCGGAACGGGCGGTTTGCCCCCGGGCGCGTTGCCCGCACCACCGGGTCCCGCGGCGGGCGAAATTCCGCCACGAGCATCCGCATCGGCACCGTGAGCCGAGCCAGTTCTTCCCGCGCCCGCGCCCGCTCCGCTTAACGCACTTCCGGTACCATCGCCTCGACCAATACTGGAGCCCCCACCGGCTCCGCCCAGGCCCGGTTTGTCACCCCCCGCGGGCGACATCGAGATCGCTCCGTTCGCCACGGCGGCTGGAAGACCAACCTTTGCCCCGGGCTGGCTCGATACCACGACGCCGGCGCTGGCCCCGCTGCCGCCAGCGGTCGACGGCGCCACCGGAGCGCCTACTTCCATGGGCGCACCCAGCCCCGCCCCCTTCCGTCCCAGGCCGGAGCCCGAAGCGCTCGAGCCTCCACCCAGAGAAGGCGGCGGTGGAACTATATTGTTCGTTAGCGAAGTCCCTGCGGACGTTCCGTTACCTCCCGCCGTGTTTCCAGTGCCTCCACCTGCTCCCGCAAGCGCGGGCGGAGGAGGAACTACGCTGGGCAGTCCGACGACCGGAGCAGTGGACGAGGCCAGTGAGCGCGTCCCAGTGCCGCCGGAAACCCCGGTAGTCGGCGGCGGCGCAATCACGTTGCTGCCCAGCGATGCTCCCATGCCTCGCCGGTTGCCACCGGGGTTGCCACTGGCAGCGGACGGGCTGACGCTCGGGGGCGGGGGTACAACATTCGCTGGCAGCGAGGAAACTGTGCCTCCGCTACCGTTCGTGCTAACCGAGGGTGGCGGTGGAACAACTTCGGACGCGCCAAAAATCCTTCCGATCAGGCTGCTCATGTACGATCCACTGCCAGTCTGGTTGGGCGGAGGTGGAATCACGGTCTTCGCCGGATCGGGAACATTGCCGTTGGCCAGCCGATGCAGGTCACGCGCCACGTCCGGCGACGGCGGAGGGGCGATCACCGAAGTCGCGGGCAAGGTCAGTCTGGGATCACGCCGGCTGGCGCGCTCCGGAGCCGAAACCGGCGGCGGCACCACTGCGGCATTCGCCATCTGTACCGGTGCAGTGGAAATCTCACGGCTCACCGATGTCGGAGCCGGCGGAATTACGTTGCTGGCCAGCGCCGGCGTCGCACGATTTCGGTCGCGAGTCATGCTTGGAGACGGCGCTACGACATGTGTGTTCAACGATGGCGCAATCAATGTATGATCGCGGGCCACACTCGGCGCGGGCGGAATCACGGCAGGACTCATGGCTGGCGCAACCAGAGCATGCTCACGCGCCAGGTCGGGAGCAGGCGGAACAATCGTGGCACTGAAGTTCGGCGCCCGCAGCGGCTGATCGCGCTGCACATTCGGAGCCGGAGCAATCACTCCCTGCAGCGTGATTCCGTTGCGGGTGTAGTCGCGAATCACGTTTGGAGCTGGAGCCACTACCGCGGTCGTGAGATTGGGAACGCTGCGGCCCGATCGCACTCCCTCCAGCGGCGGAGGACCGGGATTCGGATTCACGGCCAGCAGATTGGCCACCGCATCGCGTGAGGAGGGAATCTTAAGGTTGGGCGCGTCTACCACGCGCGGAACCAGCGATCCCCCGCGCGCGATACGGATGGTTTGCGTGCGATGGTGCGCTTCCTGCCCGCCCGCGCGCCCGGCTCTTCCCGCGTCACTGCCACCCAGATCCTCGACCCGGGGAAGTTCGTCGCCGGAGTAATAAATCACGTCGTGACTGGACAATCGCGGTGCGACGTAGGGCCGCATTTGTGCCAGCTTCACCGGAACAATGATCGCGGCAAAGATAAGAAACGCCTCCAACACATACGTCGGCACCGCAATACGGAAGGGAAGCAGACCGAAAGGGGCTTCGCCCGCGAGCCGAGCCTCGGAGCGGCCCAGCGCAGGGCCTATGGACGTGACGAACTCGTGCCAGCGCGAGGTCCACTCCACCAGCAGCCGGGGCGGCTCGGGCTGAAGCTGGGTGGTCTTAACCTCTTCGAGTTGGAGGGTTTGACTCAAGCGGGCTGCACTCGGACGTCGGTCTCGGGCGTTATCCTCTTGTACGCTGACTGTTCGGACGCTACTTCCTGGATCGCGATTCCTTGGGGGGTTATCTCAATTCTATCGCCGACCTCGGTTTTTGTTTGAGCGGCGGTGCCACTCGGCAGTTCCAATACCGAGGAGGACTGCATCCGCACCGCAGCGAAGCGCCATGGTCGCAGCTCGTGCTCCACGTGGACCACGGTCAGAGACGTGTCCAGGTACACGACATCAATGGCGAAACCCATACCGAGAGTATGAACGCCGTGACAGGGAACAATCCAGAGCCCGTATCCATTACGGAAGTCATCCAGATTCTGCCCCAGCAGGCCTCGCAGCCGGGTCCAGTGTGTATCGGCCACGGCCAGAGCGATGGCGAGAGTTGTCTGCCGCGTGCGATTCCATACCTTGGTCGGAGTGAAAAGGGTCTGGGTAAAAAGCACAGCCATGGCGCGTTGACGTCTCTCGTTTTCTTCTTCTTTACTCTTGCGGGCTACTCTTGCGCGTCGGCGGCCTCTATTTCCCGGCGAAAGAGCGGAATGCCAAGATCACAGCCGGCCCCACCGAAACAAACAAAAAGGGCAGCAACACGAATACCACGAGGGGAGGGACCATCTTGATAGTAGTCTTGGCGGCCTGCTCTTCAGCGCGTTGCCGGCGTTCCGTGCGGAGGGAGTCGGAATGCACACGGAGAGCTTGGGCCACGCTGGTGCCGAAGCGATCCGTCTGTATCAGTGTACCAACCAGGGCGCGGATGTCGTCAACTCCGGTGCGCAGCACCAGGTTCCGCAGGGCTTCGGCGCGCGGCTTGCCCGCCCGCATCTCCAGGTTGACCAGATGAAATTCATCGCTGAGATCGGCATGGGCATGGTGAAGGTCCTGGCCCACCCGGGTCAGAGCCTGGTCGAGCGCCAGTCCGGCCTCCACGCAGATCACGGTAAGATCGAGCGCGTCCGGCAAGCCCAGCCGGATACGTTGCTGGCGGTCTTTAATCATGCGCTTCAGAATGAAGCGCGGTAGAAAAAAGCCCAGCCCCGGAATGCCCGCGAGCAGAAAAATGTTATCGAATCCAGAGAACAACGCGACCCCGACGAACCCGACCGCGGCCATCAGAAGCCGTGCGCCAAAATAATAGTTAACGTCGACCGCGTCCCGGAAACCAGCCTGAATCAGCCACGCCCGCGTGCGGGAAACATCGGCGGGAGAGAGTGGGATGGCTTTGCTGAGCGGGCCCATCGCCTGCTCGAAACGTTCCTTGAGATCGGGCTTACTCTCAGCCGCCTGTTGCCGCCCGCCCAGGGCCCGCAGGCGCGCGCCCAGAACCGAACTCGGTGTGAGCACGGCCGCGCCGAAAGAAAAAACCACCAGCACGATGGTCACGAACACGACGATAGGAATAATTAAAGGCAGCATGACTAAACCTGAATTTTTACACCTGAATCTTAATAATCTTGCGAATCACAAAATATCCAATCGTCTGCAGCGTAATCCCGGCCACCAGCAGCGTGTGTCCAATGGGATCCGAGAACAGCGGCTTCACGAAATCCGGACTGAAAATCAATAGAAGTGTGACCACCACTGGCGATAACAGCATGAGAAACAGCATCGTAAGGCGTCCCTGGGCGGTATAAACCCGCACCTGGCGCTGAATCTTGAAGCGCTCCCGGATCACATACGAAAGATTATCCAGAATCTCGGCCAGGTTGCCGCCGGTCTCGCGCTGCAGCATAACCGCGGTGACGAAAAATTTTACGTCCACCAGGGGCATGCGCTGAGTCAGATTCACCAGAGCGTCGCGCACCGGCATGCCGAATTTTTGTTCTTCGTAAAGTTGCCGGAACTCGCCTGAAACCGGCTCCGCTACCTCGTCGGTAATCATTTCCAGCGCCGTGGTAAAGGCGTGTCCAGCACGCACTGCCCGCGCCAGGGTGTCGATGGCCTCGGGAAAAAGCTCCTCGAACTTTTCGAAGCGCTTATTGCGCCGGAAGGAGACGTATCCATAAGGCGCCACAAATCCAATCAGCAATCCCACCCAGGCGATTTCCACCCGCTTGCTCAGAACGTAGGAAATGATCGCGCCCGCGATACCAGCCAGAACACAAACTCCAAGAAAGTTTCCGGCCCGCATATCCACGCCCGCCTGGGCCAGCATTTTCTGAATAGCGGAAACCCGTTCCGAGCGCCGCAGCAAGTTGTCGAGCGCTGGAATTCCGCTCAACTGCTCATCGCGCAGGAGCGCCAGTTCCTCCTCCGGAGCACGCTCGGGAGCCTTGCGCTCGCCGGCCAGCCGCTCCTTGATCAGGCGAGCCTGGGCGCTGCGCTGGTTGATCAGCGAGCCGAATGCGAAGGCTGCGATCGCAACCATCACAAACACGAGAAGTGCCATTACCGCTACCATATCTGTATAACCTTGATCGAATCAGCCCTCAAAGAACTTCAGATCTCCGTGCTCGATTCAAACAGCGCCGGACGCAGGCGCGCTCCCGCCGTCGCCAACCGGTCGGCGAACTGCGGCCGAACTCCCGTGGCGCGAAACTTTCCTCGCACCTTGCCGTCTTCGTCAACGCCGGTGCGGTCGAAGGTGAAAATGTCCTGCATAGCGATCAACTGGTCGTCCATGCCGGTGATCTCGGAAATGGTGATGATCTTGCGTGTGCCATCGGAGAGACGCGCCACCTGCACCACGGCATGTACTGCGGACGCAATCTGATGGCGCACCGCCCGTTCCGGAATGTTCAGGTTCGCCATCGAGACCATATTTTCCACGCGGGCCATGGCGTCTCGCGGAGAGTTCGCATGCACCGTGGTCAGCGAGCCCTCGTGGCCGGTATTCATGGCCTGCAACATGTCAAAAGCTTCTTCGCCGCGTACCTCGCCCACTACAATGCGGTCGGGCCGCATACGCAAACTGTTAATCACCAGTTGCCGCTGCCGCACCGCGCCCTTGCCTTCAATATTCGGTGGCCGCGTCTCCAGGCGCACCACATGTTCCTGTTTCATCTGCAGTTCGGCCGCGTCTTCAATGGTAACGATGCGATCGGAGTTCGGAATGTAGCCGGAAAGTACATTCAGCACCGTCGTCTTGCCCGCGCCCGTTCCACCTGACACCAGAATGTTGAGCCGGCCCTTCACCATGCCCGAAAGCAGTTCCAGCATCGACTCGGTCAGGGTTTTGTTTTCCAGCATCTGCCGCGCCGTGATCGGCTCCCGCCCGAAACGCCGGATCGACAAACACGGACCATCGATGGCCAGCGGCGGAATAATGGCGTTTACGCGCGATCCGTCGGGCAGGCGCGCATCCACCATCGGCGAGGATTCATCCACGCGCCGTCCCACCCGCGAAACGATGCGCTCGATAATCTGCATCAGGTGAACGTTGTCTTTGAAAGACAACCCCGTCAGTTCGAGTTTGCCGGCGCGTTCAATGTAGACACGGTCGAAGCGGTTCACCAGGATATCGGAAATGGTTGGATCCTTGAGCAGCGGCTCCAGCGGCCCCAATCCAAAAATCTCGTCGAGAATTTCGCGCGAGAGCCGTTCCCGTTCGGCAAAGCTGAGCGGAACCACCTCGCTGTTCACCGCATTGCGAATAACGACAAGAACTTCGTCGCGGGCCGAGTCGCCGGAAGTCTTGCCTAATTTTTCCAGATCGAGGCGGTCGAGGATCTTGCGATGCAGGTCGGCCTTGACCTGCTGGTAGTCGGCGCGCTCGAAGGATTGCAGATTTGCCATAATTCCCAGGAATCTCGTTTTCCTAAATTCCAACGGCGGCGCAGCCTCAAAAAAGACGACTCGGAGACGACCTTGCGAAGCAGTTGCCTTCCTCAGTATGGTTTTCTTCGCGTCCTTTGCGGCCTCTCTTTTTGCGTCCTTTGCGGTTAAAGGCTTTTGGTTCTTACGAAGAGAGCAAGAGCCCTGAAACGCAAAGATCGCAAAAGAAAAACCGCAAAGTTCGCGAAGAAATTCAATACTGAGACACTACTTGCTTTTCCGGTACCTCTCTAAACTGACTTGAATAATGACCACGCCGCCCGCTTCACATCCACATCGTTGCGCGTTAATTCCTGGGCCAGTCCGGAAAAACAACGCGCCATCTCGTTATTGCGCTGCTCCATCACCGGCGTGCCCCGGTCAATCGCTCCAGAGACCGCGAAATACTGGTTCGGAATCCGCCACAGCAGCTTCGCACCCACCGCCGCTTCAGCGTCCGACTCGCTGAATCCGGTCACCTTGCGATAGCGGTTCAGCACCAACCGCACTCGCTCCCGGCTGCCATTTTCCCCAAGATACTGCTGGATGCGCGCCGCGCTCCACAGCGCAGCCACGTCCGTGCAGGCCACCAGCAGCACGGTTTCGGAAAGGCTGGCGATCAGGCGCGTGGCCGCGTCAAAGCGCGATGAGGCGTCCACCACCACGTACCGGTAGTGCGTCACCATGAAATCAAAGAGCCGGACAAACTCCGCGGTCGAGGGATCGACCGCCGCCGGCATGTTAGTACCCGCCAGCAACTGCAGTCCGCCATTGTGCCGGGTCATAAAGCTTTCGAGCAGGGAAGAGTCCATGCGGTGCAAGTTCCGCGTGGCGTCAGTCACGTTAAAAACCGGCTTCAGATTCATGTGCAGCGCCGCGTGACCCAGCGGAGCCAGGTCCACCAGCGCGGTCTGCCCGTGCGCCGACTGCAAAGCCAGCGCCAAATTCACCGCGACCGTCGTGGCGCCGTTTCCACCCTTGGCGTTGATGACCGAAAAAACCTTGCCCCGCGGACCCTCCTGCCGCACCCGCCGCTGTGCGGTCGTGAGGCGCACAAACGCTTCAAGCAGGTCGGTGGTGGTCGTAGGCCGCTCAATGAACTCGCGCGCTCCGGCCCGCATGGCGTTCACGATCACCTGCGGCTGTTTGAGGCTGCCGATGGCAAAAATCGCGGCTTCTGGCATCTCCTGGTGCAGAAGTTCAATGGCCCGCAGAGCCAATGGGGTATTGTCCACCGGAATATCGACTAAGGTGACGTCGGGATTGGCGGCGCGCACGCGGCGCGTAATAGGATCGGAGGCGGCCATCGGAAAACTGGCGCAGGTGTGGGCCGTGCGCGCCACGCTGGTCCCGTCCACCAGCACCTGCAGCACCGCACGCTGTTCGTTATCCGTTGCGACGATTACGACTGAAAGCTCCGGCATACCTGCCCTGCGATTTCATCGTTCTTCCAAAAATAACCGCATACTGCCGCACCGCTACTTGCTCTTGTCGAACTTGCCGGGATCGAGGAACGGTTTCGGCTGCTTGGGCAAGGTCACCGGCTCGGCATTGGGAGAGATGCGGCGTACCGTGCACAAGACCATCAGTTCGGAGTTGCTCTTCTGCAAACTCTTGCTGCGGAAGAAATTTCCCAGGATCGGGATATCCCCGAGTCCTGGAATTTTGTTGTAAATGTCGGTCACCCGGTTGTCGATCAATCCCGCAATCACAAAACTCTGTCCATCCTGCAATTCGAATTCCGTCTCCGCCTTGCGCGTGCTGAGCGCGGGTACGGTGAACCCGGAGATGGTCAGCGCATTCGCGAAGTCCAGCGTGCTGACTTCCGGAGCCACTTTCAAATGAATATTTCCATTGGGCATGATTACAGGAGTGAACTGCAGCCGCACACCAAATTCCTTGAATGAGATTGTAACCGCAGTGAAGCCGGCGCCGGGCTGCACAATGGGAAAAGGAAACTGGCCGCCCGCCAGGAAGCTGGCCTCTTTGCCGTTCACGGCGATCAGATTGGGCTCGGCCAGAATCTGCAGCAGGTTCTTGGACTCCAGAGCCTCGATGACCGCGCCGAAATTGATGTCAGAGCGAAACAAAAATAAATTCAGAACGTTGCTGATCGACTGGGTTGCGGTGCTGGTTGTTGTAATGCCGTTGGCGGTCGTGATGGTCGTTGGAGGCGTGCCCAGGGTCTGCGGACCGAACCCGCCGAATTGCCCCGTACCCAGCGTGCCCAGTGTATTTCCCGCTCCGGTGGAAACGAAATTAACTCCCAGCTGCGTCATGGCCGTGCGGTCCACCTCGGCGAACTTCACTTGCAGCAATACCTCCTGCGAGCCCACCGGCCCAAAGGTAAGCACGTTCACCACTTTCGGCGAATAAGCGCTGGCCAGCTCTCCCGCGCGCTTGGCCACATCCTCGGTAGAAACATGTCCCGACAAAACAATTGCCGCCCGCGATGGGCTCACCGTGATCTGCTCGTCGGGAAACACGCGGTGCTCTTCGTCCGCGGCAGCGCTCACGTCCACATCCACTCGCAGATCGAAGCTCCGCGAACGCTCCAGTTCATCCCAGATCAACAGCGAAACTTCGCCTGGAGTCTTGCCATGCACCAGAATCTGCGTGGGCGTGATGACCTGCGCGAACGCAATGGCCGGATCGGTCACCGAAATGCGCTTCAACTGTTCCGTCGTATTAATCAGCAGCGACTTGCCCACCATCACCCGTAAAGGCGCAGATCCTTGCGACTGCTGCGGAGCCTGTTGTGATTGCGGGGGGAGCGTCGTGGTTTGGGTGCCGGTCGGTGGCGGAGCCGCGGATTGGCCCGGAGCGTCTGTCTGCTGGGCTATTTTGCTGGCTGCGGGAAGCACGGCGCCAAGAACCACGCTGAAGATCAATCCAGTGAACAAAATGCCGCGCGAAGTCCCACGCAAGGACGCACAAAATTTCATGTTCCGATTTCTCTCCTGAAGAGGAAACTTGCCGGTGCACGAGAATGCGGTTCGCCAAAGCCCTCGCAAGATCGAATCTTTTCCGGTCACTTGGCCTCAGAATTTTCGTCGGGGAATTTGACTACATCGGGCTTCTTGTCGCCCTGGTAGACCTCGATGCTCACGCCGGTAGAAGCAGGCGCGACCGGCGGCGCCGCTTTTTTGACTGCATTATGGTGCACCGGAGCTGGCGTGGGGGCCACGGGGAGCGCGCCTAGCCGGTAAAGGCCCCGGGAGTTCGAGGAGGCCACTTCATCCTGCTTGGTATCTAATGGGTTGCGCAATGCGAGCTGGATGTGTCCTTGCGCACTGGCTAGTGTAAGCCGCTGCGCGTCGTCGGGCGAGACCAGCAACGTAATGACCGCCGTATTCTGCGCCTCGCCGGTCGAGGTGCGCTCCAGCGTATGTCCCGAGGCCAGCACCGCGACATTCTGCAGAACGGTCGTCGTCTCCTGGTCTCCGCCCGACCCCGGCGTTCCGGTCAGGAGCACGTCGACTCGAGTTCCCGGTGTAACGAATCCCGCCACCGACACGACTTCATTCACGCGCACCGAGACTGCCCGCATTCCCGGCGGAATCAGCGAGGGTAGACCCGACCCGGCATTTTCCCCGGCCAGCCGGTTGGGCAGAATAAACTCGCCTTTGGCGATCGGAA
>Ga0209006_10006978_pt1 | contig 10203 bp, 7 predicted proteins | sample JacPin_JW_Ref_O2_FD_188567 | JGI IMG/M metagenome (GOLD analysis project Ga0209006, IMG submission 188567) | Forest soil microbial communities from Algoma, Ontario, Canada - Jack Pine, Ontario site 1_JW_Ref_O2 (SPAdes) (version 2) | ecosystem: Environmental > Terrestrial > Soil > Boreal... | reverse complement strand
ACCCAGGTCGCGAACGACGTGCTGCCGAAATTGTTTAGGAGTTCGACTCCGCGGGACAGCCAGAAGTCGAACACCTCGGACGAAGAGGCTGACTGCCACATGGCAAAGCAGCGCCGCAACGACGAGATATCGACACCCGCGTCGGCGCGGGCGACTTCAGCCATCTTGGCCCAACTGGCCATCAAGGCTGTCAGCGTCGTCACCTTATATTTAGCCACGGCGCTCAAAAGAGCCTTTGGATCGGGATATTGCTCGACGAAAACCACCGTTGCGCCGTGGAGCATGGAAAAGATCGTGTAGTGAATGATGCCGAGCGCGTGCCCAATCGGAGCCGCAGCCATCCAACGTTGACCGACGCTTGCGCCGGTTCCTTCACCGTAGGCGTACCCCGCCATCAGGAAACGCCGGTGGGTGTGGTAGCAACCCTTTGGAACGCCGGTCGTGCCGCCCGTGTGCCAGATGATCGCCACCTGATCGGGATCGACGGTGGGCAACGCGGTCTCTTGATCGCGCTTCAACTCGTTCCACGAGCGCAGATTGCACCCTTCATGACCGGCGCCAAATCCAATGATTTCCTTAATACTGCTCCCGGCAACAGCGGTTTTGGCGTCGTCGAGGGGTCCGGCATGCCCATGAACAAACAACAGGCGCGCGCCGGTATCGACAATGAAATGTCTGATTTCGGTGGATTTCGCTTGCGCCGGCACCGGCACGAGGACCCCGCCTGCCTTCCAAACGGCAAGCATCAGCACGATGGCATCGGGGTCGTTGGTCGTGCGATAGGCGATGCGGTCGCCGGGTCGGACGCCGAGACCAACAAGTCCAGCAGCGAGGCGCGTGCTTTCCCGCGCCAAATCGGTAAATGTATAATGCCGGTCGGTTTCGGCGTGGATCGCTGCGAACAGATCGCCGCGTCCTTCCGCAACGTGCAGGTCCGCTAGCCGGTATCCGACGTTCCAGCTTTGATCCGGACGAGGAATTGAATACGGCGAATAGTCCGGCTGAAGGTCGGCCTCGACAAGACGGCTGGCCGGAATGGTCGTTCCGGTGGGGTAGCGATCCTTCATGTCCCCTACTCTTTTACCGGCCAAGACGCGCCATCATAGTGCGCGAACCTTCGAGGCTTCCCGTTGGGCCGCTGCATTGCGGTCATCGCTCCCGAGTAGCCCGCGAACCGCTTCCGTGATTTGATCAAGGTTGTGGCCGGTGCCAAGAACATAGCGATCAGGACGCACCACGACGACGTCGGCTTCGTAGCGCCCGAACCAATGGTTCAGACTTGGATCGCCAAAATCATCCAACGAGGCGACGCGGGCACCGAGCTCGTCGGCCCACCATTTCGCATTTTGACTCAGCGCCGTGTGGGTGCGGCAGAGTACGAGGAAGCGTGGCCCGACGATGTCGTCTAAACGACTTTTGCCGATAGTCGTCTGCACGAACAACGACCCTCCCCCATTCAGCACGAGAGGACCAGGATCAAGACGCGGCAAGGTAAAAGACAAGCCTTCGCGCATTTCAGAGCTGTTGGCTCGCAGCAGCCGATCGCGTTCGGCAGCCTGCTGCGGGTCAAGCTCACAGATAACCTTGCCGATGCGAATGGCGGCATTGATGACCTTGACCGCGTGCGGACTGCGCTCGCGCTCGTAGGTATCGAGCAACGCATCAGGCGCGCCGCGATTGATCACGCGGGCGAGCTTCCACGCCAGATTGGCGGCATCGCGGATACCCGCGCACATGCCTTGTCCGAGAAACGGCGGCGTCTGGTGCGCCGCATCGCCCGCAATCAAGACGCGACCGCTGCGCCAGCGCTCGGCGACCAGCCCGTGAAACGTGTAAACGGCCGCGCGCTCAATCCGGTAGGCGCCGGCAGGCATCCAAGAGTCCAATAGGCCTTCGATAACGTGAGGCTGTTTGATGTGTTCCGGATCTTCGCCCGGCAACAACATGAATTCAAAGCGCTGCCGGCCCGCTGAAATCGGCGTTGAGAGATGCGGCCGTGCCGGGTCGCATACTTCGACAACATGATCGACAGGCACCGACTCTTGCGGAGTTTCAATCTTCACATCAAGGACAAGCCATTGTTCGTCGAAATTGAGGCTCGTCAGCTTGATATTCATCGCCTCGCGAACCGGACTCCAGGCGCCGTCGCATCCGACGAGCCAGCCGACCCGAATGCGCTCGATTTTTTCCGATGGCGTACGAACCTCCACAATGACACCGCCGGCATCTGCGTCAATGGCGATCATCTCTGTGTTCAACCGCACGTCGACGTTTGGCTGATCGGCTGCGGATTTGCGCAGCGCTGTGTCAAATTCCGGTTGATAGAAATAGACACTGGTCGGAAGCCCCGAAATGCTTTGTTGATCGGCGGGAATGCGCGCCAGCACCTGGCGCCGCGCATCCAGAAGATCAAGCCGTTTGTTGCGCACCATTTTCGGCAATAGGCTGTCGAGACAGCCAAGCTCCTGAATGGTGCGGAGACCGGTGTGATCGACATGCGCCGCGCGCGGCAGCGGAAATACTGCCTCGTCCTTTTCAATGACAACAACGCGCACGCCATGTTTGCCAAGTAATCCCGCGAGCACCGCGCCCACGGGACCGAAGCCGATCACAGCCACGTCGGCTTCCATTTTCAACCCGATGCCCCCAAGATAGTAACGGCAATAGCGGCCGTATCGTCGATCGCGAAGCCGCCGGCGTTTTCCGCCAATGCGTATCGTGCCCGCGACACCTGACGCTTATCTGCTTCGCCGCGAAGCTGCATGGTCAACTCAGCGATTTGCGCCGCGCCCGTAGCCGCCACCGGATGGCCTCTGGACTCCAAGCCTCCGCTGGTGTTGATTGGGCGACGGCCGCCGATCGACGTCACCCCTGCGTCAACAAGACGGGCGCCCTGCCCGGGCTCGCAGAAACCCAATTCCTCATATGCCAGCAGCTCATTGAACGAAATCGAATCATGAACCTCGGCGAGGTCGATATCGTCCGGCGCAAGCTTGGCCTGCTCGTAAGCTCGCGCGGCGACGCGTTTGATCGATGACTCAGCGCCGGGCGGCGCGCCCATGCCGACCGCAGAACCAAGAACCCACACCGGGCATTGACTGCGGGACACGCGCTTGGCGCCGGTAAGGACGATCGCCGCTGCTCCATCGCCGATCGGCGCGCACATTAGCGCGGTCACCGGCCCGACAATCTGGCGCGACGAAAGCACCTCTTCAATCGTCAGAGGCGCAGTGAATTGCGCCTGCGGATTGAATGCTGCGTGCGCGCGATTCTTGACGGCGATTTTCGCCAGCGTTTGCCTGGCGAGGCCGTATCGGCGTTCATACGCGCTCAACCGCTCCGGATAAATCGCGGCGACGAAGACGCTTTCTTTGGCCGGATCGATGCCGCTCGCCTCAATGGTGTCCAGATCCGCAGCTCCGTTGAGGGCGACGTAAGCGCGCGAGCGATCGTCACTGACGAGCTTTTCAACGCCGAGCACCAAAACGGTTTCCGCGGCCGCAGAGCGGATCGCATGAATGGCAAGGTTCAGCGCGCTCGAGGAACCCGCACAGGCGTTGTCAATATTGAATACCGGAATGCCGGAAAAGCCGCTTGCCCGCAGGATGCCTTGGCCGACCGCGCTGACTTGACCCGTGACGACCGAAGCCATCGCGTTGGCTACAAACGCCATCTGGATATCGGCGATCTCTAGATTAGCGTCTTTCAGGGCGAGCATCACCGCCTGTCCGCCGAGCTCCTTCAACGGCGTTTCGGCGTGCTTGCCGAATTTAGTCATGGCAACGCCGACTATGGCAATGTCGCTGCCGGTCATGCCTTGGACCCGAACCGCTTCACGAAGTTGGCGACGCCATCGACGAAGTTGCCGCGGCGCATGCAGTCCCAGTGAATCGCGTGATCGTAGTGGAGCGCATCGAAGAGCGGCAACTCTGCCCCGCCGAGTACGGCTGATTTGGCTGCTACAACGCCGACGCGCCCGGCTTTCTTGGCGACCGCACTGGCGAAGCCTTCCGCTTCGTTTAGGAGTGCTTCAGGGGCGCACAGCCGGTCGACTAGGCCAGCGGCATAAGCGGCCTTTGGAGCGATTGGCTTGGCGTCAAGAATGAATAGCAGTGCGCGGCTTGGTCCCATCAGGCGCGCTAGAAATTGCGCACCGCCGCCGCCGCTCGGCATTGCGCCGAATAAATCCATTTCCGGCACGCCGATTTGAACCTTGTCGGAATCTGCTGCGAATCGCAGATCGCAGGCGGCGGCCAGTTCAAGGCCTCCCCCCAGCGTGTGGCCGTTGAGAGCAGCGATTACAAGAAATGGGCTTCGACGGATCGCAATACAAAGCTCGCGGAAGGTGTCCATCGTTCTGTTAAACTGATCGACCAACCCAGCGCCCGCGCCATGCTCTGCCGCCATGCGCGCCATTTCGCTCGCGTCGGCGCCGGCAGAAAACACACGCGACGCGCTGGTGAGCACCACGGCGGCGACGGACTGATCTTCCGCGGCCTTACTCACCGCCTGCGCCAATACTGGAAGCGTCGCTGCGTTGAGTTGATTTACCGGCGCGAAGTTCATTTTCCAGGTCTGAATTCCCGCGCCGGGCACAATCTCAAGTGACATAGGCTGATCGCTCTGTGACATGTTTTCCCAGCAGTGCATCAGATCGATTGGAGAAAGGCGCGAAGTCGTTCATGAAACGCGGCTTTTTGGTCGAGAACAATCAGGTGGCCGCAATCCGGCAACACTTCGAGCCGACCGTTGGGTGCAGCTGTCGCGCAAGCCTCACCGAGGGCTTCTGGTGCTACCGCATCATGCTTCGCGTTCAAGAACAGGACCGGGACGTTGACCTTTCCAACCACCTTCTCGGGTTCATAAGTGGATAGGAATTCCACGGTTTCGAGAGCAACCGGCAGCGGCGCCGAGGCGAACATCGCCTCCAGCCAAAGAAGCGTCGCTTCACTTTGCGGCGTATGAAACAATGCATGGGCAGACTTACGCGCGAACTCGGGCCAGTCTCTGCGCATGGCCTTCGGCATACGGGAATAGGGCGAATGGCTTGCGCCCGGAGCGCCGACGGCCACGACGCCGCGCACATCCTTGGGAGAAATCGCAGCGCATTCGAGCGCAATTGCTGCACCGAAGGCGAAACCGACCAGTACGGCGCCACCAAGGCTCGCCTCGGCAAGGAGGGTCTTCACCTCGTTACCATAGCGCTCCAATGAATAAGGACCCGCCAAGTGATCGCTTTGACCGAAACCCGGCAAATCAGGCGTGATCACCTGAAAATCCGCCATCAACGCCTCTTCGGCGTAGAGCCACATCTTCCGGTTCAGACACCAACCGTGAAGCAGCACCACGGGACGGCCCTGACCTCGCGTGTAAAAAGCCATACCCGTGGATGTATGGAGATGGCTCGTAGCTGCGGGCATTTTCGGCCCCCTCAATCCTGCTATGGCCCTTCGTCAGCATGGACCGAAAATGCCGACAAGACCGGAACAAAATCACATGATACCGTGCTACATGTCAACCGTCTCATGTGTTGACTAGATTTTCAAGCGACTGTAGGACCAATGCGCGCGAGCGCCTGCGTTGTCGCATCTAGCGCGAGCTCGCGGCATTCGGTACGTGATCATCGGGCAGCTTACGGAGTATGAGCGGATGGCCGATCTGAAACTCACCTTGGCGGTTGGCGATTACGATCAGACCCGTGATCTGGCGCTGCAACGCGTCCGGCCAAACGGCATCGAGCTCACGGTGTTGAACACCAACGTCGAAGAGATCTTCTTTCGCTTTTATGACCGGCTCGAATGGGACGTCTCCGAACTGTCGATGGGGATGTATACGTCGTCCATCTCCCGAGGCGACAATCGCTTCATCGCCATCCCGGTGTTTCCGTCCCGCGTCTTTCGCCACTCGGCAATCTATGTTCGTTCCGACGGTTCTGTGAAAACACCCGCTGACCTGGCGGGAAAACGCGTCGGCTGTCCGCAATGGTCGCAAACCGCCACGATTTACGTGCGCGGCTACCTCGCCGAGACAGTCGGAATTCCGCTGTCCTCGATCGACTGGGTTCAGGCCGGCGTAAACGATCCTGGACGCCGCGAGCCCTCGGTTCTCAACATTCCGCGCGACATTAAACTCAAGGAATATGGCGACCGCTGCCTGAACGACATGCTGATCGACGGCCAGATTGACGCGATCATCAGCGCCCGTCCGCCCAAGGGGATGATTGCCAAAGACCCGCGTATGCAGCGGCTGTTTCCGGATTATCGCGCAGCAGAGGAAAAATACTTCGCGGCAACCGGCATTTTCCCGATCATGCATACGATCGCCATTCGGCGCGATGTCTATGAGGCCAATCGCTGGATTGCGCGAAACTTGTTTTTAGCCTTTGAAGAAGCAAAAACCCGCAGTGTGGATCGCATGCGGGATTTGACCGCCGCACACGTGCCAATTCCATGGCTCAGCGATCTTATCGAACACGCCGGCGACGATCTGGTTTTCAAGGGAACGGAATTTTGGCCGTACGGCGTCGAGCAAAACCTGCCGACGCTGAAAGCATTCCTGCGCTTCGGCTTTCACCAGGGCACGTGTCACCGTCACCTGAAAATTGAGGAATTGTTCGCCGAAGAGGCGCTGGCCGAAATAAGGATATAGTTTTCAATCGATCGGCAGCGCGGGATACAACCTACCCGGTAACAGCGTGACTGCGGAAATACGCGGTCGCTTTTTCCTGCAGCGCCACGTGAAGCTGCTGAAAAATGTCGATCGCTTCACGGCGACGCCAGTCGACCCCTACGATTTCATCTGGAATTTGCGGGTCTTGCGTCATGGTATGGCGAAACATTTCGATCAGCCGCGTCCGGATGATAAAACATTCGCGCTCCGTCAAGCTGTTAAGCGATCTTTTTTTAATGTACGGCTCGAAAGTCTTGACGAATCTGTCGTACATGCGCTTGAGATCGCCGATGTGCCACGCGTGATCAAGCAGCGTGTTCAAGTTGACGCGCTTTCCTTCAAAGCGGCCAACAAAAATAATCACATGTTTGCTAATGCCAAGGCGGTTCGCCAGATCGCGCACTTCCTTTTCGCAATTGCCGGTCGAAATCCACGTTCCATCCTGCAGCGCGCCAAAGCCGCGGAGATTAAGCCACCGGCCCAAGCGCGCCCTTTGCAGCCGATGCTCCTCAGGGACGGCGTACCAAGTCAGAGTCCATTCGTCCGACCACAGCGGATCAGCCACGGCAGAAAATGTCTGGCGCCGGCCTTCGTCGTGAACGAGCTTTAGCCGCGGCGTAATCTTGTAAAATACAAACCGTGCCCGTTTCACCGGAGCGAGCAGACCGCGGCGGATGACACGATTTAGCGCTACGCGCGACGCGCCGCCGGAAAAGCCCAGGTCGCCTAACAACTGAACGAGGCCACCGGACCACGCCAGCTCGTCCAGCCCGACGTATTCGCCAAACAATCCAAGAATCACCTCTTGCGGCTGCAGCGTGCCGAACTTTTCCGCCGGCCCCTGGCTGGCAGGAATTGCGCGCCTGACCAGCTTGCCGTCATTCTTCGATGCAAAGGGGGACAAGGCGGCAGTGGTCTTTTTCAATGCTGGAATTTGCTACCTCCAGGCAAGTACGAACCCGAACGTTGTTCACAATTGCCATTGCCGACGCGGAAGCGTCAAGGCGCTGCGATCGTCTGTATCAGAGACGCCTCGCCTAAGAAGACACGCCGAGGATATTGTTACTTCAATCCGATTCCTCTGTCGCGTTCAATATAGCTCAAGAACGCGCAACCAGCCCTTTCGGCGGCTTGATCATGAGATGGATCGTCTTTGACTCAGTGTACGAGAGAAGATCTTCCAATCCTTCTTCACGTCCGACACCGGAATTCCCATAACCGCCGAACCCGGTGCCAAGGAAGTGCGCCGATGTGCCGTTGATCCACAGGTATCCGGACCGAATGCGCTTTGCGGTCCACAACGCGTTATTCAAGTCATTTGTCCAGATTGCAGCGGTCAGTCCAAACTCGGTCGAATTGGCAATCGCAACGGCATCCTCGACCTTTGACCAGCGAATGACCGACAGGAGCGGACCAAATACTTCCTCCTGCGCAATGCGCATCTCGGCCTTCACGCCGCTAAAAACGGTCGGCTCGATCCAGTAGCCTTTCTTGAACTGCCCGCCAGACGGCCGCTTGCCCCCGGTGACGAGCTTGGCGCCGTCATCGAGCGCGACCTTTACGTACTTCTGAACTTTCGCATATTGTCCCGCCGAATTGATCGGCCCCATCTGCGACTTCTCATCCATCGGATCGCCGACGCGCATGGACGAAACAATCCTCGCGACGCGTTCCAGCACCGCGTCGTGGATATCCTCATGCAGCAATAGCCGGCTGGTCGAGCCGCAGGATTGCCCCTGCCAGGAGAAATTCATCCCGTTGACCGCCGCCTGTGCGACTTCGTCGACGTCGACATCGGGAAAAACAATCATCGGATTCTTGCCGCCCAGCTCGAGCGTGACGTTCTTCACGCAGGTCTCTGCCGCGGCGCGCTGGATAGCCAGGCCAGTCGGCACTGAACCGATAAACGCCAGGCGTTTGATCTTAGGGTGCCGCACGATCGCGTCGCCGGCGGTGGCGCCCTTGCCGGTAACGATGTTGAATATCCCTGCCGGGAACACCGACTGGGCTATTTCGGCGAGTATCAAAGTCGATAATGGGCTCGTCTCAGCCGGCTTAACAATGACTGCATTGCCCGCGACAAGAGCGGGAACCGCACGCGAAACCGCGAACATGATGGGATGGTTGAAAGGAACGATCTTCCCGACGACGCCGTATGGCTCGCGGATGGTGAAGTGCAGGTTCTGAGGGGTGGCGGGAACGCTCTCGCCTTTAATTTCGTAGCCTAGCCCGGCAAAGTACTTCAGCGTCTCGACGGCCATCCTAACGTCACCACGCATCGGCGTGATCGTATTGCCGGTGTCGGCAACCTCCACCCGCAAGAGCTCCTCCGCATGCTCTTCGAGTTTTTTGGCCAAGATCATCAGGATTTCGGAACGCTCGTTGACCGACATCGCGGCCCACGCCGGCCAGGCGGCCTCTGCGGCAGTTACCGCTTTGTCGACGTCGGCTTTGGTCGCGGAGGGCGCCCTGCCAATGACTTCCTCGGTTGCCGGATTAACCGAATCGTCCCACTGCTGGCCTACGCTTTCGACCAGCGATCCGCCAATCAGCATCCGTTCAGCTTTCACGCGCGTCAACATAGTTCCTCGCCTGGTCTGTTTGTTTTGTATTCTGAAAAATCACCGGCAAGAATCGCGCGCGAAGCGATCGGGACTTGCAGCCCAAATCGCCGCGATCTCACCGTTCAAACCTTTCTCCGCAATGTATCGTTGGCCAAATAATAAAATATCCAACAAGTCACATGTCAAGCTCTTTAAGTGTATACCAATGCGCGATCATGTCGGTCTCCTGTACGGACAAGCCGGTGGCAGACACTCAGTTTGCGAGTTTCAAATAGTACACATCAAAATTCATTGACGCATTGCCCGACTAAGCGTTATGTATTTTTCGCCGCGGGGACGAGCTACGCAAACTGCCTAGTGAGCTTTTGTGACGGCGCGTGATTGGTGGTCTTCAGACTCGTCCGCTCGGCATCGCCGCGGGCGTTCAGTGTTGCGCTCAGGCCTGAACGGCTTAGGCGCGGCGCCCGCGGTCCACGACATCGTCACCGGCACCATGCTGCTCGGTGTTGCGACGATCGATGGCGGCACGTTCGCCAGATACATGGCGAGATTTTCAAGCCGCCGCATGGCGGCGACTTGACTGCTTGATCGCGGCGCCGCGAAAGCGCCGCGGACTGACTTCCCGCCAAGGGAGTTCATCCCGCAGTGGCGGAAGCGATGGGAGGACGAATGACTGGGCTTCAGGTCGCGACGCTCGATGGCAATCGGGCATCGATAACAGCAAGCAGCCTCGATGCCTTCAAGTCTAGTTTGCGCGGTCCGTTACTGCGGCCCGGCGACGCCGAGTATGACGATGCGCGCCTTATTTGGAATGGCATGATGGATCGGAAACCGGCCCTCATCACGCGTTGCGTCGGCACTGCGGACGTGATCAGCACCGTCAACTTTGCACGTGAGCATAATATTTTGCTGGCCGTACGCGGCGGCGGTCACAACGTCGCCGGCAACGCGTCTTGTGACGACGGCCTGA
>Ga0209006_10006977_pt1 | contig 10204 bp, 7 predicted proteins | sample JacPin_JW_Ref_O2_FD_188567 | JGI IMG/M metagenome (GOLD analysis project Ga0209006, IMG submission 188567) | Forest soil microbial communities from Algoma, Ontario, Canada - Jack Pine, Ontario site 1_JW_Ref_O2 (SPAdes) (version 2) | ecosystem: Environmental > Terrestrial > Soil > Boreal... | reverse complement strand
CCCCCGGTCTTCCAATCGCCGGGGGGCCGCTCTCCGCTCAAGGGTTTCTCAGCGCCGGCCCGTACAGCCGCCCGGGCGGGCGCGGCGGCAGTGGTTTTCAGGAACTCTGGCAAGGTAATAGCCGTTATGCCTGTCCAACAATGGCGCCGTCTCCAGAGGATCTGCCGGTGAACTGCATGCATTGCGGCTGCGAGGGGGCGAAGCTTTTCCACGCTGTCTGCAATCGCGCGGACTATTCTTGCCTTTTGTGTGGCGATTACAGCGTGAGCGGCATGATGCAAAAGATCATCAAGAATGGCCACGCTGATCCAAGGTTGGCGCGCTTGGTCGCTGATAATGGTCGCAGGTATCTCAGGCCATCACGCCAGTGAGCCGTGGGCTTTCCCGTCGGAGTACCGAGCCGGAAACATCCTACACGGCAATCGCCGGAGTTGCGCGCTATCTACCTGCACACAACCTCGGAGATGCACGAACCCACTACGCGACGCCGGAAGCACCAGGGTCAAGGCCAAGGGGTCTCGGCTCCAATGGAGAGGGCTTTTTTGTCCGCTGTTGTATCGAAGGTCCGTGTCGGACCCCGGCGCCCTAGTAAGCCCGCACATAGTTGGTAGTCGGTGACCAGAAACAGCTATCGACTACGCGGCAGCCGTATCGTGAACTCGCTGTACTCGCCGACCTCGCTATCCACACCGATGCTACCTCCATGTGCCTTCGTGACGATGTCGTAGGTGATCGACAGCCCGAGGCCGGTGCCCTCCCCGGTTGGTTTGGTGGTGAAAAACGGCTGGAATAGTTTGTCTTGGATATCAGCTCTGATGCCGGTGCCATTGTCCCGCACACGGATTTCTACCCTCTCGCCGGTGTCGCGGGTGGAAACCTTTAGCGTCGGCACGAAGCCGGTCTCCCCGCCATTGCGCGCGCGACTCGTGGCCGCGTAGAAGCCGTTGCTGAAGATGTTCAGGAACACGCGTGTAATGTCCTGTGGGTTGACCTCAATGGGGGCGATGCCATCGCCGAAATCCCGCTCGAGCGTGATGTTGAAATTCTGATCCTGTGCGCGGGCACCGTGGTAGGCGAGGCTCAGTGCCTCATCGATCAGCGTGCTCAATCGACCACGCGCCGTTCGCCCGACGACCCGCGCGAATGCTCCAGCATGCTCTTGACGATGCCATCGGCGCGCTGCCCATGCTGGACGACCTTTTCCAGATTGCCCTTGAGAAGCGCCGTTAGGTCTTCGACCTCTGTACGGACAGTCTCTCCAAGCGGTTCGAGGGCAAGCGCCTCCTGCAACTCGTCGATCAGTTCGACGGACAGCGCAGCGAAGTTGTTGACAAAGTTTAGCGGGTTCTTGATCTCGTGCGCGATGCCAGCGGTCAGTTGACCGAGCGATGCCATCTTCTCGGCCTGGATCAGATTAGCCTGGGCGGCTTTCAGATCACGGTAGGCGGCCTCGATCGTGCGGCTGGCCCCCTCTGCCGCGTCACGGGCGGCGCGGATTTCCGCCTCGTTCCGCTTGCGCTCGGTGATATCGGCGTAGATCAACACGAAACCGCCACCGGCGACCGGATTGCTGCGCACTTCGATCACGCGGCCGTTCGGACGCACACGCTCAAAGACGCGCATCTGGGCGGCGGTTTCCAGAAGGCGGCGAACCTGTGCCTCAACATCGGTGTCCGCACCATATTCACCACGTCCGGCAAGATAGCGGACGTATTCAGAGAATGTCTGACGACGAGCGAGAATATCGTCGGGCACGTCCACGATATCCTGGAACTTGCGGTTCCACGCGACCAGATGCTGCATTTCGTCGAACATGGCGACGCCGTCGCCCATGTTCTCGAATGTGATGCGGAGTTCTTCCTGCCGCTGCCGGACCTCCTCCAGCAGCCTTGCGTTCTCCATCGCGATCACGGCCTGGTCAGCGAAACTTTGCAGCAGCACGACCTGTCGATCGCTGAATGGTCGGACCGCCTGACGAAAGATCGTGATCATGCCGAAAAACTTATCGTCCTTGCGCAATGCAACGCCCAGCAGTGTGCGCCCGCCGCCAAGCTCGGCCAACGCTCGCGCCGATGGCGTGTTGGCAGGGGCATACTCGTCCACATCAGTAATATCTTTGATGTGAACGACATCCTCGCCAGCAAGCATCCGTGCTTGCAGCGAACCTGGGTGTAATCGGCCATAGGCCGGGCTGTTGCGGCAAAACTCAGCGTAGGCCTCGGGCACGCCGCCAAGTGCCACTGCTTTGAACCGATCCCCATCCGGAAGCATCAGCGCGCCGGCCGCGGCGTCGCATAACTTGATGGCCTTTTCACCGATGACGTCGAATACGGGGGCGAGTTCGCCTGGCGTGGCATTGATCGCCCGCAACACGTCCGCAATCGCTGTCTGCTGTTCCAGCGCCTCCTGCTGCTCGTTGATCAGACGTGTATTTTCGATCGCGATGACCGCTTGATCGGCGAAGGTGCTGACGAGTTCGATCTGCCGATTGGTGAACGGTTCGACCCGCTGCCGCGCGAGAAGAATGGTTCCGATCGCCTCCCCCTCACGAAGCAGCGGCACGCCCAGGATGGTCCGGTGCTTGCCCAGACGGAGGAGGACTTCCGGATAACCCGGAACGGCGGCGGCGTCATCGATATGCACAATGCGTCCCTCGCGCGCGACCCGAGCGCCGGCGCTCACCGTGTCCGGAGCAAATGAGACGAGCCCTCGTTCTTTGTAGTAAGCTTCGTATTCGAACGGAAACCCGAAGTTCGCTGCCATCCCCCATTTGTCACCCTCGCGGCGGCCGATCGCAGCCTGCTCGGCATCGCAGAGACGGGCGGCAGTCGCGGCGACCGTATCCAGCACGGGTTGCAAATCGAAGGTCGAGCGGCTGATGACTTGAAGCACGTCGCTGGTCGCGGTCTGGTACTCCAGGGATACCTGAAGGTCGCTGGTGCGGGTCTGCAAAGCGCGAAACGTCTCCGCACCGCGCATAGCGATTACCGCCTGCTCGGCAAAGGTTTTCAATAGCTCGATCTGGGTGTCGGAGTAACCGCCGGTCTCATAGTTGGCAAGCACGATGCAGCCTACCGCGGCATCGTCTCTGATCAACGGGATCGCGATCCCCGACTGAACGCCCAGGGCTTGGGCGGCGGGCGAAACTCCTTCCTCAACGGTCGTATCGCGGACGTGGACGATCCGCCCTTCGAGAATGGCCGCGTTATGAATGTGGTTTGGATCTCGCTGCAACGGCATCGGGAACCGGGCCATGTAGGCGTCGAGTTCATCGCGCGACGAAGCACTAGAGGTCATCGCACGACAATGGACCATCTCCCCATCATATTCGAACAAAACCGCATTCGTGCTGTTGCACAGACCCTGCGCGCGGCGGACGATTTGATCGAATACAGGCCGTGGATCGCCTGGCGACGCCGACATCTCCTTCAGCACGTCAATGGTGGCGGATTGATGCGCGATCCGCTCGCTGTATTCGCTGTTGCGCTCGGCCAGCGCCGCGGTCCGTTCCTGCAATGCGCGATAGGTCTCGGCACTGCCGATGGCGATCACCGCCTGTTCTGCGAAGGTTTGCAGGAGTTCGATCTGACTGTCGGAGAAGCCACCAGTCGCGACGGCGTTTAGAAAGATCGCGCCAATGGGCGTGCTGTCCCGCATCAGCGGTACCGCTACGTTGGATCTGAACCTCAATGCCAAGTGCTGGACAACCGGGTGCAAACCCGGTTCAACGGCCATGTCCCGTATGTGGATAACTTTCCGTTCCAGTATGGCCCGGCAGGGGATGGACTCGCTGGTTGGTGTCATCGGGAACAACCCCGAGTATTCTGCAACCTCCGCGCTTGTGGTACCGCCGGAATGAGAGCGAAAGTGGACCTGCTGTCCGTCGTACTCGAGCAATCCCGCCGCAAAGCCGCCGCACAGCTCCCGGGCGTGATGGACGATCAGATTGAACACCGGTTGCGGATCGCCCGGCGAGGCCGACATCGCCCTCAGCACGTCGATGGTCGCAGCCTGATGCTCGGTCCGCTCGCTATATTCGGCGTTGCGCCGGGCTAGCGCCGCGTCGCGCTCTCGCCGCAGCTCCGCAATGGTGCGTTGAAGCTCGGCGGTCGTCCCGCTTTGGGTCATGGCCATATTTCCCCCTAGCTGGCCAAGGCCATCGCTCACTGGTTTGCCCGCTACGTCGAAGGGTAGCCGTCGATCGGCGTTTCACCAACTTGTCCGGACGAACGACGAAAGCAGTCCACATGTCTTGCTGACGGAAGGAAATGACAGGTCTTCGGCCGCGTGCCGCGGCATTTCTCCGCATCGCTCTTACGGGACTGACCGCGGATCTGCGGCGCGCCGTGAAAGAACATGTCCGCCATGAGCTGGACCCGCACGACAAAAGAGGCTCCACCAACATAGATGGAGCGATCGTGTTTCGACGGGAGCGAGGTAGCTTTCCTTGGCTGATGCGCCGAGTGCGTCGTGGTCGTGATGGTGAAGGTGCGGGTCACCGTTTCGTTGATCTTGTCCGAAATCGAGATCGCCGAATCCTATCGGCATTGCGGTTTGGCGAGCGACTGACGAGAGATCGCAGAGCGAACTGTCCTGATCGTAACTACGGAATGCGCCATTCAAGTCGTAGTTCGCCCGCAAACGTCCGCTTGTGGAGATATTGTAATCTTATTGTACCGTGGGTAGCTGCGCTCGGCGACAAATCGGGCTAGCCTTCGGCGCCGGCAGCATCTCCTGCCACCGGCCAGGGCAGCACGATCAACGGGGCGGCCCGATCCTTGTGCCGGGGGATGGAGCACTGCGTGGCTGCGCCAGGCACGGGCGGCCGAAGCGCCGATGCATGGTGCGCTGGCGAGCGCCTGCAACAATGGCCGAGGAACTGGCTAGGGTCAGGTCATGTCTCCGGAGTGGCTCTCTGGGAGGCCTGCTCGCTGGAGCCGTGCCCTTCCGTTTCGTTGATTGGCTTTGCCCGCGTGAACGGTGTTTCCGCTTGCTCCGACTCGCTGGCGGACTCTGCATCCAATTTGCGCAACTCACGATAGATAGCAGCGGCTCTTTCCGATGGGCTTAGGATGGACCAGACGTCCGTCGGGTAGGACGAAGCCGCTCGCTCAGCAGCAATTTGGAACCTATCGGAAGGCATTTGAAACCTCTCCGACCGTAGTGGTCCAGCAGTAACGTTGTCCGACTTGAATCGATGCTTGCAGGACACGTTGCCATGGCTGACGACAGATTACAAATCGTTAATGCTGGAACATTGAGGTTAGTCAAGAATTACTGCTTCTGAGGAGCCTTGCCAACGCTCCCAGCCGGCTAACGCGGCGGCAAGTTGCATGCCTCTGCAATGACAGGGAGCCTCGAACAAAATGGTGGAGCGCGTGGCGGTGCTGCTCGGCACTGTGCAATTTCGTCTGAAGCTCAAGGTCAACGTTTCGGAAAGCGCCACGCTTACGGACGCTGAGAAAGCGGCACGGGCCACGCTTGCCCAGGACCCTGTGAGGAAATGGACGCTAGTGGACGAGTTGGGCGCTGGTCATCCTGTCCAACTCGCAGTCAATGATTTCCTCGAAATTAGCCTGCAAAGCGTCGAGACCTCTGCGCCTGGCGACGAGCAGCCGGAACTCCTTTGGGAGAAGGAGAATTAGCTCCGGCGACGTGTCACCTGGTACGGCGTAGCCGCGCATGCGCCGGAGTACGGCTCTATGTTCCAGCTCGCGAAGGCGCTTGGGCGCGATAGCGCCGTCGCTGATGAAGCTGCGCTGATCTGGACTGCTGTCAGTTCAGCCGAGCTCCGGCCAACGAGGCGTCGAACAGCGCACGCACAGCCACGGAGGGGCGCGATCGCGCACCAGAAATAGCGCAACCGTGTCGGATCGATGGGCAACGGCCAGGCGAAACCACGTCCGCGTCCCGTAAAGCGGGTGGGTCGCTGACTGGGGGTTTTCTTCTCCATGCACGAGGGGCTGGTTCAGTCGATCAGACTGGCCGTTGGTACGGGGGAATTCGGGCCGGCAACCGTGGCTGGGTTCGCGGGCGGAAGATCGTGCTTCTGTCCGCCTTCGCAGTTGGTCAGCTCTTATCGGGTTTCCGTGGAAACTGATAGTACGTCTGATCCGAGAACCGGGCGGCGTATTGCTGCCGCCAGCCTGCAAAGCCGAAGCGTATTATGGCCGCGGTTTCGGCCAGAGTTATTCGCTGTTTGACACCCGCTGTGACCGCGGCGCGCCAGGTTTGCAGGAGTTCTTCGTCTGACAGGGCTGGCAGCTTGGTCGCGAACTCCAGGTCGGCGTGAGTGAGGGACATCGCTTACCCTTTCGGGGGGTGATAGCGGTCCACCGTAGTTCAACATGGCGGCGGCTCGGTTGATCCAGATCAACGGCCGCCCCGAGCTTTTCGTCGCGGCGCAGGCTCCGACGTTACTTACGCATTGTGACCACGGCAGCGGAGGCGCGATAGTGGCGACATGGTCGGCCGTCCTGCTGGTCGAGGATCACCGGCACACGGTCGTGCAGTTCCGACATCTCCCATTCGGCGTCGTGGTCATGATGGCGAAGGCGCAGATCACCGTTTCGTCGGGCCAGCAGAAGCTCTCCCACAGGTCGGCGAACGCCACCGGCTGCCCGTCCTGTCGAGCGATCGCGTAAGGCTCCTTGGCGCCCGCGACGACCTTCCGCTCTGGGACAATGCAGCGTCGCTGTGACAGCGCGCCGTGGCACGTGGCACTCTTCCTGATTGGGCGGCCGTCTCCGAGCGCGCGTTGATCGGTCGCTGCGTCCTGGTTGGTTCCTTCGTCCAGTGCGGCAGTAAACCCCACTTCAGCAAGCGGAATCAAACGTCGGTGCCGTCAGCGACAAGACGATCGTCATTCCCGGCCACAACATGCCCGGCCACGCGAGCTCGGTGAGTAACAAGACGGAGCTAACATCCTTTCGCGACATGCTCGTCGCCAACCGCGCGAACGTCGTGAAGCTGAAGGGGAGCAGGGTCGCTCCCTCGACGAGATCATCGCCGCCAAGCCGACCGCGGCGTTTGACGCCAAGTGGGGTCAGTTCCTGATCACCCCGGCGTTCTTCACGAAGCTTGTCTACGAGGGCGTCTGATGCTCTCACTCCGGGATTAGTCGCCTGCGTCGCGTCACGAGCCTGGCGTGGTCACGAACAGTGCAGTGTCGGCGGTCAGCCGCTTGTCATTGACAATCCAGGCGTCCGCGTCGCTTTCGGTGACGAAGCCGAGGATGGTCTGGCGGTTGCCTTCGCTGCCAGCGATTTTAACGTGAAAGCCCGTTTCATCGGCGCTGGCGATTACGGTGTATGTGATCATACCGCAATGTAGCACACAACCATGTTACTTTACACCAACTATCGTCGCCAGAACGGTCTTGGCCAGTCCCGCACCGTCCAACGCAAACGTTTTGCAGCCGTCGAGGCTTCGCCTTTTTTGTCGGGTGGCGCCTCACTACGATGTTGCTCATCGATCCAGAACGTCGGCCTGCGCGTTGGCGGACCTGCGCGGCCCGACAGCCGCTACCCCTAGGATGTCTCGTCACGACCTACCTTGAATTCCTCGCCGAGCAATCGCTGCATGCGAGCCAGGTTGGTCGAATTGTGGACGTCCATCGTCGCTACGCCGTCTGCAACGTTCACATTTTCGATCGGTACATGACCCGATAATCGCCCCAAGGCCGCATTGTGACCACAACGCGCTGGATATCGTTGGATTGCAACTCTGCCATTGGCGGCCTCCGACGCGAGCTAGAAGATAAGCCTTAACCAGCCGCCGACGGATTGGTTCCAGCTACTGCGCGGGCTCACCTTCGCCAGCGGGGTCGGCGACTCATTTTTCTCAGTGCGGGGTGAGCAGATATTGTGGCACCGCGGTACGCCTCGGTTCCACTCCCCAAACCGGGAGCGCCGGGCCACCGCTTCCGTCGAAATTACTGTACAATGAGAGTGTGTGCATGGACGCGTTGAAAGCCACGCATCTTGAAGTTTTTCCGAGGAGGTCGTCCGCATCGACGCCAGGATCAGGGACAAGCTGCTATAGCGTCCCGCAAGCAGGGCATGACCCGCCAGGACGAGGTAATAAAACTGGTCGAGGCGTGGAAGCGTGCTGCGGCGTCAATCGACCGCAAGCGTCACCAACAGAAGGGACACTGATCCCTCGATTGGAAGGAATGGCCTGCGGCGGCCCTGTAAAGCGTCTGGGACCGCTGCACCGCTTCGGCCGTCCGAACTCACGGACTTCTGCCGATTTCGGCGCCGTCGGTGTGCTTCCTGAAAGCCGGCGGAACAGCGCATAATTCGGTTCGGACAACTCGCGCATCGCGGGGCCACAGGTCCTGGTCACCGCTGACCGCGGTGACCTGCCGCTGCGAACTGCGCAGGCGATACTCGCGCTGCTGTAGCCGGCGCGTGGATTCTGTGGTGACCAGCCGCTTGCGGCCCTTCAGCAGATAGCGGCCATGTAGGGCCTACTCCTCGCCCCGCAATTGCTTCACCACGTTTTTTGTCGGCGCGCCGAAGCCGTCAAGCAACGCATCGATGAAGTTTTCCAGATCAAGCACGATCGCCGGCTCACGTGCGCGTCGCAGCGCGGCTTCAACAGCGGCGAGCTCCCGCAACAGCTCCAAGCGTGCGCGACCTGCGCGATCGGCTGCTCTGTCGCTCATTCCCGGCGCGCTCTGCCGAGCCGTGGCGGTAGTGGCGCCAGTGGCTTCCGGCCTGCGATGGTCCGAGCACACTCCCGTGCCTGCGCACTGTCGGTCACGCCGAGGAATAGCCGGCGCAACTCGACTGTGGCCGACAGCTCGCCACCATGGCCAACGGCGGCACGGATCGCTGCGGCTTCTACCTCGGAAACGACGAACATCGCCGCAGTATTGGGACACGGACCACAATCGGCAAGCGTCGAATGGTCGCGGCGCCGGGGCCGGCCGAGAGCTTTCAGAAACGGCGATTGCTGGAAACTATCCAGCGTCCCACCACGCAACGGTGAAACCCTCGCGCATAGGGCGGCAGTGTGACTGACAGGAGATCACCGGCGAATTCTACTGGAATTATCAGACCGCAAATTTCCAAAGAACAATGGCGGCAGATTGACAGAAACCCGTGCGGCGGTGAAACCCTCGCGCATGGGGCGCAGTATCACTGACAGGAGATCACCGGCGAATCCTACTGGAATTATCAGACCGCAAATTTCCAAAGAACAATGGTGGCAGATTGACAGAAACCCGTGCGGCGGTGAAACCCTCGCGCATAGGGGCGGCATTGAACGAAGTGGCCGTGTGTTCGTGGCACTTCGAAAATACGGCAAACAGCGCGGTGTCGGCGTGGTGCCGATTTACCATGCGGTTACACCCAACTGTCGGGTAGCGCTATGCTCCGACGAACCGGGTAGTCGCTCCCGTTGGGCCGAGCCACCGGCGCCGCAGATCACGTGTCGGGCATGTCTTAGGCGGTTGGAAAAGATATGACCGAGTTGTGCGGGCGCATCGAGCAAATCGCCTAGGGCCGGGTCTTCCATCTGCCGTTGCCTGTATGCTGTATTCAATCGGGCGGAGTCATCCGCTTTCATAAGCGCCATATTGGGGATGGGACTGTATGTCAGGTACGACGTTCACTTGGATTGGTGGTATTGGCAATACGGATTTCCTCTGGACCACCGCGTCCAACTGGCTGGTTAGTGGCGGTGTGCAAGCAGCCCCGCCCAACAGCCCAACCGCGGTCGTCATCGTCGATAGCGAGCCCGTCGACACAGATATCATCAATGGCGCATCCATCACCGTCGGCAGCCTCAGTATTGGTGGGATAGGGCCAAGCGCGGGGCAGCTCCTTGTCGCGGGCAGCAAGACGGTCGTCGGCGATATATTCACCGGCGGGGGCGGCACGCTGGAGTCGGTTGGGCCGATTGTCGTCACTTCGACGGATGTAAATGGTGGTCTGGTCGGCGGGCCGGGTGGAATTGTAAAAGCTCCCTCGATGACCGTCGGAGTGGGCGCGGCCATCGGCGGCGGCGGCACTTACGACGTCACAACCATCGTTAACAATGGGCTAATACTGGCCGATGGTGGCCGCTCCGACCTGGCTTTGGGTCCGGTGGTCCTGAAGGGCGCCACCATCAGCGGAACGGGAAGCCTCGAGGTCGCCGGCCCCTCGACCTTGGAACTCGACGCGGCGACGGCTCAGAACATCGTGGTGGACCCCGG
>Ga0209006_10006976_pt1 | contig 10204 bp, 12 predicted proteins | sample JacPin_JW_Ref_O2_FD_188567 | JGI IMG/M metagenome (GOLD analysis project Ga0209006, IMG submission 188567) | Forest soil microbial communities from Algoma, Ontario, Canada - Jack Pine, Ontario site 1_JW_Ref_O2 (SPAdes) (version 2) | ecosystem: Environmental > Terrestrial > Soil > Boreal... | reverse complement strand
TGCTTTTTGCCGCCGCTGCTGCGGGATGGCAGGCGCAGGTCGCGAAAATCCAGGCTCGGAATCCGGATAATAATAGATGGCGGCAGCGGCTTGCGAGGCGGAGCAGAGCGCTGCGGCCGTCGTCAAAACTGCTATTCGCCAGCACGAATTTGAAACTCGATACCCGTTCACGCGCATCATCCTCGGATCCAAGTTGAATATTAGTGTTGCAGACGAGTTACGCGTTCACCAGCGCAAGGCTTGTATACCCCACGACTTTCGGCCCGAGCGTAGCAAAAAAGCCTCACATTCAGTTAAACGGCCGACGGTCGCCCGCTACCGGAGAACCTTCCGGCGGCGCTCCCGCGCACCTACATGGGCGCAAGGTCGCGCCGACGGAGAAATTCATGACATACCAAGCCGTAAGCCCGTATGACACGGGGTGGAAACCTCTCGCCCTGCTGTTGGTTGCATGGCTGATATGGCCATCTGGTACGGCGCTCGCCGCCGACGAGCCGGACCTGATCTTCCGCCGTTCGACCGTATTCAAATTACTCAGCCCGAACGACAAGCTCGCGACCTATGGCATCGACGACCCCGAGGTCGAGGGGGTGGCCTGTCATTTCACGGTGCCGGAGCGCGGCGGCGTCAAGGGCTGGCTGGGATTGGCCGAGGAAGTCTCTGATATCTCATTGGCATGCAGCCAGATCGGCCCGATCCACTTTAAGTCCAGGATGGGGGAGGGCGACGATATGTTTCGGCAGCGGCGCTCGCTCTTCTTCAAGAAGATGCAGATCGTCCGCGGCTGCGACGCCAAGCGGAACGTGCTGGTTTACATGGTGTATTCGGACAGACTGATCGAGGGATCGCCGAAGAATTCGACCTCCTCGGTGCCGATCATGCCTTGGGGAGCCGCCGATAGCGCGGTTCAGAAATGCGGCGAATTCTTTCAGTAGCCGGGTGCTACTGCTTCATCTGGAGAGGACTGGGCCTAACCCATGGCTTGTGCTGCGCCTTTGGGTCGCGGCAGCCCACCAGATGAACCAGCTTTTGCGGTGTCGATTCGGTGCCGCGACCGTTATCGCCGCATTGCTGCGCCATCGCGCCACAAATTTTCGGCCGCTCCTTCTTCACGGGATTTGACGGATCGATCCGCAGTTCCGAAGAGCCGCCTCGCCGCGCCGGATTTTCGGCGGATTGCTCGGGCTTGCGGGTCGGGGTTTCATTGCCAACATCGATGTTGCCATTGCCCACGACTGCTATCCTTTTTTTGAAGTGAAGCACAACGTTCGACTCACCGAAAAAGTTGCACCTCATCCGGGTTAAGTCGGCCGCAACGGTGTTTCGGTTCAGCGTCGGCGAACTGCGGAAGGCCGCTTCTCACCAGAGAAAGATTAAGAAGTAGCCCGGCCTCGAATCAGCGCCGGAAGGTCAGTGGCGATGTCCAATACGGAGACGATGGTGGGGGTTAATGGGCCAGTGAACGAGTTGATGGCCCAACGAACCACCGGACCCGGTCCGATCGGCTGTAGCCGGCTGCTGCATCATCCATTGGGCCACATTGAATTCATTGAGGTTTTCGAACCGATGTTTCGTCCGGATGCCGCCGACGAAACAATTGGCTGCGCGACGAAACCATTTCGAGTTTTTCCGCAAACATCCGGAAACAGCGGCTGGTTATTGAACCGGCAACAAGCAACGGCAGACAAATGTCGGCAGGCTAAACCGGAGACAGTCAAATGCGGACCCTCAGCTTCATCCTCGCCTTCGCCTTTGTCCTGGTTAGTCCCTCGATGGCCGGCTGGTCCGACCACAGCTTGCCGGGCGTCGGCACCTTCAACTACAGCGGCTCACCGGTCACGACTGCTGCATCGCAGGCGGTCGTCGTCGCGGTTCGCTAACCCCCGCCTGAACCAGACAGTGAAGAATTATCCAGGGATCAACATGTCATTTCGTATCGGTTGTACGGCGATTGTTGCTTGCGTGATTTTGGGTAGTTCGGCGCAGGCGGAAGTACGATCCTTGCAACTGGGCGATCCCCGCACGGAGTTCGTGCGCCAGTGCGCGCCGCACATGTTGGGACGCTGGGCCCATCCCGAAGCGGTTTGCGGCTGCCTGCACGATTATGCGGCGGCCGTCGTTGAAGACAGGGATCTTCGTGAAGCGCTGCTGCGCGGCATCAGCGAAACCGGCGTACCGACCATCGAGACCGACTGGGTGCCGCCGTCGAAACAATCAGAGATCGGTGAGACCTTCACCAAGATTGCGAAGCCGACCCTGCAATGCATGTTCGAGCCGTCGAACTAGGCAGCGGACTCATTAACCTGTGGGGAGGCATCGCGAATTGTGGCCTAAGCTCTTAGGCGATGCGCGTCCCTAACGACATTGGGAGCTAAAGACCTTTGGCCGATCAATGCGCAGGGCTACGGACTAAGTTCTCACATTTAATTTATGATTTGCCGGCCCTGATCTGAGGAATCTTTTGGGGATTCCACGGATCTGTCGTTAGGCTGAGCGCGCGAGCGCTGTCGAGAGCGTTGCCCTAATTGTCTTGGATCTCGACATGCAGTGTCCGGCCAATGGGAAGTGTGACGTTGGGGGTGTCAAACATGGGATCCGGCAATCCGGCGATGTCGCGAGAACCGGTCGCAAGGCAGCAGTCGACGCTTGCAGGGCACGTGGCAACCGACAGTTTTGCTGAATGCTTCAAGCGCTCCGGCACTTCCCAACACGAGCGCAGAACAGCTGGATCGCTTAAGCTGTTCCGTGCACCTCACCGTGAACCCGGCTCTTTTTTCACGCCTGCAGCGCGTGGTGTCTCAATTCGGATGAACCGGTCCCAAAGGGATGGGACCAAGATGGTGGATCACGGGGCGGGGCGTTTCAGCGGCGTTCTTGACCGACATTACACCGTCGCACCCGCGAATCTGGTCGGCACCTGCGAGCTTTCGTCCGAGCTTGATTTCCTGGCACTAGAGTTCTCACCCGACGCTTTCGAAGAACATCTTGGCACCCGTGGCGACCTAGGCCGCCTTCACACCGGGTGCCAGAGGGACGAGTTAGTCATGCAACTCGTTGAACGCCTGTGGCTGGAGAGTGTCGAGGGGCTCACGAGTCTGGAGGCCGACGGGTTGAGCATGGCCTTGGTAATCCTCCTGGTTCGTGCATCACATGCGGATTTTCGAAAGCCGGATCGGTCTGGCACCCTTAGCAAACCTCGGCTCAACCGTTTGTTCGATTATGTCGAGAACCACCTCGCCGATGATTTCAACATGGCTGATTTGAGCCGCGCTATCGGCTGTTCGCCGAGCGCAATTGCTTCAGGTTTTCGGGCCGCCACCGGATTCTCGCCATGGCAATTTGTTTTGCTGCGGCGGGTCGAGCGCGCGAAGAGTCTGCTGACTTCGAGCCAACTCATGATGAGTGATGTCGCGTTGGAGTGCGGGTTCTCTTCTTCGCAACACTTCGCGACCGCATTCAGGAAACAGGTTGGAACAACGCCCGGCGCCTATCGACGGCGGTGGATGTAGACAGGAGGCGCGATCTCTGGTGCGCCATGCCTCCGAATTCTGCAAGCGGCGGCGACGATAGTCGACCGGCTTTGCCCGATCTCACGAAGAGGAACGATCCCAAACCGGCCCGCAGGTCCGTGGTGGCCCGGTCGGATTCTCCTATTGGATTTTGAACGTCCTGCGGAATCCTGAACGCTGGGAAGCGGAAAGCCTGTTACGGCATCCGTGCCATCTCGAGACGAAAACACTGCAATGATCGGCGTTAACGACGCCGTTTGCGATTGAAACGATGACACGACAGGACGGCGGCTTGCGAGCCAATATGTAAGCGATCATCCGAGAAACCATGAGGATCTTCAATGACCAGTTCCCCCCATTTCAAGGTCGATAGCTGCGCCCTGGTTTTGATCGATCATCAGATTGGAACGATACAGTTGATCAGAAATATCACTTCTGATCAGTCGATCCGTAACGCCGTCGTACTCGGCAAAGCCGCGCTGGCATTCAACATGCCGATCGTCATGACCTCAAGTATGGAGGGCCATATACAAGGGCCGCTCCATCCGTCCCTCCAGCGGGCACTTCCCGAAGCCTACGTCGCGCGCGTTCAACGGACCGGCATCGTCAATGCGTGGGACGATTCCAACTTTAGGAAAGCGGTCGAAAATACGGGCCGGCGCCAACTCATAATGGCGGCAGTCACGACCGATATCTGCCTCGTCTTTCCGGCGATTAGCGCGGTCGAGGCCGGTTTCGAAGTTCAGGCTGTGCTTGACGCGAGCGGGTCGAGCTTCGACATTGGCGAAGAAACGTCACGGCGGCGGATGGAGCGGGCGGGCGTCTGGCTGACATCGACCAACACGATGGTCGCCGAGCTCGTGCATAATTGGGCCACGCCGCAAGGCATGAAGCTCGTTCCGTTGATAGCTGCCAACCCGCCGATGCTGCCGGTCGATTGATCAAACAATCCTGGCGGTGGCCGCCCGGAAACGTTCCTGACGTAAGGAGAGACGAGATGAACAACGAACAGGCCAGCTCGCGACCGACCTCACCGATTCCGGCCGATGATCTTGACCGTCAATTGACCGTCGCCGATGCAGATGGAGAGGAATTGCGGCGCGTCTCTATCGTCGGCAACAACTATACAATCTTGGTGTCGGGTGCTCAGACGGCCGGACGCTATTGCCTTATCGACATGCTTGTGCCCGACGGCGGTGGCCCGCCGCCGCATCGTCACGATTTTGAGGAAATGTTCACTTTGCTTGAAGGCGAATTGGAGTTTACCTTCCGTGGCAAGACCCATACGGTCCGCGCCGGGTCTACGGTGAACATCCCGGCAAACGCCCCGCATGTGTTCAAGAACAAGTCCGGCAAGACCGTCCATATGCTCTGCATGTGCACACCGGCGGGACAAGAGGAACTCTTCCTGGCCGTCGGCTTCCCTATCGATAGCCGGACGTCACCGCCGCCGAAGCCTACCCCGGAAGAGCAAGCCGAGAAAGGCAAGCTGCTGGCAGCGCTGCTGTCGAAATACCGGACCGAAATGGTGACGGCGTGACGGATAAACCGTGGGTTGATCCGCCCGCCTCCTGGCATTGTGGTGGCTGGTGGCTAAAGACACCGCTTGGACCCAGACGTCTAACTGCGTCGATGGATGGTCCGGTGTTAGCCCTTCGCGACATATTGCGCCGCCGCAAGGTTTTGATCGCTTTCGGCGGCGCGAGGCGGACTTCCAAAATTTATGAGAACGCCCTAGGCCGCAGCGAACGCCTCACATCACTGTGAACGGCTACTCAACTGCTCGCTCAGTTGATCCAGTACGACGTAGGGATGTTCGCCGAGGTTTTGCTGTTTGGACCAGTCGGCCATGAATTTTAGATACCTCCTGACCTCATCGTTTCGCGTCACGCGAAGCACGTAATACTGAATTGGTCGAACATCATGCGTGCTCAAGAGGCCTGCCTGCCAGGCGAGCGCTATATTTGAGAAGTGTCGAAGCAATTTGTCGATATCGCGCTCCGATTCCGATCCATGGAAGTCGTCGGCGTAAAGGAACCGCGAATACGCCACCGCATAGTAGGCGCGTTGAATGTCCTCATCTTCTGCAAAACTCTTGAGGTATTCGGCCACGAGGGCGGCTCTGGCTTGCGCGTCGGCCCGGCGCGACTGGTAAAAGGTGAGCAGCAATCCGGTTGCTGCGAAGACCGCACTTGCCGCAGGGCCAATCAACAAAGCAAATTGTGCCCATAACGGCAGCGCCTGAAACAACGGAATCGCCGACTGCTGCGCTTGCACGGCGCAAGGCCACGCCACCGGGGCGATAGCAAGCCCTGCGATAAAGACGCGTCGCATATTCGATTTCCTGCGCTGTTTGTGGATGATCGCGCCGGCCTTTTGGCCGGTCGCCGGCAACCGGCCTGAGCCTAAACGTCGTAACCGGCTCACGCTGGCGACGCTTGGCCGTGTAGCGAGATTAGGGCATTGCGCTTGGGGAGGCCACCTTAGCACCGCTCGAGCGGTCGCCGCTGGCGTTCAGAAATTGCGTGAAGAAAAACGCGAACGTGGTTCTGATTGCATCAGAACTTGCGGGACGTATCGACCTTTTGCTTCGGCCCGCCACGCGGAATGCATTTTCGCGCCCGCAATACTCCGCCAGCGGTCATTTTGGCGCCGGATATCTCCTTGATTTGTCCGGCCGGACAACTGCCGTCCTCCACAAGGATGCGCTGCCCCAGCCGCAAATTGACGATGTCCTGCTCGCGTGCCGCGCGATCTGCCATCGCCATCGCTGCGCTTGAGAACGCCAGCAGCGCAAAAGCGCCAAACAGCGGGATCAGGTCGCGTCCGATCCGCAAAGACTTCATCATCGAAGGCGAGGGCTGGCTCATTTGTTCTGTATCTTCAGTCCGTTCGGGCCGACATTGATCTGCAAGCCCTCGGGTTCCTTCTTGGTCTGGTAGAGGTTATAGCCAAGGACGCCTACCACGACGATCAGAGCCCCGATAATGAGAAACAGAAGGTTGCGATTGGCTTGCATTGATGATTCTCGGTCGTGGATTTCCCCGCAGTGTATTGGCGCCGCCGCGATTCTGAAAGCGCGCAGAAACCCCAGAAAATCCAGATAATGTGTGGTTTGATCGCAATCTCGCCTGCGCGTCGAAGCGATCGCCCAAGGGAACAATGACGAAAATGAATGCCAGCGATATCAAGCAAAAGATCCTCGATGCCGTCGACGCCAATTTCGATGCGCAGATCGCGACCACCCGGGATTTCGTCGCGATACCCTCGACCCGCGGCGCCGAAGGTCCGTGCCAGGATATGATCGGCGATCTGTTGCGGCAGCGCGGCTATGAGGTCGATGACTGGCATATCGATGTCGAGGAGTTGAAGACGCTGCGCGGCTTCGGCCCGATCGAGCATGATTTCTCCAAGGCACGCACCGTGGTCGGCACTTACAGGCCCTCGAGCAATGCCGGCAGATCGCTGATCCTGCAGGGACATTGCGATGTGGTTCCGTCAGGCCCGCTCGAGATGTGGGAGACGCCGCCGTTTTCGCCTGTGGTGAGGGACGGCAGGATGTACGGCCGTGGCGCCTGCGACATGAAGTCCGGCACCATCGGCGCGCTCTATGCGCTCGACGCCATCAGGGCCGCCGGGCTGAAGCCGACGGCGCGGATTCACTTTCAATCCGTGATCGAGGAAGAGAGCACCGGTGTCGGTGCGCTCTCGACCCTGCAGCGCGGTTACCGGGCGGATGCCTGTTTCATTCCCGAGCCGACCTCCGGCAAGATGGTGCGCTCACAGGTCGGCGTGATCTGGTTTCGGCTGAAAGTGCGTGGCTTTCCCGTGCATGTGTTCGAGGCCGGCGCCGGCGCCAACGCGATCATGGCGGCCTACCATCTCATTTCCTCGCTGCAAAAGCTTGAGGCCGAATGGAACGAGCGCGCCAAGGCCGATCGCCATTTCAAGGCGGTGAACCATCCGATCAACTTCAATCCCGGCATCATCAAGGGCGGCGACTGGGCTTCCAGCGTGCCGGCATGGTGCGACGTCGATTGCCGGATTGCGATCCTGCCGGGCTGGTCGGTCGCCGATTGCCAGGCCGAGATTGCGGCCTGTGTGTCGGCGGCGGCGCGCGATCACCGTTTCCTCTCCAACAATCCGCCCGAAGTGGAATGGTCCGGCTTCCTGTCGGAAGGCTATGAGCTGAAGGATTCCGCGGAGGCCGAAGCCGCGTTCGGAAAGGCCTTTGAGGCGGTGTATGGAGGTAAGGTCGATGATCTCGTGTTCACCGCGCTGACCGACACCAGGTTTTACGGGCTGAACTACAACATTCCGAGCCTGTGCTTCGGCGCCAGCGGGCAGGCGATGCACGGCTTCAACGAATATGTCGATCTGGAATCGCTGCGCAAATCCACCAAGGCGACCGCGTTGTTCATCGCGGAATGGTGCGGAGTGGAGGTGGCGTAGCGTGAAACTTCCACGCCGCACGTTCCTGCATCTGGCAGCCGGCGCCGCCGCAATCCCGCTCGCTTCACGATCGGCCAGGGCGCAAACCCCTCCCGCCCAACAGCCGACCCGTCCGCTGGCCGAACGGCTGGCCGACTATGCCGATCGATTGCACTATGACGATCTTGACGCGGCTACCATCGAGCGGGTCAAATCGCATGTCATCGATACGCTGGGGTGCGGAATCGCGGCGTTCGATGAGAAGCCGGTGCGCATCTGCCGCGATGTCGCGCTTGCGCATGCGGGTGGCAGCGCGAGCGTCATCGGCACCAACCTGCGCACCACGCCCGATCTTGCAACTTTCGCCAATGGCGCCGCGTTCCGCTACTATGACCTGAACGACGTCTATGTCGGACCCTTTGCCGCCCATCCCAGCGACAATATCGCGGCATGTCTGGCGGTCGCGGAGGCCGAACGGGCGAGCGCCGCCGAACTCATCACCGCGATCGTACTCGTCTACGAGATCAACTGCCGCCTGATCGATGCCCTCGACATCGCCAGCCGCGGCTGGGACCCGCCGGTGATGAGTCTGCCGGCGGTGGCGCTCGCGGCCGGCAAGCTGATGAAGCTGCCTCGGGATCAACTGGTGCAAGCCGTCAATCTCGCAATCAACGATCACATCGCGATGGGACAGACCCGGGCACAGACCAATTCCGATTGGAAGGGTCTCGCCGACGCTGAAGCCGGGCGCAATGCGGTTTTCGCCACCTCGCTGGCACGCGGCGGGCTCACGGGCCCGGCGCCGATTTTCGAAGGGCGGCTGGGCTTCTTTCAGCAGGTATCCGGGCCGGCCAATGTCGATATCGACGGCTTCGGGCGGCGCGGTGTTTCGTTTCGGATTCACCAGTGCGGCATGAAGCCCTATCAGGCCGTGATCTATGGCCAGACCGCGATCGCAGCCGGCCTCGCGGTCGCTAGCGAAGTGGGTGATCTCGATCGAATCGCGGCGGTCGAAATTGCAACCACGCTCCGGGGCTACCTGCAAACCGGCCGCGACCCCGAGAAATGGACGCCGGATACCAGGGATACGGCGGATCATAGCCTGCCTTACATCACGGCTCGGGCGATGTTCGACGGCGAGATCAACAACGACAGCTACCAACCGGAAAAGCTTCGCGACTCGCGCATCCTTGCCTTTATGCGCAAGATCAAGGTGAGCGAGGATCCGGAGCTTACGGCACGCACCGGACCATCCACGGTCCCGACGCGCATCACCGCTATCCTCGCCGACGGGCAGCGCATCGTTCGCGAAGTCGACGATGTCCCCGGCTTCGTCGGCAGGCCGATGAACCGTGCCGACATCGAACGCAAGTTCCGCGTCAATGTCGGCAAGCGCTGGCCGACCGAACGGACCGACGCCGTCCTGCAGGCGCTGTGGGCGCTCGATCAGACGAAAGGTCTGTCTGACTTGCTCGGCATGCTCACTGCGCCGAAAAATCTATAGTGAGCCAGCCGGCCATAGCGCCGCGACGATGGCATCGAGCCCGTCGGTCAGCGCGGCCGGACCGGGCTGCAGGATCAGCGGCGACTTGATCTCGACGATGCGGCCGTTGCGCACCGCCGGAATCTCGTTCCAGCCCGGCCGTTGCCTGATCCGGTCGGGAACGACTTTCTTGCCGCACCAGGAAGCGAGGATCACATCCGGCGCGGCTGCGCGCACGACGTCGGGCGAAATGATCCGGTCTTTTGCGGCTCGCTCAAACCGAAGTTTCGGGAAGACGTCCTCGCCACCGGCGATCTCGATCAGTTCGCTGACCCAGCCGATGCCGCTGATCAAGGGATCGTCCCACTCCTCGAAATAGACTTTTGGTTTGGCAGACGGCCGGTTCGTTGCCGCGACGGCGGCAAGGCGCCGCTGATAGGAGGCCGCGAGTTGATCGGCCCGTTCCGCCGCACCGACCAGCGCGCCCAGCGTGCGGATCATCGCCAAAATGCCTGCGACGTCGCGCTGGTTGAAGACGTGGACGGCGACGCCGGCGCGGACCAGATCGGCGGCGATATCGGCCTGCAGGTCCGAGAAGGCCAGCACCAGATCCGGCTCCAGCGCCAGGATTTTCGGAATGTCGGCCGAGATGAATGCCGATACCCGCGGTTTCTCGCGCCTGACCCGCGGCGGCCGCACCGCATAGCCGGAGACACCGACGATGCGGTCCTCTTCCCCCAACAGGTACAGCGTCTCCACCGTCTCTTCGGTGAGACACACA
>Ga0209006_10006975_pt1 | contig 10205 bp, 10 predicted proteins | sample JacPin_JW_Ref_O2_FD_188567 | JGI IMG/M metagenome (GOLD analysis project Ga0209006, IMG submission 188567) | Forest soil microbial communities from Algoma, Ontario, Canada - Jack Pine, Ontario site 1_JW_Ref_O2 (SPAdes) (version 2) | ecosystem: Environmental > Terrestrial > Soil > Boreal... | reverse complement strand
AAAGACCGAAAATAGCAAGTTCGGTATCGGCGAGATCGCCGAGACGCGGCTGATGCGGGCCCTTGAAATACTTGCGGCCGCGCACCTCGCTATAGATTCCGGGCAATGCTGCTACCGGTCCGTTGGCATCGACGATGACAACCGGGTTTCCGCGGCGCAGGAGATAACGTCCGATCGCGCCGGCGCAGCGAATGAAGTCCTCGATGCCGCGGCAATAACCAAGCTGCATGGCGGGCACGGGAATCACGCCCCGGCGTTTTCGTAACGGGAAAAAAACAAAGGGAAGCGCACCCCCGTCAGTGTGACAGACGAGGCTGAGGCAGCCATATTCGGCGTGACGCTTGAGCAGTTCGAGGTCGTCGCCGGGCAACCCCTTAACGAGGAGTGTATCGGGTGTGACTGTTTCAATCGTCATTCCGCGCCCGCTTGGTGACAAGGCCGGCACCGAAAAATGCAGGCCGCGGCAGTAAAGCTGGAAACCTTGCGCCTCGATGACCGGCCAGGTCGCGGTCGCCGGCGTGACGTTGAAATAGGTAACGTCCTTGCGCTTCTGGGACATCGAGGCGAACAGCGCCGCATAGTTGCGGAATGCCGGGTCAACATACCAGCTCGACAGGTTGCAGAAGAGCGCGGCTTGGCCGTCGACGATCCTGGTCGAATACACCATGAGCAGGCAGCCGACCGGCGCGCCCTGGTTTTCGAGCAGATAGCCGTAGCGAGGAACGCCTGACGGGAGCGATCGCGTCGTCTGGCGTCGCAGGCCGCCCCGCCAGTATTCGCGGCTTCGATGCACGAACCCTCGGGTCAATAAATCGCCAACGGCCTCAAGGTCGCTCTCCAGTATCTCGCGAATTCGGGGTTTGACGGCGAGCATCGGTTTACCAATGAAACTAAAAGATCGTCGAACGGCGAAGTTACTTCATGTTTTTGCTCTATCATGGGCTTCCTCAATTTAATGAAAAGATGAAACGGTCCATGTCGACAAGGTTAAAGATTATTTCCGCGATGCAGCAGATAGCCGTCGAGCAGAAGGTCACGCTGCCGCCGCTCGACGATGATCTGTCTCTGCACGAAACGGGCTTCGATTCGCTCGGCTTTGCAATCCTGGTTGCGAGGCTGGAAGACGAACTCGGCATCGATCCGTTTACCATATCGGAGGATGCCGCGTTTCCCCTCACAATAGGCGACTTCATCAAGGCCTATGAAAATGTCCCCGCGTGAGGCCTTCGCGCTCCGTGACTATCTCGGCGCGGACCTAAAGGGCCGCACGATCTCGGATGCGCGGCAGCTGGTGTCGCTGACGGATATTCTGGGACAGACCTGCCTGGCCGGCCGACTCGGCGAACTCTCCGGGCGGTCGGTACTGCTTGCCGTGGCGGATCAGCTGATATCCGGCATTGTGATGACGGAACTCGATGGCGTTGCCCGGCGCATGCTGCTGTGTCCGCCCGATCTCAACCCCGGCTACCTTCAGGCCCTGATGGAAGGTGCCGGCATCGATGCCGTGGTTACCGATCATCCGGCGCGTTGGGCGGACGCGGGAACCACGCTGATCGTGACCGTTGGCGCGCCCGGGCGTGCGGCTGCCAAGGCGCAGACCAAGCGGGCGACGGAATGGCTGATGCTGACATCGGGCACCTCGGGCGTACCGAAGATCGTCAGCCATACCCTCGAGGGACTGACCGGCGCGATCGTCGCGGATAGCCCGGCGCGGAGCGGCCCCGCGGTCTGGGCCACTTTCTATGACATTCGCCGCTACGGTGGCCTTCAGATATTCCTGCGCGCCGTTATCGGCGGAGGTTCGATGGTCTTGTCCGAGCCGGGCGAACCGCTGGCCGATTACATCGCGCGGCTGCGCGCGGCGGGTGTTACCCAGATTTCCGGTACGCCATCGCACTGGCGCAAACTTCTGATGAGCGGATCGGTCGCGGGATTTTCTCCCCGCTATGTTCGGTTGTCGGGCGAGATCGCCGATCAGGCCGTGCTCGACGGCTTGAGCCGGGCCTTTCCCGCGGCCTCGATCGGTCATGCCTATGCGTCGACCGAGGCCGGGGTTGGCTTTGCGGTAAATGACGGCCTGGAAGGTTTTCCCGCAACCATGATCGGGGATAACCGTGGCGGCGTCGAAATGAAGGTCGAGGACGGATCCTTGCGGATTCGTTCGACGCGAACCGCCCGTGCCTATGTCGGCCCAAACGCAGCGGCGCTGGCAGATGCGGAGGGATTCGTCGATACCGGCGACATGGTCGAACTGCGTGGTAACAGATACCACTTCGTCGGGCGGCGCGGCGGCATCATCAATATCGGCGGCCTCAAGGTTCATCCGGAAGAAATAGAAGCCGTGATCAACCGGCATGCCGAAGTAAACATGTCGTGCGCCAAATCCCGGCGCAGCCCGATCACCGGCGCCATTGTGGTCGCCGATGTCATTCTGGCTGAAGGCACCGACGCCAGCCGGAGCGGAGAGATTCGCGAACAGATTCTGGCCGATTGCAGGGCGTCGCTGCCGTCTTACAAGGTCCCCGCGGTGATCAGGTTCGTCCGCGCGCTCGACATCACCGCGGCCGGAAAGCTGGCCCGGCACGATGCATAACGTTCTGGTCACCGGAGGCAGCCGCGGTATAGGCCTTGCCATCTCGCGAAGAATCGCGGCGGCGGGCTACAACGTCATTGCGGTCGCGCGCCGCGAAAGCGACGAATTGGGCGATGCCATCCGCGAAGCCGCCAAGCAGGGTGCCGGCGGCCTTCATTTCAGGGCGTTCGACCTCAGCGATGTCGATGCGATCCCGTCTTTCGTGAAGGGGCTGCGCGACGAATTCGGTGCCATTTACGGCCTGGTCAACAACGCCGGAATTGGTACCGAGGGGCTGCTCGCGACCATGCACAACACCGAGATCGAGGCATTGCTGCGCCTCAACATCCTGTCCCCGGTCATTCTCACAAAATACGTCGTGCGGCACATGATGGCTGATGGCGCCGGCCGCATCATCAACATGTCGTCGATCATCGCCACCACAGGCTATAACGGCCTTTCCGTCTACGGAGCGACCAAGGCCGCAGCGACTGGCTTCACTCGCTCGCTCGCGCGCGAGGTGGGCAAGCTCGGAATCACCGTGAACGCGATTGCGCCGGGCTTCGTGGATACCGATTTGACGCAAAGCCTCTCCGAAGATCAGCGCCAGCGCATCGCCGGCCGCAGCGCGTTGCGCCGGCTGGCCCAGCCTGACGATGTCGCCCGCATGGTGGAATATCTCCTGGGAGATGGCGGTCGCAACGTGACCGGGGCGGTATTGACGATCGACGCGGGAAACACGGCCTGAACTGCTCGTGTCGGGGCGCGCACACACCGCAGCCGCCATGATTTTTCTCTGGTTCGTCCCGAAAATGCGCCAAGCTTTGACGTTTTTGGCCACAATCCAAAACCACCATTAACGAATGAAAACCTTGGCCGTCATTTCGATTCTCGCGCTGCTCACAATTACAGGTGCGGCTTACACCGACCAGCTCATGACGAGCGCGCAGCAGGTTGCCGAAGGGGCGAATTGAAGCCGCCTCTTTGAAACCTGCTCTTGAAGACTTGGATTACCTTGGGGACGATGACGATGCTTTCGGTGGATCAATTTCTCAGACTGATAAGCCTTCCCGCCGTCGTGGCGGCATTTCTGATCGCATCGCAGATCTCGGGAGCCGGCATTTTGCATCCCGCGCAGGCGCAGATGGCCGGGCAGTAACAGCCTCTGCCGAAGCCAAGACAGGCAGCCCAAACCCGCCACCCCTACGGAGGAGCGGTTGGACCTGGATTTGAAACGATCAGCTTTTCGGTATCCACCGCCGACAGCTCGCTGCTCGCGCTATCGCTTAGAAAATGATCGAGCGTTGCCTGAATCTTCTCCTTCACAGAGTCGGGGCCCCGATCGCTCATGTCGGTATGTTGAGCATTGGTCTTGATGATATCGATACCATCCTGCCTTGCCTCCTGCGGGGTCGGCAGCACGCCGGGATCGGTTTTGAAATTCGGGTCCTTTGAGCGGAACGACAGGATCTTCAATTTGTCGCTGATCACGAACGGGACCCGCAGATTATCGAGCGTGATGACTTTCGATACCAGCTCCGGATGTTGCTTGGCGAAGTACATGGAAATGTCTCCGCCATTGGAATGTCCGACCAGTGTCAGGTGGTCGTAGTCGGCGGCCGCATGCAATGTTTCCAGTTGCCCGAGTACAAACAGAATGTTGGCTTCGCCGCGTTCGTACACCCCCTCTCTTCCGACGTAGGGCATGCCGACCTTGGTCATCAAAGGCGGATCGGTCGGATTATCCTGCTGGATGCTGGCAACCAGATATCCCCTTGCCGCAAAGACGTTGGCCAGGAATGAATACTCGGTGTTCTTGACGGTGTTGCCGTTGCTGATGATGGCGACCGGAAGCTTCCAGAAACCGGCATCCGCCTTCACCTCGTAGTCGCGGCGCACGGCGACGTCCACGGCGACCGGGCGTCGTCGCGCGGCGTCAAACAGGTTTAGCGTTTCGTGCCGGATGGCCCATTTGCTGGCGGAGAAATACAGACCGCCCATTAGAGCGCAAACGCAGGCCAAAATGGCGACGGCCCTCTTCATCGTTTCCATCCCGGTGGTGATCGTGCTTGATTCAATAAATGGTGTCGAGCCATTCATTGGTCGAGGCCGGAGCCATTGGCGCCGAATTAAATTTAGGCAAGTATTGCACTGCATCCTTAATGCTTCAGTGCATCACGTATCGACAACCGGGGCAGATCGCGATCCGCGGTTAACGACCCGGATGCGAGCCGGCCCGTTGCGGCAGAACCAGCAGGCAGCCGAGGATAAAGACCGCGATAACCGCCGAAGCAAGCGGGCGGCTCAAGGCAAGGCCGCCCTCGCTGACGGGCTTGTCGAGGAAATCGCCGACGGTCGCTCCCAGCGGCCGGGTCAGAATGAATGCCGCCCAGAACAGCGTGACGCGCGACACATGGGTCCAGTAATACGCCGCCGCGACGACCGCCAACGCGATGCCAAACACCAGCGCTCCACCGTCGTATCCGAGGCCGGTCGAATCGGCCGTCCAGTCGCCGAGCGCCGTTCCCAAGGTCTGCGAGAACGTGATGGCCGCCCAATAGAAGGCCTCCACCTTCGGCGTGTTGACGGTGTCGACCGAGATGGAGCCGAGCGACCAGTACCAAAGACCGAGGGTTGCAGCTAAACACAGCAGCAGAATGGACGAGCCGCCGGCATAGCCGATGCCCAGTGAGCGGTCTGCGAAATCGGCCATCGTGGTGCCGAAGGTCGTCGATGCGATAATCGTCGCCCAATACAGGAACGGGTGAAATCGGCTGGCGGCGATCTGAAAGCCGACCAGCACCACCAGCGCCACCACGAACAGCGCGGTGCTGGCGAGGTAACCCCATTGCAAAGTCATCGAAAGGGTATCGCCGGCGGTCTCGCCCAGCGTCGTTGCCGCGATTTTGATGATCCAGAACGCGAGCGTAACCTCGGGAACCTTGCTCAACGATGCTGTCATGTCAGTCTGCATTCCGCTTTTCCTAGGTGACGACCAGCTCGCCCTGTTCTGTTCTGTGGTGTTTTCAACAAGCCGCCCATTCCATTTCAAGCGATATCACGTCTTGTTTTTTGACCCGCCGCGGACGTTGAGTGAACGGTGAGAATATGGCCAAATGCCTGTCGGCCTCATCACCTTGCAAGCGCGCCCGGAAGCCATAGCGATCCACGCAAAAATGGCAATTTGAGAAAAAGAGCGGAACATAGATGGCACCCAAATCACCGAACGGTGCAGGTCATGCGGACGGCGCCAAGCGCAAGCTGTCGCGCCGGCAAATATTGGGGGAGGGCAGCGCCTTGCTGGGCGGCGCGCTGGCGAGCGGGGTCGCCGGACAGCAGGCCGTTGCGGAGATGGCGACGACCAACGCCGACAATTTGCCGCCCAACGTTCCGGAATGGATGAAGGCGCCCGGCGATCCCATGGGAAGCCAGCTCTACGGCATGCCATCGCCGTTCGAGAAGAACGTTGTCAAGAACATCTCGAAGAAACTGCCGCAATACCTATCCGCTTCGGGACGGACGCCGCTGCAGGACCTCGATGGCATCATCACGCCGAACGGGCTGTTCTACGAACGCCATCATGGCGGGGTTCCTACCATCGATCCGGAACAACATCGGCTGATGCTGCATGGCCTGGTGGACCGGCCTTTGATTTTCACGATGGAAGACATCCGCCGCTTTCCATCGGAATCCCGGATCCACTTTATCGAATGCTCCGGCAACCCCGTCTACACCAAGCCTTACGGCAAGACCGCTTCCGACCTGGTCGGGCTGCTCAGTTGCGCAGAGTGGACCGGGGTCAGCCTGAAGCTTGTTCTGCAGGAAGCAGGACTGCGCCCTGAAGCCAAATGGCTGGTGGCCGAAGGCGCCGATGCGGCGGCGTTGACGCGCAGCGTTCCGATCGACAAATGTCTTGATGATGCGATGCTGGTGTACAGCCAGAACGGCGAGCGGTTGCGTCCGCAGCAGGGCTATCCGCTGCGGCTGCTGCTGCCCGGCTTCGAAGGCAACATGAACGTGAAATGGCTGCGCCGCCTGAAGGCCGTCGAGGAGCCGGCCTATTCGCGGGAAGAAACATCGAAATACACCGACCTGATGCCGGATGGCACCGCGCGCGAATTCACATTTTACATGGAGGCGAAGTCCATCGTCACCCGACCGTCCGGCGGGCAAAGGCTGAGCACGACCGGCTTCCATGAGATTACCGGCATTGCCTGGAGCGGGCATGGTAAGATCAAGCGCGTCGACGTCTCGGTCGATGGCGGCAAGAACTGGCAAGCAGCCAAACTGCAGGAGCCGGTTCTGACCCGCGCGCTGACCCGCTTTCGGCTGCCGTGGCACTGGGACGGTCAGCCGGCCGTGATTCAAAGCCGCGCGATCGATGAGACCGATTATGTGCAGCCGACATTTTCGGAGCTGCTGGCGGTTCGCGGCGAGAATTCGTTCTACCACAACAATGCGATTCAGCCGTGGCGCATCGATGCGCAAGGGCAGGTCACCAATGCGAACGCTTAAGCCCGGGTGGGCGATGCTGACCGCGGTTGCGTTCGGGCTGTCGGCGCCGGTCTGCGCCCAGAGCCCCTACGGCATCGGACGACCGGCGACGGCCGCGGAAATTGCCGGCTGGAATATTGATATTAGCCGCGACGGCGCGAACCTGCCGCCGGGAAGCGGCAGCGTCGCCCATGGCCATGAGGTGTTCGACCAGCAATGCGTGGCCTGCCATGGCGAGAAGGGCGAGGGCGGCGTCGGCGACCGCCTGGTCGGCGGCCAGGGCACCATCGCGACGTCAAAGCCGATCAAGACCGTCGGCAGCTACTGGCCCTATGCCCCGACGTTGTTCGACTATATTCGCCGCGCGATGCCGCAGAACGCCCCGCAATCGCTCAGCAACGACGAGGTCTATGCGGTTTCCGCCTACATCCTTCACTTGAACGACCTGCTTCCGGCCGATGCGACGCTCGACGCCCGGACCTTGAGCGCGATCAAGATGCCGAACAGGGGCATGTTCACCGGCGACCCACGGCCCGATGTTAGAAATCCGGCATGTGTGACGGGTTGCTGACGCAACCGGGTTGCTGACGCAACCGGGTTGTTGAAACCAGCAACCGGGTTGCTGAAGTAACGGGCACGTCGCCGTTCGCGGTCGGAACAGGCGTGCCGGCCATCATTTATATGCATTTCGTTCAGTACATGTTCATGCGCTCTCGGTCAGATTGATCGGCAGGGATCATGATGCGTGAGCGCAGCGTGTGTCGTCGTGTCGAACACTCCGGATCAATTCGGATGCAGCCGGCAGCGCACGATAAACTTCCCAGGACTGGCAAATTTGCAAGATTGGTGAATTTACAGGATTGGTCGAATCGATGAGCGAACCGGACATCTCGAATCCATCTTGCCGCAGCCGATCGGCCGTCGTGTTGGGGCGTGTAGCGCTCGCCATGGCCGCAGGACTTCTCGGCGTTGCCGCCACGCAAGCCGGCGAATTGAACCCACACGACATGATGCTGCTCGATCGGCTGACCTGGGGCATCAATGCCTCAGGAGCCGCGCATCTGCAGGCCGTCGGTGTCGATCGCTGGCTTGCCGAGCAATTGCATCCGGCCGCCGATGCCGCTCTTCCAGATGCGGCTCAAAAGCAAATCGAGGCCATGCCCGATGTGCACAAGTTTCCGTTCGACATTGCGGTAGCGTTCGATCAGCAGGGCAAGGCTGCGAACCAGATCACCGATCCCGACCTGAAGAAGGCCGCGCAGCAAGCTTATCAGCAGGGTATGAACGATCGGGGCCGGCAGGCGGCGGCGCGCAGCATCCTGCGCGCGCTCTACGCGCCGGATCAATTGCGCGAACGCATGACATGGTTCTGGTTCAACCATTTCAATGTGCATCAAAACAAGGCGAACATTCGCATCCTGGTCGGAGACTATGAAAGCCGCGCCATCCACCCCTTTGCGCTCGGCAAGTTCCACGATCTGCTCACCGCCACGCTGTATCATCCGGCGATGCTGCGCTATCTCGACAATGCCGACAATGCCGCGGGACATCTCAACGAGAACTACGCCCGCGAGATCATGGAACTGCATACCATGGGGGTCGGATCGGGTTACACGCAGTCGGATGTCGAGGCGCTGGCGCGCATCTTGACGGGCCTCGGCATCGATCTGAAGCCGGAAGATCCCAAGCTCAAACCTGAATTGCAGTCGCAGCTCGTGCGCGAGGGCGCATTCGAATTCAATCCTGCGCGGCATGACTATGGCGACAAGACCTTCCTCGGCCATGTGATCAAGGGACGCGGGCTGGCGGAGGTCGACGAGGCGGTCGATATCCTGGTTCGTCATCCGGCGACTGCGACGCATCTGTCCAGGCAGATCGCGACGTATTTTATTTCGGAAAACCCGCCGGAGCCGCTGGTGCAGCGGATGGCGCAAACCTTCAAGGCGACCGACGGCGATATATCGGCGGTGCTTTCCACCATGATTCATGCGCCGGAGTTTGCCGCGTCTCTGAAGTCCACCCCGAAATTCAAGGATCCGGTGCGATACGTGTTCTCGGCGGTTCGCCTCGCCTATGACGACAAGGTGATCCTGAACACGGCGCCGATCCAGAACTGGCTGAACCGCCTTGGCGAGGGATTGTTCAATCACGAGACGCCCGATGGCTACGCGATGACGTCGGCATCCTGGAATGGGCCGGGACAGATGATGCTGCGTTTCGAGATTGCGCGGCAAATCGGTTCAGGCTCTTCGGGTCTGTTCAAGCCGGAAGGACCGAACACCGTCGATCAGCCGGCATTCCCGCTGATTCAGAATTCGCTCTACTTCAATGGACTGCGGCAGACCCTGGGTTCGACAACGCTGGCCGCACTCGATCAGGCGATCTCGCCGCAGGATTGGAATACGCTGTTTCTGTCGTCGCCCGAGTTCATGCGCTAAACCAACACAACAGGATCGCACCATGAATCGCCGTGATCTGATGAAGGCCTTTGCCGCAGTGGCTCCGCTGACCGTGGCCGGCCGCGTCTGGGCTGCTCCCGCAACCGATGCACGGCTGCTGGTGGTGTTCCTGCGCGGTGCTTACGATGCCGCCAACGTCGTCGTACCGGTGTCCAGCGACTTCTACCATAATTCACGGCCGACGCTTGGCATCGCCAAGCCTGACGCCGGCAATCCGAATTCCGCATTGTCGCTGGGCGCCGATTGGGGGCTGCATCCGGCGTTGCGGGACAGCATCTATCCGCTTTGGGGCAAGCGGGAGATCGCGTTTGTGCCGTTTGCCGGCACGTCCGATGATCTGACGCGGAGTCACTTCGAGACCCAGGACACGATCGAACTCGGCCAGTCGACCGGCGGCTCCCGCGACTATCGCTCGGGCTTCATGAACAGGCTCGCCATCGAGCTGGCGCGCGCCAAGCCGATCTCCTTTACCGACCAGCTTCCGCTGATCTTTCGCGGCAAGTCCCAGATTCCGAATATCGGGATCAACAGCGTCGGCAAGCCGGGCGTCGACGATCGCCAGGCCCGGCTCATCAAGAACATGTACGCGCAAAGCGATCTGGCTTCCTCGGTGTCGGAAGGATTTAGAGTCCGGGACGATGTCTATCGCTCGATCTCGGAGGAAATGACCGCGGCCAATC